>Ga0265319_1000406_pt1 | contig 31126 bp, 32 predicted proteins | sample 4824metaG_FD_192443 | JGI IMG/M metagenome (GOLD analysis project Ga0265319, IMG submission 192443) | Rhizosphere microbial communities from Carex aquatilis grown in University of Washington, Seatle, WA, United States - 4-8-24 metaG | ecosystem: Host-associated > Plants > Roots > Rhizosphere >...
CCGGCTTCGAGTTCGTCGACTGGGGCGGGGCGGACCATCTCGGCGGCGGCAGCCACGGCTCGCTGCACAAGAGCGACTCGCTCGGCGCGCTGCTGTGGTGCGGCACCGGTCCGGACTCCCGCGACGCGCGCGAGCAGTGGACGCTGCAGGACATGCTGCCGATGGTGACCGGGCACTTCGGCCTCGACGCCGCCTGAGCCGTCGGGCCGACCGCCGCCGGGGGTTACCCTTTCCCCATGCAGGAGGACGCGACCGTCGCCGCACGGCCGCTGCACCATCGCGTGCGGCACGGCCTGCGCCATCCGGCCAACTGGTTCCAGCTCGTGCGCTTCGGCGTCGTCGGCGCGAGCGGCTACGTCGTCAACCTCGCGGTCTTCGCGGCCGCCGTCCACGTCGCCGGGATCGACTACAAGATCGCCGCCGTGCTGGCGTTCCTCGTCTCCGTCACGAGCAACTTCTGGCTCAACCGCCACTGGACGTTCGACGCGCGCGGCGGCCACGCCGGCTTCCAGGCGGCGCGCTTCCTGACCGTCAGCGTCGCGGCGTTCGTGTTCTCGTACGTCGTGCTGCTCGTGCTCGTCGAGGCGGCGCACCTCCCCGAAGTGCTCGCGCAGGCGGTCGCGATCGTCACCGCGACGCCGCTGTCCTTCCTGGGGCAGAAGCTCTGGAGCTTCAGGGCATGAGGCGGGCCGCGGCGCGGGTCGCCGCGGCGGCCCTGCTGCTCGCGGCGCTGATCGCGGGCCTGCCCGCCTGCGCCGCCGCGGCGCAGCTGCCGGTCCCCTCGCTCGCGCCGTCGGCCGTCGCGCCCGTGGGCGGGATGACGACGGCGCCGACGGCGACCGACCCGAACGCGCTGTCGACGCCGCCGAGCCCGTCGATCGCGCCGCCCGGCCACCGCCTCACGGCGAACCGCGCGATCGCGATCGCCGAGGCGGTCCCGAAGATCCGGCGCGTCCGGCGCGAGCATCCCGGCTCCTACCCGACCGCGTACACGAAGGGCGCGTCGCAGTGGCAGGTGTCGATCTTCAGCGCGAGAGGCCGCACGGAGCTCGGCCAGGTGACGATCGACGACGCGACCGGCCTCGTGCTCGAGGCGTGGACCGGCTACCAGGTGCCGTGGACGATGGCGCGCGGCTACGACGGCGCCTTCGGCCGGCGCGTGAACGCCTGGTACGTGTGGATCCCGATGTGCCTGCTGTTCGTCGCGCCGTTCCTCGCGAGCGGTGGGGCGGGTGGGGCCGGTCGACGCTGGCGCCCGAGCTGGCTGCACCTCGACCTGCTCGTGCTGCTCGGCTTCTCCGTCTCGCTCGCGTTCTTCAACGCCGCGCGGATCGGCCTCTCGACGCCGCTCGTCTACCCGCTGCTCGTCTACCTGCTCGTGCGCATGCTGCTGGTCGCGCGGCGGGGCGGGCGCCGCGAGCCGCTGCGCCTGCTCGTGCCCGTCTCGTGGCTGGCCGTCGGGCTCGTGTTCCTCGTCGGCTTCCGCGTCGGCCTCAACGTCACGAACTCGAACGTGATCGACGTCGGCTACTCCGGCGTGATCGGCGCGCACCGGCTCGTGCACGGCCAGCCGCTGTATGCCAGAGACTGGCCGAGCAACGACGCCTCCGGCGACACCTACGGCCCCGTCAACTACTACGCCTACGTGCCGTTCGAGCGGATCTTCCACTGGAGCGGCAGATGGGACGACCTGCCGGCCGCGCACGCCGCGGCGATCGCATTCGACCTGCTGACGATCGGCGGGCTGTTCCTGCTGGGGCGGCGGATCCGCGGCCCGTCGCTGGGGATCGTGCTCGCGTACGCCTGGGCGGCCTACCCGTTCACGCTCTACGCCTCGTCGACGAACTCGAACGACGCGCTCGTCGCGCTGATGCTCGTCGTGACGCTGCTGGTCGCCGGCCGGCCGGCGGCGCGCGGCGCGGCGGCGGCGCTCGCGGGCCTGACGAAGTTCGCGCCGCTCGCGCTCGCGCCGCTGTTCGCGCGCACCCCGCGCGACGTCCAGCGCGACGGGCTGCGGCCGGGGCCGGTCTCGTTCGCCTTCTACGCGCTGGCGTTCGCCGCCACGGCCGCGCTCGCGATGCTGCCGGTGCTGCTCGACGGCGGCGGCGCGCTGCGCACCTTCTGGGATCACACGATCGGCTTCCAGCGCGGCCGCACGTCGCCGTTCTCGATCTGGGGCCTGTGGGGCGGGCTCGACGGTGTCAAGACGGCCGTGCAGATCGGCGCCGTGCTGCTCGCGCTTGCGGTCGGCGTGTGGCCGCGGCGCCCGACGCTCGCGCAGATGGCGGCGTGTGGCGCGGCCGTGCTGATCGCCCTGCAGCTCGGCCTCACGTACTGGTTCTTCCTCTACGTCGTGTGGTTCTTCCCGCTCGTGCTCGTCGCGCTGTTCGCGCGCTACGGGGAGCCGGCCGCGTCGGCCGCGGCCGCGGCCCCCGCCGGCTCAGCGGAAGCCGGGCGGGGCGGGCACGAGCAGCTGCTCGATCCCGTCGGCGCGCAGGGGCTCTGACGCCGCGCGGATCACGACCGCGTCGAGCCACGGGTCGGCCTCGGACGGCTCGAACTTGACGGGCATCTGCGTCACGAGCGCCTCGAGCGCCAGCTCGCGCTTGACGCCGATCACGCCGCCGCGCGCGCCCGTCATGCCGACGTCGGTGACGTAGGCGGTCCCGCCCGGCAGCACGCGCGCGTCGGCCGTCGGCACGTGCGTGTGCGTGCCGACGACGGCGGTCGCGCGCCCGTCGAGGTGCCAGCCCATCGCGACCTTCTCGCTCGTCGCCTCGGCGTGCATGTCGACGAGCACGTGGTCGACCTTGCCGCGCAGCGCGTGCAGCGCCGCGTCGGCGTGCGAGAAGGCCGGGTGGCCCGCCTTCATGTAGAGGTTGCCCGACAGGCTCACGACGCCGAGCCGCACGCCGCCGCGCTCGACGACGCACCAGCCGTGGCCGGGCTGGCTTCTGAGGAAGTTGGCCGGGCGCAGGATCCGCTCGTGCTCGTCGAGGTAGGCGTAGATCTCTCGCTGGCGGTAGGTGTGGTTGCCGAGCGTGATCACGTCGACGCCGGCGCGGAACAGCGCGTCGGCGATCTTCGGCGTGATGCCGACGCCGTTGGCGGCGTTCTCGCCGTTGACGACGACGAAGTCGATCGCGTGCCGCTCGCGCAGCTCCGGCAGCAGCGCGAGCAGCAGCCGCCGCCCGGCGGAGCCGACGACGTCGCCCACGAACAGGATCGCGACCGGTCCGCTCACGATGATTCGCCCATGGCCGAGGATCCGCCAGCTCCCGACGACCCGCAGCCGGCCGCGCCGGCGCCGGCCCCCGTCGTCGTCCCGCGCGGGGTCCAGCTCGTGCTGCTGCTGGTCGGCCTGCTGGCGGCCTGGGCGGTCGCGCGCGCGGCCGGGACGGTGCTGCTGATCTTCATGATCGCCGGCGTCATCGCGCTGATCCTCAATCCGCTCGTGAAGCTGGTGGAGCGCCGCCGCCTGCCGCACGGGGCGGCCGTGTTCGCGGTGTATATCGGATTGCTGGCCGCGCTCGTCGGCGTCGGCGGCCTGCTCGCCAACCCGGTCAGCCAGCAGGTGGAGAACTTCCAGCGCGACGTGCCGAAGCTCGTCAGAGACGCAACCCACTCGCTCGACAGCTTCCAGAGCTTCCTCGACAAGCGCGGCATCAACGTGCACGTCAAGACCCAGGGCCAGAGCGCGCTGCAGACGCTCGAGAGCAAGGTGCTGAGAGGCTCCGGCAACGTCGTCTCGTTCACGCGCGACCTGCTGCAGCGGGTCGTCGAGACGTCGTTCGCGCTGATCCTGATCCTCGTGATCTCGATCTACATGCTCATCTACGCGGAGGGGATCGGGAACGTCGTCCGCTCCGTGCTGCCGGCCGGCGACGGCTCGCCGGAGGACGACTTCCCGGTGCGCGCGCAGAAGGCCGTCTCCAGCTACGTGCGCGGGCAGCTGCTGTTCAGCCTCATCATGGGCGTGACGGCGGCGGTCACGCTGTGGATCCTCGGCGCGGTCGGGGTCTTCCCGGACGGCCAGCGCTACGCGCTGTTCTTCGGCGCGTTCTTCGGCCTGATGGAGCTGATCCCGTACATCGGCCCGGTCCTCGGCGCGCTGCCGCCGATCCTCGTGGCGCTGTTCAACGACCCGATCAGCGCGATCTGGGTCGGGCTGCTGTTCCTCGGGATCCAGCAGCTCGAGGGGCACGTCGTCGCGCCGCAGGTGTTCGGGCACACGCTGCGCGTCAACCCGCTGCTGATCATCTTCGCACTGCTGTTCGGCGCCGAGCTGTACGGAATCGTCGGTGCGTTCGTGGCGCTGCCGGTCGCGGCGGTGCTGCGCGAGACGGTCGTCTACCTGCGCCGCCACGTCGTGCTCGAGCGCTGGCCGGTCACGCGGCCGCCGGAGGCGCCGCCTCCGGGTGCGCCGCTCGCTTAGTCTGAACGCGTGGCCTCCCCCGTCGCGACGCACGCGCCGGTCGCGCTCGCCGCGTCCGGGCTCACGAAGCGCTACGGCGATCGCGTCGCGCTGCGCGAGGTGAGCTTCGCCGCGGCGGCCGGCGAGCTGGTCGCGGTGATCGGGCCCAACGGCGCCGGCAAGACGACGCTGCTGTCGATCCTCGCCGGCATCCAGCGGGCCGACGCCGGCTCGGTGACGCGCCCGCCGCGCGAGATCGGCTGGGTCCCGCAGCAGCCGGCCGTCTACTCGAAGCTGTCGGTCGCGGAGAACCTGCGCCTGTTCGCGCGGCTGGAGAAGGTTCCCGATTCGGAGGCGGCGGTCGCGCGCATGTTGGCGCAGACGGACCTCGCCGAGCGGGCCGACGACGAGCTGGGGACGCTGTCCGGCGGCAACCGGCAGCGCGTCAACATCGCGATCGGCCTGCTCGCCGAGCCGCCCGTGCTGCTGCTCGACGAGCCGTCCGCATCGCTCGACCCGCGCCAGCGCGCGCGCCTGTGGGAGTTCGTCGGCGCGCAGGCGGCGCGCGGCACCGCCGTGATCTTCTCCACGCACGACGTGCAGGAGGCGGAGCGCTACGCCGACCGCGTCCTCGTCCTGGCCGACGGCGAGCTGCTGTTCGCCGGCACCGCCGCGGAGCTGGCCGCGGCGGTCGTGGAGCCCGGTGGGGGCGACGCCGCCGGCCCGCGCGACTTCGAGACAGCGTTCGTGCGCTTCCTGCACGAGCGGGGGCACTGACGGTGACCTGCTGATGCGCTGGCTGCTGCTCAAGGACCTGCGCATCCTGCGCCGCTCGCCGCTGCTGGTGGCGCTGCTCGTGATCTACCCGATCCTGATCGCGCTGCTGATCGGCTTCGCGCTCTCGCGCGGGCCGGACAAGCCGACGATCGCGCTGGTCAACCAGATCCCGAAGCAGCAGCGCAGCTTCGACGTCGCCGGCTCGAAGCTCAACGCCGACGAGTACCTCCCGTCCTTCCTCAGATCCGTGAACGTGGTGAGAGCCGCGTCGCGCGCCGACGCGCTGAAGCTCGTACGCGACGGCAAGGTGCTCGGCGCGGTGATCCTGCCGTCCGACATCACGCAGAGACTCGAGACGGGCACCGAGCAGCCGACGATCGAGGTGCTCTACAACGGCGCGGACCCGGTCAAGCAGCGCTACGTCGACTCGGTCATCAGAGCGCGCATGGCGGAGGCGAACGTCGCGCTCTCGCGCCGCTTCCAGCAGGCGACGGTCGGCTACCTGAACCTGCTGCTGAGCGGCGGCACGCTCAACGTGCTCGGTCGCAGCGTCGACATCCTCGGCCTCGAGAACGCGCACGCGATCGTCGCCGGCGCGATCGCCGCGCTGCCGCCGAGCTCGCCGTTGCGCACGTCGCTCGGCCAGGTCGCCGAGTTCGGCCGCCTCGCGATCGACAATCTCGGCGTCTCCAGAGACGTGCTGAGATCGGTCGGCCAGCCGGTCGTCGTCAGACAGACGATCGTCGGCGGCAGACGCACGCCGCTCGACACGTTCGCCGCCGCGATCTCGGTGACCGTCTCGCTGATGTTCCTGACGCTGCTGCTCGCCGCCGGCCTGCTCGCGCTCGAGCGCGAGGAGCACGCCTTCTCGCGGCTCGTGCGCGGGCTCGTCTCGCGGCTCGGCCTGCTCGTGGAGAAGATCTCGCTCGCCGCGCTGTGCGCGTTCGCGGTGACGCTGCTGATGCTGCTCGCGCTCGGCGGCTTCTTCATCTCGCTGGACTGGGGCCGCGCCCCGCAGTGGCTGCTCGCGCTGGCCGCCGGGGCGGTGGCGTTCGCCGCCCTGGGCGTCGCGATAGGCGGGCTCGCGCGCGAGGTCCGCGCCGCCTCGCTGCTGGCGTTCCTGCTGTCGCTGCCGATCGCGTTCCTCGCGCTGGTGCCGAACGGCGCGGTCTCGTCGGGGCTCTACGACGTGGTGCGCGCGGTGTCGGCGGCGTTCCCGTTCAAGGCGACGCTGCAGGCGCTGGACGCGGGGCTGAACGGCGGTGGCGGCTTGGCGGTCGCGCTGGCGCATCTGGCCGCTTTGGCGGTGGCCTACACCGCCCTGGCGCGCTTGGCGCTGCGGCGGTTCGACTGAGGGCGGCGCGCCACCCCCTGCCGGATATCCTCCGAACCGCATGCCCTTCCCCGCCACCCGCATGCGCCGGCTGCGCCGATCCGCCTCGCTGCGCGGGCTCGTCCGTGAGACGCGGCTCGACGCCGGCGACCTGATCCTGCCGCTGTTCGTCACGCACGGCCGCGACCGGCGCGAGCCGATCTCGACGATGCCGGGCGTCGAGCGGCTGAGCATCGAGCACGCCGTCGAGGAGGCAGCAGAGGCCGCTGCGCTCGGGATTCCCGCCGTGATGCTGTTCGGCATCCCGGCGGACAAGGACCCGGAGGGCTCGGGCGCGTGGGACGACGAGGGCGTCGTGCAGCTCGCGATCCGCGCGATCAAGGAGCAGCATCCGGAGCTGCTCGTGATCCCCGACCTGTGCCTGTGCGAGTACACGTCGCACGGCCATTGCGGCGTCCTGCGCGGGGACACCGTCGACAACGACGCGACGCTCCCGCTGCTCGCCCGCACCGCCGTCTCGCATGCGCGCGCAGGCGCCGACGTGATCGCGCCGAGCGACATGATGGACGGGCGCGTCGGCGCGATCCGCGCCGCGCTCGACGACGAGGGCTTCGAGGATCTGCCGACCCTCGCCTACTCGGCCAAGTTCGCGTCCGTCTTCTACGGCCCGTTCCGCGAGGCGGCCGACTCGACGCCGGCGACCGGCGACCGGCGCGGCTACCAGATGGATCCCGCCAACGCCGACGAGGCGCTGCGCGAGGTCCTCCAAGACGTCGAGGAGGGGGCAGACCTCGTGATGGTCAAGCCCGCGCTGCCCTATCTCGACGTCATCCGGCGGGTCAAGGATGCGACACGCATGCCCGTGGTGGCGTACAACGTCGGCGGCGAGTATGCGATGGTGAAGGCCGCCGCCGCCGCCGGCGCACTGGACGAGCGCGCCACCGTGCTGGAGGTGCTCACCTCGATCCGCCGCGCCGGCGCCGACGTCGTCATCACCTACCACGCGAAGGACGCCGCCAGATGGCTGTCAGAGACGGACTGACCGATCCGAGCACGGCAACGCCGAAGCTGCGCAGCCGCAGACACGGTGCCGCGATCCCGCTGGAGGAGCTGGACAGACGCCTGCTCAACCTGATGCAGGGCCGCTTTCCGATCGCGCCGCGCCCCTATGCGCGCGTCGCGGAGCTGGCGTCGATCTCCGAGGAGGAGACGATGGCGCGCGTCCAGCACCTGCTGAACGAGCGCATCATCCGTCAGGTCACGCCGATCTTCGACACGCGTGCGCTCGGCTACAGCTCGATGCTCGTCGCCGCCAAGGTCGACGCCGAGAACCCGCACCGCGCCGCGAGAATCATCAACGCGCACCCCGGCGTCTCGCACAACTACCTGCGCAACCACGAGTTCAACCTGTGGTTCACGATCGCGACCGAGCCCGACTCGAAGCTCGGGCTGGAGGGCACGCTGAACGCCCTCGCCGAGGAGGCCGGCGCCGAGTCGGTCCGCCAGCTGCCGACGCTCAAGCTGTTCAAGATCCGCATGGACCTGGAGATGGAGGGCACGACCGAGGACCTCGCCAGAGCCGCCGTCGCGGCCGATCCGGTCGAGCTGGAGCCGCAGCCGTACGACGACTTCGACATCGCCGTGATCCGCGCGCTGCAGGGCGACATGCCGGTGATCCCGGAGCCGTACGCGCCCGCCGCGGCGTCGCTCGGCGTCCCGCAGGAGCGCTTCCTCGAGCACCTGAGCGGGATGCAGGAGCGCGGCCTGCTGCGCCGCGTCGCCGCGATCCTCTACCACCGCCGCGCCGGCTTCTCCGCCAACGGCATGGGCGTCTGGAAGGTCCCCGACGAGCAGATCCTCGACGTCGGCCGGCAGATGGCGGCGGTGCGCGGGATCTCGCACTGCTACCAGCGCCCGACGTACGCGGACTGGCCCTACAGCGTCTTCACGATGGCGCACGGTCGCTCGAAGGAGGAGTGCGACGCGATCCTCGACTCGATCGCCGAGACGCACGGCATCACCGAGCGCGCGACGCTCTACTCCTCGACCGAGTTCAAGAAGATCCGCCTGCTGTACTTCACGGACGAGTTCAAGGCGTGGGAACGTGAGCACGCGGGCGTCTGACGACGCCCCGACGCTCGCCGACGCGAAGTCCGCCGAGCTGTACGCCCGCGCCCTGACGCTCCTGCCCGGCGGGGTCAACTCGCCGGTGCGCGCGATGCGCTCGATCGGGCGCGACCCGATCTTCATCGCCCGCGGCGAGGGAGCCGAGCTGATCGACGTCGACGGCAACCGCTACCTCGACTACGTCTGCTCGTGGGGGCCGCTGATCCACGGCCACGCGCACCCCGAAATCGTGCGCGCCGTCAGCGACGCCGCCGCGCTCGGCACGAGCTTCGGCGCCCCGACGCCCGGCGAGGTCGAGATCGCCGCCGAGATCGTCAGACGCGTGCCGTCCGTCGAGATGGTCCGCATGACCTCGTCCGGCACCGAGGCGTCGATGAGCGCGCTGCGGCTCGCGCGCGCCGTCACCGGCCGCGACACGATCCTCAAGTTCGCCGGCGCCTACCACGGCCACGTCGATGGCCTGCTCGCCGAGGCCGGCTCCGGCCTCGCGACGCAGGGGATCCCCGCCAGTCCGGGCGTTCCGGCCGCCGCGGCCAAGGCGACGGTCGTCGTGCCGTGGAACGACGCCGACGCGCTCGTCGCCGCGACGAACCACTACGAGCTGGCGGCGATCGTCGCCGAGCCCTACCCGGCGAACATGGGCCTCGTCCCGCCCGCGCCCGGCTTCCTCGAGCTGCTGCGCGAGCGCGCCACGCACAACGGCGCGCTGCTGGTCTTCGACGAGGTCATCAGCGGCTTCCGCGTCGCCCCCGGCGGCGCGCAGGAGCGCAGCGACGTGATCCCCGACCTGACGATCATGGGCAAGGTGATCGGCGGCGGGCTGCCGGCCGCCGCCTACGGCGGCCGGCGTGAGCTGATGGAGCGGATCGCGCCCGCCGGCGACGTCTACCAGGCCGGCACGCTGTCGGGGAACCCGCTTGCCGTCGCGGCCGGGCTCAAGACGCTGGAGCTGCTGACCGAGACCGCCTACGCCCAGCTCGCCAGAACGACCGAGCTGCTCGCCGACGGCCTGCGCGATGCGATCCGCGCCGGCGGCTGGTTCGGCCGCGCGCACGTCGTCAGCGTGCCGGGGCTGCTGACCGTCTTCTTCCGCCGCGACCGCGTGAAGGACTACGCCGACGCGGCCGCCTGCGACCGCGACGCCTACGCCGCCTGGTGCCGCGAGCTGCTCGCGCGCGGCGTCTACCCGCCGGCCTCCCAGTTCGAGGCGTGGTTCCCGTCGCTCGCGCACGACGAGGCGGCCCTGGAGCGGACGCTCGAGGCGGCCACGGCGGCGTTCGCCGCGCTCCCGCGAGGGGCCGGCGCGTGAGCGGCGCGCAGCAGCTCGCCGAGGCGGTGCGCGGCGAAGGCGGCCTGCTCGCCGGCGCGCTGCGCCCGGACGATGACGGCCGCGCCGACGAGCCGCTGCTCGCGCCCGTGCCGCCCGGCCCGTACGCGCTCACGCTCGCGGCGGTGCGCGAGGCCTACCTGCTGCACTACGCCGAGGGCCGCGTCGTCGACGCCGGCGACGGCGACCTCGCGCTGCTCGGCGGCGACCGCCTGTACGCGCTGGCGCTCGCGGAGCTGGCCGCGCTGGGCGACCTCGACGCCGTCGCGGCGCTCGCCGACCTGATCTCCGACTGCGCCCGCGCCCACGCCGACGGGGAGCCGGCGCGTGCGTCCGCTGCGTGGGACGCCGCGGTGGAGACGATCGGGCGCAGGGCGTAGCGCGGGGTCCGCGGCGTCAGCCGACGCACCCGTGCGACGCCCCACGCCCCGTTGGCGATATGGTTCGCGGCCGCGGTCGCCCGCCGGCCGCCCCGCACCAACCCCGCAGAATTCTCACCGTGGCTGAAGACAGACACAAGAAGACCTCGCCCTACACGGCCGATCGCGGCATCCCCGGTGCCTTCGACGGCGAGACGGTCACCCGCCGCCGCTTCATGGGCGCGACCACCCACACGCTCGGCGCCGTCGCCGCCGGCGCGTTCGCGCTCCCGGCGCTCGGCTTCGCGCTCGGCCCCGTGTTCGAGCGCACGAAGATGCCGTGGCAGTCGGTCGGGCCGCTCACCGACTTCACCGAGGACACGTACTACCCGCGCGTGATCCAGATCGTGGCGGGCATCGGCGAGGCCGGCAAGACGACGGTCTACGTCCGCAAGCGCAACCCGGCGATCGACACCGAGCCGGGCGGCAAGTCCGCGGCGATCGTCATCTCGACGCGCTGCAACCACCTCGGCTGCCCGGTGCGCTTCACGCAGGCCGCCGGCAAGTTCATCTGCCCGTGCCACGGCGGCGTGTACGACTTCCGCGGCATCCGCGAGGGCGGGCCGCCGGTGCGGCCGCTCGACCGCTTCTACACGAGAGTCGACAATGGCCTCGTGATGGTCGGCCCGCGCTACAGCGTCAACAGCCAGCTGCGCCGCTTCTCGCCGCGAGATCCGGGCGAGCCGCTCGACGGCATCGGCCAGTACCTGTACCCGGCGCGCTTCTCGACGCCCGAGAAGCCGGGGAGATGAGCGCATGCCGAGAGTGAAGCTTCCCGCTCCGCCCGTGCCGCCGGCGCTCAAGCCGCAGCCGCCGCGCCCGGGCACCGGCAACGGCAGAGCCGGCCCGCTCGACCACGCGGCCGAGGCCGGCATGACGGTCGTCGACTGGATCGACGAGCGCACGTCGCTGTCGGGCGGCGTCCGCTGGATGCTCTTCCGCAAGGTCCCGAAGGGGACGAACTGGTTCTACACGCTCGGCTCGGCGGCGATGTTCGCCTTCCTGTCGCAGGCGGTGACCGGCGTCTTCCTGGCGATGTACTACGACCCGTCGCCGACGCGCGCGTACGAGAGCATCCGGTATGTCACGAACGACGCCTTCCTGGGCCAGTTCGTGCGCGGGATGCACAAGTGGGGATCGACCGTGATGGTGATCCTCGTCTTCCTGCACATGGGCCGCACGTTCTTCTTCGGCGCGTACAAGTACCCGCGCGAGCTGAACTGGGTGATCGGCGTCGTGCTGCTGATCCTGACGATGACGATGTCGTTCACCGGCTACCTGCTGCCGTTCGACCAGCGCTCCTACTGGGCGACGATCGTCGGCGTGAACATCAACGGCACCGGCCCGCTGATCGGCCCGTACCTGTCCGACTTCCTGCGCGCCGGCCCCGAGTTCGGCGCCACGACGCTGTCGCGCTTCTACGCGATCCACATGATGCTCGTGCCAGGACTGCTCGCCGCGCTGATCGGCGCCCACCTGTACCTCGTCGCGAAGCTCGGCACGACCGCTCCGCCGTGGATCAAGGCGAAGCCGGACGAGCGCCTCACCGAGTCCGAGGTCTGAGTCCCGCATGAACCAGCGCGAGAAGGAGCAGTACCTCCGCGAGTACGCGACCCTGAAGTCGCAGGGGAAGCCGTTCTTCCCCTACGCGGTCGCGAAGGACTCGGCGATGGCCGTGATCGTGATGGTCGTGATCATCACGATGTCGATCGTGCTCGGCGCCGAGATGGGCCCGAAGGCCGATCCGACGACGACGACCTACGTGCCGCGGCCGGAGTGGTACTTCTTCTTCCTGTTCGAGGTGCTGCGCGTCATCAAGCCGCCGAACTTCGTCCCGTTCGCGACGATCGGCGTGCCGACGATCTGCATGATCCTGCTGTTCCTGCTGCCGTTCTACGACCGCAGCCCGGAGCGGCGCCCCGAGCGGCGTCCGCTCGCGACCACGGCGGGCATCTTCACGATCGCGGCGATGGCGTTCCTGACGTACCTCGGCGCGAGCGCCGGATCGCCGAACGAGATCGACCTCTCGCCACCGCACGGCTTGCAGGGCGCGGCGCTGTCGCAGTGGAACGCCGGCAAGCTGGTGGCGGCCCAGTCCGGCTGCCTCGCCTGCCACAAGATCGGCGAGAACGGCAACGACGGCCCGGGTCCGCACCTGACGAGAATCGGCGGCACGCTGCCGGCGTCGGCGATCGCGCAGACGCTGCGCAACCCGACGGCGCCGATGCCGTCCTTCCAGGCGCTCGCCGAGCAGCAGCCGCAGAAGTTCCAGGCGCTCGTCGCGTTCCTCAGCCAGCTCAAGTAGCGCCGGCCTGAGCCCTCGCATGACCGCGCACGGCGGCACAAGCGAGTCGGGCCCCGCGACCGGCACGCTGGAAGAGCCGCAGGTGCGGGCGATGTTCGACGGCATCGCGCGCGTCTACGACCGCATGAACTCGGTGATGACCGCCGGCATGCACCATCGCTGGCGCGAGCGCGCGGCCGACCTCGCCCAGCTCGCGCCCGGCGCTCGCGCGCTCGACGTCGCCTGCGGCACCGGCGACCTGGCGCTCGAGCTGGCCCGCCGCGTCGGCCCCGGCGGCGAGATCGTCGCCTGCGACTTCTCCGAGCAGATGCTGGAGCTGGCGCGCGTGAAGGCGGCGAACCGCGACGCGGCCGTCCCGCACGCGCCGATCCGCGTCGAATGGGCGAACGCGCTCGACCTGCCCTACGCGGACGACGAGTTCGCCTCCGCGACGGTCGGCTTCGGCGCCCGCAACTTCTCCGACCTCGACGCCGGCCTGCGCGAGATGGCGCGCGTCGTGCGGCCGGGCGGGCGCGTCGTCGTGCTCGAGATCACGACGCCGACGCGGCCCCCGCTGTCGACGTTCTTCCGTGTCTGGTTCGACCGCGTCGTGCCGCTGCTCGGCCGCGCCGCCGGCGACGGCGACGCCTTCACCTACCTGCCGCGGTCGGTCAGACGCTTTCCCGGGCCGCAGGAGCTGGCGGCGACGATGGAGCGCTGCGGGCTGCGCTCGATCCGCTACGTGCTGACCGCCGGGGGGATCATCGCGATCCACGTCGGCGAGGTCGCGTGACGCGCGCCGCGGAACGGGAAGCCACGACGACGACCGCCGCCGCCGTCGACACCGTCGTGCGCGCCGGCGGCCCGAGACTCGCCGCCCTGCTCGAGCGCACCGAGGAGCGGCTCGTCGAGCTGGCCGCCGGTCACGGCACCACGCTCGCGCGCCACGCGACGGCCACGATCTCGGCCGGCGGCAAGCGCCTGCGCCCGCTGCTCGTGTTCCTGTCCGCCGGCGAGGTCGCCGACGGCGCCGCGGAGGCGCGGCTCGTGCGCGCGGCGGTCGCCGTCGAGCTGATCCACAGCGCGAGCCTCGTGCACGACGACGTGCTCGACGCCGCCGCGCTGCGACGCGGCGCGCCGACGGTCGTCGCAGCGGCCGGCCGCACGATAGCCATCGCCACCGGCGATCTGCTGTTCTCGCGTGCGTTCGCCGAGCTCGCGGCCGGCGGCGGCCAGCTCGACGACGTCCGCGCCCTGTCGGCGGCCGCCTCGGCGCTGGCCGCCGGGGAGCTGGTGCAGCGCGCCGACGCCTGGGATGCGGGCATCGCGCTCGACCGCTACGTCCATCGCTGCGAGTTGAAGACCGGCAGCCTGTTCGAGGCGGCGTGCCGGCTCGGAGCGCTCGCCTCCGCACCGGGCGATGTCACGAACGCGCTCGCGCTGTTCGGCCGCCGCATCGGCTTGGCCTTCCAGCTGCTCGACGACGTGCTCGACGTGTCCGGCCCGGCCGCCCGCACGGGCAAGGCGCGCGGCACCGACCTGCTCGACGGCACCGTCACGCCGCCGCTGATCCTCGCGCGCGAGCGCGATCCGGAGCTGGCGCGGCTCGACCTGCGCGCGCTCCGCACGCCGGCCGACGCGGAGGCCGTCTGCGACCGCATCGCCGCGACCGGAGCGCTCGCGACCGCGAAGGAGCACGCGCTGGCGGTCGTCGAGGAGGCGCGCCGCGGGCTGCCGGTGCTGCCGCCGGCGCAGCAGCGCGCGCTCGAGCTGGTCGCCGAGGGCGTCGTCGAGCGCTACGCGTAGTCGCGTCCTCAGGCGCTGCCTGGGCGTTTGCGGTTGGCGCCGAGGCGTCGAGTCTTGCCCTGCGAGACGATGAAACATACGTCTCGCAGTCCAAGCTCGCGCCTCGCGCCACCAGCAGCGTCCCGCGCTCGGGCGCGCCCCGCTCAGGCGCCCAGCTCTCTCCAAGCTTTGCGCTTGGCTCGGGCGGTAGCTGCGACGCCCGCAGCTGCCACGGCAACAGCGCAACAGCACAGCAGCGCGACGGCTAGAAGTCTTCCGGCAGGATCGCGTCGGCGTGGAGGGCGGCGACGAAGCGCTCGACGTCGTCTTCCATGTTGGCGCGCATCAGGCGCAGCAGATCGCGCACGAGCGCCTCGGTGCCGCGGTCGAGCGCTTCGTCGAAGCGTTCGACGGTGTCCTCGTCGAACACGTCGGCGTCCCACCACTCGCAGTTGGGGCACTGGATCGTGACTGCCCACTCGCGCGGCCCCGCCTGCTCCCAGGCGACGGGGGCGACGAGCGAGGAGGCGCACTCGGGGCACACGTGGAGGCCGCTTTCGACGGGCGGGCTCGGTGGCATGCCGGGTGCGGCCTCGTCCGCGCCCCCCACGAAGAGGACGTCGACGGCCTGCCCCGTGGGGAGCGTGACGCGGCGGGTGGAGTGGTGGTCTGCGGGGTGGCTCACGGCTCTCTGGCCACAGGATCGGTCGTCCGCAGCGCGAACTTGAGCGGATCGCCCGCAGACCCGCTCCGTGGAGCGCACGGAGCCGCGGCGAGCCGGGCGCTACGCTGTGCAGACCCAATCGGAGGCTTTCCGTGTTCTCTCAGATCGGTCCGCTCGAGATCGTCCTTGTCATCGTCGTCCTGCTGGTGATCTTCGGCCCCAAGCGCCTGCCCTCGCTCGGCAAGTCGCTCGGCACCGGGATGCGCGAGTTCAAGGACTCGATCACCGGCGACGACAAGCACGAGGGCGCTGACGCCGACGCCGACGCCCGCCCCACCTTGACCCAGGCTCAGGCCCAGGCCGACCCGCCGCCCGCCGCCGCGCCGGCCCCGCAGGGCGCCGACCCGGCGCCTGAGCAGCGCGGCTGACGCAGCCCCGCCCGCAGCGCCCATGGCGACCGCGCTCAAGCCGATCGGTCACGAGGACCGGCTCACGATCGTCGACCACCTCGACGAGCTGCGCTCGCGGCTGATCATCTGCGTGGTCACGATCGCGGTCGCGTTCGGCTTCTGCTTCTGGCAGAACGGCACGCTGCTGAACATCCTCAACAAGCCGCTCAAGGAGGCAACTCAGACCACCAAGGGCAGTGGGCGCCTCGCCCAGGCGGCGACCGCGGAGCAGACGGTGCAGAGAGGGCTTGCCGCGACCGCGAGAGCGTTCGCCGCGCTCGCGACCGCCGCGAACCTCACGGCGGCGCAGCGCCGCGAGATGACCGCGGCGGCCACGCAGGTCGGCGCCGCCGCCCAGGCGCTGCCGAAGACGACGCCGGCGCGGGTGCCGATCACGACCGGCGTGGCCGAGCCGTTCACCGTGACGATCACCGTCGCCGCCTACTTCGCGCTGCTGTTCTCGCTCCCGTTGCTGCTGTACCAGGCGTACGCGTTCGTGCTGCCGGCGTTCAGTCCGCGCGAGCGGCAGATCGCGCTTCCGATGATGCTGATGGTGCCGGTGCTGTTCGTCTGCGGCGTGGCGTTCGCGTACTACCTCGTGCTTCCGCCCGCCATCTCGTTCCTGCAGAACTTCAACAGCGGAAGCTTCGACATCCTGATCCAGGCCAGAGACTATTACCGCTTCCAGCTCTTGACTCTGCTGTCGATCGGGCTCGTCTTCCAGCTCCCGATCGGGCTGCTCGCGGCCAACGCGGCCGGGATCGTGAGCGCCCGCCAGCTGCGCTCCATCTGGCGCTATGCGATCGTCGCGATCGCCATCATCGCCGCGCTGCTGCCGGGCGTCGACCCCGTCACGACGGCGATCGAGATGGTACCGATGCTCCTGCTGTACGGCCTGAGTATCCTGCTCCTGGAGATCGCCGACCGGCGACGGGGGAGTCGCGACGGGCTCGCGGCGCACGGGCCGCACGACGGCGACGAGACAGAGGGAAGCTGACCACAGATGCTGTTCGACCTTCAGAGCCGCGGGCGCAGAACCGCCGTCAAGATCATCTACCTCGGCCTCGCCCTGCTGATGGGCGGCGGCCTGCTGCTGTTCGGGATCGGCACCGGCACGGGCTCCGGCGGCTTCCTGGACATCTTCAGCAACGGCGGGACGAGCACCAGCTCGCAGGTCAGCAGCGCCGAGAAGAGCGCCGCCAGACTGGTCAGACTCCATCCTCAGGATCCCAACGCGTGGTACAAGCTCACCTACGCGCAGTACCAGTCGGCGCCGTTCGACAACACGCTCGACAACGGCAACGGCGGGTTCACGACCGCGGGCAGAAAGAAGCTCGTCGTCGCCTCGCGCTCGTGGCAGAGGTACCTCGCGCTCGATCCGCAGCACCCGAGCGCGACGCTGGCGCGCCTGATGACCAACGCCTATGCGCAGACCGGGCTCAACCAGCCGGCCGACGCGGCCACCGCGTGGGAGATCGTCACCCAGCAGCAGCCTTCGTCCGCCTCCTACGGGTACCTCGCCGAGTACGCTTACCTCGCGGATCAGATCCGCAAGGGGGACCTCGCCGCGGCGAAGGCGGTGTCGCTGTCCCCGTCGGTGCAGCAGAGACTGGTCAGAGCGCAACTCGCGAGCATCAAGAGACAGGTGCTCCAGCAGGCGGCGAGAGGCGTGCAGCCGGCCGGCGGCGCCGTCAACGGCACCGGCTGAGCGCCGTGCTGCCGCCCGGCGTCGGCCGCGGGCGCATGCAGATCGCACCGCCACCGGCTACCATGCCGGGTCGGTCAGTCCTATCGGGCCGACATCCCCAGGGCCGTTAGCTCAACTGGCAGAGCAGGGGACTCTTAATCCCAAGGTTGGAGGTTCGATTCCTCCACGGCCCATCCTCCGCCCGCCGGCAGCAGCGCGGGCGCTCAGCCGGCCTCGGCGTGCTCCGGCTCGCGGCTCGGCTCGCTCGCGGCGGCACGCTGCTCGTAGGCCGCGCGGGCCGACAGGTCGGCCTCGGCGAGGATCCGGTCGGTCTTCGCGCTGCGGCCGATCGCCTCGGCCAAGCGCCGCGGCAGCAGCGCCCCGATCCGCACGCCGACCGTGATCGCCTTCGGCACGTAGACGTCGTGGCGCGGGTGCTCGAGCGCCTCGACGATCGCGTCGGCGACCTGCTCGGGCTCGACCGTCGCCGTCAGCCCGCGGCCTCTCACCAAGCCGGCCGCCAGCTCTGTGTTGACCGGCACCGGCATCACGACGCTCGTCTCGACGCCGCTGCCGCGGATCTCGCCGCGGATCGCCTCCGTCAGCCCGACGACTGCGTGCTTCGTCGCCGAGTAGGTCGCGCCGCCGGGCACGCCCGCCTTGCCGGCGGTCGAGGCGATGTTCACGAGATGCCCGGTGCGGCGCGGCAGGAAGCGCTGCAGCGCGAGCTTGGAGCCGAAGATCACGCCGTGCAGGTTGATGTCGATCTGCCGTGCGGAGACCGCGTCGCTCTCCTCCGCGAAGCGCCCGAGCTGCATGATCCCGGCGTTGTTGACGAGCACGTCGAGCGGGCCGAGCCGCTGCTCCGTCTCGTCGAGGAAGCGCTCGAACGACTCGCGGTCGGTCACGTCGAGCGCGAGCGCGACCGTGCCGCCGCCCAGCTCCGCCGCGGTGCGCTCCGCCAGCTCCACGTCGACGTCGCCGATCGCGACCTTCGCGCCCTTGCGCACGAGCGCCGCCGCCGTCGCGCGGCCGATGCCGCGGGCACCCCCGGTGATCGCGACGACCTTGCCGGTGAGCGTGCGGGGCTGCTTGGCCATGACGGGTCTCCTTGCGGGCGTGGGTGCGCGTGGCGGACTGGCTGCCCAGCCAGTCTCCCTGGATTCGGCTTGCCGCGCAAGCGCCGACTAGCATTCGCGCCGATGGCGACCGCCCATCTCGCCTGCCTCGACGGCGCCGTGATGCCCGCGGCGGACGCCGTCGTCCCCGCGACCGACGAGGGGCTGCTGCGCGGCGACGGCGTCTTCGAGGTGCTGCGCCTCTACGGCGGCCGCCCGTTCGCGCTGGACGAGCACCTGGAGCGGCTGGCGCACTCGGCCGAGAACCTGCGCCTGCCGATCGATCTCGCCGCCGTGCGCGCCGACGTCGACCGCCTGCTCGACGTGGCCGGCGGCGAGCCGGACCCCGGCATGCTGCGGATCGTCCTCACGCGCGGCGGCCGGCGCCTGCTGCTGACCGAGTCGCTGCCGGCGCACGCGCCGGCGATCCGGCTCGCGACCGTCACCTACGCGCCCGTGCGCCTGCTCGACGGGGTCAAGTCGCTCTCCTACGGCGCGAACATGCTCGCGACGCGCCTCGCGAGAGAGCAGGGCGCCGACGAGGCGCTGCTCGTGACGCCGCACGGGCGGGTGCTGGAGGCGCCGACGTCGTCGATCTTCTGGGTCGCCCGCGGCGCCGTGCTGACGCCTCCGCTGAGCGATCACATCCTCGCGTCCATCACGCGCGCGCTCGTGCTGGAGCTGGCCGGCGCCGAGGAGCGCTCGTGCACGCTCGACGAGCTGCACGCCGCCGACGAGGCGTTCCTCGTCTCGACCACGCGCGAGCTGCAGCCGGTCGCGAGCGTCGACGGGCGCGCGATCGGCGACGGCGAGCCGGGTCCGGCAGCCCGCGACCTCGCCGAGCGCCTCCACCGGCGGATCCTCGCGGACCTCGCCTGAGCCGCCTCCGGATGCGCGTCCTCACCGTCATCGGGAACCGCCCGCAGTTCATCAAGGCCTCGGCCGTCTCCCCGCGCCTGCGCGCGCTCGGCGAGGAGGTCACGGTCCACACCGGCCAGCACTACGACACCGAGCTGTCGCAGGTCTTCTTCGACGAGCTGGAGCTGCCGCCGCCCGAGCGCCTGCTCGGCATCGGCGGCGGCACGAACACGGCGCAGACGGCGCGCATGCTCGCCGCGCTCGAGCCGCTGCTGGCCGAGGTGCAGCCCGACGCGGTGCTCGTCTACGGCGACACGAACTCGACGCTCGCCGGCGCGCTCGCGGCGGTGCAGGTGGGGATCCCGGTCGCGCACGTGGAGGCGGGCATGCGCTCGTTCGACCGCGCGATGCCCGAGGAGGTCAACCGCGTCGTGACCGACCACCTCAGCGCGCTGCTGCTGTGCCCGTCCCAGACCGCCGTCGACAACCTCGCGCGCGAGTCCGTGGCGGGCGCGGTCGAGCTGGTCGGCGACGTGATGGTCGACGTCGCGCAGCTGCTGCAGCCGGCCGCGCGGGCGCGCACCGCGGCGCTGGAGCCGTACGGCGTCGAGCCCGGGGGCTTCCTGCTCGCGACCGCGCACCGCGCCGGCAACGTCGACGACCCCGCGCGCCTGCGCCTGCTCGTCGAGCTGCTGCTCGCGCTGCCGCTGCCGACCGTGCTGCCGCTGCATCCGCGCACGCGCGCGCGGCTGGAGGCAGCCGGCCTGCTCGACGCGGTCGCGAACGCCTCGCACATCCGCCTCGCGCCGCCGCTCGGCTACCTCGACTTCACGGCGCTGCTGTGCAACGCCGCCGCGGTCGTCACCGACTCCGGCGGCGTGCAGAAGGAGGCCTACCTCGCCGGCGTGCCGTGCGTGACGCTGCGCCCGAGCACCGAGTGGGTCGAGACGGTCGACGCCGGCTGGAACGTGCTCGTCGACCTCGACACGGCCGCCGCGCTCGCCGCGCTGGAGCGCACGCCGCCGAGCGAGCGCCCGCAGCTCTACGGCGACGGCCGCGCCGGCGAGCGGGTCGCCGAGGCGGTGCGCGCGCTCGGCGCCGCAGCGCCCGCGGCGGCTTAGGGCCGCCCGATCCGCCGCAGCGCCACGCCGGCCGCCGCGAACGGCGCCGGGTCGAGCGCGTCGCGCCCGTCGACCACCGCGCGCGCCCCGGCGAGGTCGGCGGGCGTCAGCGCGCGGTACGCGTCGTGGTCGGCCTGCAGGATCGCGCCGTCGATCGCGCCGCCGTCCCACGGCTCGAAGCCGAGTTCGCGCAGCTCCGTCTCGTCGTAGAGCGGATCCGCCACGACCACACCCGCGCCGCGCGCGGCGAGCGCGTCGCGCAGCGGGAACGCGCCCGAGAAGGCGGTCTCCTTCACGCCGCCGCGATAGGCCACGCCGAGGATCAGCACGCGCGCGCCGTCGAGCCCGCCGAGCGCGCTCTCCAGCAGGTCCACGGCGTACGCCGGCATCGCCCCGTTGACCTCGCGCGCCGCCGCCGGCAGGCGCGCGTCCGGGTCGCCGTGCAGGTAGAAGTGCGGGTAGACCGGGATGCAGTGCCCGCCGACAGCGACGCCGGGACGGTGGATGTGGCTGAACGGCTGGCTGTTGGACGCGTCGATCACGCGCATCACGTCGACGCCGGCGCGGTCGGCGTGGCGCGCCAGCTCGTTGGCGAAGGCGATGTTGAGGTCGCGGTACGTCGTCTCCGCCAGCTTCGCCAGCTCCGCCGCCTCGGCGGAGCCCATCGGCCACACCTCCGCCGCCGGCTCGACGAATGCGCGGTACAGCTCGACGGCGCGCGCCTCGCCCTCCTCCGAGCAGCCGCCGACGAGCTTCGGGTACGTGCCGAGGTCCGCGAAGATGCGTCCGCTGTAGACGCGCTCCGGGCTGAACGCGACGAAGAAGTCGTGCTCGGGATGCAGGCCGCTGCCGGCCGCCAGCGCCGGCGCGATGCGCGTGCGCGTCGTGCCGACCGGCAGCGTCGTCTCGACGCTCACGACGGTTCCGCGATGCCCGCCGTCGGCCGCTGCCCGCAGTCCCCGCGCGATGTCTCCGAGCACGCTGTCGAGGATCCGCCAGTCCGGCCGCGCGTCCGCGTCGACCACCAGCGGCGGCACGGCGATCACGAGGTCGGCGCCCGCAGCGACCGCGCCCGCGGTGTCCGCCTGCGCGCGCAGGCGCCCGTCGCCGACGACCTCCGCGAGCGCCTCCTCCAGCCCGGCCTCGCCGGGGAACGGCGCCTGCGCCGCGTTGACCAGCTCGCACACGCGCGCGTCGACATCGCAGCCGACGACCTCGTGTCCCGCTCTCGCGACGTAGGCGGCGAGGGGCAGGCCGATCTTGCCGAGCGCGACGACGACGACTCTCATGGCGCGAGGCGCACCGTCTCGCCGCCCGCGGCGCTGGCCAGCACCGCCTCGGCGGAGCGGAGCGCGGCGAGTCCCTGCGCGAGCGTCACGACGGGGGCGTCGTCATGGCCGGCGACGAGGTCGCGGAACGCCTCCAGCTCGGTCCGCAGCGGCTCCGCGCGTGCGAGCGCGTAGCGCGTCGCGTCGCCCTCGGAGACGCCGCGCAGCGCCTGCGAGCTGGGCCACGACGAGGTGACCTGCCCGTTCTCGTAGAACGTCAGGTCGGCGGTCACCGTCTCGGCGACGAGCATGCCGCGGTCGCCGAGCACGCGCGTGCGGCGCGTCTTCGTCGGCGTCAGCCAGTCGACGATCGAGTTGAACGGCACGTCGGAGGCGAGCCGGCCGGTCACGAGCACGAGGTCCTCGTGCGGGCGCCCGGTGCGGTGCGCCGTCTGCGCGGCGACGGTCGCGATCGGCGCGTCGGCGACCCATGTGACGATGTCGAGGTCGTGCGTCGCGAGGTCCTTCACGACGCCGACGTCGCGCACGCGTTCGGGGAACGGGCCGATCCGCTCGGTCGCGACGAGGAACACGTCGCCGAGCTGGCCCGCCAGCACGCGCTCGCGCAGCGCGATCAGCGCCGGGTTGAAGCGCTCGACGTGGCCCACCGCCGCACGCACCCCGGCGCGCTCGCACGCCGCCACGATCTGCTCGCCCTCCTCGACGGACGCGGCCAGCGGCTTCTCGATCAGCATGTGGACGCCGGCCTCCGCGAGCTGCAGCGCGACCGGCAGGTGCTCCTCCGTCGGCAGCGCGACAACGGCCATGTCGAGCGGGCCTCGGGCGAGCAGCTCGTCGAGGGTTCTGTAGACGAGCGACGGGTCGCGGACGGCGTCGTTGCGGTCGCCGAGCGGGTCGACTGCGCCGGCGAAGGTGACGCCGGGCAGGGACTGGAGGATGCGGGCGTGGTGGCGGCCCATCATGCCGAGGCCGAGGGTCGCTGCTCGCAGCACGGCTTGGCAGCTTATCGGCGTTTCCGGTACGCCGGGACCCGTGTGCCGCTCCGTGTGGCTTTGCTCGTAGGCTTCCTGTCGTGTCCGACGCTGTTGGCCTCGTGCTCTCTCCGTCTGCTCGCGTCGGTGACGGCGTCGTGTTCGGCGCGCATGTCGTCGTCCACGACGGCGTCGAGATCGGCGATGGCGTGGTCGTCGAGGATGGTGTGGTGCTCGGCAAGGCGCCGCGGCTCGCGCCTGGGTCGGCTGCGGCCGGCGCCGTGCCGCCGCTGGTGATCGGCGCCGGGGCGACGGTGTGCTGTGGGGCGATCGTGTTTGCGGGGGCGACGATCGGGGCGGGGGCGATCGTCGGGGACCAGGCGTATGTGCGGGAGCGGACGACGATCGGCGAGCGCAGTGTGATCGGGCGCGGATCGGCGGTCGACAACGACGTGGTCGTCGGCGCTCGCGTGAAGGTGCAGACGAGCGTCTACCTGACCGCGTTCTCGGTGGTCGAGGATGACGTGTTCGTCGGGCCGTGTGCGATGACGACGAACGACGATGCGATGGGGCGGCTCGTGCCGGGCACGCCTCTTCGCGGTGCTGTCCTGCGACGCGCGTGCCGGATCGGTGGCGGCGCGGTGCTGACGCCCGGCGTGGAGGTCGGCGAGGAGGCGTTCGTGGCGGCGGGGGCCGTCGTCGTGCGGGACGTGCCCGCGCGCGCGGTCGTGATGGGGGTGCCCGCGCGGGTGGTGCGCGAGGTTCCCGACGAGGACCTGATCGAGCGCTGGCGCTGACGCGGCGCTTACGCCGCGGCGACGGCCTTGCCGGGCACCGTCTCGCGCCCGGCGTCCGTCCAGACCGTCTGCTCGCGCCCCGGGCCGACGCCGATCATCACGACCGGGACGCCGATGAACTCCTCGACGAACGCGAGGTAGCGGCGGGCGTTCTCCGGCAGGTCGTCTTCGCTGCGCGCCTCGCCGATGTCCTCGGTCCAGCCCGGCAGGTCGATGTATTCGCCGACCGTGTGGTGCAGCACGCTCTGGTGGTAGGGGAAGTGGTCGAACTCGGCACCGTCCTCGCCGCGGTAGCGCGTGCAGACCTTGATCGTGTCGAGCCCGGTCAGCACGTCGAGCTTCGTCACGACCAGCGCGGTCAGCGAGTTGATGCGCGCCGCGTAGCGCAGCGCCACGAGGTCGAGCCAGCCGACGCGGCGCGAACGGCCGGTCGTCGTCCCGAACTCGCCGCCCTTCTGGCGCAGCTGCTCGCCCAGCTCGTCGTTCAGCTCGGTCGGGAACGGCCCCGAGCCGACGCGCGTGCTGTACGCCTTCGTGATCCCCCACACCTCGTCGATGTCCTTCGGCCCCACGCCGCTGCCGATGCAGGCCGAGGCGGCGATCGGGTTCGAGGAGGTGACGAACGGATACGTGCCGTGGTCGATGTCGAGCAGCGCGCCCTGCGCGCCCTCGAAGATCACCGTCGCGTGCTCGTCGAGCTTGTCCCACACCAGCCGCGTGGTGTCCTGGATGTGCTCGGACAGACGGTGGCCGTAGGCGAGGTACTCCTCGGTGATCGCCTGCAGGTCCAGTCTCGGGTCGCGCGCGAACGGGCGCAGCGCGAGCCGCTTGGGCTCGAGTGCCGCGACGATCTTCTGCTTGAGGATCTTCTCGTCGAGCAGGTCCTGCACGCGGATGCCGATGCGCGACGCCTTGTCGGCGTAGCAGGGGCCGATCCCGCGCCGCGTCGTGCCGATCTTCAGCTTGCCCAGCCTCGCCTCGCCCGCGTCGTCGAGCATCAGGTGGTAGGGCATGATCATGTGCGCGTTCGCGGAGATCCGCAGCCCGCTCGTGTCGACGCCCCGCCCGCGCAGCTCGTCCAGCTCGTCGGTCAGCACCTTCGGGTCGATCACGACGCCGTTGCCGATGATGCAGAGCTTGCCGGGGTAGAGGATCCCCGACGGCATCAGGTGCAGCTTCCACGTCTCGCCGTTGCGGACGATCGTGTGGCCGGCGTTGTTGCCGCCCTGGAAGCGCACGACCGCATCCGACCGCTCGGCGAGCAGGTCGGTGATCTTTCCCTTGCCCTCGTCACCCCATTGGGCGCCCACGATCACGATGCCTGGCATGGCGGAAGACAGTGTAGGGAGCCTTCCGGTGCCTCGGCATTTCGGGTCGCGTTTCGTTGTTCGCGGTACGCCGGGGCGCGCGATGCTCCCCCGCAAGAGGCCCGTCGTGGGCCGAGCCGCGGGCGCGCTCGGTCGTGGGATCCGCAGAAGCCTCTCGCGAGGGACACGCCGCGCCCCGGCGTACCGCCAACGCCGGAACGCAATGCCTACGACCCGAACCGATCCCCGGCGAAGTTCATGAACTTGGGGTACTCCTTCTGGAACGTCAGCACCACGTCCCCCAAGGCCCCGTTGCGGTGCTTGGAGATGATGATGTCGGCCTCGCCCTCGCGCTCGGACTCTCTGTCGTAGTACTCGTCGCGGTAGATGAACATCACGAGGTCGGCGTCCTGCTCGATGTTGCCGGACTCGCGCAGGTCGGACAGGATCGGTCTCTTGTCGGTGCGCGACTCGACGGCGCGGCTGAGCTGCGAGAGCGCGATCACCGGCACTTCCAGCTCGCGGGCGAGGATCTTCAGGCCGCGGCTCATCTGACCGACGGCCTCGACGCGGTTCTCGATGCGGCTGTCGGCGCGCATCAGCTGGAGGTAGTCGAGGATGATCAGGCCGAGCCCGTTCTCGCTCTGCTGGTGCAGGCGGCGCGCCTTCGCGCGCAGCTCGAGGATGCCCAGGTCGGACGAGTCGTCGACGTACAGCGGCGCGTCGGACAGCCGCTGGCACGCCTCGAGGATTCTCGGCCAGCGGTTCTCCGACACGCGCCCCTTGCGCAGCTCCTCGCCGCGGATGCGCGCCTGCGAGGCGACGAAGCGCTGCGCCAGCTCTGCCTCCGACATCTCCAGCGAGAACAGCGCGACCGGTTTACCATGCTCCAGAGCAGCATTCTCTGCAATGTTGGTCACCAAGGCCGACTTTCCCATCGACGGGCGGGCTGCCAGGATGATCAGGTTGCCGGGCTGGAAGCCGCCGGTGATCTCGTCGAGATCCTTGTAGCCGGACGGGGTGCCGGTGAGGACGGTGGACTCCAGCGAGAGGCGGTGGAGCTTGTCCATCTCGTCGTGCAGCACCTCGCCGACGGCGCGGAAGTCCTTCTGGCGGTCGTCGTGGGCGACCTCGAGGATGTCGCGCTCGGCCCACTCGACCAGCTCGCGCGCGGGCGCCTCGTGGTTCCAGACGTTCGCCTGGATCTGCTGCGTCGTCGTCAGCAGGCGCCGCAGCAGCGCGTTGCTCTGGACGATCCGCGCGTACTCGCGCACGTTGCCGGCGGCCGGCGCCGCGCCCGCGAGCGCGTCGACCATCGCCGGTCCGCCGACCTGCTCCAGCTGCCCGGCCTGGCGCAGCTGCTCGGTGACGGTGAGCACGTCGATCTCGCGGCTCTCCTCGTAGAGCTCGAGCATCGCCCGGTAGATCGCCGCGTGCTGCTCGCGGTAGAAGTGCTCGGGCTTGAGCCCCTCGTTGATGACGAGCCCGTAGAGCGTCGTGTCGGCGAGCAGGATCGCGCCCAGCACCGACTGCTCGGCCTCGAGGTTGTGCGGCGGGAGGAGGGCGGGGTTGTGCTGCTGCTCGATCGCGGCCACGAGGCCGCGACGCTAGCAATGTGCGCCCCGCGTCAGCTCGCCGATCCCGCTCTCAGCGGGGTTTTCCGCAGAACGACGACGCGCCGCGGATCTCCGCGGCGCGTTCAAACGAGGTGAGGCGTGTGGTGCGGTGCTACTTCTGCTCGACGACCATCGTCTTGATGGTCGCGTGGACGCCGTCCTCGACCTCGACGACGACCATGTGCGTCCCGATGTGCCGGATCGGCTCCTCGAGGTGCACCTTGCGCTTGTCGACCTTGATGCCGCGGGCGTCGCGGATCGCGTCGGAGATGTCCTGGGCGGTGACGGAGCCGAACAGGCGCCCGTCGTCGCCGGCCTGCTGCTCGATCGTGAGCACGGTCTTGCCGAGCAGCGCAGCGTTCTCCTGCGCCCTCGCCTTCGACTCGCGCTCGGCCCGCTCGGCGGCGGCTCTGCGCTCCTGCGCCGCTTCGAGCGCGCCCTTCGTCGCCGGCTGGGCGAGCTTGCGCGGGATCAGGTAGTTGCGCAGGTAGCCCGCCGAGACGTCGACGACCGTTCCGCGCTCGCCGAGCTGCTCGACGTCCTGCGTGAGGATCGCCTGCGGCATGGGGCTACCGGTCCTCGCGATCGCGGTCGCGATCGCGACGGCCACCGCCGGCGCGCTCGTTCGCCGGCTCGGCGACGTACGGCAGCAGCGCCAGCTCGCGGGCACGCTTGATCGCCGTGGCGACCTGGCTCTGATGACGGCGGCAGGCGCCCGTGATGCGGCGCGAGCGGATCTTGCCGCGTTCGCTGATGAACCGGCGCAGCGCGCCGAGGTCCTTGTAGTCGACCTGGTCGATCTTGTCCTTGCAGTACGGGCACGGCTTGCGCCGACCGGAGCCCGGACCGCCCTTCTTGTCACGCCGCCTCGTGGGGCGCCTACGCTGCTTTGCCACTTGGCTCTACCTCGTTGAAGTCGTCTGTCAGTCCCTAGAACGGGATGTCGTCGTCGGCGGTGGAAGCGGGTGCGACCGGTGCGGACTGGAAGTCCCGGTCGTCGATCGGAACGTCCCCCCCTCCCGCTACGCTTGCGGAAGGTCCGGAGAACCCGTTCCCGGCACCGGCGTCATCGCGCCCGCCCAGGAACTGCACGGAATCGGCGATGATATCGATTGCCTGGCGTCTCTGTCCCTCTCTGGTCTCGAACTCGCGCCACTCGAGCCGGCCGTCGATCGCGACGGGACGCCCCTTCGCGAGGTAGCGGGCGCAGTTCTCGCCCTGCGCGCCCCAGACGGTCACGTCGAAGTAGTTGGGCTTGTCCTCCCACTCGCCGGAGGCCCCCTTGCGCCGCGTGTTGCAGGCGATCCGCAGGCTGCAGACGGACATGCCGCTCGGCAGCGAGCGCAGCTCCGGGTCCCGTGTGAGGTTCCCGGTCATCACGACGCGGTTGATGTTGGTGGCGGCCATGAGGCTCCTTTCGACGGCAGATGCTCAGCGGCGACCGAGTGTACGCAGCGATCGGCCGTGGTCCGGCTTCGTGGCCGGAAACTGGGCAGAAACGTCGCGAAGCGCCGTGACAGGCGTGCGCAACCGCGTGAGGTCCGTTACGCCTCGGCGCCTGCGGGCGCCGGCTCGGGCTCGCCGGCGACGACCGCCGGCTCCTGCAGCGTCGGCTCCGGCGGCGGCGGGGTGCCCGGCGTGACCTTGATGATCCGGTGGCGCAGCACGCCGTCCGTGATCTTGAGGTTGTAGCTCAGCGTCTCGACGACCGCCGGCGGCCCGCTGAACTGCAGCAGGTGGTAGTCGGCGTCGGCCGTGTGGTCGATCTCGAACGCGAGTCTGCGCACGCCCCAGTCCTGCTTCAGCTCGACCGTTCCGCCGCCGTCGGCGATCGTCTGCTCGACGTCCGCGAGGATTCTCGCGCGGCGCTCGTCCTCGGCCGAAGTGGCGAGGAGGACCATGAGGTCGTAGATGGGAGGAAGCTGGGCCATGGCTGATTGAAGTGCGGCGGGCACTATACCAACGGGGGCGAAACTTGCCGCCCGGGCCCCTCGGACGTCCTATGCCCGAGCTCCCCTCGCCGTCGCGCGGCCCCCGTCCGAACGTCGTCGCCGCTGCAGTCCTGCTGCTCGCGGTCCTGCTCGCCGTCGTCTGGCTCGGCACGGGCGGCGACGCCGCTCCGCCGGTTCCGGCCGGGCTGCCGGCGACGCCGCCTGCGAGTGCTCCGGCGGCGCCGGCACCGTCCGCGGCATCCGTCGGCGCTCCGCCTCCGGCCGGCGCGAGCCGCGCGCGCGGCCCAGCCGCGCCGAGAACCGGGCGCGGCCGTCGCACCGGTCGTCGCGGCAAGGTGCGCCGGACTCGCCGGCCCCGTGGGCCGCGCGAGCATGCGGCCCAGACCCGGCAGGGCACGCCGCCCACGTCGCGGGCTCCGGCGCCCGCACCGGCGGCCGGCTCCGCACCGGCGCCGGCGTCGCCCGCCCCCGAGTTCGCGATCGGCTGATTCCGGGGCTGCCGCTCGGCCCGGGCGCTCAGACGGGCGTCGTCAGGCCGATCGCGACCTGGACCGGCAGCTCGGCGGGCGTGCCGCCGGCGTCTGCGACGATCGCGTCGACCTGTGCGAGCGTCTCCGCGCGCTGCTCCTGCGCCAGCGACGCGATCCAGCTGATCGAGGCGATGTAGTCGACGACCTGCGCGCGCGAGGACGGTTGCATCGCTCTCACGCGGATCTCGCGCGGAGCGCTCCAGCCCCCGGCCGCGCGCACCGAGTCCTGCCAGGGCAGCCCGTCGTGGCCCGGGTGACTGGGCCGCAGGCCCGACAGCAGCTCGCCGACCTCGTGCGCCCACGGCACGTCCCACTCGGGGGACGTCGTCAGCACCGCGAGCCCGCCGCCCGGGCGCAGCACGCGCCGGATCTCGGCGAGCGCGGCCGCGTGGTCGAACCAGTGGAACGCGTCGGCCACCGTCACGGCGGCGACGGCCCCGTCCGGCAGCGGGATCGCCTCGGCGAGCCCGTCGCGGACGCGCGCGCCGCCGACGCTCCGGGTGAGCGCCTCGCGCAGCTGCGGCTGCGGCTCGACGGCGACGACGTCGAGCCCGAATGCGACCAGCGCACGCGTCAGCTTGCCCGTGCCTGCCGCGAGGTCGAGCACCGGATCCCCGGCGACGACGCCCAGCTCGGCGGCCAGCGCGCCGACGACGGCGGGCACGTACTCGGGCCGGCCGCGCTCGTAGGCGTCGGCGACGCCGTCGAATCCGGTCGCGAGCGGGTGCAGCGCCATGCGCCGCAACGTAGCCGATCGCCCCGGCCGCGAGCGCCGGCGGGCCGGGCGCTCAGCCCCGCGCTTCCGCCTTCTTGCGGATGTCGGCGAGCTGCTCGTCGATCCAGTCGCCCGGATCGCGCTGGGTGACGATCCGCTCGAGCCCGGCCATGCGCCGCTCGCGCTCGCCGGGCGTCATCGTCAGCGCCGCGTGGATCGAGTCGGCCAGCTCCTGGATGTCGAAGGGGTTGACCGACAGCGCGAACTCGCCCAGCTCCTCGTGGGCGCCCGTGTTCTCCGACAGGATCGAGACGCCGGCGCGCTCGTTCACGAGCGGCCCCTCCTTCGCGACGAGGTTCATGCCGTCGAACATCGCGTTGACGAGCAGGACGTCGTAGTGCTTGTAGGCCGCGACGGCCTCCTCGAGGTCGTCGCGCAGCTTCAGGTGGATCGGCATCCAGTCGGGCGTCCCGTGACGGTGGTTGACGACCGCCACGATCGCCTCGATCCGCTCGAGGTACTCGGCGTACTCCGGCACGTCGGTGCGCGACGGCATCAGCTGCGCGATGAACGTCACGCGCTCGCGGAACTCCGGGTGCTGGTCGAGGAAGACGTCGAACGCGGTGAAGCCGCGCAGCACGTTCTTCGACAGGTCGGCGCGGTCGACGCGCAGGATCAGGTGGTCGCGGCGGCGGCGCAGCAGCTCGCGCTCGAACACCTCCGTCCGCGGGCGCCGCGCGACGGCGCGCGTCGCCTCCGCGTCGATCGGCAGGGGGTAGGCGCGCACCCACACCTCGCGCCCCTCGAACTCGACGACGCCGCGCTCGAAGTCGACCTCCAGGTCCATCAGGTCGCGGCAGCACTGCAGGAAGTTGCGCCGGTAGGAGCGCGTGTGGAAGCCGACGATGTCGTTCGCGAGCAGCCCGCGGTACAGCTCCTCGCGGATCGTCGCGGGCAGCACGCGCCACGCGTCGGACTGCGTCCACGGGATGTGGATGAAGTGGTGCAGGAAGACGTCCGGGCGCACCTTCCGCACGAGCGCCGGCAGCGTGTAGAGGTGGTAGTCGTGGACCATCACGACCGGCTCCTCCTCGCCCTCGATCTCGTCGAGCACGGCGCGCGCGAGATCCTCGTTGACGACGTTGTAGCCGAACTCGAACGCCTCGACCTCTTCGCGGCGGATGTCCGGCGCGTTCGACAGGTCCCACAGGTAGTGCTGGATGAACCACAGCATCGGGTTCGCGAAGACGTTGTAGAAGCGGTCGTACGCGTCCGGGTCGGAGGCCACCAGGCGCACGTGGTAGGTGCCGCCGTCGGGCAGCTCGACGGCGAAGGGTCTGCCCTCGTGCTGATGCGAGGCGGCGATGTCCTCGTCCGTCATCGCCGAAGCGATCCAGACCGCCTCGCGGTGCGAGGCGAGGCCGGTGAGCGCCGTGACGAGCCCGCCCGTCCCGCGCCGCACCTCTCCGTCGGGCCCGAACGTGACCGGGCCGCGATTCGAGACGAGGACGAGCGGGGCGGAGCCGGAGGGGGTCAGGAGCCCTGCCCCTCCAGCGCGGTGATCATCCGCAGCCAGTCGCGCAGCA
>Ga0265319_1000411_pt1 | contig 30940 bp, 51 predicted proteins | sample 4824metaG_FD_192443 | JGI IMG/M metagenome (GOLD analysis project Ga0265319, IMG submission 192443) | Rhizosphere microbial communities from Carex aquatilis grown in University of Washington, Seatle, WA, United States - 4-8-24 metaG | ecosystem: Host-associated > Plants > Roots > Rhizosphere >...
ATTAGCAGAAAAAGAAGAAGATATAGCTAGACGTGAAAAGGTGCTCGCAGACCGCTATACAACATTAAGTAGGGAAATTAAAAGATTACAAACATAATATGTCAACAACAAAGAGTGTCCCCACAGATGCTAATCAGGTAAAACTTCCTCTCACTCCATCAATATTAGCTCTCGCAGTAACGAACAACGGTTCGCTTTCAGGGTCTTCGACGATTACCTTCAACACAGCGACCACGTTCATAGAAGTGAGTGCTCTCTCACAAGGTGTCTTTATGAAGTGGGGAGCAACCGCAAGTTCTTCCGCATTCGATGAATACATCCAAGCAGGATTCACTCGCCACTATACGATTCCAGTGAATGCAGCAACTGGTCTACCGTATACGACAGCTCAATTCATCCAGCAGGCGGCTTCGGCCACGCTCATTGTAATTGAGAAATAGCCTATGGCAATCACTGCCGCAAATCTGACAACCAATCAAAACGGTACGGGGGCAACCTCGTACACGACGGCTTCAGTTACCCCTACATCGGGTAAATTGCAGTTATTGATGGTAGGTAATCAGGTTGCGGCAGGGACTCCAAATGCCCCCACGATTACTGGAAATGGTCTTACATGGGTACAAGTCGCTACGAAAGTCTCTTCCACGGTTACTTTGCGACGAGTAACAGTCTTCAGAGCAATGGGAACCGCAACTACAGGGACAATTGTTATTGACTTTGCGGGTCAGACTCAAATTCGGGCAGGGTGGTCTCTCGCTGAGTTTACAGGAACCGATACCTCAGGCACGAACGGTTCAGGAGCCATCGTACAGTCCGCAAGTGCAGAACAAACGGACGCTGCTTCTTCTACAGGAGTGACAGTGACCTTGGCGGCATTCTCAAACGTGAACAATGCAACCTATGGAGCACTTCGTTATGGCGGAAGCAGTACAACGGATAACGTACTTGAAGGGACAAATTTCACTCGCATTGGACTTGTAAACGGCTCTGCGAGTTATGACACAGAGTTCGCCGCAGGTAATCAAACCGCAGTAAATTGGACATGGAATAGTACATCATTCTTTAGCCAAGCTATAGGTATCGAAATTGCTATTGCTCCACCTCCTCCACCGACAACTGGTCAAGTAGGCTCTATGGGTCTCAACAATCTAAACGATTTGTCCATGATGAATCTAAACAACATTCTATGAATGCCGCTCTTGATGCAAATGGAAGGCAGACCATACTTACAAGGCTCGACACCAATCAATTGGTAATTCAAAGAGTAACCGCGAATCCAGTTACTGGTGCCATGAAAGTCAATGATGGAACGACAGGCACTGCTCCTACAGACAATTGGACAGATACTGATGACAATGGACGATGGACATGGACTGCGGTTTCAAGCACAGACTCAAATGTATTAGTCGCTCTTCAAGCAGATTCCACAGGTGCATTACTAATTGATTCAAACTAATATGGACTCTTGGCAAAAGATAGACCAGAATAGTAGAGGAAGCCTCACGGCAGTTTCTAGTATAGATTTTGAGACAATCGTTCGATTAGTCGCTGACCCTATTACAGGTCGCCTTTTGGTAGATTCAAGTGGCGGGAGTAGCCTAACTATCTTCTCTGAGACACCATCTGGGGCCATTGATGGGAGCAATGTAACCTATACCGTATTAAATACCATCACCACAGTGCTTACTTTTGGAATAAATGGACAACTTCTTCAACCTGACACCGCAACACAAACAAACGATTTCTCTACTTCTGGGAATACCATCACTTTACATACCCCACTTGATGCAAGCCTTTCAGGACGACCATTTACTATTGTGTATACAGGCGTAGGCACTCCAGTAACAGGCGTAGGCATTGAAACGCCTTCGGGCAATGTAGATGGGTCTAACCTCACCTTCACCACCGTAAATACACCTCTCTACGCAATCATCGACAACTATGTACGATTTAACGGCTTTGGATACACATTCTCTGGCACCACCTTGTCAGTAGACCCTCTCGACCCTCCTACCTCATACATCCGCACAGTTTATTCAAATATTGGTACAACATTCGAGACCCCGACAGGAGTTGTCAATGGGTCTAATACTTCTTTCTCTGTGGTAAACGCTCCTCTCTACGTCATCATCGACGGAATAACTGCGGTCTCTGGCTTCGGCTATACATTCACTGGCGGAGTTATCACAGTCAACCCTCTTGCACCACCCGTTGAATATATCCGTTCTGTGTACTCTGTAGGTAGTGGAGGGGTCGAGACTCCAACAGGAACTGTGAACGGCAGTAACACGAACTTCACGGTAGTCAACACGCCACAATATATCATCGTCGATGAAGTGATATTGTTTAGCGGATTCGGATACACCTATGGAGGAGGGACGATTAGTGTAGACCCACTAGTGACACCCCAGAACTTCATCAGAAGTATCTACTAAAATATGTACAGAATTGAACAAGGTACAGGAGACATAATCATAGACGGTTTTGAGTCGGGTATTTCTGATTCTCCATACGGAACAAACCTACAAACTCAAGTAGGTAATATCCAGCAAACGGGTCTTTCCGATATGCGGAACGTCAACATCATTTCTATTCCAGGAGAAGCAAGTGTCTTAAATCAAACTGTTCAAGCAAGTCAGACTCCCGCTTCAAATGTTGCATACACTGCACTTGCTTCTAACGACACGTTTACTTATTCAGGTACGGTCATGAAGAATGGGACAGCAATAGTGATTACGGTCTCTACGGGAACAGCAGGTATCTCATCAGGGAATACCTATTGGGTGCGAGATGCCACCGCGACTACATTCAAGGTCGGCTCAGGAGTTGATGCCGCAGGGACGGTAAGCGCGGCTATAAATATCACCAGTGATGGCACAGGTACGTTTACTACAGTCAATCTAGCTTCACTAGTACAAATGGTGTCATCTAACAACACTACTTTCGGAGCAATGGGTATTCAGACTTCATTTCTTCAGGAAGGAAACGTATTAGGTATTGATACGAACGGGTTGGCATGGATATTCATACCAGCCACGCCTAATTGGGTGTATTTAGGAAATACGACAGTAAACGCCTCTCCACCAAAACCAAATGGAATAGCATTCTTTAATGGGTATATCTTAGTATTCAGGGCTGGAGACGCGAAAATAGATTATCGTCAGAATAATGGAACATCATCTGTTTCTGCGTGGACGTATGGTTGGCAATCGACACTCGCTACGAGTTCTTCTTCAAGAACTCTAATAGATTCAGATGGTATTCTTTGGTTCGCTAACGGTTCGGGTATAGGACAACTTGAACAACTTACTACGTTCGACCCAACAAGTGGCCCCACATACACCTTTACAAACACGGCACTTATTTTCCCCAATTTTGACTTAGCAAACTGTATAGAACAATTTGGAACCAACTTACTCATTGGCGGTACTCGAAACATTATGTATTCATGGAATAGAGACCCGTTGAATGCGGGAGTGGGTTCAGGTGGGACTCCAATAGAAATCCCAGAAGCAGGAATCACTCGAATTGTTGCCGTGAATTCAAATGCTTATATCTTTGCAGGAAATAGAGGACGTATATATATAACAAATGGAGCGAATGTGACTCTCTATAAAAAGATGCCCGACCATCTTTCTGGCACTGTAGAACCCTATTATCAATGGGGAGGGGCTGTATACAGCCGAAATCAACTCTATTTCAGCGTTTCATGTCTCAATTCGGCATCTAGTACAGTTATACCTAATTACGGAGGTATATGGGCAGTTTCAACGGACACAAATGCAATGAGAATCACTAATATCCTTTCATACGGAACCTATGCAGGATTCGTTTCAGAACTAGCACAACTTATCACGGGTGTCACCGCATCGGCGGTCACTTTCGGTCAGGTCTCTGTTATTGCAGGTTGGTACGATGGAATATCAATGTATGGTTCGGATTATGTTCCTACTTCCCCAACTCCCTATTCTAATTCACAAGCCTATGTGGATTCGGATATGATTCCTATTGGGACATTCCTTAAACCAGAGACTAACTCTCAAGTAGAGTATAAATTAACAGTGCCAATGGTTACGGGCGAATCAGTCACGCTCCAATATCGTCAGAACTTCTCGCAAACGTTCAAGACCATTGCGACATTTACCTCAGCAAGTCCAGGAACAAACAGCGGTCTCTCTGGTGTCAATCCAGTCAATTTCGAGAAATCCCAGTGGATACAGATACGATGCCTCTTGAGTTCTACTGCGAGTTCACCATCGTACGTTCGTTTACGCGAATTGCGAATCCACCCTTAATATGGCACAACAAATGAATCAAGACCAAGTAACAAAACTAGCGACAGATGCCGCGACGAAGGTCTATAACAAACTCAGTACGCAAATGGGAGTGGCTAAAATGGGCGTGCATAAACACAACGGACACGACACGACTCAAATTGACTACAATGACCTAACGAATCAACTCACTGCAACAGCTCCCCTAGTTATCACTCCAGGAATCGCTCCTGTTATATCAATCACTGGTGCTGCTTTTGTCCCAACAGGTTCAATCATTATGTATGGCACTTATTCTTCGATACCTACAGGATATCTTCTGTGTGATGGTGGGTCTTATTCGACAACAACATATGCGGCTTTGTTCGCGGTGATAGGAACTAACTTTGGGAATCCTGGAGCCGGACTATTCAACGTACCCTATATGTCAGGTCGCGTGCCTGTTGGAGCTACGAGTAACGCTGGATTAGGTGGTGGCTCATCAGGTGCAGCTGGTACTCGACCAACTGGTGGGGCTACCCTTGGGCATTACGACGTTGGGCAATGGTTCGGAGAAGAAACTCATACCCTCGTAACTGGAGAGATACCTTCCCATACACACGATGTTCTTCAAGGCACTGGGCCAGCGGGAGGGGGAGTTCTAGTATCAGCATTTGAAAATAGAAGCGGTAATACTGACTCTGGTGTCCCATCCACAGCAACGGGTGGTGGTGGTGCTCACAATAATGAGCAACCTGTTTTAGGCGTCGCGTTCCTGATTAAAACTTAATTATTTATTTATGATTTCAAAAACAGAATTAGAAAATCAGTTCTCTGACTACTCGCAAAATACCTCTGCGACGAACATCACGCGAGCCTTAAAACTCGCTAACATAGAGCATCGCTATCTCCTTCAGAAATACTTCGCAAATGAAGGAAGCTATGCCATCAACACCATAGGAGCTACGTCGCTTACTCTTGCGTCTGGCATCGCTATCGGTGCGACCTCGGCCACATTAAACGCCGCGTGGCCGTATCAAAATACTCAAGCTAATATTACGTTCTCGGATGGTGAAGTGATACTTGCTACGCTCACCAATGGTTCAACGGCGGTAACGTGGACTCCTGCGCTACAAGGCATTCTCTATTACTTCACTGCCGCAGTAAGTTCGGGAGCAACAACTGCTACTTTGCAAAACGCTTGGACGTTTCCTACAGGAAGCTATGTTATCTCTTTCTCTGACGGGACGACGAAGACTGCCACGCTCACCCTAAACTCGACTGCTGTTTCATGGGCAGGAGGGCTATCAAACAACGTCCTCAACTACTTCTACACTTCTACTATTGCTGCGGCATCAAACGCGAGTATTGGAGGTGTACAGTTCTATCCCTTTCCTCCGAATTATTCAAAACTAAAAGACATAACGATTACCGTCGGCGTTCTTCGATGGACACTCACTGAATGTCGTACTCGTGAAGAATGGGATAATTTGAACGTCTTTCCCTACTACGCCTCAATTCCATCAAAGTTCTTCATCTATCCTGGGGGAGATAAAGGAGGACAAATCGGTATCTGGCCTATTCCTTCGACGACTGGAAACGTCCTAACCTATAACTACAAGTTTCGTGTGCCAGACTTGAGTCTTCCTGATTACGGAGGTTTAACGTACACAGGACTTACAGGAACCCTCGTATCGGGAGACACAATAACCATTGGTGGCGCAACGGCAATCATAAAGAGTTTCACTACAACGAATATCTCGGTAGGGAACGCATCGGGAGTCATTTCTTCAGGAGCTTTCACTACAGGCAATGGGGCGGCGGGAACAATCTCTGCCGTAGCAACAGTGAGTGTGACGAATGGAAGCATGGCGGTAACGGGAACAGGAACTGCATTCACGGTAACGACTAATCAGCAACTCGAAAGCCGTTGGATTCAATTCCCACAACCAACTGGAGATGGACTGTGGTATCAGATTGCAAACATCAGTTCCACAACAGGGATTACTCTCTACCAACCGTATCAAGGTACGACGATAACGAGTGCTCCTGGATTCATCATTGGACAAATGCCTCTTATAGCAGAGGATTTCCAAGATATGCTTTTGTGGAAACCACTTCAGGAGTACTACATGACGATTGTTAATGATGCGAAGAAAGCACAAATGTTTGAGGAACTCTATGACACGAAGCTCAAAATGTTAAACGAATATAGTGGGAGCAATACGATTAATGTTAATCTCTCACCAAAAGGTCGTGCAGAAAATCCAAACCTCTTTAGGCAGAAATTCGGCCCTTAATTAATATTGTATACTTTACTAACATGGCAACATTACTAAACACGCAAGGTTCAACTCCAAACACCAATCCATTAAATGGATTCACTGGGTATGCTGGAATGGCTATAAATCCCTCTCTTCCTCCTGCGGCAAAAGCATTGAGTAGCTCTGCACTCCCAAACTTGGGAAGTCTCCCCGCAAGCAACCCGATTGCTGGTGGAACCAACACGAGTACTCCCGCAGTCGCACACTCGACGCCTTCGACACCTGTAACGTCCTTGACGACTACGGATGTTGCTGGGAATACGACTAAAAGCACCTACGCTCCTCCAGCAACTACAGGCTCTAATTCAGGCTCTACTCCAACAGCTTCCACAACAACAAAAGCACCTGACGACCCCTCAAATAAGTACAACACTGCGACGGGGGCACTGAATACTAATTATCCTGGTTATGTAGCACCTACACAGACTACGCAATCAAATAATCAAAATACTCAGACACCCCCTCCGACAGGAACAGTGTTCTCCAATGGACAAGATGTTCCCGCACCCACATTCGCAGGACTTATAGGGGGAGCATCAAACCAAGCATCTACTCTCAATACACAAGCAGGGCTTATAAACCAGACGGCTTCTCAAATCGGGGCACAAACACAAATGTCTCCCGCCGAACAACAAGCTAATCAAGCCGCCGCCGCGCTTGAAGCATCTCGTGCATCTGCTCTTGGAGACGTAGGAACACAAGGATGGTCTGCCGCCTTCCAGCAAGGTCAGGAAGGTCTTATCAATCGCAACATAGACGCACAAGAGGCTGCGAAACAAGCAGAAGCACAGACCTTCGCCGCACAACGTCAAGCTAACGCAACGGCTCTCGGTGCAGAAGCGGGAGCGCAGAATCAGGCGGGAGGTCTTCAGTCGAGCGCGGGTGGAATACTCAATAGTGCAGCAAGTACGGCGGCCCCGACTGTTGGGCAACAGGGTCAAACACAATATCAGCCGCTTAATGCAGGAACTAATAATGGGGGAAGTGGTAGCGTTTCTCTCACAGGAGTTGTCGGAACTGACGTATCAAACCTCTCTAACGCCGTTAATAACGGCACTCTTGATTATCAGTCAGCTCTTAGCCAACTTTCTGGGTATGGGACAGCCGTACAAAATCAACTCCTTCCTGCAATTCAGAAACTAAATCCAAACTTCAACTTCAATCTCTCTGGGTCGAGCGCACAGACACAAGCCCAAGGACAACAGTTAAACACTCAGGTTGCGACTGCTAACCAAGCTCTTGATTCACTAGGTACTTCTTTCTCCTCACTTTCTGGTCTGCAGACAGGAGGCATTCCAGCAACGAACAGTATTGCTCAATGGATTGGTACACAATTAGGCGACCAGGCACTGAGTAAGTATCAGTCAAATCTTGCCGATGCACGCGCACAACTTGTCGGCGTGCTGAATGCCGCAGGTGGAACACCCACAGGAAATGAGGCGACGGCTATGCAATATCTCCCAGATAATATGACTCCCGCGATGTTCCAAGCAAATGTCGGTACAGCACAAAATCCAGGTATCGTTCGACAACTGATGCAACAGAAAGCAAGTACATTTAGCGGTTCAGGCCAACAGAGTAACACAAGTCAAAATGGAACCTCAAACACCAATTCAAGCTCCCTCTACAACTTCTAGTGCTCCGCAAGCACTTGACCCACAGGCGGTCAATCTGGCGAAAGCTATCCGTCAATCTGAAAGTGGTGGTAATCCAACTGCTCAAGGTAAGAGCGGCGAATATGGGGCTTATCAGTATACTGATGGGACTTGGGCAGTCGATTCAAAAGCAGCCGGAGTGAATGTGCCTCTTGAAAAATCAACGCTCGAACAGCAGAATCAAGTTGCTTATACAAAAATAAAGAAACTCAAAGACCAAGGAATGAACGTTGGACAGATAGCAAGTGTGTGGAACAGTGGAAACCCTAATGCTTATCTCGACCCTTCTTACAAAGGAGTTAACAAACATGGGGCTAGTTACGATGTCCCTGCGTATGTGAAAAGCGTAGCAACCGCATATCAGACCCTAAAGAATGGTGGGAAGGTTGGTGCAGACCCAAATAATCCTTCAAGCACAGCAAATACGACTCCAACTCAAACACAACCACAGGGTGATTCTTTTCTAAAGAAAGTCCAAAATGTTTTAACTACAATATTTCCAGGCACAGAACAGATTGGGGAATCACTAGGTACTGCGGCATCGGATATTGGACAGATATTTAGTGGTAAAAATCCTTTTCAAAATAAGACAAAGATTGGTGGTGTTCAACAACCTGGGAATAATCCTGAATCACAAGTAAACATTCCTAAAACTATTGGTGGCTATTTGAGTGCAGGGTCAATGGTTGCGGCACCTGAAGTTGGTGGTGAAACTGCACTTGGTAGAATTGGAGCAAATGCTGGATTAGGAGCGGTTGCTGGGGGTGCAAATGCGCTCGCGCAAGGAGGTGGGGTTGGAGATGTAGCTAAAGGGGGACTTCTAGGGGGTGCTCTGGGAGGTGCTAGTGAACTCATCAGCAAAGCGGCGAATTACTTACCATACAGACTTGCGAGAACCTTCTTGCCTGGGACAAGCGAAGAGACGGCACAATATGCAGTCCAAAAGGGACTTGGTACTCCTTCGACAATGTTAGCAGCTAGCGATTCATCACTGAGTGAAATAGGTAACCACATTGATTCAATACTGAATGACCCATCAGTTGCCGGAATTAAAGTCACGCCGCAAGAAATATATCAGAGCATTATAGATAAATACCCAAACGCAGGTCTTACGATGGAAAATGTGGGAGAACAACTAAAGAAGATGGCTCCTCTACAAACAGGACTAGTCGATAAATTAGAATCGGGTGGCTTAACTCCAAAGGAATTGAATCAACTGAAATCAGCAATCGGACAAAATACTTATAAGATGCGATTCGATGAACCAGCAGTTAAAGCTGGTAAGGATATAGGTAATGCGGCTTACGCATCGATAAGTGATTTCTTGAAGAATGTATTACCCTCTATCCGAAGTGACGCGCCAGATATAAGTCCAGTGTTCGATGAATATACAAAGGAGTTGCAACTAAATGGAGCTTTACAAAAAGCAATTCGAGCTGGAGAAAAATCACGACCCTTCACTCTTAGAGACATTGTTGCTCTTATGGCGGGATTAGGAGCAGGTGGGCCAGCAGGAGCACTCGGTGCCTATGCGCTAGAAAGAGGCGCGACAAATCCCTCAGTTAATCTTGTCGCTGGAGGTTTACTTAATAAGGCCGCGAATTCTGGTATTAGCGGTATAGCTCGTCAGGGTCTTGTCGGGTTACTTGGTCAGGGCCAGAAGTAATGGCGATAACTAAAATAAGAATTACTACCCAAATCATTGAATCGTAATCTGCTTACTTACACTCACATCCTCTACTGTGAAAGTAAGATTATAGGTTCCTGGCGTTGAAGGTTCGATGCTCTTACAACCTTGATTAGGAAAACCATCATATGTTGGGGCGACACAGAAGAATTGAACTTGCCCTGGTGCGTTTATAGTAAACGAAGAAGGAAGGTCTGGGTCGTCGGTAGTAACTGTGACTGGTTGCTTTGCGTAGACTCCATTTGCATCAGTGACATTTACCGTTATGCGCGGTTGCACACCACCTGGGATATCATTAGTATCTTGCGTAACTTGGATATTCCACTTTGGGATTGTTTCGTTCATTACTGGGGATTGTACCACGGGCGCGGGGGCTGGCGCAGGACTGTTCACAGGCTGTGTACTACCAACTATGGTAACTGGAATAGGTTGAGTTACATGTGTGACTGGCGTGACTGCTTGCGTAGTCGTTCCCGTCTCCTCAATGGGTGCGAGTGGTTCGAGAAGTGAATTAGCGACTCCGCGAGAAAGAATACCGAAATAACCAGAGACAGGACTGATACTATTCTGAGTCTGAAATGCTTTAACCCCGGCGAGAGTTAGGGAGTAGAAATTACCAGTTATTGGGCCACTGTAGTCACCTTGAACGGTTAGAAACTCTTGGAGTGCAATTACATCTGTCTTATCTTGAACACCATAATACAAATTAACTGGGAAACTACTGGCAAACGAAACACTAGGAATAACAAGCAAAATAATCAGTACAATCGTTTTATATTTCATAAGGGCTATCTTAGCATCGTTGTCCCCAACCTGCAATCCTTTATCCCCTAGACAAATATGCTACTATAGTGGTGTTACTAGCATCTACCAGCACGCACTGGCGATGTCCCTTAATCGGGGCGTCGCCTATTTTATTAACACCATGAAAAACATATACCAAAAACTATTACTCGCAGTTATTCTCGCAGGAACACTCAGTTTCCCCTTTAGCGCTTTTGCTCTTTCAGTAGGGTGGGACAGATATGTGAGTGGGGTCGGCGGAGGGATCAGGGGACTTTATAACAGCGGCACTGACCATGTATTGATTGGTGGAAGTGCGACTACCACGAACGATCTTCTCGAAGTACAAGGCAACATATCAGCAACACTATTGTCCGCGACTTCAAGCATTGCAAATCATGGGGGTATCCTTGATGTCTCTAATCAATCAGGTGCAGTCGCAAATATAGGTTCAGTAATCAACGCTGCCTATGCGGAAGCGCCTTCAATAGGGACTGCCGTATTCATCCCCAGTCCGGTAGGTGGGTTGACATGGCAGTTTTCTACAGGTATCAATGCGGCTACTCTGGGTAAACCGTTGTTGATTACTTGCGCATTTGGCGGTTCTTCTGCAAATTATGGCACGCGTGGCGCTACTCTTCGGTATACCGCTACGACAGGTACGTCTACAATATTCAATACAAATTCTAACCTCTCCGGAGGAGATACGGGAATAGATCACTGTAACTTGCAAGGCACAAACGGCACGACTGCCCGTATTACCGATGGTGTGTATTTCGGAGGTGGTAATGGGGCATTTGAAGGCATGGTGCAGGATTCTGATGTGAGTGGTTTCGGGAACGGTATTGTCTTCCGTCCAAACACTTCCTTCAACTCTATCGTGAGTTCGAACATACACTTCAACGGTAAGAACTTGACTGAGCCAGATACGTCAGGCGCAAACTGTGAAAATATGCGTATTCTCAACTCAGTTATTGCCGATTCAAACTGGCAAAGCGGAGGCGGTAAGCCGACAGATTATCAAGGTATGTATGTGCAGGAGTCGGGCAACTGCCAGTGGAATATTGCTCTCACTTCATTCGATGACAATCAAATCTATGCTGATCAATTCGGAGGCACAGCAAATATTTGGAACATATTAGGGAGCCATAACGAAAACCCTAATGGTCATACCTATCCTATGTTCGCAACAAATATCCAATCGGGTGCACAAAATATAGTCGTTAACTCTATTGGTACTGATTGGATGAATGACGTAGTAGCCGGACAGCCAGATGTATTTGAGGGTGTAGGTACGTACAATCTCTTAGGAACTACTATTGATTCGAATAACAACGTCACTGGGCCTATAACGCGCGTGATAAATGCTACCGCCTCGACTACTGAAATCCGCTGGATTGGTTCAACAGTACGTGGTATAGCGCCAACTTATCTCTATGGAAACTACCCAGTTGGTCCAATTGTCATCGGTACAGATTACGGAGCACCAACCTTCTACGTGTCTTCTACGACTTCAAGCAATGGAGGAACAGTCGGCATAGCCACATCTTCACCATCAGCGTTATTTGGCCAAGCAGTCCTTAACCTTGGTAAAAACTCAAATGGTGGATTCGGTACTTCTGCTTCTACTACAGTTCGTTATACAGGTAAAGGACAGATGGAAATGCAGAATACAGCTGGTACGGTGGTGTGTATGTATGTGGTCGGTACTACTCCGACTGTATCCACTGGCGCATGTAATAACTAACATGAAAAAGACTCACTATATTATTCTCAGCTTCGTTGCTCTTCTGGCTTTACCATTCAGTGCGTATGCTCTCTCGACGCTCCTTCCTGTGCAAGGTGGAACGGGAACAAGCCAGATACCAACCTACGGACAAGTATTGGTAGGCACAAGCGCCGGAGTATATACACCAACGGCAACATCTTCGTTAGGAATTAGTGGGGGAGGTAGTTCGTCTAGTTATCCGTTTCCTTTGACGGGAAATGCAACGAGTACCCTAACGCAGTTTAATGGGGGTGTCACTGCATTTGCATCCTCGACAATAGGGTCAGGAGATTCAACTGGTCTAACGGTTGTCGGGACTGCGACGACGACAGGTAAACTGTTCGTTGGGAGAAGTGCATCTATATCCTCGTATCCTCTTCTCACCGTCGGGACGTCAAGCGAAATCGCACCTGCTGATATTGCATTCTTCAACTCTCAGACTGGTTCTGATGCACAAATATTCTTTCAAAACTATTCTGCTGGTGTAGGAGCATACATGACTGTGAAAGCAAACAGTCACTACGCTTCATATGAAATAGATGGAGGAAATGGTGATGGCGGAGTGAGTTCGGTATGGAAGTTCGGAAACTTTGGAGGGAATGCTTTCAATATCTTCGATGGGACGAATAGCAAGACTCCGTTTATTGTCGAACAGAACTCACCTACAAACACTCTATATGTTGCCGCAACAGGAAATGTGGGTATTGCGACTTCTACGCCAGGGTCACTCTTCTCGATAGGCGGGAACGCTACCGGCTGGAACTTCTACAACAACGCCACTACCACAAAGAGTGGTATCGGTGGCATCGACATCAGAGGAGGATGCTACTCTATAAATGGTACGTGTCTCTCAACCGGAAGTAGTCTCTCAACCCCTGTATCAATCGCCAATGGCGGGACGGCAACCTCAACGGGAGGAGTGACCAATGGTATTGAATACTTTAATGGAACATATCTTACAAATGGTTCCGGATTCACTTACAACGGTATAAATGTTGGTATCGGTACAACTTCTCCTTCTGAGTCATTTACGACTACTGGAGGTATTCTAAGCACTGAATCAGCACCGGCCACCTCTACGTCTATGACTCTCGATTTGACTAGTAAAAATCAATTCGATATCCAACTCGGAACATCAGCAACAACCTTAACGCTCTCGAATCTTATCGCAGGACAAAGTATACGAGTCGTGGCCTGTAATCCTGGCGCGTCAGCATCGACAGTAACATTCGCCACTTCGCCCGCCAATAAAATTCTATGGACTCAAGGATTCGCTCCTGTCCAGACCACTACTGCAAATAAATGTGACCTATATACATTTACAGTTACTCAAGCAACCTCGACTACGGCAACTTCTCCGACTGTCTTCGGTGGGTATGTACAAAACTTCTAGCATGAAGAAACTACTGGTACTCGCTCTCATACTTCTCTTCCCCGCCACAAGTTTCGCGATACCAATTGCACGAGTTAATCAGGGAACAAGCGGACTAGGGAACACATGCCAGGTGGGTAGTGGCGGCACACAGGTCATTTGCACCCTCTCTCAGGCACCACTTCCAGGAGATACTCTTGTTCTTTATAACTCATACGCAGATGGTACCGTCACAGGAACATCGGTAACTGGTGGAGGAGTTACTTGGACTTTAGCAGGACGAAGTAATACGAATGCTCTTACTGAAATATGGTACGGTACAAATTCAACAGGAGTTGGTACGAGTATCACAGTTAACCTTACTGGCACTGTAAATTTGACTGTTCGTACGACTATTACTGAATTCTCCGGTGTGGCATTTTATGGTGCTCTAGATAAAGGAGGCACAGGAAGTAACGGAGCCGCGAGTCCGATAACAACAGCCTCATTAACCCCTGTAGCCAGACTAAATGAAGTAGTCGTCGCTTCGTATAAAGGAGCGGCAGTTAGTACAGGTCCGACTAATTCGTTTACATCTCTGAATACTCTTAATACCTCTTTTCAACCAGTCTATTTGCTTGTACCGAATACGAGTGGTAGCTATTCAACTGGATGGACAAGTAGCGCAGGTCCATGGGATTCTGAAATTGCTACGTTTAAGGGTGCTACACCATCCAGTGACATGATGCGAATGTCGATGGGATTCTAGACATGAAAGAAGACCTCAAAGAAGTAACAGAAGTAGTGGAAACGAATGCCACACTGTCTTGTACTGAAAGCGATAACTCAACTGCCGCAACGGCAGACATCTCAGCAACTACAACCACTTCAGTCACCTTCGGATTATCGACTGGATTGGCGGCTGCGACTATTTGGTATAACTGTCAACGGCCCATACGTAACTAGTATGACCTTCCTCCACCACCTCCTCACCTTCATTAGCCCTTGGCACCCGTGCTGTGAACGGAAAGCTCTTGGATATAAGTGTAGGCACTGATATGGCCATCGAACAAAACATCGAAGATATCGTAGAAAAACTTGGAGTCATTACTGCGTGGCAGGAGGGACATCAGATAGAAGACCGCAAGAACTTCGGTGAGATTAGAGATATCCTCGCTAATGTCGCTACCAAAAAAGAAAACGAAGAAACAGTGGCAAAAGCAGTCACAAAGACCGTGAACGGTAAACTCGACAAAATAAAAGAACATCTTGATGCACAAGATGTATCATCTGCCGACCTAAGAGCAAAAATCCTTCCACTCGACAATACGCGGGTATGGGCGATGAGACTAGTAAGCGCAATCCTATATCTTGGAGGACTCGCGGCGGCTATCGCGGCGATTATCTATCTATTACAACAACTTAAGATATTAAAATGAAACTTCCAAACACAGGCTACCAACCGCCAATAATCCAAGTTGGTGACTACATACATGGCGACCATTTGCTAGGCGACATTGCAACTAACCCTATAGGCGATTGGTCTGCATTCCTTCCTTCTGATGAGTTTCAAGATAGAGGATTCGAGACATACTCCTGCGTATCCGAAGCTACCTTACATTGCGTAGAGATTCTTCAAAGAAGAACATATGGAGACACAACACAATATTCAGTCCGTTTCCTTGCTCAACAATCGGGCACAGGTTCTAAAGGAGGCAATGATGACAATACGGTTGCCGAGACTCTAAGAAAAGAAGGTTGTTGCGCCGAAACTGATTGGCCTTTCAATGTTGCGAATTATGAGGCGTTTTATACTCCACCACCAACAAACGTAATCAAACTCGCTAAAGTACAATTCGCCGATAATAGCTTTGGTCATTCGTGGGTCGTAGATACTTCCCCACAAGGAATGATGAATGCCCTTACTTTCTCACCACTCGCACTTGGAGTCTATGCGTGGGCCGAACCTGATGCTAATGGAATTTATCATCGACCTCCAGGTGCCGAGGACTGCCATGAAATCACAGTCTATGACTATGACAGAGTGAATCACCAATACTGGTGCATATTTGACAGCTACGACAATACACATAAGAGACTCGCTTGGGATTATGGCTTTGGTATGGGAAAGCGTTTCACGTTGAACAGAGTTGTCCCAACCTCACCTAACCCTACTGGTTGGATAAATTGGCCATTATTTGTGAATTGGATTCGAGGACTTCTTGGACTATGAATCTTTGGACTCGATTCTGGGCATGGTTCACCAAAAACTGGCAAACCACTCCTATACCCACTGACCCTGAAATAGATTTAACCCCACCTACAATGCCCTCTAAACCCTCAAATAAACTCGTAGAACTTACTCCAAGCGAAATAGTATATAGTGCCGCTAAAAACGCCCTAGGACTGCATTTAACCCTTAATAACAATGTTCCTCAAGAAGAATGGTGTGCGGAGGCTGTAAGCACTATTTTAAGGCAAATAGGCTACCCTATTCCACCCCAAGGCATACCGAACGTGAATGGACTTATCTCATGGATGACCAAACAAGGGTTTAAGGAAGTGAAGGCACCGCAAACAGGGGCTATCATCGCTGCTCATCACACAGATGTAGAAGTTCCTCTATATGCTCATATCGGAATCTGTCTTATCCATGGAATCGGTAGTAATAACTCAATGACGGGCAAATTCGATGAATACTATTCGTATGCAAGTTGGAGAGCTTACTTTGAGATGAAGGGCGGAAGTGTGAGTCGATATTTCGTGCCAGTGTAGTTATCCACCTATCAAACTTTTTACTCCCAGAAGCGTGGTAGTATAGAAGTGTTACCAATAGTTTCACTTACATGACAATTTCCCCAAGTTGGGCTGGATTTCTAAAGGGTCTACTTCTTGCTGTTCTTGCGAGTGTTGCTCTCTATCTAAGTAATTCAGCGAATCTGACAACGCTCAGTCCATGGATTGCCGCTCTTGTTATGGCATTGGCCTCATCTCTTGAGTCCTTTCTCAAGGCACAAAGTGGAAATACGACAGCGCTATTCGGTGCAGTTAATGTGACTCCACGCTAGGATTTACACCCTTATTTGACGCGGCCATGCCGCTAATATTTAGTTTGCTTTTGGCGGTGAATATAATTTCACCGAATCTTTCGCAATCTATAGTCTCTACAATTCCAACTCCACAAGATGTGTGGATGCAAGCCCTCGCACAAAGAGAAAGTGGTGGAGATGACAAAATAAAAGTTCTCGATGTAGATGGATACTATTCTTATGGCCGATACAATTATCACATGAGCACGTGGTTGAAGTATTCAAAACTCTTTGGTACTACAAAGGAGAACATCTATGATGGTACTTTGCAGGATGCGGTCACGCGCTATATTTTAGATACTAAGGGTTCCTCAGATTGGTATAACTCCACGAAGTATATTGAAAACGTCCTTAAACTTGGGCCTTATCCTTCCGAGGTCTCCCAACCTTTGGACTCTTCCGTCGCCTTTCACTAGCTATCTTTTCTTTGCATGAAACACACGTCGCTGTTTTTACGTTTGATACGCGTTGTAAAGGAAATCCGCAGAATTGGCAAGGACGAACTCGATATTTTGCGTGGGATTTATAATTTGAGGTGAAGTCCATACGGTGACAAAAAACCCTTTCGGGTTTTAAGGGGGTACTATTGCTTACGACTTCGGTGTAAACGCAGCGATAACACCTGCGTCAACTGCTGCTTGCACCTGTGCTTCTGTCGGAACTCCGGCTACTGAGTTTCCAGCGAATTCTGTTACTATGCCGCTTACCGTGGTAAGAGTTACTTTTGAAACTGGGTCTGTTGATGGAGAAGAACCAACCGAGAGATTCGTTGTGGAACCATCATCGTTGTTAACCGTTGCGCTCGTGACGAGCTGGCTATCTGCGAGAGTGAATGTCTGAACCGAACCGTCGGCTACCGTTACGTTGATTTTTGACATAGAGCGTTGTATTAGATTTTTAATATGTTTTTTCTTTTTCATACTTATCTAGTACCCCATATAAATATAACACGAAATAAATGGCGCTGACCCTTAAACGGAGGGAGTCTATTTACCGCAGGTCGGGGTTGGAGATTGAATACGGTGGATTCTTTTCCTCTATGCTCCTATGTGATGACCTGCGAGGAGTGCGCTTCAGTTACAATAGGACACCTTAGAGAAAACACAATAGTGTAATTGGGGACAACTTCACACGGCTACTCAGTAAGCGTTGGTACTTCTAAGTACGCTCTTACTCATAGTCCACCACCTACTTATGTTGGAAAGAGCGATTTCGCATTGTGACAAAAGAATCCAAGAATCAGTCGCCGCTATAAGGTTCTATAAGGCTCAAAAACAGACCTTGGTTGAACGCTACGGAGGACAAACCAGCCTCTTAAAAAAGGAGCCTCACCAAGAGACTCCTCAATTTGCCTAATGTTGCACGCGAGCGGCGTTGGTCACCAGCTCTAAGTGTTGTTGCTCAATCTGTTTCACCCGCAGGTGGTAGAAGCAGTCCGAGCATATCAGAAGCGGGCGTATATCGTTCTCCACGCGGTAGTAGGTGGTAGCGGTATCTATCGGCTGTTCACATCTATCACAACGCATGACACGTCTCCTTTGAGGAACTGGTCGCCCGCCGAGGATTCTAACCTCGTACAGAACTCAATCGCGGACGTCTACTGTAATACTACTATGTCAAGCCCTCTCTGAAATGAGAAGGTGTGCTTAACTCTTAGCCAGCTCTCGCATTACCTTCTCGAATCGTAAGGCAAAGTCTTTAGCTCCTTCGCGTAGTTTCTGTTTACGGGATTTCTTCATAGTGCAGTCCTCTGGGGAGAACGTCGGGGCTTGTGTTCACCTTTAGACCAAATGACGCAAACCTTGTCGCTCATTCTCCCCGCAGGGCTTCACGGTGGGAGTATAGCATTAGTGAATGTTCATTATTTTCCTGTACCATTTGTCTTTTCTGACTATGTGTATCCAGATACAGGAAATATCCCAGTCCTTTTTATCGTAGACCGCGCCGCACAAGAGGCAGGTATAGGATTTCTTCTTCATACTCCATCTGTTACGGGCGTGGTGGGGAAGAAAGAAAAGTCGAGTCGGCATACTCCGAATCCGACGGTACAAGTATATGCGATTCGTCCGTGATTCCTGCGTTCTCGATACTGGAACTTTATCACGAACTTTTTTTGAATGTCATTCATTAGTTTGCGCGGCGTTGATACTTTCTTCGTCCAAGGTATTGCAATTATATCAAAATCGTTTGCAACACTTCCGTGAATCGCAAGAGCGTAGCCGTGCTCGTGGCATATATGAGCAAGGTCGGGATACATCGCCGCCGCATATAGAGGAGCGTAATTAGGCTTTAATTCACCTGCTTTCTTCATACATTAGGTGTTAGGTGGGTAGGGACTAAGAGACATCTTTTGGCTTAGATACGCGGGTGATGTATTGGTTCGCAGCATCGAACTCAAGCACTGTTCCCGCTTGGATATTCCTATGGAGCGTGATGGTGTAGATAGGAGTCATATCTATGGCCGTGCCTTTTTCGACGGTCGCGACAATATCTTTTCTGTCCTTTTTGTAGGTCATAGTGAACTGATTTTAGCGGCGAGGTCGGAGAGACCGTGTGCGTATCCATGCCAGTCGTACGGACGATTTTTTTCCCGTAAAACATCTTTAAGATAATCGCTTTTCATCTCCTTACAAACCGCCAACACTCTATCTCTCTCGTCCTTTCTGGCGGAGGCGATGGTGCGGGTGATGAAGGATTTTATCCACTCTCTATCGCCATCAAACCATCCCGTCGTGTTTTTCATTCCACTTTGTTTGTCGTTTTCCGCGACTTTTGCAAGCCAGTATTTATCCAGTTCTTCTCGCCAACTCTCGCTCGGGTTCTCTTTCATATCAACGAATTAAACTTCCTAGTAATAGACCAATTAAGAATGCGATGAATCCTATCCTGAAGCGGGCGTAGCCTTCGTCGTTCTCTTTTGAATAAATGGGATAGCTCATGGATATTAGTGTACTGCATCCTGTAAAGGTGTCGGACAAGATATAGTTTCCACTGATTCTCCGTTATGGATTATGTCCACCTTGTATTTACTATCTGTCCAAGTCCATACGTCATTGGTATCTAGTGGTTCACTCACAGTAGGCGGTGTTCCAAATAACCAACCAAAGAAAAACCAACCTAAAAATCCGATTATAGATGCAATGAACAACCCAACTAATAGTCCACCAATATCTTCCCAAGTAATTGGCGTCTCTTTGTGATACTCCTTTTCGTGTTCTGTGATTGTTTTCATATAATTTCGCGTGTTACTCCCGTGATAATCTCTGTCGGCTCCCTAAACTCCCACTTATCTCCTCGAAGGTAACACTCTTGTAGTCTCTGGGGGATTAAGTCCTTTGTGTGAGGCCACCGTAGAGGGAGCTTTTTGTCTTTAGGGAGAGCGACACAGCCGGTGTCTGATAGGCGGGTTTTCATAGTGTTTCTTTAGACACGAATACGCCTATTCCAACGGCTATTCCCGTCCAAAGCCCCTGTGTGAATCCATAGACGCCGAAATAATGCAAACTTACTTCTACTATAAGTCCCAGTACTACACCAGAAAAAATCATAAGGTAGATGATTCTTTCTTTCCCCACTTAAAGTTCAAATAGTTTCCATTCGGCACAATTTCTCCGTTAATTTCTTGTTCTACGGCAAGCGGAAACTTTGAGAAGCACGATATATCTTTATCGTTCCCGTCTACACGGAACACATACTTCTTACTATCGGGATAATTACTTGGGTACTCTCCTTTTAACTCTGTGATTTTATACTGCATATTATTTATCTTTACTTCTAACATAATAATTTCGTATCTCCTTTAGAGCGAAATACTGTTCTTTGCTCAACTTGTCTGTGGGGATAGGTTCTGTCCGAGGGGTCTGTTGCATGACGCTCTTTATAAGTTCACGCCATTCTGTGAGTGGAACACCTGCCCCTTCTTTGAATAGGTTGGCGAGACGCTTCTGTTCTTCGATAGCTTCCTCGGCTGTACCTTCAAAGGATATTTCTGCATATCCGTAAGGTTCAACAGATGGTATTCGTAGTGTGTGTAAGTGGTTCATTTCATTCTCATTAGCTTATCAACGATTTCCTTCCTCACTGGCGCACAATTACAAACACCCCAGTCTATTCTGACGAACGCACAATCTGATTCATGCAAATCCGATATTAGTTTAGCTACATTCAGTCGGTTCATATCAGAAGGGTGCATCTGCATCTCGCTCTAGCATAATCGTCTGATTCGTCTCTTCATCACTGAATGTGTCCCAATCTGCAAGTGTGGTAGTTCTTTCTACTGGCCCCATATCTGACGGCTTGTAGTCTGCATCTGGGAATCTGTCTGTGTTTACGGAGCGTGTCATAAAGGTAGTTCTTCTTTAAGTTCAAGGGCAACTCTGTTCTTATAATTTCTCTCAAGCCGTCCTATTTCTGCGTCTGCCATCTCGAAAGAGAAAGTCTCTGCCCTTCCTAGATATTCAATGCTCTCATCTTCTACTACGATTGTGATTTTAAGCATAGGATTCTTCTTTAAGTGAGTAAGCCCTTGCGTCTGTTCTATCACACGCACCAGCGAAGCAATCTGCACACATCATCTCATCAGGGTCGTGGTGGTCGTTTCCAAATGAGGCGATGAGGTTCGGGGTAATCTTTGTGTCACACGAGCCGCACATGACTAGTTCAATGTTCTTTTCCATAGAGTTACCACTTAAACACTTCTACTAATGAAACTACCAGAGCGTACAGAGCGATAGAACCGAGGGCGAGTGAGAAGGTGAGTGTAATCATAAGTTAGTAGCCTAGTTTCTTCGCGGCTGATAATGCTTTCTTGAGTCCTGCTTTGTCGATAATTGTATCTCCATCTCCGAACATTCCTCCCGTGTCCCACTTAATCATTTTCACAAGTGCTTCCTCCATAACCGCGAACTCTGCTTCGGTGAGTATCACATTGTCTCTTCCGTGTCTTTTGATTGTTGCCATAATTTGTTTTATCCCTTATCTTGCGAACCGCTAATCAGTGATTCGCAAGGCAAGAGAGATTAGCTTGTAACTCTCGTGCGAGGATGTTTTGCAACCCTCTAGAGTTTCAACTGGCGGTGCAATCAGTCGGAACCAATTGCTCGCTGTTTCTGCTCTATTTAAGACTCTATCATACGCGTGCAAATCGTGCAACTACCCCTGTGGATAAACTCCTGTGAACAACGCTTGCGATGCTTGCAATTATATGCTATATATAAAGGATATGCAACCCAAATCAGTGGACGTGAACATACGGATTAGTCGCGCGATATACAAGAAGTTAAAAATCGGCGCGGCAAGAATGGGACTCACGTTAAAGGCGTACATTGAATACCTCTATGAATCTCGCTGAAATCCTCAAGAGTATAAAGGAGCAGAATCTCTCTAAAGGGAAGTTAGAGGAGTACGAACAAGACCTTGCATCTCTATACGCAACGATGATGATGCGGATAGGTGAGTTGAAAAAGGAAAAGGCCATCTACATACTCGAAAGAACGAACCCCGAAACTCCCGACATAAAAAACAAGCGTCTATGGGAAGCAGGAACGAAGGGTCAGGAACTCATAGAGTTAGAAGCGAACGTGAAAGCCGCGAGCCAAATGATGCGGAGTGTTCGCGCCCGCATCTACCAGCAGTATTAGTATGAACAAAGACAAAATCACCAGAATGAAGAAAGAGTTTGTGGAGGCATTGCCCGAACTTGATTACTGCTTAATCGGGCTTCAGGGTAGTCGTATGCTCGGCTTGCAACAGTCGGAGGACGCTGATTATGATTATCGAGGCGTTTACTTTGCCACTAATCGTGATTTGCTTTCGCTAAATCATCAACCTAATGAGACTATTGAGGGTGGCTCGTACGGAGATGATGAAATTGAGTGGGTAGTACACGAAGTCGGAAAGTTTTTCCGGCTCGCCTTGAAATGTAATCCGAGCGTGATTCATTTATTCTTTGTTCCGCAATATAACTTTAGTGACGATAGAGGCAGTGAAATTGTCGCCAATAAAAATATATTCTTAAACGAACCGATGGTACGAAGTGCTTTTGGTGGCTATGCTCTTAGTCAGATGCTCTATCTGAAAAGGAACCGCGGCAATTCAAAGAGAAAAGAAAAGCATGTACGACACTGTTTTCGTCTGTTCGATACTGGTATGGAACTACTTAAAACTGGTCATATATCGCTCCCGCTTGAAAACAAAGGCATATACAACGAACTCGGCAAAAAGATAAACCAAGAAGGGGGACTCGATGAACTTATTAAGCTATTTGAGGAAAGAGACAGGGAGTTTCAATCGTGCCCGTCAGTTTTGCCTAAAGAACCCGACCTATTCCTAGCAAATAAATTACTCTTAAAACTGAGAGGACTATGAGAAAACCAACCGTATTATCCGCAAAAACCCGCGCTTGGAAAGCCACCAGTGCCTATATCCGCCGAAGAGACAAGAAGTGCGTTACCTGCAAAGTACGTCCCGCGACACAAGCCGGACACTTCAAGCACAACTCGGACAAGCCTAATAAGCAACTCGGAGGGAATGCGCTCTGGTATGACCTTAGAAATCTCGCGGGTCAATGCACCGTCTGTAATTGCTACAATAGTGGAGAACTCGATAATTTCGCCCTATACCTCGAAGAAACGTATGGACACGGTATTCTCCAAGAATTGAACAAACTCTATCGTACACCCCGAAAATGGACGATAGATGAGCTGTTAGAAGTCGAAGAGAAGATGAGATTATTACCCTAACTAACAACACCACTCCTATGGATAATGAACCAAAAATCTTAGAAGGCGGAGAAAGCACTTACCGAAACGGCGGTGGCTCGATGTGCGGGGGAGTGATTAGTCAAAGCTACTTCGACAAGTATGTTGCGGATAACGGCGACCCTTACGGCATAATGATGGCCTTTGTGATGGACGACGAGAACTTCGAGGTCTACAAGAAGTATAAAGAGGCTGGAATGCACAAGAATGCGAAGCAGATATTCGACGCGTGCGCTCGCTCTATGATATGAACCTAAAAACTCAGGCGGTCGGGCGGAAACGGATACTTACTAATAATACCACCACTTAATCTACCCCCTTTATGGAATCACCACTTGGATATGTATTGAAAACAATGAGTCGGCGTAAACGTAAATCTGATAAGACTATTCGTGTCTGCGACTACTGCGGTACGCCAATGATTTGGACGTTTCTTTTCCCTTATGCAGAGAGGTTTTGTCTTAATTGCGGGGCTTCGGGCGGAATGATGGGAACGGGTAGCGATGTCCCAGCGACCCGAGAGCTTATATTTAAAAAGAAACTGGTGGACGCGATTTGGAAAGTTCTTTACGGGAAGAAGGGATTAATTCCTCGCGGAGAGTTTGGACGAACGAATTGCAAAAAGGACGATGGGAATTGCCACGACCATCGTGAACACTTAACAAAAGCCGAGATTGAATGGAACGAAATCGCCTCAAAATATCTAGAAACATTCAAAGGAGTGTTCGTCCCTCCCAAGGAGAGTAACTAGTATATTGTTGTTGCTGTATGAACCCTAAAGAATCATTTAAGAAAGAAGTCTTATCGTGGCTTTCTGAGAATGGGATTATCCCCGCGAAAGTGAGAGTGTACGATACGCGACGTTACGGGTTAGAAGTGCGTGTGTATCACGGAACGCAGGATATGCCGAATATGAGAAGGTCGCGCAGAAGAGTTGGCGAGCCATTTGAAGAAAACGGGCGAATGGTAACCGCAACAACTGTAGGAATACACTCGCGTCCTATAACATTATACACCGCAATAAACAACGATGCACTCGCCACAAAAGAAGAACAAGAATACACTCTAAGATGCTTAAAAGACAACCTCCCCACACCTTAGTATTTAGAAGTTATGAGAAACCTAAAGATTACTTACGACGGTTTTATTCGCGGCGCATTGAGTCGCGGGTTCACAGATGACCAAGTAGATTTTCTGTGGGATATGTTCGCGGAAATGCGCCCAGACCCAGATGATTTCCCAGAAGATAAAAGACCTGTTTGCGAGCGGTGCAAGAATGGGTGTCTGATGTTTGAAAATAGTCCGTGCACCTGTGAATGCCACAAAAATAACACTAACTCACTATAACCTCTGAAGGGTATGTGTCTGTGGGGGGTTATCCACTTATCCACTTTTTTGTCCACATAGACATATAGGGGTCGATGCTATAGTTATTTTATGAGAAAGCTGGACAATAACATTATTGGATATTCCGAGGGGCGCACATTTGCGTCCAGCTTTTGTGTGTCCCTCAAAGTATCGAATATGAAACATATAGCACCAGACTTGAAGAAGTGGGAAGTAGCGTTTGAGAAAAGGTGTCCAGCGTATAAGGAATGGAAAAATGGAACAGGAAATCTTCGTTAGCTCAGGCGCAGAGCCAAAGCTCAAGTTTTTCACGCAAGTCACAAAACACGACGATGGATACGCTGGCTCGGTATCCGTAGAGCACGGTACGATAGGGCTGTTTGTAAGTGAGCTTCGCCCCTCTCGGCGTTCGCTTGAGTGCGTTATCGAAATAGATGTACCAGAGCAGAGCGAGGTATCCGCGCCTTTTCGGTACCGTATAGACCTTCGTTCTAACAGCGCGATAAAGAACCTTGTCAGCTCTTTGAACAATGCCTTCGGTGGAAAACGGGAGAAGGAGGGGTACAACTGGGAGCGTATTCTGAACGGGTTCATAGCCGAGTTAAGCGACAAACTAGAGGGAGAGCAGAAGTCGTCTGACGTATCAGACCTCCCATTCACTGAACCTGAATTCCTTTTGAGACCCTTTCTTCAAAAGGACTCTTCTAACCTTGTCTTCGCTTCCTCAGAAGTGGGTAAGAGCTTCTTCGCGCTTAGAATGGCAGTGTCACTTATAACCGGCGACCCGTTTCTTGGGCATGAATGTATTGGTGGAAAGAGAACTCTCTACATAGACTACGAGGACTCGCAGGACTCTTACGCTTCTCGATTGCATAAAATCTGTCGAGGGCTAGGGGTTAATTTCAAAGACGTTGCTCCTTTCGCACGCTACTACAAACCAATGGGGTCGTTCGTGGATAATGTGAACATAATCAAGCACATGGTTGCGGCAGAAAAGACTGACCTCATCATCATAGATGCAGGCGGAGACGCAACGGGAGGCAGTCCATCTGACGAACAGAAGGTGCTTGATTTCTTCAATGCCCTTGAGGAAGTCCCTGTGACTAAACTCATTCTTCACCACGAGCCTAAAAACGTTCTGAACGAGGGCGCAGCGTTCTACGGGTCAATGTACTGGAAGGCTCGTGCTCGCGTCGCTTGGAGGCTCGAAACAGAGTCTGAGGAGTCTAGTACAAAGCTTATCCGAGCAACCATACAGAAACGGAGCAACCTACCCTATCAAGAGCCCTTCTACTACAAGATAGCCTTCGACGCTTTCGCCCTTGAGGACTTCGGAAACACCAATTTAGTGCCAGCAATTACCCTAAATAACGCGTTGCATGAAGAAACTGGAATTATCGAAAGTGAAATAACGAAACTTTTGAGAGAAAATGGGGAGCTAAGTGCCTCTCAAATGGCGCAGATGCTTGGTAAAGACCGTAGTACGGTGTGGCGAGTGCTCACTTCTTCACTTAAGCAACGGGTCGATGCAGTCAAAGACGGTAAGAACGTAAAATATAGCCTACATAAGCCATAAATATATGATGCAACACCTAATGCAACACGTTGCAACGTATCGTGAGTGCGATGTGTTGCACGCGCCCCTCTCTATAAGGGGCGCAACGCAACGCATCATCAGTACATAACAGATATGAATATATTCAAGGAAGAATTAAAAGAGGATAAGAAGCTCACCTACGCCGCATTACTCGATGGCGCACGAGCTATGGAATCCGCATACAAGAAGTTCCCGTTACAGGTTCCTCTACAGAATGTAATAGAAGCTCGCAATAACGCGCGGAAGTATAAGATAAACAACCTGTGACCTATCCCCACACATAGGAGAGAAAGATAGGAGGGTGTGGTAGAATTAAGCGAATGAATAACGTAATTAAGCCTCCACGATTTATTCCTAGTAATTTGGCTTGTGTGTTTCTCGCGGGTTCTATTGAAATGGGCGCGGCTGAAAACTGGCAGGAGAAAGCGGAGAAACTGATACCAAAAGGATTTACCATTCTCAATCCGCGCCGAGACGACTGGGATTCAAGTTGGGTTCAAGCGATAGACAACCCTCAATTCAACGAGCAAGTGAGTTGGGAACTTCAAGGGCTAGAAATGGCGGAGTGGGTTATCGTTTACTTTGACGCGAACACAAAGTCTCCCATCACTCTCTTGGAACTTGGGTTACTTGCAGGAAAATCGCCGGAGAAAGTTTTAGTAGTTTGCCCTCAAGGATTTTGGCGCAAAGGAAATGTAGATATGATTTGCGACAGGTACAGAATCGCGCAAGTGCCAACAATCGAGGAAGCGTGTGCGAGGATACGCTAAGCACCACGCGCTCTCAATAAACGTACCGTCCATTCTTATCCCCAGATAGTGTATGTAGGGGTTGTGTTTGTTACGGGGCATTATTACAACATATAAAAGTTATACAGCAATACCCCTTTACAATATCCTAGCGATAGATTAACATAGGCTTATGACACCAAGAAATAAAGCATTGGAGTTGGCGAAAAAGGTAGCACCTGAAAAACCTTATGTTGAATACAATGGTAAGAAATACGTTCGCGGTATGGGAATGATGCCGTGGCCTGTAGGCTCTCGTAAACGCACAAAGTCAGAGGAGGTAAAACCAGTGTTTACTAAAGCTTTCTTTGGTAAAAAATGAAAAAGAATCCCGCCGCAGTTGCGCTTGGCTCAATCACTTCAAAGAAGAAAGCAAAGTCATCACGCGCAAACGGAAAGCTCGGAGGAAGACCAAAGCGCGTACCGTCATCACCCCCAACCACATAACTCTGTATGAAGAAGATTAAACAAAATGAGTATTGTGGCGAATGCGGCGCGAAACTATTGGTGCGGTTAGTGGGTGCAGAGACTCTGAAAGAATCCTATTACCTACTAGGAATAGGAGATTTGTCATATAGAATATATAAACCATACAACAAGCAAACGGGACAGCGACAGTATGTAAAAAGGTTCTATTGTCCTAAAACACGCTGGTATAATAGCCACACAGATTTCTCGCTCAAAGAGTTAGTCACCTACTAAAATGAAGAAAAGCGTTGAAACCCAGCTCATAGACTTCCTCTCACAGAATCCCTCTGTATGGGCCTCGGGTAGCTTGCAACGGATGGAGTGGCGCAACCTTAATGGAACTCTCGCAACTCCACGAAGCATTGTCCGACGGCTCGAAGAAAACGCAGAGGAGGGTGGAGTGCTCACAGTCAGCTACGACGACCACGGCGCGGCACAGTATCAAATAAAAGCCGAGCACGTTTACAAGAAGCCCGTGTATTTCATCGCGCACCCAATCACAGGCGAGAAGATTACTACGGAGGCCTACGCGTCGCTATGAGCGTATCGCCCAAAACATTACAACACACTTCCCCAGTAGAATCTAATAGAGGGTGGGGATAAGCTCTTGACGAAATAATAGGTTTGATACAGTGGAAGTAAATATGCAGGGATATCTGATGACGATAGTACAACCAATACTCAAAGAGCCAGACCAACTGGTAATCGAAGAAACCACAGATGCAATGGGCATTCTCCTTTCAGTCCGTGTCTCAAAGAACGACATGGGAACATGTGTAGGGAAAGATGGTAAAATGGCGCAATCTATTAGGCACATTGTGCAGGTGTATGGAGGACAAAGAAAAGCGCGGGTTTCCGTGCGCTTCTTGGAGCCATTAGGGAGCACCCACATTACGAATATAACCGCATCAACACCATGAATGAGTACACTAAGGAGCAACAAGCGGAAATCACCGAACGAGTCGATAAAGCAAAAAAGATGCTTGAGGAATTACAACTACAGCCAATGGCTCAAGTGCAAGCTATAAACGTAGGCGATGATATCTTTGCTCAGAAGGTCATTGTCTATCTTCAGGACGTGAAATATAAGAAAAAATGACACATGAACACTACCCAACAGATACTGTTGTCCCATCCTCATTGATGGGATATCCTGCGATGAAAGTGGTAAAATCTGGTTGTATAATTCCTTCAGTGGCATGGGTACGTTCTATGGGGTTTTTTGATAATTTTTAGATATGAACCTTTGGCAACGATTGAAAAATCTGAAGAAGTTATCTGAGTATGAACCTGGCACCGCCCAAGACGAGACAAAAACTCCAGGCACGCAAGTCGCAATGATAATCAAAAAGCCCGAACAAAAAACCATCTTTATCCCTCGCATTACCAGAACACCTGCCCAAGAGATAACCGAAGAACAACCATGAAAATCCAACCATACGGCCGTTACCTGTTAGTGAAACCAGTTGAGAAAAAGACTGTGGTTGTATCAGATGAAGGAACTCTTAGTGAGTATGGAGAAGTGGTGGCGATAGGCGATGCGTGCACTGGAACCATAGAAGTCGGGACAAAGATAGGGTTCTCTGTGTTCGGCGTGGAAAAGCTCGTGATTGACGATGAGAAGTATTACTTTATCAAGCAAGACGATGAGTTTCTGCTTTGCACAATCCAAGATGAACTTCCAGCAGTCTAAATGCAAAGGGTCATTCCTCCATAAGTTTGTGAACATTGCCGCCACGCAAGATGCAGTACTGGAGCGTTGCACAAAATGTGGCGCACGACACGTTATAAAACTAGTGAACGGTCAGCCGCATACTGTAGAGTATGCACGTTTTCATCAGCGAGAGTTTTTAATACCACAGCACAGATTATTTGAAAAGGAATACCAGAAATATAAGCTAAATCGCGCACAGCGAAGACAACATGCTTAAAGGAACTAAAATGAGTTTAGAGTCGCGCCTTAAAATGAGAGCCGCTAGGCTTGGTAAGTCTCCATGGGAGAGAAAGCGAAACAATTATATGAAATCAGATAACTTTCAAGTAGAAGCGTTGCCAAGGTTGGCAGAAGGAATAAGAAAAACTGCGGCAATCGTTGCTAAAACTCTTGGCCCCCGTGGTACAAACGTAGCAATTCAGACCACTCTTCCACCGTTCGTTCGTAGCACGAACGATGGCGCGACTATCATAAAGGCTATGCAACTCGCCGACCCAATAGAAGCGATGGGGCTTTCGTATCTCAAAGAAGCAGTGGAGCGTAGTAACGCAAACTCAGGCGACGGAAGCAGTACTACCGCAACGCTTCTTAATGCAATCATTCAAGGAGGAATCGCAAGTGGCGTGAACACATTAGAAATTAAACAATCACTCGATGAATGTCTTCCTATTATTGAAGAATCAATCAGACAACAAACGAAATCCATTACGGTTGATGACATACCTGCGGTTGCGAAGATTGCAGGAGAAAACGAACTCTTGGCTACAACTCTCGGAGAAGTCTATCAACGAATTGGAAAGGATGGGATTGTACACCTCGAAGGAAGCGGAAGTTATGAGACTAGCGTTAGCTACATTGAGGGCGTACGATTTGTGGATACCGGCTTTCTAAGCCCATACATGGCGAATGAGAAAAGCAAAGCGGTCTACGAAAAACCCGCAGTCCTCGTCACAAAAAACAAAATAGCAAACGTAAAAGACATCGACCCCATTCTTCAGGCACTCATCGCTCAAGGACAAAAGACACTCGTGATATTCACAGACGATATGGATTCAAACGTCGCACGCATACTCATTGAACTCCAAAAGAATGAACAGCGAAGTATAAACATTCTCATCATCAAAGCTCCCACACTATGGAAATCCTACGTATTTGAGGACTTTGCTAAATGCGTTGGAGCTACTATCATCGAGGACGCAAGTGGCACTTCACTCGGAAATAAGTTTAGGCTCGACTGGCTTGGAACATGCGACACCATCATCTGCGACAAGGAAGAGACAACGCTCATCGGCATAAAGGACATATCAGAGCACATAAAGGACTTAGAAGCAGAGGGAACAACGGATGCAAAACTCCAT
>Ga0265319_1000413_pt1 | contig 30854 bp, 33 predicted proteins | sample 4824metaG_FD_192443 | JGI IMG/M metagenome (GOLD analysis project Ga0265319, IMG submission 192443) | Rhizosphere microbial communities from Carex aquatilis grown in University of Washington, Seatle, WA, United States - 4-8-24 metaG | ecosystem: Host-associated > Plants > Roots > Rhizosphere >...
CAAGGCCCCGGGGGAACCCCCGGGGCCTTTTCATTGTTGCTGCAGTCACTGACTGCAGGGTTGCACCTTCCTTGGTGCAGCCGCCCGCCCACTTTGACGCCTTCGCGGCTGAACCAAGGTCCAGCCCTACCGGATGGCCTTCATATGCCTCCACTCATGCCGACGGCAAAGTTGGGCGGCTTTTTTGTGGCTCCCGGACGGCAAGCAGTATTTGAAGGCCGTGACAATGATCCCGCAGGCATCCACCCCCGGTCCGGCGCAGACAAGTTTCGCCGTCCGGATGGAATGGCTGCTGGTGGCCGGGTTGGCGGCCACCCTAACCTGGACCACGCTCTGTCTCGGCGGCTACTTCGCGGAAACCATGGTCGTCACTTCCTGGGCGATGTTCAGCCTGGCCGCGCTCGGCGGCGGCCTGGGGTGGGTGCAAGCGGGGAGGGGGCCGCTCGAGTTCAACCGCGCGGTGCTGCTGCCCCTGCCGTTTCTGCTTTATGCCCTGGCCAGTGTGCTGTGGATCGCGCCCGCCCGGTGGCTGGCCTGGCGCGAATGGCTGCTGTGGCTGCAGATGTGGCTCGCGTTCGCGCTCGCGCTGCATTTCGGCCGCGGCCGCGGGCCGACGCGGTTCATCATCGGCACCTTCGCGGTCCTCGGGCTCGCGGGGGCGGCCATGGCCGCCTACCAGCGTTATGGGGACGGGACCTGGCTGATGCTCGGCCGCACGCAGGCGCAGCAATATTCCGGGCGGTCCGGCGGCATGTTCGGCTATCCCAACGCCCTCGCCGCCCTGATGGCACTGATGATCCCCGCGTGCCTCGCGCTGGTCTTTTCGCGCTCGACCCGGCCGCCGGTCAAGATCGCCAGCGGCTGGCTGGCGGGGCTGTTCGCCTTTGCCGCCGTGCTGACCGGCAGCCGCGGCGGCTGGCTCAGCCTGGGCGGCGCGCTGGTCCTGTGGCCGCTGCTGGGTGGGCGCCGGTGGCGCCGGCGACTCGGCGGGGTGGCGGTGATCCTGACCCTGGCGGCTGCCGGGCTCGGTTTGATTTACCGTTACAGCGCGTATGCTCACGAGCGGATCGAACCTTTTCTCGACGGCCGGTTTGAACTCAGCCGGCCCATTGTCTGGAAGGCCGGCTGGCAGATCTGGCGCGCCCACCCGTGGCTGGGCAGCGGCGCGGCCTCCTTCAATGTTTACTTCGATCAATACCGGCCGCGGGGTTTTCTGAACGTGCCGAACTGGACGCACAACGACTACCTGAACACCCTGGGCGACTATGGCGTCGCCGGCTTTGTGTGTTGGGCGCTGGCAGGCGGTGGAATCCTGTGGCTGGCCTGGCAGGCGGTGCAGCGCATGCGGGCGGAGAATGTTCCGACGGCTGATCCGTTCTCGCTGGGCCGTTGGAAACTGGGGCTGCTGCTGGGCCTGCTGGCCTTTGCCCTGCAACTGGGCGTGGATTTTCTCACCAAGGTGCCGGCCCTGGCCCTGGCGACCGCGATCGTCGCCGCACTGTTGTTGCGGGATGAGCCCGGGCTGCGGCGGCCGTTGTCCGCCGGCCGGGCGCGCGGCATCGGCCTGGGTCTCGCGGTCGGCGCGCTGGCGATCGGCGCCGGTCTGGCTTCACCGTTGTACCGCGCCGAGGCGCTGCGTTTTCCTGCCCGCTGGGACATCGACAAGAATGCCCGGACCGGATGGGGTGACCAGCGAAAGATTTTCCCCGCCGCCCGGGCTAGCTTTGAAGAGGCCGTAAAAATCGACCCGGCCAACGGCCAGGCCTGGTCCGACCTGTCCTATGCCACCGTTCTGAACTGGCATGTGACCAAGGGCGACTTGACCGCCATGGGCTCCCGGGCGGAGATCCAGGCCGACCGGGCGGTGCAGCTTTGCCCGATAAATGCCGAATTCTGGGTCCGCAAGGGCATTGCGTCAGACATGCAGGGGAAACATCAGGAGGCGGAAACGAGTTTCAAACGAGCCTTGGAACTGGCGCCCAGAACCACCGTGTGGTGGTATTATTACGCCTACCACTTGAGTACCCTTCCCGAGCGGAATTCCGAGGCACTGCAGGCGGTCAAAACCTGTTTATCACTTGACCCTTGGTATTCTGCGGCAGAAGCTTTGCAGCAGCAAATAACAGCCCGACATTAACCGTATTTCCACGAAGTTATATGAAAATTTCTGCCCTTCGTTTCATATTGTTCGCAGCTGTTGCAATGGCTTTGTCATTGAACGCGTCGGCGCAGACGCAAGCGGGGCAGATCAAGGTCGCCAAGCCTGAAGGTGAAGTGATGAAGCTGAACAAGGATGGCACGACCACGGCGATCCATAACAATGATGCCCTCACGGAAACCGATGTGATCACCACCGGCGCCGGCGCCAGCGTGGTGTTGGTGTTCATGAACGGATCCACGGTCAGACTGGGGGCAAACTCCCGGCTCGCGATCGACGAGTTCAAGATGGATCCCCTGGCGGAGGATCTCAAGATGTCCGAATACTCCAGCCGGGAAAAAACGGAGCCTTCCGTGTCCAAGACCGCGCTCAACCTTTCCTACGGCGAACTGGTCGGCGACGTGAAGCACCTGAACAAGTCCTCGAGCTATTCCGTCAAGACCCCGGTGGGCGCCGCCGGTATCCGCGGGACCATCTTCAAGATCGTCTACACGCCCCAGGCGGACGGCAAGGCGTTCTTCACCGTCTCCACCGCCGAGGGCCTCGTGGTCATGCAGGGCGTCACCGAGAAGGAAATCCCCATCGCCTCGGGCAAGGAGGTCGTGGTCACCGTCGACATCCCGACCACGCCAAATGCAAACGGCCAGACGCCGCCGCCCGCGGCCCCGGTCATCGAGACGAAGGACCTTACCCCGGCGGCGCAAAACGCCATTATCCAGACCAGCACGAGCATCGCCGCGACCGTACAGGCCACCACCTTCACGCCGACGCCGACGACCACCACCGGGGACAGTGGGAAGAACAACACCAGCTCCAATAATCCGACCGGCAGCCAGACGAACGGGGTTGATCTCTCGGCCCAGGGCGGAGGCTAGGCGTCATTTCTTTCTCCGCCCGGCACCCGGCGGTGCCGGGCTTTTTGTTGGGCGACTTTAATCTGCTTTATCTCGGGATTGCGCGCGCTACTGTCCGCTCCCGTGGCGCAGTCCAAAAAGAAGTTCTATTGGAAAATGCTGGTCCTGCTGCCGCTGCCGCTGGTCTGGGCCTTCGCCGCGCAATCGGGTTATCTGGTCCGGTTGGACAACTGGCTGATCGACCTGCGTTTTCGTTTCCGGGGTGAAATCGAATCAGACGCCAAGGTGATCTACGTCGATATTGACTCCCAGTCGATTTCAGAACTGGGCAACTTCCCGTGGCCGCGGTCCTATTTCGCCCAGGTTTGTGAGCATTTGCTCACCGCCGGATCGGTCAAGGCGATCGGGATCGACGTGGTGTTTTCCGAGCAGGGCGTATCGGCATCCTACGATCTTGCCAAGTGGGTGGCGGCAAATCGCGAGCTGGCCAAATTTCTTTTCAAGGATCCGCCGGTGGTCGTGGCAGCTTCCTATTCCGCCGACCAATACCGGGATGCGGCCACGGGCAAGCTGGTCAAGTTGGAGTTGCCGCTCCTGCGTGACGGCCTGCCCCCGCTGGAAAAGATCAATCCGCCGGAATTGCCGGAGTTCAACATCGGCCGGAGCGCCATGTGGAACCCACCTCGGATCGGTCTGATCGACACCCTGGAAGGCGACACCCGGTGGGTGCCGCTTTTCACACCCACCGCGATCAAGCGTTATGACCACATGGCGCTGAATCTCGCCATGCTTTATTGGGGCGTGGGCCCGGAGGCGCTGAAGATCGACCGGGATAAAATCGACGTGATGGCCCCGAATGGTTCGAAGATAACCACCATTCCATTGGTTGACGGGCAATTGCTGGAGGTCAACTGGTTCTCAGCGTGGCTGAGCGACAAAAACCCGCGGATCGGATTTTCCACGGTTTATAACTATGCCCAGATGCTGGCCGATCAGGACGAATCCCACCGGAAGAACGCGCAGGAATTCTTCAGACAATTCGAGGGTGCCGTCGTTTTGATCGGTCCGGTTGACAAGCTGCTCCAAGACCTGGCGACAACTTCCCTCGATGAAGTGCCGGTGCCACGGGTGGGCATTCATGGCAATGTTTTCAAGACGCTTGTCTCCGGCCAATTTCTCCAGCGGTTGCCGCTCTGGTGTCTGTACGCGCTGACCGTGGGTCTGACGTTTGCCGTGGCCACGCTGGCGGCATCCAGCGGGGCGCGGAGCATTTTTTCCAAGGTCCTGGCGTTGCTGGTGCTGGTGGGATTTACCGTTGTCTCCTTCCATCTCTTTGCCAAAAATCGCCTGATCCTGCCCATGGCGGCACCGTTGTGCTCCGCCTTTTCCACCTCGTTCATTGGCATCATCTGGCAGTTGGTCGTCGAAGAACGGCAAAAGGGCCGCATCAAAAGCATGTTCGGCACCTACCTCGCGCCTGAGCTGGTCAACCGCATGGTCGAGTCCGAGGCCGACCCGCAGCTGGGCGGGCACGAGGAGATCATCACCGCCTATTTCTCCGACATCCAGTCGTTCTCCACCTTCTCCGAGCTCATGCCGGCGTCCCAACTCGTCGAGCTGATGAACGAATACCTCACCGCCTGCACCGACATCGTGCAGGAGGAGAAGGGCACGCTCGACAAGTACATCGGTGACGCGGTCGTGGCCATCTACGGCGCGCCGCTGCCGGTGCCCGACCACGCCTACCGGGCCTGCGTCGCCACCCAGCGGGTGCAGCTCCGGATCGAGGAGCTGCGCCAGAAATGGAAGAGCGAAGGCGACAAGTGGCCGGCCGTCGTCCACGTGCTCCGCGCCCGCCTCGGTCTGAACACCGGCTCCGCCATCATCGGCAACATGGGCAGCCGCACCCGCTTCAGCTACACCATGATGGGCGACAACGTGAACCTCGCCGCCCGCATGGAGTCCGGCGCCAAGTCGCTCGGCGCCTACACCATGGTGACCGAGGCCACCAAGCTCGAGTGCGAGAAGCACGGCGGCGACCACGTGGTCTTCCGTTTCCTCGACAAGATCGTGGTCAAGGGCCGCTCGCAGCCCGTGCCGGTCTTTGAGATCGTCGGCCTGAAGGAAAACGTGAGCCAGCAGACCTTCGACTGTGTCAGCGTCTACGCCCGGGGCATGGAGCGCTACCTCGCGCAGGACTGGGACGGCGCGCTCCAGTGTTTCACCCAGAGCGCCGCACTCGAGTTCCACCAGCCGAGCAAGGCCATGGCCATCGACAGCAACCCGTCGCTGATCCTCACCGCCCGCTGCCATAACATGAAGGCGCACCCGCCCGGCGCGAATTGGGACGGGGTCTATGTCATGAAGGAGAAGTGAGCGGCCGTTTCCTATCGGAGCCTGCTGGCAGGCGATGGGAGATGCCGCCGCGGAGAAAATCCTGAATCGCCTGCCAGCAGGCTCCTACAAAAGAAAAACCGCGCCTCGCGGCGCGGCTGCAGGGTAGGGCGAATCCTCCGGATGAACCGTGGTATCGCCGTTCTTTGGTCAAAGCGCCGCGGCGTAGTTCGCCCCGGCGGCGTCCCAGTTGACGACGTTCCAGAAGGCCGCGATGTAATCGGGCCGGCGGTTCTGGTAGTTCAGGTAGTAGGCGTGCTCCCAGACATCGAGCCCGAGGACCGGCTGGCCCCCGATGCCGGCGACGGCCTTGCCCATCAGCGGGCTGTCCTGGTTGGCGGTCGAGCCGATCGAGAGCTTCTTGTCCGCGCCGACGACGAGCCAGGCCCAGCCGGAGCCGAAGCGCGTGGCGCCGGCCTTGGCGAAGTCTTCCTTGAACTTGGCGAAGCCCCCGAGCTGGGCGTCGATGGCCGCGGCGAGCGCGCCCGTGGGGGCGCCGCCCTTGCCCGGGCCCATGATGGTCCAGAAAAAAGAGTGGTTGCTGTGGCCGCCGGCGTTGTTGCGCAGACCGCCGCGGATGGCCTCGGGCACCTGCGACAGGTCGGCGATCAGCGCGTTGACCTCGAGCGCAGCGAGGGCCGGGTGATCCTTGAGGAGATTGTTGGCGTTGGTGATGTACGCCTGGTGGTGCTTGTCGTGGTGGATTTCCATCGTCTTCGCATCGATGTACGGGACGAGGGCGTCGTAAGCGTAGGGCAGTTTCGGGAGTTCGTAGGCCATGATCGTGGTGGGTTGATTTTGGAAGGACTTCAAATGTGCATGGGTGTGGCCCGGCGTCAACTGTGGCTCGTGTCACGGGCATGGGGTCATTCCCGCATGGCCCGTGTTTTCATTCCGCCTGCCGCTTCAGCTGGAAATACGCCCGCAACAGGTCGAGGCACGGCTGCTCGATCACGCCACGCGAGATTTCAAGATGATGGTTCGATTGCGGCAGCCCGTTCAGGTCGGTCGCGCCGCCGAGGCAGCCCATCTTCGGGTCGGGCACGGCGTAGACCACGCGCTTGAGCCGGGCCATCAGCGTCGCCCCGGAACACATGGGGCATGGTTCCTTGGTGACATACAGGGTCGCCCCCGTGAGCCGCCAGTCGCCCACCGCCCGCGCGGCCTGGCCGAGCGCGAGGATCTCCGCATGCGCCGTGGGATCGCGGGTGCTGTCGCGCTGGTTGTGCGCGGCGGCGATGATTTCCCCGCCCAGTTCGATCACCGCGCCGATGGGCACCTCGTCCTCCCGCCACGCATCGATGGCCTGGTTATAGGCCAGCCACATGTAAAACCCGTCGTCCCGCCGCAGTTGCGACGGGTGGACTTTTTCAAACGGGCAGGGGAGGGTGGGCCGGGTGGAATCCATGGGTGCCGCGGAAAGCCTTGACTACGGAGGGAATTCCACAGTTACAAGGGGCTTTTATTAGACCATCCCGCATGACCCCAACCAGCCAGCTCTCCTCTTCCAACTATGTCTGACGGCAAAGTGATTGAAGTGGAGGGCAAGATCATGACCGTCCTCCCCGGCACAATGTTTCGTGTGCAGCTCGACAACGGCCACATGGTGCTGGCCCACATCTCCGGCAAGCTCCGCAAGCATTTCATCAAGATCGCCGCCGGCGACAAGGTGAAGATGGAGATGAGCCCCTACGATCTCGACAAGGCGCGCATCACCTACCGCATCCGCGAGACCAACCTGCCGCCCCCGGGTCCCCGCCGGCCGCGCCGCTACTGACGCCCTGCCAAGGAGTGCCTGGTGCAGACGCGCAGCGGAGACCGGCCCGGGGAAAAAGCGGCGCCGCTGCCGGCCGCGCCCCCGGGTTTCGCCGATGACATCGACCGCTACCTGGGCTACGTCGAGCTCGAGCGCGGCCTCGCGCGCAACACCGCCCTGTCCTATGAGCACGACCTCCGCCAGGCGGCCCATTGCCTGAAAAAGCTCGGCGCCGCCGGCTGGGCCGGGGTGTCGGCGAAGCAGCTCACCGCGTGGCTCCACTGGCTGAGCGACCGCAACTTCGCCGCCTCCAGCCAGGCCCGCAAGCTGACCGCCGTCCGGATGCTCTGCCGCCACCTTGTGCGCGAACGCGTGCGCGAGGACGACCCCACCGCGCTGCTCGCGGGGCCGAAAATCCGCCGCAAGCTCCCACAGACCCTGTCCCCGGCCGACCTGGGCCGGCTCCTGGCCGCGCCGGCCGGTCACGACGCCTACGCGCTCCGCGACCGCGCCATGCTCGAACTTTTCTATTCCAGCGGCCTGCGCATTTCCGAGCTATGCGGGCTCACCCTGCAGCAGGTCGACCTCGAGCACGGCTTTGTGCGCGTCCTGGGCAAGGGAGCCAAGGAGCGCGTCATCCCGCTCGGCGGCCGCGCCGGCGAGGCGGTCGTCACCTACCTGGCCTCCGGCCGGCCCCGGCTGCTCAAGCCGCGCACGGGCAGCGAGCTCTTCATCAGCGAGCGCGGCCGGGCCATCTCGCGCAAGACCCTCTGGCATATCGTCAAGAAACACGCCCGGCGCGCCGGCCTGCCCCGGACGGTGAAACCCCATCTTCTCCGCCACTCCTTTGCCACCCATCTGCTGGGCGGGGGCGCCGACCTCCGGGCCATCCAGGAAATGCTCGGCCACGCCAGCATCGGCACCACGCAGATCTACACGGCGGTTGAAAATTCCCGGCTGCTTGATCAGCATGCCCGGCATCATCCCCGCAACCGTCCGCCGAAATGATCTTCCAGGCCGCCCTCCTCGTCTCCATCGCCATCATGCTGACCGGCGGCGCCACCTATTATTTCAACGAGGAGTATCCCGAGCGCCAGACCCTGGCGCGCGTCGGCCTGGCGTTCACCTTCATAGGCATCATCCTGCTCTTCGGCACGATGACCTTCCTGCGGCACTGGCCGAACGGCTAGGCCCGCCCCGGTGAGTCGCCCGTGATCGCTGCAATCCTGCCCGCGCCGCCACCCCGCCATGCATAAAGGCCGGCTTGAAGCGTTCAGCGACGGCGTGTTCGCCATCATCATCACCATCATGGTGCTCGAACTGAAGGTCCCGCACGGGGCGGACTTCGCGGTGCTCCAACCGCTGCTGCCGGTCTTCCTCAGCTACGTCCTGAGCTTCGTCAATGTCGGGCTCTATTGGAACAACCACCACCACCTCTTCCAGGCGGTGAAACAGGTCAACGGCGCCATCCTCTGGGCCAATCTCCACCTGCTCTTCTGGCTCTCCCTCTTTCCCTTCGTCACCGGCTGGATGGGCGAGAACCATTTCAGCCTCTGGCCCGTCGTCGTCTACGGGACCGTGCTGATCATGGCCGCGATCGCCTATTACATTCTCACGCGGACCCTCCTGGCGGCCCATGACCGCGATTCCACCCTGGCCCGGGCGCTGGGCTCCGACTTCAAGGGCCGGATCTCGGTGGTCATCTACGCCGCCGGCATCGGCGTGGCCTTCCTGCACGCGTGGCTGGGCCTCGGCTGCTACATCCTCGTGGCCGTCATCTGGCTCGTGCCCGACCGGAGGATCGAACGCAGCCTCGCCGGCTGAGCCGGTGCAAACGGCGCTCGACTCGGGCTCCCGACCCGGGGAACTTGGCCCGGTCAAACCATGGATACACCCGCCAACAACCGCACCACGGCCGAATACTACATCCGCGGCATCACCGGGGGCTTCGTCACGGCCTCCGAGGTGATCGCCTGGTCCGACGAGGTCATCGTGGCCGCGGCCAAGACCGAGGATTGGATGCTGGAGATCTCCTCCGCCAGCCCCGAGGACCGCATGGGCGTCCTCCACCACCTGCACGCCGTCCCGGGCGAGATCCAGCCGGAAGTGCTCGCGCGCCTGCTCGCGGGAAAATGAGGCTGGCGGCGGGGCCTGGTCGTTCCCCACCCCCCGGTGGACTCAACCCGTCGGGTGAGGATAGAGGGCCGCGAGCTTGCGCACGGTCGTCAGGTTTCGCATCGAGGAGGTCGGCAGCCGGACCGCTTTCATCGCCGGCGAGGCCCAGGCCTTGGACTCGTTGGACTTGATCCGGCAGAGCCAGTAATACTCCCGGTCCCGGACGCAAAATTCGTCCACTGCGGTCCGGCAGGCGAGCATCTGCCGGGCCTGGGCGGCGCCGAGCGGCGCCTTCAGGAAACCCGCGTATACGGTGTGCTCCGGCCGGGCGTGGTCGGCCGCGCTGAAAGGCCGGAACGCGGCCACGCCGGCCACCTCCGCCCGGGTGCGCACGAAGGTGTCCACCGCGTAGCCGAGCGACCGCTGCAGGTGCGCCTCGATCAGTCCCTCGATTTTCACCCCGTCCGCGAGCCGGCTGGAAAATATGATGTTCCCGCTCGCGATGAACGAGGCGACATCCGCGAATTTGAGCTCCGTGAACAGCGCCCGCAACCGCGCCATCTCCGGCCGGCGTTGGCCGAGGTTGATCCCGCGGAGAAAGGCGATGTAATGATGCATGCGTGGACCCGGGCCGGACGCTAGCCGCGACCGGCGAAACGGGTCAAGCCGCGCCCCTGGACGATCCGGGATGAATTTCCTTGTTCGGTTTTTGTCCCGGCGGCAGTTAAGGGAAAACCATCATGACCGATGACGCCGAACTGCTGCGCCGCTATGCGACCGAACGCTCCGAAGCGGCGTTCGCGGAACTCGTGCGTCGCCACCTCGGGTTCGTCTACCACGCGGCGCTGCGCCAATGCGGGGGCGACGCCCACCGGGCGGAGGATGTGGCGCAGGCCGTGTTCACCGCCCTGGCGCGCAAGGCGGCTGCCCTTGCCCGGCGGCCGGCGCTCGCGGGCTGGCTTTACACCAGCACGCGCTACGCCGCGGCGCAGGCGGTCCGCACCGAGGCGCGCCGGCAGGGGCGCGAGCAGGAGGCGGGCGTGAGCGCGGCGGCGGACACCGGGCCTGCGGCCGACTGGGAGCGGCTGCGCCCCGCGATCGACGAGGCGCTGCACGCCCTGGGCGAGGCCGAGCGCGCGGCCGTGTTGCTGCGGTTTTTCGAGGGCCGGCCGTTCGCCGAGATCGGCGCCCGCTTCGCGGTGAGCGAGGACGCCGCGCGGATGCGCGTGGAGCGGGCGTTGGAGAAGATGCGCGGCCCGCTCGCCCGGCAGGGGGTGACCTCCACCGCCGCCGCGCTGGCAACCGCGCTCGCCACCCAGGCCGGGGCGGCGGCGCCGGCCGGCCTGACCGCCAGCATCACGGGCGCGGCCCTGGCCGGCGGGGCGGTGGCGACATTGACATTTATGAGCATGACCAAACTGCAGATCGGCGTCGCCCTGGCGGTGCTCGCCGCCGGCACCACCGGCCTGGTGCTGGAACACCGGGCCAACACACGGCTGGCCGCCGACCTCGCCGGCCTGCGCGCCGTGGCGGGCGACAACGCGCGCCTGCGCGAGGAGAATGGCCGCCTGGCGAAGCAGGCGGCCGGGCTGGACGCACTGCGCGCGGATCGCGCCGAGCTCGAGCGGTTGCGCCGCGAGTCGGCCACGGCCCCGGTCCGCGCGGCGGCCCCGGCCGACATCCCGCTCGCGGCCGGACTCACCCCCGTCCTGTCCCTGGGCAACGCCGGCCGCGCCACGCCCGCCGCGGCGTTTACGACCCAGCTCTGGGCGGCCCGCACCGGTGACATTGCACTGGAAACCGCGGCGATCACGCTCGGCCCGGAGGCGCGCGCCAGGCTGTTGGATCTCGCGGCCCGGCTCCCGGCCAGCCTTGTCGCCGAATATGACACGCCCGAGAAACTCATGGCCTTCATCCTTGCCGGCAGCCGCCATCCGGTGGGCGGCATGCAGGTCCTCGGCGAGACCCCGCAGGGGCCCGATGACGTCACCCTGCAGACGCAGTGGCAGCACGCGGACGACACCATCGTGCATCAGAGCGACGTGCAGTTCCACCGCGCCGCCGACGGCTGGAAAATGGTCGTGCCGGTCATCCTCGTCGACCGGGCGGCGGCCTACCTGACCCGGAGCACCGCGACGCCGGGCGCGGGCCAATGACGCCGTTTGCCTTGCGGCGTTTTGCGTGCTCATTGGGCGGTCTATGCTCGCGACCTTCGCCCACGATTCCACGCGTCCGGCGGACGAAGCCCTGATCGACGCCTATTCCGCGGCCGTGTCCGGCGCGGTCGCCGCGGCGCATCCGGCGGTCGTCCACCTCGAGGTCCGCGGGAACGACGCCCCCGGCGGCTCCGGCTCGGGTTTTTTCATTTCGCCGGACGGCTATCTTCTGACCAACAGCCACGTCGTCCACGCCTCGACCACCCGGACGGTCTTCCTCGCCGACGGGCGCAAGCTGCCGGCCGACCTCATCGGCGACGATCCCGACACCGACCTCGCCGTGCTCCGCGTCAGCGCGGACGAGCTCGCGCACCTCGCGCTGGCCGACAGCGACGCGGTCCGCCCGGGCCAGATCGCGATCGCCATCGGCTCGCCCATGGGTTTCCAGCAGACGGTCACCGCCGGGATCGTGAGCGGCCTGGGCCGCTCGCTGCGCGGCGCGTCCGGCCGGCTCATCGACAGCGTCATCCAGACCGACGCCGCGCTCAATCCCGGCAACTCCGGCGGGCCGCTCGTCGACACCCGCGGGGAGGTCATCGGCGTCAACACCGCCATCATCCGGCCCGCGCAGGGCATCTGTTTCGCGATCGCGAGCAACACCGCGCGCTGGGTCGCGGCCTGGCTGATCAAGGACGGCCGCATCCGCCGCAGCTTCATCGGCGTGGCCGGGCAGAACGTGCCGCTCATCCGCAAGGTCGCACGTTACCACCGCCTCGACCAGGCCACCGGCGTGCTCGTGGCCGGTCTCGAGCCCGCTAGCCCCGCCGCCCGCGCCGGCCTGCTCGAGGGTGACATCGTCCTCGCCCTCGACGGCGTGCCGACGCCGGCGGTGGACGCGTTGCACAAGCAGCTCACGGGCGACCGCATCGGCGAGCGCGCCATCGTGACCTTCCTGCGCGGCGTCGAGCTCCGCCGCCACGCCATCATCCCGCTGGAAATGCCGGGGCGCGGCTAGCGGGAGGGCCTGACCAGGCCTCGTGATCCCGGTGGCGCATCGATTTGACCGATGAAAATCCTCCTCTTTGGCGCGAGTGGCACGGCGGGCGGCGGGGTCCTGGGCGCTTGTCTCGCCTCCCCGCGGGTGGAGTCGGTCCGCGCGGTCACCCGGCGGCCGCTCCCGGACGCCGGCGCCAGGCTCGAGTCCATCACGCACCATGATTTTCTGGACTTCACCGCGATCGCGACCGCGTTTGCCCGGGTCGACGCCGGCCTTTTCTGCCTGGGCAAGTCCGTGACCCAGGTGGGGGACGAGGCCGAGTACCGTCGGATTACGCGCGATTTCGCGATGGCGGCCGCACGGACGCTGCACACAGCCAGTCCCGCCGCGGTGTTTCACTATGTCAGCGGGCATGGCGCCGCGCTGGACAGCAGCCGGATGTGGGCCCGGGTCAAGGCCGAGGCCGAGAGCGAATTGATCGACACCTTCGGGGCGGTCTGCTGGCGGCCCGCGGCCATCGATGGCGAGCCTTCGCCCAGCAGTCCCGGCGCCTATCGCTTCATCCGGCCGCTTTATCCGCTCCTGCGGCGGTTCCGCGGACTTTACATCACCGCGGAGGACATCGGCCGGGCGATGCTCCAGGCCACGGCGGAAAAACAGCGGGCGGTCATCCTGGAAAACGCCGCCATCCGCGACCTGGCCGACCGGTCGGTGGAACGGACAGGTCCGGCGGCGTGAGTGCGCGCGCGCGGCGTCAAATGCCGCCCCTATGGCAGGGCTACACCGTAACGTTGCGCCCAAGGCGCGAGGGCTGTCAGGATTCCGGGATAGAGTTCGACGCCGTCCCGGAGCTGAGCACCCCGTCGGCGCAGGCCGCCCTCGCCGGGCAGGCGCACGCGTTCCACGCCCGGCCGGGGCGGTGTCGCCCGGCAGGCCTCCGCCAATAGGGTCGTCTCGCGCAGGAAACTTTCCGTGCCGCCGAAGAGCGCCGGGTCGAGCACCTGCAGGAAAACGGAGGCCGTCCAGCCTTCCGCCGGATCGGCGCGGCCGTGGCCGGCGAGCCCGCCCGACAGCGCTTCCACCAGCAGGCCGAGGGCGTAGCCCTTGTGGCCGTGGTCGAGCCCGCCGATGGGCAGGATCGCGCCGGCCGGGTCGGCAAAGAGCACCGCCGGGTCCTGCGTGGGCCGGCCGTCGGCGTCGAGCAGCCACTCGCCGTCCATCGGCCGTTTTTCCGTGTGCCGCCGCTTGACGAGGCCGTTCGTCGTGATCGACATCGACACATCGAGCATCACCGGGTCGCCCGCCGTGGGCCAGGCCGCCGCGAGCGGGTTGGGCGTGAAGACCCCGCGCCGGCCGCCGTGCGGGGCCACGGTGGCGACGGTCGGGTCGGAGCAGGTGAGCAGCAGCATCAGGCCCTGGTCGGTGACCCGCTGCAGATAGGCGGCGAGGCAGGCGATGTGGTGGCTGCGCCGGATGACGACGGTGCAGGTGCCGTTCTGCCGCGCGCGGGCCACGGCCAGGTCCAGGGCGCGGAGCACGAGCCACGGACCGGGCAGCCGGCGGCCGTCCCACGTGATGGCGGCGGGATAATCCGCGAGCACCCGCGGTTCGCCGGATTTTTCCATGGCGCCCTTTTCCAAGTCGGCCAGGTAGGGCGCAAGCAGGGCCAGCCCGTGCGTGGTGTGGCCGAGCAGGTCGCCTTCGGTGAGGATCTCGGCCACGGCCGCCGCCTTGGCCTGGTCCAGTCCGGCGGCCGTCAGGAGGGAGGTGGCGAAGGCGATGAGGGCGGACGCGGCGGGGCGCTGGTTCATCCGGCGATTAGGCGCGGGATCCGGCGGCCGTTCAATACACAATCGGCCCGGTGACACACTTCGGCCGACTTGGCGCGTGACTCGCCCCGGCGGACATGGCATGAGAACGGGCCACCCCCAACCCCTCCCGACCATGCAAAACGGCAAATCCTGGCGTCGCGTTTTCACTCTCACGGCCAGCGTCGCACTGATGGCGGGCCCGGCCCTGCCGGCCCGCGCGCAGATCCGGATCGCGCTCCTCGGCGAGCAGACCACGCACAGCTACCACCGGACGAACGACCCGGAATACCCGCTGTTCCTGGGCGAGGCGCTCGACGCGGACTTCAAGGTCGACACCACCAAGGTCCACCCGAACCAAGGCGGCTTTCTCGAGGGCGGCGGGACCCATTACCGCGTCGGCAACTTCGGCCATCCCCGCGGGACCGTGCTCGACCACGCCATGGAAAATCCCCGGGCGGTGTTGCGCAGCGACGAACTGAAGCTCGCGGAGGCGTTCGCCCCGCAGATCGTCATTGTCGGTCCGTTCGGCGAGCACGAGGCGCTGACCCATGTGAGCATGGACGCCTTCACGCCCGACCTCCACCGGCTGCTCGCCCGGATCGCCGCTTTTCCCAGCCGGCCGCGCGTGTTCCTCGCCCTGCCACTGCCCCATGGCGACACCGACAACGATGCCGGCTACCGGCGCATCCATACCGAGACGGCCCAGGTCGCCCGCGAGATGAAGCTGCCGGTCATCGACCTGTGGACGGCGTTTATCGGCCACAAGGAATATTTTCAGGACGACACGCACCTGACGGTGCCCGGCCGCCGCGAGCTGGCACGGATCGTGGCCGCGGCGGTCACGGCAAAATAATCGCGGGGACGGCGTTGACCTCAGGACCGGGATTGATTCCGTCCGACCGGCTGCGATGATGTCCGCCATGCCCGCCTTTGCGCTCCAGTGCGACCCCGTCCGCAACCTGCTCCGCATCTCCTATCATGGACGCGTCACGACCGCCGATGCCCGGCTGCTGGCCGGGGAGGCGAAAATAATCCTGCCCCAGCTGCGCCCGGGGTTCACCGTCCTGACCGATCTCACCCACCTGGATTCGATGGATCTCGGCTGTGTACCCCACGTGACCGGCGTCATGGAGCTCTGCAAGGCACGGGGCATCGGCACGACGGTCCGGGTGATACCCGATCCGCGCAAGGACATCGGTCTCAAAATCCTGGCGCTGACCCGCTACGACAGCACCGCCGTCCGGATCATCACCTGCCAGACGATGGCCGAGGCGGAAGCCGCGATGGGCGCGTAGCACCCGCGCCCCGTCGCGCCCGTCAGCGCCGGAGCGGCAGCAGCGCGCGCAGCCGCGCGTCCCGCAGGTAGAGGCCGCCCCAGACGAGCACCCCGCAGGCGACCGGCAGGATGAAGGAAGCGCCCATCCGCACCGATACGGCCGTGGCCCCGCCGAGGTAGCCGGTGAGGAGGATGGCGCCGAGCACGGCGGTGCGCGGGACCAGATAGATCACGGTGCAGGCGAGTTCGACGAGGCCGAGCGAGACGGCAGTGCCCGCCGGCCAGTCGGCAAAGCCCTTCACGACCTCGGTGGTCCGCGCCAGCTTCATGACTCCGCTCATGACCAGCATCAGCACCGGCAAGGCGCTCAGGATGTAACCGGTCACGCGCGCAGCCTTCGAAACGGGGGCGGGCGGGGTGGTGGTTTCCATGGGACTGATTAGGCGGGCAGCGGATGAAATGTCAACCGGAGCGGTCGGCCTGGCCGCGGGGTTTGGCCAGGATTGTTTCCAACCGGTCGTAACTCGCCGCCACACCGCGCTCCATGCCCGACTTGAGGACACCGTCACGTGCTTTCCCCGATTTGTAGCGCAGAGTCTGGGTCAGCGTGGTTTGCCCATCCTGCTCGTCAAACGACACGGTGATGAGCGCTTCGCCCGCATACCACGCCTCGTCGAAATTCTCGGTGAATACCAAGCGCTCCGGCGGGGCGACCTCGCGATAGATGCCGCCCATGCCCATCTCACGGCCGTCAGCGTTCCGCCAGACGTAGCGGTAACTTCCGCCGACGCGCAGGTCGATCTGGCAGACCGGCAGCGTCCAGCCATCCGGGCCCAGGAGCCAGCGCTTGAGCATCGCAGGCCGGGTGAAGGCCGCGAAGACCAGGATGCGCGGCGCATCGAACCGGCGGATCATCACGATCTCCCGGTCGCCGGGCGTGGTGACGATCAGTTTGCCTGTTTTGGATTTCATGGGCGGGAGCGGGCTTCAGGGTTTCGGTTTGGTCAGATAGGTGGTGAGTTGGTCGAGGGAACCACCCCAGCCCTGGTGCATCGACGCGTGGCCCTCGTCGAAGGTCTTTTGTTCGACCGCCGAGGCGTTGAGCGGCAGCCAGCGGATGGTGACCAGCGTTTGGTCGCCCTGTTCGGTGAAGGTGATCGTGGAGAGCAGCTCGAGAGGCCACTGGGCGCTGCCGGGATGGCGGGTGAGGCCGCCGGCCTCGTCCGAAAAAGAGTTCACGAACACGATCCGCTGGGGTTGGTCAATCTCACGGATGACCCACTTGCCCCACATGGCGTGGCCGTCAGGTGTCTTCAGGCAGTAATGGAAGATGCCGCCCGGCCGGAAATCCATCTTGGCGTGGCTGAGGGTGACGCCCTTCGGTCCCCACCACGCCATGTGCTTCACCTCCGTCCAGCAGGTCCACACCAACGTGCGTGGGGCCGAGAGGATGCGGCTGATGACGAACTCGCCCGCCTTGGCCGTCATCCTGGGCAGATATTCGCCCAGGCGCTCGAGGGTCTGCTTCCCGCCTTCGATGGCGCCGAACTCCTTGACGACAAAATCGCGCGCCGCTGCGGTAGGAAACACCATGCGGCCTGTCAGTTTTGTCTTGCCGCCCTGGACGGACTCAAAAGTCCACGTGGCCAGGAAGCTCGCGCCCGGTCCGTCCTCGCGCCCGCCGCCGTGGGAATAGGTGATGCGTTCCAGCGGCACGATTTCCCTGAAGGTGCTCTTGTTCGGGTAATTCGCCCCATCGGGACCTTTCATCGTGTGTTCCCACGCGCCGCCGACGCGGAAATCCATCTTCTTGATCGTGGTGCTGAATCCGCGCGGCCCCCACCAGTGAACGACGTGCTTCGGCTCGGTCCAGGCCGCCCACACGAGCTCGCGCGGGGCATCGACGACGCGGGAGATGACGATCTCGCGTGCGGCCATGTCCTCGGCCAGCGCGGCCAGCCGTTCCAGGCTCTGGGTCATGCCCGCCCGGTAGCCGTTGGTGTATTTTTCCGCCCCGGCGGTGGCGGTGAGGAGGCGCGAGCGGATGGTGACGGTGGTGACGCCGTCCTGCTCGGTGAAGGTGACCGCATGCTCGAACTCAAACAGCAGCACGCCGTGCCCGTCCAGGGCGCCGCAGGTCATGACCAGCCTCTCCGGCGCCACCAGCTCGCGGAACTTTCCACCCATGGGATATTCGGTGCCGTCGGGCCCGCGCATCACGTCGTGGATCTTGCCGCCCACCCGGGCGTCCCACTCGCAGATTGGATTGGTGAAGCCTGCGGGTCCCCACCAACGGGCCAGGTGCCGGGGATCGGTCCAGGTCGCGAAGAGCAGTTCGCGCGGGGCGTTGAAGCGGCGGGAGATCACAATTTCCTGCTCGGGACGGGAGCTATTTTTTGCGGCCATGTTTGGTCACCTTCGTGGGGGGTGGTTGGTTTTGCAGTTCCTTCAGATACTCCTCGAGCCGGTCCAGGCGCTGTTCCCAGTGGCCGCGGTAATCCTCCAGCCAGTCCGCCGCCTGCTTCATGGGCGCAGCCTTGAGCCGGCAGGGGCGCCACTGTGCCTCGCGGCTCCGCTCGATCAGCCCGGTCCGCTCCAGCACGCGCAGGTGCTTCGAGATCGCCGGCAGGCTCATGGCGTGCGGCGCGGCCAGCTCGGTGACGGATACCTGGCCCGAGGTCAGACGGGCCAGGATCGCACGCCGGGTGGGATCGGCCAGGGCGGAGAACGTCGCGCTGAGTTGATCGGTGACCATGGGGCCTTGTTAATTAACCAAATGGTTAATTAAGAAGTGCCACCCGTGTCAAGCGGGTTTCTGCCGGGCAGGGCAGCCGCGGCGGGGTCTCTTATTCGAAGTGGTAGACCGTGCAGTGCTGGATCACCGGCCCGCCCCACTGGCTGAAGCGCCAGGCGCGGCCCTGGTCGGTGTCGTCGCCGTTGAGCCGGCGGCCCCTGACCCACTGGCCGTCGCGATACCGGCCCTCGTCAACGGTGCCGATCCCGAGCCGGCCGGTTGAGCTGGCGGAGGATTTGAAGATCACGCGGAAGCCCGCGCCGGCCCCGATGAATTCGTCGGGGCCGGCGGCCATGACGAGGCCGTAGCCTTTCTCGGCCTTGCGGCCGAAAATGTCGTCCAGGCTGATCTCGACCGTTGTGCCGCCGAGGGTCGTGACGAACGAAGGGTGTTCTTTGTCCAGGGCGAAGCCGGTGATCGTGCCGGTGCCCTGGTGCGCGAGCACGAGCGGGGCGAGCTGGGCCATGATCTCATAGTTCTCCGGCAGGATGGCGGCGCCGGCGGTGATGGCGGCCGGCAGCGTGGCCGCCACGGCGGGCGGGAAGCTCAGGTCGATGCCGAATGGGGAGAAGCCGATGGCGTTGAAGCCGCCCACGGCGGTGAATAGGTTGCGGCCGACGTCCTCGCCGCGGCTCGTCTCGGGGATGAAGAGCGGGTTGCCGGCGCGCGTGTATTTTTCACAGAGCTCCGCGAATTCCGGCACGTAAAGGTCCGGGCCGAGCAGGTCGAGCGCCGGCGCCGCCGCCCGCCAGACGTCGTTGACCTGTGGCACCGGCCCGCCGCTGGGATAGGTGCCGGGAAAGGCGCAGCCGGGCTGTTGCAGCCAGGCGTTGGCGAACATCGGCAGGGGGTATTCGCGTTTCCCCGCCTCGGCCACGCGGTTGACATAGCGCGCGTAGTGCCAGGCCATGAAGACCTCATCGACCGGCCAGTGCAGCTTCCGCCATTCGGTCTGCCGCTGTGGCTCGGGCAGGTCCCAGGTCAGCACGAAGTCCGCCGGCTTGCCGGCGCCGAAGACCTCCGTCCAGGTGCCTGCGGTCCGCGCGCCGTTGGCCTCCCACGCCTGGCGGAGCTCGGGCGCGATCTCGTCCTTGTGCCGCACGAACAGGTCCATCAGCTCCGCCGGCACCGGGCCGGCGAAGGCGGCCTCGGCCGGCGCCGAGTGGTCGCGCGAATCATTGAGCACGCCGACCTCGTTCTCCACCTGCACCATCAGGACGGTGTGGGCGGCGGCATCGGTCTCGCGCAGGTGCTTCATCAGCGCGGCGAAGGCGCGCGCGTCGGCGTCGGCGGTGCCCAGGGCCAGGGGTGTGAGCAACTCGGGCCGGTCACCGTTGGCGAACTGCAGGCGGGGAAAGCGGGCGGTGTCGCGTTTCACCCACAGCGGCGCGTAGCACGACCGGCCGTTCTTCCAGCTGGCGAACCACAGCAGCACCAGCCGCAGCCGGTGCGCGCGGGCGTCGGCGATGAGCTCGTCGACGAGTTGGAAGTCGAATTTGCCCTCCTCGGGCTCGGTCAGTTCCCAGGAGACCCCGGCCAGCACGGTGTTGAGATGCTGGGCCACAAGGCGGTCCCAGACCGGCCGCATATACTCGCGGCTGGACGGGCTCGAGTTGAGCAGTTCGCCGCCGAGGATCAGGAAGGGCTGGCCGTCGACGACGAGCTGCATGGCCGTGCCCTGGCGGCGGAGGTGCGGGGTGCCGTCGGCCGGGGGAACGGCGGCGGTAGCGAGCGCCGTGAAAACCAGGACAGCGGCCAGGGCCGCGAGCCGACGACGGGGGTGCATCATAGATGCCGTCATCCTGCCCGTCCGGCGGGCGCGTGCAAATCCAATCCGGCGGCCGGCCGCGGCTGGCGGATCTGGAGGGACTCGAACCCCCGACCCCTTGGTTCGAAGCCAAGTGCTCTATCCAATTGAGCTACAGATCCGGTTCACCGCCACGCACGCTAACGGCCGCGGCCGGCAAGGCGAGCGGGATGCGCGGACTGAATTGCTACGGCTGCGTCTGCTCCGCCAGCTGCCGGGCCGTGGCCCAGTCGGGCCGGAGGCGGAGGGCCGCCTCGAATTCCGCATGGGCCTCGGCGCGGCGCTGGGCGCGCCACAGGACGATGCCGAGGGTGCAGTGCGACTCGGCTGACGCCGGATTGAGTCGCACGGCCGCGGCCAGCTCGGCCAGGGCCTCCGGCAGACATCCCGGGACCTGCGCGAGACCGATTCCGAGGTTCAGGTGGGCGCCGGGGTTGTCCGGATCCAGGCGCACCGCGGTTTCAAAATGGCCGAGGGCGTCGCCCGTGCGGTCGGGGCTTTGCGCCAGGGCGATGCCGAGATTGACGTGCGCCTGCGCGTAAGCGGGTTTGAGCTGCAGGGCGGTTTCGTAGTGCGCGATGGCGTCGGCAACGCGGCCGGGCATCCGGGCGAGGAGGTTGCCGAGGTTGTAATGCGCCTCCGGCAAGCCGGGGGCCAGGCGCACCGCGGTCTCCAGGTGCGCGACGGCCTCCGGCAGCCGGCCGGGATCGTTGCCGAGGAATTCGCCGAGGTTGTTGTGGGCGGATGCCAGGTCCGGTTCGAGGGCCAGCGCGGCCTGGAATTGCGCGATGGCGTCGGGTCCGCGGCCGGGCAGGGTGGCCAGCAGTTTGCCCAGGTTGTCGTGGGCCTCGGCGTAGCCGGGCATGAGCTGCAGGGCGTGCTCGTAATCGGTGATCGCCTCGGGCACCCGCGCCGGGTCCGCCGCCAGCAGGTTGGCGAGGTTGTACCAGACCTTGGGGTTGCCCGGCTCGGATTGCGCCGCCGCCTCGAACTGCGCCATGGCCTCGGCCTGCCGGCCAGGCAGGCCGGCCAGGGCTACGCCGAGATTGATGTGCGCGCCGGCGTAGCCGGGCCGGAGGCGGAGCGTGGCCTGGTAATGGTCCATCGCCTCGGGCACCCCCGCGGGCGACTTGGCGAGCAGGGTGCCGAGATCATAGTGCGCCATCCAGCTGTCGGGGTTGCGGGCCAGGGTCGTGCGGAAGAGTGTGAGGTCGTCATGAAACATCACGGTGTGCTGCCAGGTCATCGCGCCGAGCCCGCCCAGGAGCAGGCCGGCGGCGGCCGGGCCGAGCGGGCGCCAGCGGGACGGCACGGCCTCCCAGCCGCGGACGAGCCCGGCGGCGATGAGCGCGAGCGGGCCCAGGTCGGGCAGGTATTGCCAGTGATCCCAGACCCAGGAGTAGAGCGCGCCATAAAGGTTGACGAAGCCCAGCACGGGGAAAAGCGAGCCGGCGAAAAACAACGCGGCCGCGAGTGGAGCCCGGGAGCGGCGGCGCAGCGCCCACAGCCCGGCGAGCAGGCCCAGCGCCGCGAGGGGAAACAGCCACTGCCCCACCACCGTGGCATCCGGCGTCCAGCGGTAATAGATGAAATTGAGCCGCACCGGCCAGATGATCTGGCCGAGATAAAACCAGAAACAGCGGCCCGCCACGAGCGTGCGCTCGAGGAAAGACAGGTCGAAATTCTCGCCCTGGGCGCCGACATAGTGGCGCTCGACCCAGCTGGTGAACCAGCCCATGGCGGCGGCCAGCACAAACCAGGGCAGCAGCGGCCGCACGTCCCGCCATTCCACCCGGCCGCGCTGCCACCAGCGGACGACCAGCAGCGCGGCGGGGAGAGTGGCGGTGACCGTCTTGCAGAGCAGTGAGAGCACGAACAGACCGAGCGCGCCGCAGTAGGCCCCGCGGCCCCGCGTCCGGTCAAAGCGCAGGTAGAGCAGCGCGGCGCCCAGGTAGAACACGAGTGAGAGCGTGTTCTTCTGCTCGGTGATCCACGCCACGGATTCGGCATGCACCGGATGCAGGACGAAGAGGAACGCGGCCAGCCAGGCCCCGGGCACGGCGAGCCGCCGCAGGACGAGGGCGAACAGCACGGCCGAGCCGGCGTGCAGGGCGATCGTCACCAGATGGTAGCCGAGGGGATGCAGGCCCCACAGCCGGAACTGCAGCCAGAACGCACTGTGGAGGAGCGGATAATACTGCTCGGTCGCGCCGGGTTCCGTCCAGATCCGGCCGAGACCCGCCAGGGATCGGAGCGCGGGCTTGGTGACGTAGTCGAGGTCGTTCCAGATCAGTTCCCCCGCGAGCGAGGGGAAATAGGCGGCGAAGGTCGCGCCGAACAGCGCGACGGCCAGGCCCAGCAGGTGCAGACCGGAGTGGGATGCGGACGCCGGGGCCGGCCGGGGAGGTGCTGCTGCCATGGGCCAACACTCAGCCAACAAACTCCCCGCGCACAATCGTTTTTAGGGCCGCGGGTAAGACCCCATACCCCGGGGCGGCGGCGGCGGCTATCTTCAGGGCATGCCCCTCTTAAATGTTGTGCTCACTCTGGTGGTGGTCGGCGTGGTCCTCTGGCTGATCAACACCTACATCCCGATGCAGGGCACGATCAAGAAGATCCTCAACATCGTCGTGGTTGTCGCGGTCATCCTGTGGCTGCTCTACGGCTTCGGCGTCCTGAACGGCTCGGGCGATGTCCATCTGCCAGTGGTGAAGTGAGGCTCGCACCCGGCCGGACTGGTCCCCGGAGGGAAATTGAATGGCCGACGTAAGTTTTCATTATCTCCGGCTGCGGCCCGTTTTCGCCCCTTGCGCGACCGGCCGGTCGAAGTAGGGTGCGACCCATGGACGATCTCGTCGCCGCCCGCGCCACGATGGGCTTCTCGCTGGGCTTCCACATCATCTTTGCGGCGATCGGCATGACCATGCCGTTCCTCATGTCGACGGCCCACTACCTCTATCTGAAGAAAAAAGATCCGGCCTATCTGGAGCTGACGAAAATGTGGATGAAGGGCGTCGCGATCCTCTTCGCCGTCGGGGCGGTGTCGGGCACGGTGCTGTCCTTCGAACTCGGCCTGCTCTGGCCGGGCTTCATGCTGCACGCGGGCCCGATCATCGGCATGCCGTTCTCCTGGGAGGGCACGGCGTTTTTCCTCGAGGCCATCGCCATCGGCCTGTTTCTCTACGGCTGGAAGCGGATGCGGCCGTGGGTGCATTGGACCACCGGGCTGGCGGTCGGTGTGACGGGTTTCGTTTCGGGCATCTTTGTCGTCGCGGCCAACGGCTGGATGAACGCCCCGGCGGGCTTTGACTGGGTCAATGGCGCCGCGCGGAACATCGATCCGGTGCGCGCCATGTTCAACCGCGCCTGGCCGGCCCAGAGCCTGCACATGCAGCTCGCGGCCCTGCAGGCCGTGGGCCTGGCCGTCGGCGGCATCCATGCCTGGCTCTACCTGCGCGGCCGCGCCCCGGACCTCAACCGGAAGGCGCTGCGCATCGCCATGGTCTTCGGCGCCGCCGCCTCGATCGCCCAGCCGTTCGCGGGCCACTTCGCCGGCGAGACCGTGGCCGCGCTCCAGCCCGCCAAGCTGGCGGCGATCGAGGGGCTCTTCATCACGCGCCGGCACGCGCCACTCACCCTCGGCGGCCTGCCCGATGTGGAGACGCGGACCATGAGGGGGGGCCTCCCGATTCCCGGCCTGCTCAGTCTCCTCGCGCATCGCGACCCCGCGGCCGAGGTGATCGGGCTCGACCGGTTTCCGCGCACGGACTGGCCGCCGGTCGTCATCACGCATCTGGCGTTCCAGCTCATGGTCGCGATCGGCACGGCGCTGGCGCTGCTGGGCGGGTTTTGGTTCTGGTTCGGGTGGCGCGACCGTTGGCCACGCTGGCTGCTGTGGGCGATCGTGGTCGCGGCGCCGCTCGGCATGGTCGCGATCGAGGCCGGCTGGGTGGTGACCGAGGTCGGCCGCCAGCCCTGGATCATCTACGGCCTCGTGCGGACGAAGGACGCCGTCACGCCGGTGCCGGGGATGGTGTATCATTTCGCCCTGTTTCTCGTTCTCTACCTCGTGCTGGCGGCGGCCACGGTCTGGCTGCTGCGCCGGCAGATCCTGGCCGGGCAGCGGAATTCGGAGGCGGCCCATGATTGACCTCCTCGTCGGCTTCATCGGCGCCTCGCTCCTGCTTTACGTGCTGCTGGGCGGATCTGATTTTGGCGCCGGGATCCTGGAACTCCTGCCGGCCGGGCGGCTGCGCGAGGCGCAGAAGGAGGTCGTCAACCGCGCCATGGGACCGGTCTGGGAGGCCAACCACATGTGGCTGGTGCTGGTGGTGGTGATCCTGTTCATGGGGTTTCCGGCCATCTTCACGACGCTCATGATCGCCCTCCACGTGCCGATGCTGGCGCTGCTCGCCGGCATCGTGGTGCGCGGAGCGGCCTTCACCTTCCGGCACTACGATGCGGTCCGGGAGGCGAAGACGCAGCGGATCTACACATGGCTGTTCGGGCTTTCGAGCCTGTGGTCGGCCCTGTGGCTCGGGATCATCGCGGCCAGTCTCAACCGCGGGATCATCGATCCGGCGGCCCGTGGCATCTGGGCGGCGTGGTACGCGCCCTGGTGGGGGCTCTACCCGCTGGCGGTGGGCGGGTTCGTGGCGTGCATCTACTTTTTCCTGGCGAGCATCTTCCTCGTCGGCGAGACGGAGGTCCCGGAACTCAAGCGGCGGTTCCTGCGGCTCGCCGCCTGGGGCAACGGCCTGGTGATCCTGGCGGGCGGTCTGGTCTTTGCCGCCTCGCTGGGGGAACGCAAAAACCTGCCGGCGGCATTCCTGCAGGCCCCGATGAACCTCACCGTCGTGGTGCTGGCGACTCTGCTCTTCGTGGTGCTGTGGTTTTTCGTCGCCAAGCGCCGGACCATGGTCGTACGGATCGTGGCCTCGGGCCAGGTCGCGCTCATCTTGCTCGGCTGGTATGTGCTCTATGCCCCCAACGCCCTGAACACGGCGCAAGGACCTTTGAGTTTCTACGACACGGCCGCGCCCCCCGCCACTCTGCGGCAACTGGTGCTGGCCCTGCTGGTCGGCAGCGCGTTCATCTTTCCGAGCCTGTTCTACCTCTTCCGGGTCTTCAAACTGACGGATGGCAGGACGGAGAAAGCTGCTCCCGACGGTCCTTAGCCGGCGGATCGGGCGGCCTCGGGTTCACTCAGGAAAAATGTGGCATAACCGCAAGAACCCCTCCCGATTGGCTCGGTTTGGGCTTCAAAGCCGGGCATGGAGCAGCTCCCCACCCCGAAAGAGACTCTGTCCGGCAAACCCATCTGCATTGGCCTGACCTGCTGGCGCTGGGAATCAAAGCGCCCCAAGGCCATCATCCGGCTCGCTCAGCGTCTGGGCGTCACGCTCGAGCTGACCCAAAAGATCCACGGCCTGCACCGCGAGATCGAGGCCCAGGTCTCGGGCCGGAATGTCGACCGTTTCCTCGGCGAATTCGCCCGGCACTGCTAGGGCCCGGCCACGCAGCTTTGCCTGGGCGATTTGGAGGAGCGGCTTTACGCCGCGATGGTCGGAGCACCGCTGCACCTGTGGCGCCCTTTGGGATTATTTTGCGCACCTTGTCAGGCGTCCGTCCATCCGCTAGGGTCCGGTCCATGCCCCCTCCCATCCCTGGCGCCCTCTCGCGGCGAAGATTCCTCACCCTCACCGGAATGATTCCCGCCGCCCTGCTGGCCCAGACCGCCGCGGGCAACCGCGTCCTGGCGGCCTCCGACCCGATCCTCCCCGTCATGAAATCCGCCCCGAAAATCCCCATCGGCCTTGAACTCTACTCGGTGCGCACCGGGCTTGCGCGCGACCTTCCCGGCACGCTCCGCGCGGTTGCCGGGGCCGGCTACGAGGCGGTCGAGTTCTACGCGCCGTATTTCAGCTGGAAGATTCCATACGCCAAGGAGGTCCGCGGACTCATGGATGACCTGGGCCTGCGTTGTTATTCCACGCACAACCATATCGAGGCCTTCACCGCGGGGGAGGGCCTGGCCCGGGCGATCGAACTCAACCAGATCATCGGCGCCCGGCACCTCATCCTGGCCACGGCGCCGGCCGAGACCCGGGGGCTGGAAGGTTGGCAGAAGCTGTGCGAGCGGCTCACGGCCACGGTGGACCGGCTCCACCCCCACGGCCTGACCGCGGGTTACCACAACCATCAGGCGGAATGGGCCCGGCTCGACGGCGGCCCGCGCGTCATGGATGTCATCGCGGCGCACACGCCGCCGGAATTCGTGCTGCAGTTCGACGTCGGCACCTGCCTGGAGGCGGGCCAGGACCCCGTCGCCTGGATCCGGGCGAATCCCGGGCGCATCCGGAGCGTCCACCTCAAGGACTGGGCGCCCGGCGCCGCCGCCGCCGAGAAGGGCTACAGGGTCCTATTCGGCGAAGGTGTCGCGCCCTGGGCCGACATTCTGGCCGCGGCCGAGTCCGTCGGCGGCGTGGAATATTACCTGCTGGAGCAGGAAGGCAGCCGGGTTTCGGAGATCGAGACCGCCCGCCGCTGCCTCGAGAACTGGCGGGCGCTCCGGTCGAAAACCTGAACCCTCACGCGCGCTTCCGGACCAGGATGGCCCCCGGGCTCAGCGAGCCGAAGGTGAGGATGCGGAAAAAGACGGCGGCGATCCGCGACCCGATCCACCGGGCCTCGCCGCAGCCGAGCGCAGCCAGCTGGTCGGCGTAGTCTTGCTGGTGCCGGATATCCTCGATCAGCACCACGCCGCCCGGTTTCAGCACGCGCGCGACCTCGCCGACCGCCTTGGCCCGGCCGGCGGCGGTGTAGAGGTTGTGGATCGCGTTGCAGGAAACGATCACATCAAACGTGCCGTCGGGAAACGCCAGGGCCTGCATGTCCATGGTCAGGACCTCCACGCGGTCGGCCACCTGTTCCCGGCGGGCGTTTTCCAGCGTGGCCTCCGGCCGGTTGCGGGTCAGATCCTCGCTCTGCCAGATGTCGATGCCCGTGGCCCGGCCCGTCGTCAGGCGCTTCGCCGCCCCGAGGAGCATCAGTCCGCGGCCGCAACCCACATCGAGCACGCGCTCGGTGCCGCGCCACGTGATCCGGTCGAGGAGGGCCTCGCGCTCCCGGATCTTGCCCACCAGGCTGGTCCAGAGCATCCAGCCGCCCATCGCCGTGCAGACGAGACCCACCGACAGGAACGTCGCGCCGAATTGGAAGCGGATTGCCTGCCCATGGCCCGCCGGCACCACCACCACGCCGGACCACAGGCCGGCGGCGACGATCCCGCGCAGCGCGAGACCGGCGATGCCGCAGAGGAAGAGGTTGCGGATCACCCCGGGAGCATCGATGCCGTAGTCGGGTTTAAGCTCGGTGTTCATCACGGGCGATACTGGTATCATCGGGACGCACGGGCAATTCCATTTGGTTGCCCCGCGCCCGCGAGTTCGCTGCCACCCCCCCGCCCTGCGGGCACCCCGCTCCGGATCCATGCAGATGATTTCCCGCGAATACCGCGAATTCACGCGGATTACAGAGGAAAAACAGGAGAAAATGGGCTTGCTTGGTCAAACGCACTGCCCAGTGGACGGGGATTTCCGGAAATTCAATTCGCGTTAATTCGCGTGATTGAAGGGTGGCTGAATTTTTCCCGCCAAGCCGGATTCAGCCTTTTGTTTTCCGGCTGACCGGCCATTTCTGACTCACCATGATGGATGCCATTCCCGGCCAGCTGGCCCGGCTGTTCACGCAACCGCCGTGGTTTTATCTTTCCTGGCCCGCGGTGGCCATGATTGCCGGCGCGCTGGTGGGGATGATGTCCCCCAAGGCCGCGACCGGGCTCGCGGTCGTGCCGCGGACCGGACGGGGGCTGGTCGGGCTCTTCACCGCGCCTTTCATCCACGCCAATTTTGCGCACCTCGCCGCCAACCTGCCGCCGTTCCTCGTGCTCGGTGCGCTCGTGCTCCGCCAGGGCGAGGCGCGTTTCCTGAAGGTGGCCCTGGGCATCGCGTTCGGCCAGGGCGTGCTGCTCTGGCTGCTTGGCCGCAAGGCCGCGCATGTCGGCATGAGCGGGGTCATCTTCGGCTTCTTCGGCTACCTCGTGGCGCTGGCCTGGTTCACGCGGGCCACGCCCGACCTGCTGGCGGCGGCCGCGGTGCTGGTCTTTTACGGCGGCATGCTCGCCGGGCTCGCCCCCGTGCGCAAAGGCACGTCGTGGGAAGGCCACTTCTCCGGCCTGGTCGCCGGGCTGGCCACGGCGTGGTGCCAGTTCCGCGGTTGAGTTCAGATCTCCGAATACGGCCGGGGTACGAGGAAGCGCGGGGTGTTTTTCGAGACGTTGTCGGCGTAGCGGGGGAGTTTCCTCATTTCGTCCCAGCGGGGGCTCCGGCCGAATTTGTCCCAGTTCGCCAGGTGGGTCGCGAGGTCGGCGGCCCCGGTCATGTAGCTGAGGTGCGGCAGGTCCGGGCCGGCCAGGGCCTGGCCGAAAAAGAACGGCGACATCCCGAGATCCTGCATGAGCGTGATCTCGCCGTCGTCGAACATGGCCATCTTGCTGAAGGCCTTCAGCTCGCTGTGGCTCTCGTAGTCGCGCAGCTCGAACACGCGCGCGGGCGCGCGGGCGGCCGAGAACGCCGGCAAGGCGAGCCGCGGCAGGCCGGGGAAGGCGCGGAGCAGCCAGGTGTCGAACCGCTCGAACGCGGGATGGTCCTTCGGCGCCTGCAGGTAGCCGGCCCCGGCCTGCTGCACCGCGGGGTCGGCATTGAGGTCGGCGCTGACCTGCACGAATGACTCCAGCGTCGGATGCGCGATCAGCAGCCAGACCGGCGAGCCGGGCTTGGGCGTGGCGGTGGCGGTTTCCTTCTTCACGTCGAGCTCGGTGAAGACGCCGGTGTGCGTGATCCCGAGTCTGGCCAGGGCGGGCAGCAATGCGTGCTCAAGGTAGCCGTCGAGGCGGTCGGGGTCGGCGTCGGTCTTAAGTCGCGTGCCGGCCTTGAGACGGTAGCAGCGGAGTTCGAGGTAATCGCGGCCGGAAGCAGGCGAGGCGGCGGCGCTGAGCCGGGCGGCGAGGACGCTCGCGGCCGAGGCGGCGAGGGTGCTTTTCAGGAAGGTGCGGCGGGGCAGGTTCATGGGGTGAAGTCTATTTTGACACTGGGGACGCGGAGAGCGCGGAGGACAAGGCCGGTTTCGTCACGGATTGCACGGAGGGGCACGGATTCAGGCAGGAAGGGAGTTTCGGGTTGTTCCGTTTGGATCCAGGTCAAACTGCCTCGGGGCGTATCGGCTGCAATTTGATTACGCCGCCGATTTTATCGAGGAGCGCCGTCTCGTCGAATGGTTTCATCAGCGTGCCGCTGGCGCCCAGGGTCAGGAACCGATCCATGACGGCGTGGTCGGTGCGGGAGGTGAGCATGATCACGGGGATGGCCGCGAGCTCCGGGTCGGCTTTCAGCCGGGTGAGGGTCTCCAGGCCGTCCATCACCGGCATGGCGACATCCAGGAGGATCAGGTCGGGCCGGGCCCGCTCGATGGCAAAGAAGGCATTGTAGCCGTTGCTCGCCTCCTGCACCTCGCAGGCAAAGGCGCCGAGGGCCTTTGCGACCAGGAGCCGCAGGCCCTTGGAATCATCGATGGTGAGGATGTGCGGGCGCATGGCGGAAAGAGGACACGGTTTGCCCCGCGAATAAACACTATTGGAATGCCGGCCATGAATTGCGCGCGGGACATGACACCGCGACACAGGCCAACGGGATTCGGTCCGACTCTTTTGGCAGCCGGAAATAATGGCTAGTCGCCGGTCGGACTTTGTCCTAGGGTCGCGGGGTTACCCACCCTCAACCCCGCTCCCACGCCATGAAGACCGCCCTGCTGCTTGCCCTGCTCACAATTGGATCCGTCCGCCTCGTCGCCGCGCTCGAACCGCCGCCGACCGAGGTCGTGCAGATCGATCACGCCAAGGTGGGCGCGGCGTTTGCCGGGGGCCTGCCGCTGCTGGCCAACACCAGCTACAAAATCTCGGCGGGCCGCCGCGTGGTGCCGGGCAGCGTGGAAGTGCACACGCAGGACACGGACATCTTCTATGTCGTCGAGGGATCGGCGACCTTTGTCACCGGCGGAACCGTCGCGGACTCCAAGACGGTCGGGCCGGGCGAGATCCGCGGCACCGCGACCACCGGCGGCGTCACGCACCATCTGACCAAGGGTGACGTCATCGTCATCCCCAAGGGCACCCCGCACTGGTTCACGGCGGTCGATGGCACCTTTCTCTATTTCGTCGTCAAGGTGACCCAGTAACCGGCGCGCCCCGGCGCGGCCGGCGTTGCCCGCCCTTGGCAGAGGGCATGTTCCGGCCCGGCAAAAATTACCGGCCAGAATATTGGCCGCGTAAATATCTTTTCTAACATTTTTGTTTCCAAACGGATGCGAGTATCAATTCGCGGCTGGAATCCGACTTGCTCAACAGAGGCAACAATCCCCGCCATGATCTCCTTCTGCCTGCTTACCCTCGGTCTTGCGTTGCTGGTTTTCTTCCTGACTCTCCGCCGCACGGGCGATGGCTACCAGGACAATCTCGGTTTTCACCACGGCCGCAAGGCCGGGTCAGACATGCGCTAAGCCGCCGCGAATCCATTCACCGCGCAGCCGAGGCGAAGAGGAAGCGGAGGCCGGTCGGAAGGAAATTGCGAACCAATCACCCCACCCAGGCGCGGGCATTGTAGAAGAGTTTCATCCAGGGC
>Ga0265319_1000414_pt1 | contig 30850 bp, 22 predicted proteins | sample 4824metaG_FD_192443 | JGI IMG/M metagenome (GOLD analysis project Ga0265319, IMG submission 192443) | Rhizosphere microbial communities from Carex aquatilis grown in University of Washington, Seatle, WA, United States - 4-8-24 metaG | ecosystem: Host-associated > Plants > Roots > Rhizosphere >...
GTATATGGGGAGCATCTACGTGAACGATTTCACGACCTATAACCGCACGTTCCATGTAGTCGTCCAGGCTGATACGATGTCCCGTGCTGCAGTATCGGATATCGATAAATACTACGTTCGCAATCAGGCTGGAATGATGGTACCACTTGGTACGTTGATCAGTTACGAGCCGACGGAAGCCGCTCCCCTGATCTCGCACTTTAATATTTTCCGCTCCGCTGAAGTTGACGGAGAATCTCCCGCGGGTTACAGCAGCACCGAGACCCTTCGGGCATTGAAAGACGTTGCAAAGAAGGTCCTTCCCGAAGGATACGATTACGAATACTCCGGATTGAGCTTCGAGGAACTCAAGGAAGGCTCGACAACGGTCTATATCTTTATCTTCTCGATCACCTTCGTCTTTCTTTTTCTCGCGGCGCTCTACGAAAGCTGGTCGGTGCCGTTCTCGGTCCTCTTGGCCGTACCGATCGGAGCCTTCGGAGCAATTCTGACGCTCACAATGCTCCCTGGAATCTCGAACAATGTGTACGCTCAGATCGGGCTTATCACGCTTATCGGGCTTGCCGCCAAGAACGCGATCCTCATCGTGGAATTTGCAAAGGTGCGCGTCGACAGGGGAGAAGAGCTGATCGAATCGACGATGCAGGCGGTGCGCCTGCGTCTACGCCCCATTGTCATGACATCGATGGCGTTTATCCTGGGCGTCTTGCCGCTGGTGTTCGCTACCGGAGCGGGAGCAATCGCTCGAAGAACAATAGGATTCACGGTTCTCGGCGGGATGCTTGCCGCGTCCACTCTTGCAATATTCATTGTGCCGGTGCTCTTCGTGATCATCACACGGTTATCGTACGGACGCGAGAAGCTCGCCTATCTCCATGCTCATCATGATGAGCTGATGGAAAAATCAAAGAGAGTCGAGCAGCAGAACATCGACCCGGAATTAGAGTATGATCTGCAGAAATCCCGTGAGCTTCACAAACTTGTCCCGGAATGATCGCTAACACTTTTATAAAACGTCCGGTCACCGCTATTGTCATCTCGCTTGTCTTGATGATCTCGGGCCTCATCTGCATCGCGAACCTGGCTGTCGATCAATACCCGAACATTACTCCGCCCGGCGTCTCGATTAGCGGCCAGTACACGGGCGCGGACGCCCAGACCGTTGAGCAGACCGTCGCCACTCCCATCGAGGAACAGGTCAACGGTACTCCGGGGATGGAGTACATGCAAAGCACCAATACGAACACCGGTTCGATGGGGATTTCGGTCACTTTCAACGTCGGCACGAATGTTCATATCGCCGCATTGAATGTTCAGAACCGCGTAGGCATCGCAACTCCTTTGCTCCCCTCCGTCGTCAGCCGGCTTGGATTGACAGTAAGGGCACGCAACCCCAGCATGCTCATGCAGATCGCGGTATTCTCGCCGAAGGGGAGTCACAACATTACCTTCCTCGACAATTACACGAACGTCTTCATAGAAGATGCATTGCTGCGTGTGCCGGGTGTCGGCGACGTGAACACGCGAACCGACAACTTCAGTATGCGCATATGGATGAACCCGGAGAAGATGGCCGCGTACAGCTTGACCCCGCAAGATGTCATCGCCGCGTTGAATGCTCAAAATGTAATGGTCGCAGCCGGTGCAGCCGGGTCTCCTCCGCAGAAAAATTCACAGACGTTTGAACTGGGAATTCTTGTGAACGGCCGGCTGAGCAAAGTCTCCGACTTCGAAGACGTTGTTATCAAGACCATCCCGTCATCCGGAGAGCTTGTTCACCTCAAGGATGTGGCAAGGGTAGAATTGGGAAAGTTCACCTTCTCCAGCAATTCGTTTGTGGACGGGAAGCGGGCATCGATCCTGTTTATCTACCAAACGCCGGGGAGCAATGCTCTTGAGACGGCGAACAATGTCTACGCAACGATGGAAGAGTTGAAAAAATCTTTCCCGGCCGATGTCGATTATGCGGTTCCATTCGAATCGATCACCATCATCAAAGTTTCCATGCAGGAAGTGCTGGAAACATTGTTGAAAGCCCTGGGCCTTGTCGCCATCGTCGTTTTTCTGTTCCTGCAGAACCTGCGCTCTACGCTGATACCGATCCTTGCGATTCCTGTGTCGATCCTCGGGACTTTCTGCTTTTTTATTCCGCTCGGGTTTACGATCAACACGCTGACGATGTTCGGTTTTGTGCTTGCTATCGGTATCGTCGTCGATGATGCCATTATTGTGGTTGAGGCGGTGCAGCATTACATCGATGAGCACCATTTATCATCGAAGGAAGCGACGTACCGTGCCATGAAAGATATCTCGGCACCCGTGGTTGCGATCGCGCTCATCCTGGCGGCGGTCTTCGTGCCGGTCGGGTTCATTCCCGGCATTGTAGGGCGACTGTACCAGCAATTTGCGATCACGATCGCAATATCGGTCATGCTCTCTGCATTCATTGCGCTGTCATTGACGCCGGCACTATGCACGCTCCTTCTCAAGCCGCACGGCAGCGGCAAACCAAACTGGAGCGATAGATTCTTCAACCGATTCAATAAGGGCTTTGATGCGCTTACGAAAGATTATGTAAAAGCGGTTCATCGCGGTATCAAAGGTTCAAAATATGTTGTAATAGTACTCTTGTGCATCTGCATTGCAGCTTTTTACCTGTTCAAGAAGAAGCCGTCCGGCTTCATACCCGCAGAGGATGACGGACGGTTGTACGTTACCTACCAGATGCCTGAAGGAACTTCCACGACGCAATCTGTCGCGGTCATCACAAAACTCATGGAGATCGTCGGCGCTACACCCGGCGTCAATCATTATTCAGCTATTTCCGGCCTCAACATCTTGAATTTTGGCTCAACCTCCAATGCCGGAAGCATCTTTTGCATGCTCAAACCGTGGGAGGAGCGGACAAAACCTGAGGAACAAATCCCCGGTATCATGGATGTGTTGAGAAAACACATTGCCGCTGCGGGCATCGATAACGCGAACATCGTCGTGATCCCGCCGCCGCCGATCCGCGGCATCGGCCAGGCCGCCGGATTCAGCATGCAGATCGAACAGGGGAGTACCAGCGACGACGTGCATGCGTTTGAAGGAGTCGTCAAGAAGTTCGTCGCCGAAGCACACAAGAATCCCGCCATCTCGACTGCGTTCAGCTATTACGGTGCGCATACCCCGAGCTATGAACTTACGCTTGACCGTGAAAAATGTGAGAAGCTTGGGGTGAATATTACGGACGTTTTCACAACCATGCAGGCGTTCATGGGCAGTCTGTTCGTCAACAACTTTACGCGTTACGACCGGACGTACCACGTCGTCATTCAGGCGGATACGATGTACCGCGCTTTGATCTCGGACCTGAACAAATATTATGTGCGCAACCAGCGCGGAGAGATGGTGCCGTTCAGCACGCTGGTCACCTATAAACCGACGGAAGCACCGCCGCTTATCACGCACTTCAATATTTTCCGCTCTGCTGAAGTGGATGGATCTACTCCTACGGGCTACAGCACCGGAGAAGGAATCGACGCTCTTCGCGCAACGGCAGAGAGATTCCTCCCCCACGGATACACGTATGAATTCTCAGGATTGAGCTATGAGGAGATAAAAGCGGGGTCGGCAACAATTTATATTTTTATTTTTTCAATAACGTTCGTCTTTCTTTTTCTCGCAGCTCTGTACGAGAGCTGGTCTGTCCCTCTTTCCGTGCTCCTCCCGGTCCCCATCAGCGCATTTGGCGCGATCCTGATGCTGATGTGCCTGCCGCGTCTCACCAACAATGTGTACGCACAGATAGGGCTCATTACACTGATCGGTCTCTCCGCGAAAAATGCAATCCTGATCGTTGAGTTCGCGAAGGTGCGCGTTGACCGGGGAGAGGAACTTATTGCTTCTACTCTCGAGGCGGTCAAACTGCGCTTACGTCCGATCACGATGACGTCCCTCGCATTTATTCTGGGCGTCATGCCTCTTGCTTTCGCAACGGGAGCGGGCGCCGTCGCACGGAATACCATTGGGTTCACCGTCCTTGGCGGAATGCTTGCAGCCTCGACGCTTGCGATCTTGATCGTTCCGGTTCTTTTTGTGATCATCACACGCGTTTCATACGGTCAAAAGGAACTCGACTACCTTCAGACTCATCACAATGAACTGATGGAACGCGAAAAAAAGATCGAGCAGCAGAAGATCGATCCGGAGCTGGAGTATGAAATGACTCATCAATACCACCAGAATGACAGCAGCAGGGGGTAGTGAACCATATCGATTTAAGAGCGGCAACATGATCCTTCCCGACGGGTCGACGGCCCATCGGGTCGTAGACGATGCGTTCGCTCCGCTCACTTACTCAGGATGAACAGGACATGTTCACCCTGAGCAAGTCCCGATGGTTTTTATCGGGACGCGTCGAAGGGTGGATCAGGCAAAGTGGTTCGCCGGCCGGAACGGGAGAACATGGTGTTCTCCCACGATATACGGATATTTGTAAACGTATGAACGCAACTCTTTTCCAACGAACCGAGAATTAAAGTGAACACATGAATTGTCGAAATATAGTTTTATCTGCTGTCTGTTTCTGCTTTCTTTCCATCTCGTTTGCAAATAATACCGCTCTACTTACAGCATCGATATCATCGAACCAGGAATTAATTATTGTTATCGATCACGCACTTCATCTGCAGTTTGGATGTCTCTATCCGATGACGTACCAGATCGATATTCCTGCAGGTTCTGCCGGCTTGAAGGCACTCGAAGAACATCAACATTCAAATTCAGGCTGGACACAATTAGGGGAAAAGACTTCAGCAGATCTATACAATGCAATCGAGGTTGTACGATTTGATTATATCAATAGGCGGGCTTATGTCTCAGCCGCATTTTCCGGCGTGAGTGACTCTCTCATTCTCAAAATCGTCGATGGCTCAAACAGTCCGGTCCCCATAGTGTTTGCCGGAATCAGCAAGTATTATGACAACCGCAAAGCTGTAGTTACTGCGACGTTTGATGACTGGGGAGATTGGATGTCGGTCGAAGGCCTTCCGATCATTAACCTGTTTCGTTCGCGCGGTCTTTACCTTACCGGAGGAGTCATTACGCAGTTCACGTCCGACAGTACGTGGACAAGAATCCAGGCAGAGCTTGACTCAGGATTTGTAGAAGTCGCATCGCACAGTCGTAATCACATTGCAACACCTTATGATACATTTATCAGCCGGGTGCAATACACTTCATCGAGTGAGATCGGAGGTTCCGCACAAGATATTAAGGCAGCACTCAATTTTCCTCCGTTATTTACTTTGAACGGCATCAAATATATCTACTCATGGATCGCGCCATATGGAGATTATGATTCTGTGGTAGACTCACTACTCGGTGTCTATGGTTATCTCGATGTTCGACTGTATGCAAACCTTGATACAACATCTCCGCGCGAGTATTCGTACGGCGATTCGACATTACGGGGCTGGGAGAATGATCACCATCACTTCATGCCGTTTCTTCCTACCGTGGAACTAGGGGCGCCATCGTGGGGAGGCGGTGACACAAGCGCAAGTTCGTTGAATGGGCTGTTTGACGCCATCCTTGCCAAAGGAGACGTATACCACATGATGTGGCATCCGCAAGTTCTGTATACCGACGTAAAGAAGAGTTATCTTGTCGATCACTTAGATTATATTAGCGGCCGCTCAAATATCTGGTATGTGAATCTTGGCCATTTGTATCTTTATCATCTGCTTCAATCAGAAAAGGCAAATGAAATATCCGCAGCGACAACTGTCCATTCCAGCCCGAATAGTTTTGAGCTTTCCCAGAATTATCCCAATCCTTTTAACCCATCGACATCGATCGCATTTACTATTCCATCCCGAGTATTTGTATCGCTAAAAGTGTTTGACATCCTGGGAAGAGAGGTTTCAGCGATTCTATCCGAAGAGTTGGAGGCGGGAAGATACACCCGGCAATGGAACGCACCGGGTTTATCCAGCGGCGTATATATTTACCGTCTTCAAGCAGGTACATATAGCGAGATGAAAAAGCTTCTGCTGTTAAGGTAGGGTTGTTAACATCGCTGCACTTTCCAGTCCCAGCCGGTTGCAGGATCAGCGCTTGCATTTTTACTCAGTACACCATATATTTGTGCCACGGCTGCAGCAGGATGGGGCCTTCATTTCTACCGCGAGAGATCTCCTCGGACACTTAGACCTAAAGACTACGAAGCAACCTCCCATTTCCAGCCCCGAAATCTCCATAGCTTAGATTTTCAACTTATTCGGCAAAAATGCACTTCAAGGGAAGGGGATGCTCATCCCCCGGAGACTTCCTTAACAATAGCAACAAATATGCTGCATGCTCTCTGCATTGCAGTTTCGCGGGCGAGTATACCAAATAGCATAGGACAATTCATGAAGGTCTCGCACTTTGTCGCCCTTTCGATATTAACCTTATTCTTCATGCCTCAAGTATTTTCTCAAAGTTCATATCTTGAAAAAGGAGAAAACGGTATTGGAATATCGGGAAATTACATTTCCGATCAAGCCGGAAAGGAAATAGGCGGATCGTTCGGCATGGCTTTGAATACCTTTCTTGATTTTGGTTATTCCTCCGCTAAAGTCTCTCTCACCCAGAAACTGGATGGCCAAGATATCTCCGCCGTCGTTAACTCGCCATATCTTACTGTAACTCTTTTTAGACAAAATGATTCCATTCCTGTCTCTTGTGCGGTTGGTGCCGCATACCTTGATTACAAATATTCTTCTCCTGCTCTCAGTAAACTTTTCATAACATTGGAAAAGACCGGCATATCGCTCGACGCGTCGATGTACGGAAATATCATCCTATCGCCCACGATCAAACTTCAACCCTTAGCAGGCGTTAATTATGTCAGCGTTAATGCGGGCACGACTGCGACGATCGTTCATTTGGGGTTATCACTATTGATTAGAACTGGAGATTCAATGGTCATCGGCGTCACTCCATCAGTTGGATTAGACAAAGGGAACAACGAATATGAATTGAATGCCGCCATTGTATTCCCTTTTTAGGATAGAGCGTGTCGTGTTGATAAAGAAGAAGTCCATCCCCGTTCCCACGTCGAGATCAAAACGTTGCATCTCGTCTAAATTGCAGCTATCAGGTCGCCCGAGCTTAACTTTCGCGGCGTTTGGTATTCTCATCCATACACATGGAGATCCAGTCTTTCTAGAACGATCTCAAAAATGATATTGGCTGACCCTTCTCCCGAAGGGATGTCTTCGCCAGGCGCGTCCCGCCTCCGGGGGACTTGCTCAGGGTGAACAAACAACCGTTCATCCTGAGTAAGCGAGCGGAGCGAGCGCATCGTCCACGACCCTACGGGTCGTAGACCCGTAGGGAAGGATAAGGTGACATGTTTTTGAGACTCCTTCTAGTGTCCCGTATCGCAAATAAGTTAAGAATGTCTGAATCCATCGACGTCCGAAATCCGTCAGGAATCATGGATTTAGCTGGCCACACTTATTCAAGGAATTTCTGTTACACAACACTAGTAAGATGATAATATAGCGTTGACACATTCTGCCGCGCATGCATAATAATCGAGCTGAATACTGCGTGAACAGTACTCTGGATTACGACGTGCGGGCAGGAGGATTTTTAAAGGCAGGCTACAGCTGTTGCGAAGGGGGCGGCAGTTGCTTAAACCATGAGACCTCCAGGTCCTTCTCATGCTTCTTATATCTTGTTTGATATGCATCAACATCTATACTTTGAGTAGTTTCGTCTTTATACTTTACCGAGATCCTGAACTGGAAACGGTGATTACATGGGAGATTTTTTCCCCTTCCGATCGCCGCTCCTCCAGAGCCCTGGCAGAGATTCATGCCTTGCGTTGTATGTTCATGAGATCGAACGGTCGCCTTTAGAATTTCGCCGATAGAAAAACCGCCGTTAACGCAGAACGGGCTGTGGCAATCGATATGCTCGCCAACATTTATTCCGTAAACACGGGTGGTGTGAACGTGTGATTTCGTTCTGTCGAAATCCGCATTACCGCTGCCTTCGGTCTCTGTCACTGTTATCCGCAGAGTTTCTATTTCAGGAAGAGATTCTTGAAATGATGCTTCATGAGAGAAAGCGAGTGTTTCGACCGTGTGGTGGTCCGACTCGTTCCGTGTTTCCCTTTTAGACATAATAAATTCTCCGGGCTTCGTAGACGATAATCTGTTGGTAATCGCCAATCTCAACGAAACGGCTGCATTCCTGCTGTTTGCGCGGTCTGAGCCTTTCGGGAATCCTGGAAGTGCTTGGCTACCAACCATTCCCTGGCCTCGCCGTATGAATGAAAGACTTCCGAGTCAATTCCATACGTTTCTGACTTTACGGAGACAAAACGCTTCAAGACCCTAGGCAGATCAAACGAGGATACTATTGCAAGACAATGATTATACCGATAGCGCATGGACGTAATAAAATCCGTCATGTTTTGAATCTCTCCTGTAGTCCTCGAGTAGACACTTTGAGATTCTCCAAAATCAAACATTAGGACGGAGTCTCGCGGTCGTTTAGGATCAACAAGCGAGTTGACAAGCGCCGAGCGAAGGTCGTTAAGTGAATATTCTCCGGACATGGTAATGACAATGATATTAAAATCATACGCATAATCTACAGGCATTTGTTGAACTCCTTTTCTGCTGAATGGACTAGGACTTGTCTCTGGCGAGTCAAGTTAGTAGATATGAGAAGCGTCAGTTCGTTAATCGAGATCCACCTATCCCAGAATGCTCATAACGATAATACTATAGATGTTGAAAATTGGGAATAGTCCAAAAGGATGATAAAGGGATTAATCCTTATCGAGAAGGGAAGGGGGCGGGAAGCAGGATAGTTTTTCGTTGATTTGATGCAAACTGAAGTCCGGCCTCAATGATGCCGGATGGGGATCGTGAATGTGCACAGCCGCCATTCACGATGAGTTGAAGTGCCTCTGAAAGTGAGGTCTGGGACAACGGTGCTACGATATCAAGTTCTCGTTCAATCTGAGAGTTTTCGAAACCCGGGCTAGCAATTCCGATGGTCTGTAAGGTTTCTTGATAAATCCAATCGGGCGGATATCTCCAAAACCTGATTGCATCTCTTCCTCCGTGTAGCCAGAACAGAGCAGAACTTTTACCTCTTTGTTAATCTTCACGAGCTCTTCGAAAGCGGTCCTGCCATCCATATTAGGCATCGAATAGTCAAGGATTACCAGTGCAATGTCCTGCTGATGTTCACGGTAGACTTCGATTCCCTGGATTGGGTCCAGAGTCTGGAAGACTCTGAAATTTGCTTCCGTGAAAACGTCGTTCAATAAATCCACAACAGATTCCTCATCGTCGATCACAAGAACGCTATGTCCCGCTCCGTTGATGGCAGGCGTCTCTCTATTCACCTGTCCCTCAGATTTCAGAACAGCGTTCGTCAGGGGAAATACTATCTCGAACGTCGTTCCTTTTCCTAACTCACTCTCAATACGAACGCCTCCCTTGTGTCCTTTGACGATGCCGAGCGCAGCGGCAAGGCCGAGTCCGCGTCCGGTGAACTTTGTCGTAAAAAACGGGTCAAAGATGCGAGCCATGATTTCTGAGGACATTCCACCCCCGGTATCGGCGACCTGAAGAAGAGCATATTTCCCCCGGGGGAGCGGATCATGCGTGTATCGAGAGTAGTTCGTACTAGCATCGGTGAGCTCAAGATGCTTTGTGCGAATCGTTATCAACCCTGGATTCGGCCCCATCGCTTCACTTGCGTTGATGATCAGATTCATGATCACTTGTTGGATCTGGCCTACGTCTCCATGAATAGAAAGAGGCAAAGGATCGATCTCATATTGCAGTTGAGTGGTTTTTGACACGGAGACCTTCAGCAACTGGGCATTTTCTTCTACGAGGCGGTTGAGGTCGATCTCTTGCGTAACGAATTTGCCCTTTCCCGAATAGGCAAGCAGCTGCCGTGTCAGATCGGCTGCCCGGTCAGCCGCCTGGATGGATTTTTCGATATGATACTTTGCCCGGCTCTCGTCGGGCAGTTTGGCGAGTGCGAGGGATGATTGTCCCATCATCGCATGAAGGAGATTATTGAAGTCGTGCGCAATGCCACCGGCCAGCGTGCCGATGCTTTCCAGTTTCTGCGCATGGCGTAATGCTTCCTCCGATTGCTTGCGTTCCGTGATGTCGGAGATAAGAAGCAGAAGCTGCAATTGAGCTTGATGTGAGAATGGAACGAATCGCGCCGTCAGCCAGAGATCCTTTCCAAAAGTGCTGATGTGATGAACCTCAACATCCTTTTCGCCGCCCGATGAAATGGCCGCTATTGCGGCTGCCTGGAGCCCAGATTTCTCCAATGACCTGAGTGTCCGAAAATTCTGTGTCATCAATTGTTCAATCGTTCCGCCCAATATCGTCGCTGCGGCGTTGTTCGCAGAGATGACCTCGCCGCTGTCTTTAAAAGTGATAATGCCAATGGGTGATGCGTCGAAGATCGTTTGGCTGTATTCCAGCGCGTCGGAAATCTGCTGTTCCGCCCGTTTGCGTTCCGTAACATCCCGGACAATTCCCTGCATGTAGCGTGTATTTCCGATTTCAATCGTTGAAGCTGTGATAAAGGCAATAAAGGTCGTTCCATCCTTGCGCAACAGTTCTGTCTCCCGATAGTGGGGGTTGTCTTTGTTCGCATCCTGATTGAAAAGCTTCATAGTAGTTGTCATCGGAACCAAATCACTGACATGCATCCTGAGCATTTCTTCCTCAGTGTATCCGGTCATTTTGCAGAATGCATGATTGACCATTATGTACTGACCCGCTTCATCCGCAATGCCGATACCATCATTACTTTGTTCAACCGCCGCACGATAGCGGAGCTGAGTTTCACGGAGAGCATTCTCTACCCGTTTTTTTTCGGTGATGTCATGATCGATGCCTAATATCAACTCATGACCTTCAAAAGTAATGATAGACGTTGACGTCTCAATTTGAAAGCTATGACCATCGCGATGTTGATGGGATGTTTCGAAATGCAGTACACCTTCTTGTCTGATGCGTTCAAGATACGCGGCACAATCTTCGATTTCCGCCAGAGGGGAGTGGAGAACACTGATCCGTTTTCCTACCAATTCTTCGTGCGTGTATCCGTTCATTTGACATGCGCGTTCATTGCAGTCCACAATCATCCAGTCACCAGGGTCGTCAGAGGGATCAAGAAGCATCAATGCTTCCGGAGAGGCGGAGAATAAAAGATGGAATCGTTCTTCACTCTCTTGCAGAGATTCCTCTGCTCGTTTCCGTTCGGTAATGTCGCGATCGATGCCCAAGACTAATTCGCGTCCTTGAAAGGTCATGATCGAATTGGACACTTCGATGGGGAAGAGATGTCCGTCCCGATGGCGATGAGTTGCTTCAAAACGCAGTATCTCTCCGCGTCGAATGCCTTCCAGGTATGCAGCGCGCCCTTCTGCGGTTGAATGGGCAGGATCAAGAATACCGATTGACCTGCCAATCAATTCCTCGCGTGTGTATCCGTTCATTTTGCATGCGCTTTCGTTGCAGTCGACAATCGGCCAGTCAGCGACATCGCTAAAAGGATCGAAGACGAGAAATGCATCGGGCGAGACGTCGAACAAACGATGGAATCGTCCTTCACTTTCCCGCAGTGCGTTCTCCGCTCGCTTACGGTCAGTAATGTCGCTTCCGATCGTCGAAACTCCTATAACACTTCCTTCTTTATCCTTGATCGGCGAAACGGTCAAGGACATATCGATGAGCTGTCCGTCTTTTCCCCGCCGAACTGACTCAAAACGGTTAAATCGCTGACCAGATCGTATTTTTCCGAGAACCTCCTCCTTTTCGTTCGGACGGTCGGGAGGAAAAAGAAGTGAGATCGGCTTGCCGACGATCTCATTCTCTTTGTAGCCATAAATTCTCTCTGCGCCGGCGTTCCAACTTGTTATGATGCCGTCCAGCTCTGTGCTAATGATGACTTCGTCTGAGGATTCGACAATTGCAGCAAGTTGGGCTGCTTTTGCCTCTTCCTTCTTGCGTGCGGTGATATCGCGAATGTTGCACTGGATAACCTGAAGATGATCCACTTCATATGAGTTGGTGACAAACTCCGCTTCGATTTGCCTGCCATCGCTGGCGTCCAAGAGCATATCCTCGAAACGAACGTAGTTCTTTTTTTGCAGTTCCAGAAATTTTTCTTTGTTGGCAATGATATTATTCAGGAATCCGAGTTCCCAAACTTGTTTCCCAAGGAGCCGTTCATGCGAATAACCGAGCAGGTTCAGCAAATACGGATTAGCATCCAGGATCATCCCCGTTTCCGCATCCAGGATTAATATCCCGTCCTTTGCTGTTTCGAAGAGGCGACGATAACGCGTTTCCGAATTCTTCAGCGAGGAGTTTGCCTTTTGAAGCTCACTTGTCCGTTCCGAAATGATCCGTTGAAGCAATTTGTTGCGTTCCTCCAGGCCCTTCAGAGGATAAATTTCTCCTTTGTCTACTAAGCCATAAGGAACAGAAATACTGCTGTGTGCGATTTTCCATTTGCCTTCTCGCCTATGAAAGATCAAGACAAGCCTTACGGTCTCTCTGGAAAAGTAGTCGTCTTCGATCGGCAGTTTGATAGCAAAAAAACTCGTCACAACAGCAACATCCTCGGATAATGATTGGATTGCGAAATCCTTTATGTCGATATGCAATCTCTCCTTAACTTGGGCAAAATCCTGCCGGGTTACGGCGATCCACTCCTCCATATCCTTTACCAGAACGTCGCTGCCGCCTGCAAATCCGGAGAAGTCTGAGCTAAATTGGTTTGTAAGCAGCTCATTTCTCGAGGAATACATCTCGATGTATTCGTCAAAGAGATTCTTTATTTCTTTATATGTTGAAGAATCCATAAGTCCATTCCGTTCGGGGCAATACTCATGCTCCGGATTAGTTGCACTCCATCTGTGCGGATCTATTGCTGGTGCCATCTCACAAAAATGTCGCTTGATCGTTCGACGCACTCACCCGCTTTGCAAGCGGGAGCGCCTGCTAACGATGAGCGGGCCATTTGTTCACCCTGGCCAATTCCGCCCCGCTACGGCGGAACGGGAGCGTCCGGCGAAGCCATCCCTTCGGGAGAAGGGCGGACACAAAGCCGTGTTCGAGACACGTTCTTGTAGCTGTTTCAAAAATGGTGTCGGTGTAGAATGCATTTGTCATTGTAATGCAGGACGTAGCAAGCATCCACAACACTGAACCCTCGTAGATTCAGAGTGCCCAATTGTCATGGATACTCCAAAAGGGGCTCAACGCTGCTCCGCCCAGATTGAAATTTGTCCGAGCATTAGAGATGGCTTCAATAAAACGCAAAAAATCTCCATCATCGCGAGGATTCCGGAGATCATCGAACAGTTTTTCTCCGCTTCCCCCTGCCTCGATGTACGCCCGACCCTTGAAGTAAATACTTGTCTAAGACAATGGATTCCACAACAACTATGCCTTTAATAACCAGCATTGATTGGGAGAATCGTGGTGAGATTTATTGGGAATGGGAAGAATTTACTGCGATTTGCGAGTTTGGCAAAAAGGCGATTGATGAACTTCGCCATCCAATGCCCATTTTATTCTCTCAAGAAGTGTAGTTCGCCGGCACTATGAAAAGACTATGACGCATCTATCATTGAGCACTCATTGTTGCCGATTCCAAGGCGGCATTTGCAAAGCTGTACGTTTGTAAAAGTGCTTTGTCGGCAGGAGAGATGCTCCATGACCTTAGCTTTCCGTTCCTTAAGGGACCTCAGAACTCGTTGCTTCATGCGTTAACTAATGGTCGAACAGAGTATGCTCGAGCGCGGGAAAAGCAAGAACACCAGCTCTATTTCGGGCATGAAGACTTAAATCACTCAAGAGCCAAGCCGCGGTGTCCATAGTCTGGAACCCGTCCATAAAGCAGTCCAGCAGGGTCATTAATCTGCGGCATTCAGAAAGAACCTATAATCAAAGTGGAGCAGTTGCGAAGTGCTCTTGACGCCCAGATGATTCACTACCACAACAAGAAAACACAAACTAGAAGAACTTAAAGCAGTCGAACTTCAATGCTGACGTTTGCTGAATCTAACGGCATTGCAAAGATCAAAATGCTTGGTAAGCTGAGCTCAATCTCGCTGACTACCTTATAAATGCCGAATGATATTATAGTACCATCTGGAGAATGGGAACTATGTGACAACGTTGCGTAGCTTTATTTGCGGCTTCATCATAGTTACCACTTCCGGCATTTATGTCGGGACGCTGCACAATTACTGAATGGCCTTGTGCAGAAGTTCTATTGATGTCTCGGGAGCCGGCATGGGCAACAGAGAACACCGGAAGATCAGGTCTCACAATTTTCTTATTGATTCAATGGGAACCGATTATTATATTTATTGGGTCAACAAGAAGAGACACCACAGAGAAAGACTTAGCACAGCGATAGGGAAGACGTTGAAACTGCTGAGAGAAAAGTCATAATTCTTGACGGTTTTGCAGAAATAAAGAAGCAATCGATTTCAAGACACGCGCAAAACTTTTTGTTCTTCCCGGGCTCTTAGCTCAGTTGGTTTAGAGCGCTACCTTGACACGGTAGAGGTCAAAGGTTCGAATCCTTTAGGGCCCACTCGATTCCCATCCCCGTTCCAAACCCCAAGACCATCATTGCTGCAGCAGTTTGTATTTGTAGAATTCCCCTTTAGCTTTCATCAGCTCGTCATGCGTTCCTGATTCTACGCACGAGCCGTTCTTCAATACCATGATCCGGCTTGCATTGCGGATCGTCGACAAGCGGTGTGCCACGATGAATGTCGTTCGGCCTTTGATCAATCTCCGGATCGCTTCCTGGATCAGGGATTCTGACACAACGTCAAGCGAGGACGTCGCCTCATCAAGAATGATCACCCTCGGATTTCTCACGAGTGCCCTGGCTATCGAAATGCGCTGACGCTGGCCGCCGGATAAGCGCGTCCCCATTTCACCGAGCTTCGAATCGAGACCATGAGGCATTTTCGAAACGAACTCCGCTGCGTTTGCCATTTCGAGTACTTCCCACAGGCGCCGGTCGCTGACGGTATCCGCGCCGTAGACAATGTTCTCACGGATCGATCCGCTGAAAAGCAGCGTCGTTTGCGGAACCACGGCGAGAAACCTCCGGTACTGCCGCAGGTCCAACTCTCTCATGTCAGTGCCATCCAGCAATATCCGGCCGGATGTCGGCCTTCTGAATCCGATCACGAGTCCCATGAGTGTTGTTTTCCCGGACCCCGATTCGCCGACACAAGCCACGGATTCACCAGCCTCTATTTCACCCGAAAGATTTGAGATCGCCGGCTGCTGGCTTTTGTCATACGTATAGCTGACGTTGTCGAATACAATATGTCCTTCAACCGACGTGACAGGATGTTTTCCCGCATTCTGCTCCACGTCCGGTGATTCGAGGATCTCGCTGATAGAACGGATAGATTCAAAACCCCGTGCGAGGTCGGGATATGAATTGAGGATCATGTTCACCGCGCCGACGATCATTGCGAAGAAACTCTGGAATAAGACGACGTCTCCGACGCTGATGGTTCTTCGATACGCAAGGATGGCGGTGAACATCAGGCAGACCAGCATCACCGCCTGGAACGATGTCCATGAACTTGCACCGAAGATCGCTCCGATCATTTCGAGCCGAATGCCTTTGCTCTTCACCATTTCAAGTCTGGAGGTCATCTTCGAGACTTCGATCTCCTCGACGCCGTGAGCTCTCGTGATCGGGATCATCTGGATCATCTCGATGACATTTGCGGAAAGAAATTCTATTTCACTCCTGTATTCCTTGTTCCGCGCCGTCATCTTCTTCGAAAACACAAAGACGAGGCTCGACGAAATCGGCACTGAGACGAGATAGAAGAGAGCGACGATCGGTTGTTTGAAGACCGTGAACGAGAAAGCGAAGAGGATCGTGAGGATCGCAGGAAGGACGGAGTTCATAAGATTGCGCGAAAGTATTTCGAGAGTCTCAACATCGCGAAGGATCTTTGTCTGAAGCTTCCCCGACTGGTACTTGTCGTGGAACGAGATGGACAACTCCTGAAGCCGCTTAACGATCGAAGAGCGCAGATTCAGCTGCATTGTGTTGACGGCGCTGCTGAACGCCCTCACATAGAGGGTGTGCATCGGAATATTTTGAATGATGATCAGAAAGAATATGCCTCCTACCATCCACAGGTCTTGCTCGGAATATTTTGATGTGTCGCTGATGATGTTAATGATCCGCGCTATGACAACCGGAAGGAACCAGACAGGAGAGTGCTTGATGGTGAAAAAAATAATTGCGGCGGTGATCTTCAGATATTGCCCGTGATAAATACGCACAAAATTTCTGAACGGATGAGCGAGCGCCAACTCAAATTGCGATAAGTCTTTTTCAGGCATCCCGGATCTCATAAAAACAATGTTGTGGCGTAACGCCATTGCCGTTCAAAATACAAAAACCTCCATCATCAAAATAAATCAGGAGGTCTAAGCCGTGATTCCCCGGTACCGGCTCTATTTTCTGAATGAATGTACCAGGAATCCATAGGAGAATCAAGAAGAATGGAGAGCGGGTATTGCCTTACTTTGAACAAACCTCAAGGGACTTTTACAACGAGAAGAAGATATCACGCAACGACGCCAAGCCGCAAGGGAAACCTATCCATTCCCTTTGCGTCTCAGCGACTTTCCGTGACCAAGTTGCCGCCTATCCTGAATTACGACACTGCCGGAGAGCGGCGGTTTGAGGAGCTGTCGGATACCTGTCGGCGCTCTAATATAAAGAAGGTATCCAATTGCTTTAATGGAACAAGGATATTTGCTTTCATCGTTTTCGCATGGTACATTCTTTGGCACGCCCGTTCGAGGCCGCCCAAGTTTCAGACTAATTTTATAATCGCGATATCGGCAGTTCAAAGAAAGAACTGCAATTTAACAGCATTTTACCGTTGCTATTCTTCGGACTTGCGCAGTTGAGTTTTCAAATATTTTGACCTATTTTTAACTTCGCATTGACCGAAGATGAATAACATGCACGCTAACGCACCGAAAGATTTTCCATGACCGAACCGCATACGCTTCATGTGCTTCTTGCGGATGACGAGGACTCATTCCGCCTGAGTATCGAGATGGGACTTAAAATGACGAGCACCTATGCAATAGAGTCATGCAGCTCGGGAGAGGAAGCAGTAGACCTCATGAAGAGGGAGACCTTCGACGTCATATTGCTCGATAATCGCATGGGAGAGATGTCGGGAATGGATGTCCTCGAGTGGATGCACTCTCAAAAGATCTCGACGCCGGTCATCCTCGTCACCGGCGCCGGCTCGGAATCAACGGCAATCGAAGCCATGCAGCTTGGCGTCTACGATTATATACGTAAAGATCACGTCGATGTCGAACGATTGTCGCTCGCGGTGAAGAGTGTTCACGAACGGTACCAGTACCGGAAGCAGATTATTGAGAACGAAGCAAAAGAACGTCTCTTGCAGGAAAAGCAGGACGAGCTCGATTCGCTTCACACCTTTCACGATACCGTGAATTCTGTGGGGCAACTGGTCGAAAAGAGCCTCGCCGACCTGTCGTCCAGCTTGAGGAGACATGAGAGCGAATTATTAGGCGATGTCAAGGAGGGGAAAGAAGCAGAATGCAGAGAGGTCCTCAACGAATTGAAGCAGGGCCTTGAGGTTATTTCATCGGGAGTCAGTTCGATGCGCAGTCTTGCAACGATGGTCACACGGAAACTGGATGAAATTCATATCGCTCCGCCGCACGTCAAACACTAGGAGTACATTCCACTTGTTTCGAGTTCTCTGTTCCGCGATGACGGCTATCATTTCTATCCGTTGTTTATCCTTTCGTTCTTCAATCATCGCGGCTCTTCACGCTGCAGCAGTTATCTCAACAGTGTAGAATCGGTTCATTCTAAGAGGAAATATATGCGTAATTCTTCCGCTTCATTCAAAATAGTACTCATCCTTCTTATTTCAGGCCTTCAGCTCCGCGCACAAGGTGAAAGAAATCAATTGAGCCTCGATGATATTTTCACCTCCGGAAAATACGCAGGGAAGGCGATAACCGGAGTTCACTGGCTGAATGATGGAGCACGTTACTCTTACTATGAAAGAGATACTGCCGCAAAGGTGACAAACATCTTTATCTACGATGTGAACAGTAAATCCAGCCGCCGGGTCTTGACCACCGCAGAGCTGAAAATGGCTCAGGACGATCCGCCGTTCAGGTTTACGACATACCAATGGTCGCCGGATGAAAAGCAGATACTCTTTATTTCAGCCCCTCCGGAAAGAGAGTACCTTTCCCGATTGACCCCTGCTGGAAATATCTTCGTCTACGATCTCGGAAATAAATCATTCCGCAGGTTGACGAACGTATCGGACCCTCAGTATAACGTAAAGTTCTCGCCTGATGGAAAATCAATCGGCTTCGTCCGGAATAACAATATATTTGTTGTCGACGTTGCCTCCGGCGCGGAACGGCAGTTGACGACTGACGGTGCTGAACATATCATCAACGGAAAATTCGATTGGGTCTACGAGGAAGAATTCGAGATCTCCGACGGATGGCAATGGTCTCCGGACGGCAAACACATCGCATTTTGGCGGCTGGATGAGAACCGCGTTCCCGAGTACACCCTGACCGAATGGGATTCGCTCCATCTTACTCTGATCCCGATGCGCTACCCAAAAGCAGGAGAACCAAACTCGATCGTCAAGATCGGTGTGATTGACCTCCAATCCTCTATGACAAAATGGATGGACCTTGGATCAAACGACGACATTTATATTCCAAGAATGCAATGGACGCTCGACCCGGCCATCCTCTCTATCCAGCGAATGAACCGCGCACAAAACGTTCTTGAGCTACTATATGCCGACATCGTTACCGGAACTACACACACAGTGCTGACAGAATCGGAAGAGAAATGGGTTGACATATCGAACGACCTGACGTTCCTTAAAGACGGAAATTTTATTTGGCCGTCGGAACGGGACGGCTATCGGCATCTCTATCTTTATAAGAACGACGGGACGGTTGTCAATCAAATTACAAAGGGCGAATGGGAAGTTGATTCATTTTGCGGCGTCGATGAAAAAACAGGCACAGTCTATTTTTCTTCGACGGAAGTGTCACCGCTTGAACGACACATTTACAGAATCCAGCTGGATGGAAGGAAGAAGAAGAGAATAACAGAGATGGCAGGTACGCACACTGCAAATTTCTCCCCTACGTATAAGTATTTCCTCGATACATACTCAAACATTTCTACGCCTCCCAGGATCTCACTGATGAACAATGAAGGCTCCGTTCTCTCGGTGGTAGAAGAAAATAATATTCAAACGTTGAAGAATGTTCAGATAGGGAAGACCGCCTTCTTGTCGATCACGACGGCGGACGGAGTGAGTCTCAACGCTTCGATCATGAAGCCGGCAAACTTCGATTCAACGAAAAAATATCCTGTCCTCGTTTACACATACGGAGGTCCCGGGTCTCAGGTTGTCCGAAATGCCTGGGAGCGAACATCCGACGTCTTATGGTACACCTACCTCGGCGAACACGGATATCTCATCTTCATGGTCGATAACCGCGGGACGGGAGCGCGCGGCAAAGCATTCAAAACTGCCGGATACAGAAATCTTGGCAAATGGGAAGTGAACGATCAGGTGGAAGGGGCTAGGTACCTTTCGTCCCTGCCATATGTTGATAGAGAGAGGATCGGCATCTGGGGCTGGAGCTACGGCGGCTACCTGACCAGCATGGTGATTCTCAATGGTGCCGACTACTTCAAAGCGGCCGTCGCCGTCGCTCCTGTGACGAGTTGGAGATATTACGATAACATTTACACCGAAAGGTATATGGGGACTCCGCAAAACAACCCGTCCGGGTATGTCGAGAGCTCTCCGATCACCCATGCCTCAAAGCTCAAAGGGAAATTCCTCCTTATCCATGGGACGAGCGATGACAATGTGCATTTCCAGAATACGGCGAACTTTGTCTCAGCACTGGAAAAGGCAAACAAGCAGTTTTCGTTGAGGTTCTATCCGGACAAGAATCACGGCATCTACGGCGGCGTAACACGGCTCAATCTCTACACGCTGATGACGAACTTCATTCTGACGAACTTATAGAAATGAAAAAGAGGTTGTTTTCTGCGGGATATTGAAGTGATGCCATGACTTTTGCTATTTTTGGATTTTGATCAACGGAAAAAGTCACGGCATCATTCAGCGTCAAGCGTTTGTTTCTTGCATTTCTCTTCTCTTTTTGCTACTTTATACGTAAACAAGGGAGCAATTACTGGAAGTGATTCATTTCGGATTCAATGCAATTGGTGGGTTTGTGCATCGGAGATTGCTCTCTCCGATTTTTTATTTTTTGGCTTAGAAAGTGATGAAGAAGATTACAATAGCTTTTCCGGACAGCAGCAAGAAGGAATTTGAGAGCGGAATTACCGGGCTTCAGATAGCCGAAGGCATAAGCCGCGGCCTGGCGAAGAATGCCCTGTCCGTGACGGTGAACGGCGAAGTCTGGGACTTGACGCGGCCGATTTCAGAGGACGCTTCCGTAAAGATCAACACTTGGGACGCTCCTGAAGGAAAATCGACTTACTGGCACAGCTCCGCTCATTTGATGGCCGAAGCTGTCGAAACTCTGTTCCCCGGCACGCGATTCGGGATCGGCCCTTCCATCGACAACGGATTCTACTACGACATCGATATGGGCGACCACTCTTTGACAGCTGAAGACCTTGCCGCGATCGAATCGAAAATGAGGGAGTATGCCGGGCGCAATGAGCCGTTTAAGCGGGAAGAAGTGCCGTGGGAAAAAGCCGTCGACTATTTCACGAAGAAAGGGGACCAGTATAAACTGGAGCTCCTGAACGAATTCAAGGGCCAGACGATCAGCATGTATCACCAGGGAAATTTTACTGACCTTTGCTACGGCCCTCACATCCCGTCCACGGGAAGGATCAAGTTCATAAAGTTGATGAGCGTTGCCGGCGCATACTGGAGAGGTAACGAGAAGAACAAAATGCTTCAGCGGATATATGGAATAACTTTTCCCACGAAGCAGGAACTCGATGATTATCTTTTTAGAATTGAAGAAGCAAAACGGCGCGACCATCGCAAGATCGGCGCCGAAATGGAATTATTTCTTTTGACGCCCAAAGTCGGCAGCGGCCTTCCGCTCTGGATGCCGAAAGGAACGATCATCAGGGAAACCCTCGAGAAATTTTTGCGCGAAGAGCAGCGGAAGCGCGGTTATCAACCCGTGGTGACTCCGCATATCGCGAATCTGGATCTCTACAAAACCTCGGGCCATTACCCGTACTACAAAGAATCGCAATTTGCGCCGATAACGATGGAAAACGGCGAACAGTTCTTGTTGAAACCGATGAACTGTCCCCACCATCATCAGATCTATTCGGCCAAGCCAAGGTCGTACCGCGACCTTCCGGTGCGCCTGTCGGAGTTCGGCACGGTCTATCGGTACGAACAGTCCGGCGAAATGAGCGGGTTGACGCGCGTGCGCGGCTTCACTCAGGATGACGCGCACATTTACTGTTCCCACGACCAGCTGAAAGATGAGATCGCGCGGACTGTTGAGTTGACTCAATTTGTCTTTCGCACCTTCGGCATGGAAGTGACAACGCGGCTCTCGTTCCGCGACGACAAGAACGTCGATAAGTTCGGCGGCGAAGCGGCTTTCTGGGAACAGGCCCAGCGCGAGATCAAAGAGGTTGCCGATGAGATGAAACTAGAGTATTTTATCGGGATCGGCGAGGCATCGTTTTACGGACCGAAGATCGACTTCATGGTCAAGGATGCGATCGGCAGAACGTGGCAGCTCGGCACTGTTCAGGTTGATTATGTCATGCCCGAGCGGTTTCAGCTTGAATACACCGGCAGCGACGGACAGAAACACCGCCCCGTTATCATTCACCGTGCGCCGTTCGGATCGTTCGAACGATTTATCGGAATTCTTATCGAGCATTTTGCCGGAGATTTTCCGCTCTGGCTCGCGCCGGTACAGGCAGTTGTTATCCCTATAACCGATGCGCATGCTGAATACGGCAAAGAAATATTCGAAGCATTGAAGAAAGCCGATATCCGTGCCGAGTTCGACGACCGGAATGAAAAGGTCGGCTACCGGATCCGGGATTGGGAAATGAAAAAGGCGCCGTACATGCTCGTCGTCGGGGAGAAAGAAAAAACTGCCGGCACGATTTCGGTACGTCAGCATAAAAAAGGAGATCTCGGAAGCCTGGCAACTGGAAAGTTTATCGAACAAATCCAAAACGAAATCCAACAGAAATCTATCACCGCATAGGAGATACCCGCATCAAAAGTAAAGGTCCCCGTATAAACGATGAGATACGCGCAGTGCAGATCCGCGTAATCGACGACAACGGCCAGCAGCTTGGAGTGATGACTCCGCGCGATGCGCTGACCATCTCCCAGCAAAAAGGCAAAGACCTTATTGAAGTCGTACCGAACGCCGTGCCCCCTGTTTGTAAGATTATGGACTTCGGCAAGTACAAGTACGAACTTCAGAAAAAAGAAAAAATTCAGAAGAAGCATCAGCATGTCAGCCTCGTGAAGGAGCTTCGTTTTCATCCTAACACCGATGTGCATGATTTTGAGTTTAAAGCAAAGCATGCGCTGCAGTTCATCGCTGACGGTCACAAGGTGAAAGCGACGGTTATCTTCAAGGGACGCGAAATAACGTACAAGGACCACGGAGAAAGCCTGCTGAACAGGCTTACCGAGCGTCTCGTCGACGTCGCGAAGATCGACCAGCCCCTGCACATGGAAGGCCGGAACATGATCATCTTCTATGCACCCGACAAAGCTGTTAAGGCTAAGCCGGAAAAATTGGCAACAGAAACCAAACCAGCATAACACAAAGGAAAAATATGCCGAAAATGAAATCGCACCGGAGCGCTCGCAAGACCTTCAGGGTCACCGGAACCGGAAAGATCAAGCGCCATAAGATGAACCGGAGACACATTCTTACGAGCAAGGCGACAAAACGCAAACGTCACCTTCGCCGTTCAGGCCTGGTATCGGCGGTCGACGAAAAGAACATCAAACGTCTGCTTGTCATGTAAGTGTTTCATTTAATTCACGTCTATTCATAATCACCTAAGGAGACAAGAGCAACTATGCCACGTTCGCAAAACAAAGTTGCCTCCCATCGCCGTCGCAAAAGAATTCTCAAAGAAGCGAAAGGCTATTGGGGCGCGAGAAGCAAAGTCCTGACGGTAGCCAAACACAGCGTCGATAAAGGCTATCAGTACGCTTACCGGGACAGAAAAGCAAAAAAGAGAACATTCCGACAATTATGGATCGCGCGCATCAATGCCGCGGCACGGTTGCACGGATTGACCTATTCAACGCTTATCGATGCCATGCATAAGAAGCAGGTCGATATTAACCGCAAAGTACTCGCGGAACTTGCGGCAGGAAACCCGGAAGCATTCGCGGAAGTTGTAAAGTTCATCAAAGCCTAAGACTACTCTTCCCGCCATGCCATGCTATCGGTGTCGGCGGGAAGTTTTGTTTCATCCCAGAATAACAGTTCCACGACAATGTCAGAGTCGTCTCCGAATTTAGAACAGTCAATTCAATCGGTCCGAGAGAAATCTCAAGCATCCGCGGCAAGCATCGCTTCGCAGGAAGATCTGGAAAAGTTCCGGATCGAGTTCCTTGCCCGGAAGGGGAGCGTTGGCCAACTCTTCGACGATCTGAAGCTCGTCCCGCCGGACTTGAAGCCGAGCTATGGGAAACAGCTGAACGATCTTCGCGTTTTCGTCGACTCCCTCTATCAATCGGCGAAACAAAAGGTCGAATCGGCTCATGCCCGTAAGGAGAGCTTCATAGATCTTACGCTTCCCGGAAGAATCGTGCCGCTTGGTACGCGCCATCCGATCACTCAAACCTTGCAGGACCTTTCCTCGATTTTCACTTCCATGGGATTCGGGATCGTCGACGGTCCAGAGATCGAAGATGATTACCACAATTTCGAAGCGCTGAATTTCCCGCCAGACCATCCTGCGCGCGACATGCAGGATACGTTCTTCGTTGACAAAGATAAATTGCTGCGCACTCACACGTCTCCGGTCCAGATCCGGGTCATGAAAGAACGCCGTCCGCCGGTGCGAGTGATCATGCCGGGACGCGTATACCGGAATGAAGCGATCAGCGCCAGAAGCTATTGCCTCTTCCACCAGGTTGAGGGACTGTACGTCGACAAGAACGTAACCTTCAGCGAATTGAAGGGCACGCTCGTCGCCTTCGCGCGTGAATTCTACGGAAGCAATCTGAAATACAAGTTCCGGCCGAGCTTTTTCCCGTTCACAGAGCCGAGCCTGGAAATGGACATCACTTGCTTCCTGTGCTCCGGAAAAGGATGCCGGGTCTGCAAACAGTCGGGATGGCTGGAGATCCTTGGGGCCGGAATGGTACATCCGAATGTCCTGAAAAATGTCGGTTACGACCCGGAGGAATTCACGGGCTTTGCTTTCGGCATAGGCGTTGAACGAACCACATTACTGAGACACAATATTTCCGACATCAGGCTCTTGTTCGAGAACGATATTAGATTTCTAAAGCAGTTTTAGTCCTTACCACTATGCGCATATCTCTTAATTGGTTACGCCGCTACGTTCAATTCAAAATTAGCCCCGATGAGTTGGCTCAACAGCTTACGTCAGTCGGCTTGGAGGTAGAGGGAATCGAAGACCTTGGCAGTGCATTGAAAGGTTTTGTTGTAGGAGAAGTTCTTTCGGTGAGGAAACATCCGAATGCCGACAGGCTTTCCGTGTGCATGGTCAAAGTGGCAGGAGCAGCAAGAATAGATGAGTCGGCTTCAGACCTCCAGATCGTTTGCGGTGCTCCGAATGTTCACGCTGGACAAAAAGTTGCCGTAGGATTGGTCGGCGCTGTTGTTCCAAAGAATCAACATGATCCCGAGGGAAAACCGTTCACGCTCTCAAAGCTCAAAGTGAGAGGGGAAGAATCAAGCGGGATGATCTGTTCTGAATACGAACTGGGGCTTGGTAAAGATGCCAGCGGTATCCTGGTTCTTGAACCCGCCGCCAAGGTGGGGACGCCATTGGCAAATTATTTCGGTGCCGACGATGTCTCGTTTGAGATCGGGGTGACTCCGAATCGCCCGGATTGCCTGAACCATATCGGAATCGCCAGGGAGGCAGCACCGCTGCTGAAGAAGAAACTTCTCATCCCAGCGATAAAACTCCACGAGAACAAAAGTAAGCCTATCAAGAAAAGCATATCCATCGAGATACGGAACAAGGAAGCGTGTCTCCGCTACTCCGCTCGATTGATTACTAACGTCAAAGTTGCTCCATCGCCTCAATGGCTTCAATCGCTTCTCAAGTCTTGCAGCATCAGACCGATAAATAATGTTGTCGACATCAGCAATTTTGTGATGTTCGAATCGGGCCAGCCGCTGCACGCGTTTGATTACGATACTCTTCGGGAAAAAAAAATCATCGTGAAGAATGCCCTGGAAGGCGAGAAATTTACGACGCTCGACGGCACGGAACGCACACTTTCTTCCTCGACTCTTATGATCTGTGACGGTGAGCAAACGGTTGCTATTGCCGGCGTCATGGGGGGACTCAATTCTGAGATCTCCGACTCCACGACATCGGTCCTTATCGAAAGTGCCTGCTTCGAACAAACAAGCATTCGAAAGACGGCAAAGCGCCTGGGCATTTCCACAGACGCGTCGTATAGGTTTGAACGAGGGACCGATCCGAATGGCACGCTCTTCGCAGCCGACAGGGCAGCAATGCTTCTCGCGGAACTTGCGGGAGGGGACGTCCATAGCGGGGTTGTTGATGTGTATCCGAAAAAAATAAATGAGAAGGGGATCGCACTTCGCCTTTCTCGCGTGAATAAGGTGCTAGGCACGGCAATTCCAGCAGCCGAGGTTAAGAAAATGCTTCCTCCGATCGGCATCAGGATTCGACCCGCCTCGGCAGGACGGTTCATTTGCACGGCACCGACCTTTCGCCCGGACCTTGAACAGGAGATCGATATCATTGAAGAAATTGCCAGACTTCATGGTTATTCGAATATTCCGGACTCAACATCGACGACGATCGAGTTATCGCACCGTCTGTCGGGCAGGAGTACCGAAAATGACATTCGAAATTCGCTGGAAGGACTTGGCTTCAATGAAGTTGTCACTAACAGCCTCGTCGACGAAAGCGTTGCCAGATTGTTCTCCGAAAACATCGTCACCATCAAGAACCCTATCAGCAAAGACCTTTCTGCGATGCGGCCGAGTATGGTTGGCAGCATGCTGCAAACTGTCTTTTACAATTCCAATTACGGGACAAATGACATCAGGGTATTTGAAATTGGGAGAACGTACCATAAGGCTGAAAAGAACACGCCTGGTGCGGTAATACCCGGATATTTGGAGAAAAAGACCCTCGCCATCTGCTTGTCGGGAAGGAAAAGCGATGTCGGGTGGTATTCTGATGACCGGAATGTCGACATTTACGATATTAAAGGAGTTGTCGAGGGGTTGCTGAACAAAATTCTACTTGACAAATTTCAATTTATTTACTATGATAGCCGTAGTGCTTTAACTGAGGAGACTATAGCCATTGAAAAAAATGGCACTTACATCGGCTTTCTCGGCAAGGTGAAAAGGGAATTGCTCAAAAAATTTTCACTTGAAAGTGATGTTTATGTTTCCGTGCTAAGCATTGAAGAATTGACGAGGGAGGAAGAAGGGTTTAAAAGCTACGCCGCATCGTCAAAATTTCCTCCCGTCACCCGTGATTTGGCCTTCATCGTAGATAAAAGGACTTTGGTTGAAAGCGTCGACAATGTCATCAGATCAAGCGGCGCACCGTTATTGAAAAAGAGTACTCTCTTCGATGTCTTTGAGGGAGAACCTCTCAAAGAAGACAAGAAAAGTTTGGCGTTTGCGCTCGAGATGAATTCATCCGAAAGGACACTAACGGAGATCGAGGCCGATGCGGTAATTAAGAAGGTTGTGGCGGATGTCTGCTCTAAGTTTAATGCAGAGCTTCGAGGTTGATTAACGAGATAATGTCATAGGCGTGAAGTGCAAGATCAGCTTGAACAAGAAATAGTAAGCACGGAGAATTCTCTCGAGACGGCGCTGAAGCTGCTTTGGGACAAAGCCTATGCAGCTTCGATATCCATCAGTTCTCTCCGCGAAGAGAAGCACGCTATCCAGCTGAAAGCCAACGAATTAGAAGCAAGAATTCTGCAGATGCAGACCGAATTATCAGCGAAGGATGCTGAAATTGATAAACTCCGGAAAGAAGTCGATGCGATGTTGCTGACGTCTGCTTCCAACGGAAGCCTTAGCAAAGAGGAGAGGGTGCAGTTGCAGGAAAAAGTGAAGGCAATATTGGATAAGATCAATTCTCATCTATAAACTATACGAGGAAGCGTTATTGCTGACGTTCGCTAAATTTTCCCAACCTACAACTAGCTAGCACATTGGAATTGACGATGGACAGGAAAAGCGTGAGAGTAAAGATATTTGGGTCTGAGTATCCATTGCGTGGTGAGAGTGAAGAATTCACGAAGAAGGTCGCCGGATACGTCGACACGATGATCAGTTCAATTCACGATAAGATTCCTGAACAGCCACCGCTTACAATTTCCGTTCTCGCGGCGCTCAACATTACTGAAGACCTGTTGAAGGAGAAGGACAAGAACCGGGAGATGATAAGTAACTTCGAAAACGAGATCATCAAGATTTCGAATTACCTGGATACAAGTCTCCAGAGCAATGGATAATTCAATGTGCCACTTTTCGTAGGAGGCCTTTTTTACTCTTCTGGTGGGACAATTTAATCCGCACCGTCAGCCGTAGTCAACTACATTAAAGAACCTGACAGTTATACCACAGGGAGTTTGACTCATAATCGTCATATTACAGGCCTCACCCATTTCGCCTTTGGCGGAACGGATCTGCGAAACGCCTTCGGGTTTCCTGCCATCGCGGGATAGCAGACAGTGGAAGTAAGAAACGGTTAGGCAAACACCCACCGTTTAAAAGAACGAGGTTCTTTAAACAATTGCCTAGGGTAGCTGTGCGGATTTTTTTTTGTGCTTCGATCTATTAACTTCATACAAGAGAGATGCAGGAATATGCAAGTAGTCATTATCATTCCCATGGTGGTAGTATTATGCAGCCTTGCGGCTTATGCAGGATGGTACCTTAACGCCCGTTCCGGTCAGAATAAGATCATGGGAGCCGAGGAACGGGCTAAAAAGATCATCGCCGACTCCGAGCGGGAAGCGAACTCCGTCATGCGCGAGAAATTGCTCGAAGTGAAAGATGAGTGGTACAAGAAGAAACAAGACTATGACAACGAGGCAAATCAAAAACGGAGCAAGCTGCAGGCCTACGAGAAGCAGATAACCTCGCGCGAGGAGAACATCGACAGAAAAGTGGAACTGCTGAATAAAAAAGAGAGAGAACTCCACCAGATTCAGCGCGAAAATGAGGAAAAATTCAAAGTGGTGGATGCACGGCAGTCGGAGCTCGAGAAGATCATCGCAGAAGAGATCATACGGCTTGAGCGCTCTTCCGGACTCTCGCGCGATGAAGCCAAGAAGATCCTCATTGAGACCATGACGAATGCGGCAAAGACTGAGGCGGCTCAGACTCTTAAGGACCTGCGTGATAAGGTACGCGACACCGCGAAGCAGGAGGCACAGAAGATCATTGTTCAGGCTATCCAGCGTTCCGCAGCAGACCATGCTGTTGAAACGACAGTCAGCGTCCTGAATATTCAGAGCGACGAAATGAAGGGGAGGATCATAGGACGGGAAGGAAGAAACATTCGTGCCTTCGAGGCGGCGACTGGCGTAGATGTAATTGTAGATGATACGCCCGAAGCTGTTATTTTATCGGGCTTTGATGCATTTCGCCGAGAAGTTGCTAGAATATCGTTGGAACGCCTGATTGCAGACGGAAGGATACATCCGGCGCGGATCGAAGAGGTGGTTGGCAAAGTAAAAGGAGAGCTGGAAGAAGAAATCATACGCTCAGGAGAGAATGCACTCTTGGAGGCAGGCTTGCCCGGCGCGCATCAGGAAATAGTGAAACATATTGGTAGAATGAAATACCGCTCCAGCTACGGCCAGAATCTTTTACAGCACAGCATTGAAGTCGCTTATCTGTGTGGAATCATCGCCTCAGAGCTTGGCATCGACCCGATCCTTGCCAAACGGGCAGGACTGATGCATGACATCGGCAAAACGGTCGACCGAAGTATCGAAGGCCCGCATGCATTGCTTGGCTTTGAACTGGCGAAAAAATACAATGAACATCCCATCGTCGTCAATGCCATCGGCTCGCATCATGATGACATTCCCATGGAACATCCCATCTCTGCAATTGTTCAGGCTGCGGACGCTATCAGCGGAGCCCGGCCCGGAGCACGGCGAGAATCCGTCGAAGGATATGTTAAACGTCTTGAGAAGCTCGAATCCTTGGCGCAATCATTCCAGGGCGTCGCCAAAACGTACGCAATTCAGGCAGGAAGGGAAATACGTGTGATCGTCGAGCATGATAAGGTCGACGACGCGCAGGCAGACCAGCTGGCCCACGACATCGCGCAAAAGATCCAGACGGAAATGGAATATCCGGGACAGGTCAAGGTCATCGTCATTCGCGAAGTCCGGTCGATCGCATTCGCAAAATAGCGGCAGGTCCTGTGTCCGATGCTCACACGAATTGGCGTTACGGGGGGAATTGGAAGTGGAAAGTCCGAAGTCTGCAAGATCATTTCTACGTTTGATGTTCCATGTATTTCTGCGGACCTCATTGCCCGTCGTCTCACCGATTCCGACCCTGAGATCAAAAGAAAGATCATTGCCCGGTTCGGGCACAGTTCGTATGCTGCTTCAACGGGCATGTTGAACCGCGCCGTCGTCGCATCTCTCGTCTTTGACAACAGGGAAAACCTCCTGGCGCTCGATGCGATTGTTCACCCGCCAGTCTTAGAAGCTGTTGGCGAGGAAGCAGAGGCTCTTGAGAAGAAACAGCATATGGGATATATTATCGTCGAAGCAGCCCTCATGTTTGAATCGGGGCTGAACGAAAGATTAGATTACGTACTGACCGTCGCGGCGGAAGAGGCTCTCCGCATCGACCGCGTACGGCGACGGTCGAACCTCACGGAAGAGCAGATCCGATCGCGGATGCAGAATCAAATTCCCGCCGATGAGGCGATCGAATTGTCGGATTTCGTCCTCCATAACAACGGATCGCTGGATGACCTTCGGGCAAAAGTAGTTTTCTTCCATACAATATTTTCAGCATTGAAATCACATCCAAAGAGAGACCATGGACATTCTTGACAGCGAGGCTAATCTATTTTTCAAAACTTACAAGCGGCTTCCTCTGGTCATCGAACGGGGCGAGGGCTGTTATCTTTTCAGCAAAGACGGAGATAAGTATCTGGACATGTTCGCAGGGCTCGCGGTCAATGCCCTTGGCTACGGACATCCCGGCGTGATCGCAGCCATCGACAAACAAGCCAGGAAATATACGCATCTCTCGAATTACTTCGTCCAGGAGCCCCAGGTCGAACTCGCAGAGTGCCTCCTGCGTCATTCGAACTTTCAAAAGATCTTCTTCACGAATTCGGGAACAGAGGCGACCGAGGGAGCGATAAAGCTCGCCCGCAAGTGGGGAAAGAGCAACAACAAGACAAAGATATTCGGCATGACGAATGGATTCAGCGGCCGTTCCAT
>Ga0265319_1000416_pt1 | contig 30764 bp, 29 predicted proteins | sample 4824metaG_FD_192443 | JGI IMG/M metagenome (GOLD analysis project Ga0265319, IMG submission 192443) | Rhizosphere microbial communities from Carex aquatilis grown in University of Washington, Seatle, WA, United States - 4-8-24 metaG | ecosystem: Host-associated > Plants > Roots > Rhizosphere >...
CCAGGTCGCGCTGCACCTGCGCTACCGCCGCGGCGCCGCGATGCTCGACCTGCACGAGCGCGCGCTCGCCGCCACCAACAACGGCATCGTGATCGCCGACGCCGACCCGGACAGCGGCGGCTGGCCCGTCTCCTACATCAACGAGGCGTTCGAGCTGCTGACCGGCTACCGCGCCGAGGAGGTCGTCGGCCGCTCACTCGGCATCCTCCAGGGCGAGGAGACCGACCCCGAGCCGGTCGCCGAGATGGCCTCCGCGATGCGCGCCGGCGAGGAGTGCTGGGTCACGCTGCGCAACTACCGCCGCGACGGCTCGTCGTTCTGGAACGAGGTCTTCCTCACGCCCGTGCACGACGCCGACGGCGTCGCGCGGCGCTACATCGGCGTCCTCCACGACGTGACCGCGCGCGTGACCTCCGCGGTCGAGCTGGAGGAGGCGGAGGCGCGCTACCGCACGCTGATCGAGACGATCCCCGCCGTCACCTACATCGCCGACTGGGACGAGCTGGGCTCGTTCCGCTACGTCTCGCCGCAGATCGAGGAGCTGCTCGGCTTCCCCTCCGAGCGCTGGCTCGGCGACACCGGCATCTGGGAAGAGCACATCCACCCCGACGACCGCGACCGCGTGATCGCCGAGACGCGCTACGCCTTCCGCCAGCAGAAGGCGTTCGACTGCGAGTACCGCATGATCGCGTCCGACGGCCGCGTCGTGTGGGTGTGGGAGCGCGACACGGTGATCCGCGACGAGGCCGGCGAGCCGCACCTGACGCAGGGGATCATCACCGACGTCACCGCCACGCGGATCGCCGAGGCGGCGCTGGCCGAGAGCGAGGAGCGCAACCGCGGCGTCGTGCACGCGCTGGAGGAGGGGCTGCTGATCTACGGCGCCGATGGGCGCGTGCTGTCGTGCAACGCGGCCGCGACGAGGATTCTCGGGGCACGCGAGGAGGAGCTGCTGTACCGCACCGGGAGCGAGTGGCCGCTGCAGATCCTGCAGGAGGACGGCGAGCCGCTGCCGGACGGCGCGATGCCCTCCCAGCGCGCGCTGCAGAGCAGCCTGCCGCAGCGCGACGTCGTGCTGCGGATCGTCCGCCAGGACGGCAGCGAGGTGTGGACGTCGGTCTCCTCGCACCCGCTCGTGCGCGAGGGCGAGTCGCGCCCCTACGGCGCGGTGACCGCCTTCAGCGACATCACCGAGCGTCGCCGCGCGCAGGAGCAGATCGCGTTCCTCGCCTACCACGACCCGTTGACGAAGCTGCCCAACCGCGCGCTGCTGGACGAGCACCTTGCGCTGGGCTTGGCGCGCGCGCGCCGCTCGGGCCACGCGGTCGCGCTGCTGTACGTCGACCTCGACGACTTCAAGGCCGTCAACGACTCGCTCGGCCACGCCGCCGGCGACGAGCTGCTGCGGCGGATCGCGGTGCGGCTGCGCGGCGTCGTGCGCTCGACCGACCTGCTCGCGCGCCAGGGCGGCGACGAGTTCCTGATCCTTTTGACTGACCTGGAGAGCGACCCGCGGATGGCGGCCGAAGCGGTCGCCAAGCAGGTCGAGGCCGCGCTGCTGGAGCCGTTCTCGATCGCCGACGCGGAGTTCGAGATCGGCTCCTCGATCGGCATCTCGATCTACCCGCACGACGCCAACGACGCCGACACGCTGCTGCGCCACGCCGACGCGGCGATGTACGAGGTCAAGCAGGCCGGGCGCGGCGGGATCGCAAGCTATGGCGGGGACTCGCGCCACACGCTGGCGCGGCTGTCGCTGACGTCGAAGCTGCGGCGCGCCTTGCAGCGCGACGACTTCGTCGTCCACTACCAGCCGCTGGTGGTGCCGGCGACGGGCGAGCTGGCGGCGTTCGAGGCCTTGGTGCGCTGGCAGGACGCCGAGCGCGGGATCGTCGGCCCGAACGAGTTCATCCCGCTGGCCGAGGACGCCGGCCTGATCGAGGCGATCGGCGGCTGGGTGCTCAACGCCGTCTGCGCGCAGCTGCGCGAGTGGCAGTCGGCCGGCCTCGACGCGCACGTGCACGTGAACGTCTCGCCGCGCCAGCTGCGGCGGCCGGACTTCCCGACGACCGTGCGGGAGGCGCTGGCGGCCGAGGGGTTGGCGCCGAGCGCGCTGACGCTGGAGATCACCGAGTCGGCCGCGATGCTCGACGCCGAGCGCGCGAACCCGATCGTGCGCGCGCTGCACGAGATGGGCGTGCGGCTCGCGATCGACGACTTCGGCTCCGGGCACTCCTCGTTGTCGCGCCTGCGCGACGTGCCGGTCGAGGTGCTGAAGATCGACCAGTCGTTCCTGCGCGGCGTCCCCGACGACCCGCAGGCGGCGGCGATGACGAGAGCGATCATCGAGCTGGGCTCGGCGCTGGGGATGCTGACCGTCGCCGAGGGCGTCACGAGCGAGGCGCAGCGCCGCTTCCTCGTCGAGCACGGCTGCCCGCTCGCACAGGGCTTCCACTTCGCCAAGCCGCTGGAGGCGGCGGACGCGACGGGGCGGCTGCGGGCGCTCGTGGCCGGGCGCTGACGCCCGCATACGCGCTCGCGACCGGTAGGGCTCGAGCGCGCAGTAGCGCCGCGTTCCCTGCGCCAGACGTCCACGGCGCTTGACAGCGGCGTGGGCGTCTGGTTGGGTCGCGGGGGATGAGCCGGGAAGAAGCGAATCGGATCGCCCGCGCGGTCGAGCGCGCGCGGCGCTCCAGACGGACCGCGCTCAAGGTCGCGATCCCCACGGTGGCGGCGTTCGGCGCCGGCGCCGCGATCGCGATCGGCGCGATTCCGGGGAGCGACGGGACGATCACGGGGTGCTACGTGACGAACACCGACGTGATCAGCGCGTATCAGGCGGCGCCCGGCGAGCTGCGCGTCATCGACCCGAGCCTGCCCGCCAGACAGCCCAGCGGCGCCCCGAACCCGCAGGCCGTCTGCCTCAACGGCGAGGCACCGATCTCCTGGAACCAGAGCGGTCCCCAAGGTCCGCAGGGCGTTCAGGGCCCCGTCGGCGCGCAGGGTCCCACCGGCAGAAACCTGATCGGCTCGACCTCCTTCAGCCTCGGCGGCGGCGGCCGGACGTTCCTCAAGCTCGACGGCATCGACGGCGAGTCGGCCGACAAGCAGCACAAGGGCGAGATCGAGCTCAGCTCGTTCTCGATCGGCACGAGCGCCCCGCACGCGTCCGCCGGCGGAAGCGGCGCCGGCAAGGTCAGCTTCTCGAGCTTCACGATCACGAAGTCGATCGACAAGGCCTCGCCGCAGCTGTTCAAAGCCGCCGCGACCGGCAAGCACTTCAACAAGGCAACCGTCGAGTTCGTCCGCAAGGCCGGCAGAGGGCAGCAGGAGTACCTCGAGTACAAGCTGACCAGCGTCCTCGTCTCGAGCATCCAGGACGGCACGTCCGGCAGCGGCCGCCCGACCGAGCAGATCAGCTTCAACTTCGCCAAGATCGAGGAGGTCTTCCTCGGATCCAACGGCAAGCCGGTCCAGCAGGTCAGCATCAACCTGCAGAACAAGCTTAATTGACCGAGCCGGCGCCCGCGGCCGCGGGCAGCGCCTACGAGCAGCTCGCGTATCCCGGCTACGCCTACGCCGCGACGCACCCCGCGCGGCTGGAGGCGGTCGGCCGGCTGCTCGGGCTCGACCCCGCGCCGGCGGCGTCGTGCCGGGTGCTCGAGCTGGGCTGCGGCGACGGCGGGAACGCGCTGTCGATCGCGCAGACGCTGCCGGGCGCGCGGGTCGTGGGCGTCGACGCCGCGGCGGCCGCAGTCGCGCGCGGGAGCGAGCTGGCGCGCGCGGCCGGGCTGGAGAACGTCGAGCTGCGCGCCGGCTCCTTCGAATCGCTCGAGCCCGAGCAGATCGGCCGGGTCGACTACGTCGTCGCCCACGGCGTCTACTCGTGGATCCCGCCGGCCGCGCGCGTCGCGCTGCTCGCGTGCGTGCGGCGCTGCCTCGCACCCCACGGGATCGCGTTCGTGAGCTACAACGCGTACCCGGGCTCGTACCTGCGCGACATGGCGCGCGACATGCTCCGCTACCACCTGCGCGACGTGACCGATCCGGCCGCGCGGCTGGCGGGCGCGCACGAGCTGATGGAGACGATCGTCGCGATCGAGGAGCCGTCGCCGTACGCGCGCGTGCTGCGCGAGCAGCTCGGGCGCATGCTGCGCGCGAGCGACGCGCTGCTGTTCCACGACGACCTCGCCGAGATCAGCACGCCCTTCTACTTCCACGAGTTCGTCGAGCACGCGGCCGGGCACGGGCTGGGCTTCCTCGCCGAGGCGGACCTGTCGGAGAGCCTGATGCGCGACGTGCCGGAGAGCGCCGAGCGGCTGCTGGCCGGCCGCCCCGACGACGCGGTCGTGCGCGAGCAGTACCTCGACTTCTTCAAGAACCGCATGTTCCGGCAGACGCTGCTGTGCCACGGCGAGGTGTCGGTGCGGCGCGCGCTGGACGACGCGGTGCTGGAGCGGCTGTCGCTGTCGTCGGCGGCGCGGGTGGAGAGCGTCTCGGACGAGGGGGAGACGCTCACCACGCCCGACGGCTTCACGATGACGACCTCCGAGCCGCACGTGCTGGCCCCGATGCACGCGCTCGCGGAGGCCTGGCCGGCGGCGGTCGCGTTCCCGGAGCTGCTCGAGCACGCACTCGCGGCCGTCGGTCCGGACGTCCCGCGCGATGTCGTCGCCGAGCGTCTGCGCGACGTGATGCTCCAGGCCCATCTCGCCCGCGTCGTCGGCCTGCACGGCTGTCCGCCGCCCGTGGCGAGCGGCACGGCCGGCCCGGGCGCGCGCCCCCGTGCGAGCGCGCTCGCACGGGGGCAGCTCGCCGCCGGCGCGCCGGTGCTCAGCTCGCTGCTGCACACCAACGTCAAGCTCGACGACCCGCTCGACCTGGCGCTGCTGCCGCTGCTCGGCGGCACCCGCGACCGCGCCGCGCTCGGCGACGCCGTCCCCGGTCAGCCCACCGCCGCGGACATCGACGCCGCCCTCGCCCGCCTCGCCGCGCTCGGGCTGCTGCACGCCTGAGCGCCGGCGGGCGCTACCTCCCGCTGCGCAGCCGCCGCACCGCTTCGAGGTGCAGTTCGGAGAAGCGCACCGCAAGCTCGAAGTTGCGTCGGGCGAGCCGCCGCATGATCCGGTTCTCTTCGCGGAGAGCTGCGAGGCGCCGCACAAGCTCCTCTCTGCTCAGCTCCTGCTCCATAGGGTCAGAGTTTATCGTAATCATCGTCGGTGGCCGCCTCCTCGTTCGGCGCGGAGATGTCGTCGAGCGGCTCCGACAAGCGCTCGAGCGCATCGTGAAATTCATATGCGGCACTTCTCCACAAATAAACGTCGTCCTCCAGATCGCCGACGGAGCTCTCGGACACCTCGAAAGGTCCGGCGCGCTTGAGCCAATCGCCGTTCCTCATGCGCACGACCGTCGAAGCGACGACGAAGGCGCCGCCCACGGCGAGCACGAACGCGATCGAGACGAGGAGCAGTCGCGCGGCCCAGATGACCGGCCGGCTGTCGAAGACGACGTCGACGACCTGCGGGTTCTGCGGTACAGGCAGGCGGTGCGGGAAGAGCGCCATGCACAGCGCCGCCGCTCCGACCGCCGTGAGCGGGAGCAGTGTCGTGGTGACGCTGCGCCGGGGTGTTGAGTGGTGGTTGGTGTCGGTAGTCATCGGTGATGAGGCTAGTACTTAAGGCTTCAGTGCTCAACAACCAGTTATGTGGTCACGTTAAGCGTGGGATTTGCACAGTTATATGCTGTGCTCTGCGCGGCTCCCGTCGCGCGTGCCGTGCTCGAGCGCCATGTTGGCCGCCGGCGGAACTCGCGCTCGGCGGACTGGCTGCTCACGAGCGGACGACGCCGCGTCGGGACCGCGCACGCCGCGCGCACGCGGCCCCGGGCATAGCGGCCTAACCGGGCAGCGGCTCCTTCGCGCGCGGCGCGGGGTCGTACGCGTCGGCCGGCTCGAGCAGCTGCTTCGTCGTCTCGCGCAGCTCGGCCGTGTCGTCGTGGCCGTGCACCGAGACGGCGTGCTCGGTCGCGGCGCGGATCACCTCGTCCTCCTCGCCGATGATCACAAGCGAGCAGTTGGACTCGCTCGGCCAGCGCCGGCAATCGGCCATCTTGCGGGCCATCGTGCGCTCCTCTCGTAGGGGACCGAGGCGCATCGTCTCTCGCGCGCGCGGGCGCGTCAACCGCGCGCGCCGGGTCAGGCGTGCTGCCGCGCGACCTGCGGAGCGCGCGAGCCGCGCACGTACAGCCAGCCGCACACGCTGGCGAACAGCAGGGCGGCGAGCGGGCCGGCGATCTCGAGCGCATCGCCGCCGCCGGCCTCGGCCAGCTCGTGCAGGCCGCCGACGATCAGGTAGGCGGCGAACGCGATCACGAGCAGGCCGGTCACGAGGAAGAAGCGGCGCAGGTCGAGCTTCACCGAGCCGCGGTAGAAGGCGGCGCCGAGCGCGACCGCGGCGACGAGGCCGAGCGCGCCGCCGACGACGGTCGCCACGAGCCCGGAGTTGCCGACGGACACGAACAGGAACAGCGCGGTCTCGAACCCCTCGCGCGCGACCGCGACGAACGCGACGAGCGCGAGCGCTGTGCCGCCGCCCGACGCGACCGCGTCGCCGACCTGTGCGCGCAGCGCACCGCCGATCGTTCTCGACTGCTTGCGCATCCAGAACACCATCCACGTGAGGACGGCGGCCGCGACGAGCATCGCGGTGCCCTCGTAGACCTGCTCGGCGGTCCCATGCAGCTCCCCGACGGTGGCGAACAGCAGCGCGCCCATCAGCACGCTCAGGAGGACCGCCAGCCCGGCGCCCCACCACACGGCGGCGCCGTGCCGGGCGCGCTGGCCGGTCTTGTTGAGGAAGGCGAAGACGAGCCCCAGCACGAGACTGGCCTCGAACGCCTCGCGCAGCACGATCACGAAAGCATCCACGGTTAGGCGAGCCTAACACAAAACCGACCCCGTGGCTCGGAGATCGACGCGTCGTGCCGCTCCGGGTGGTCCACGGACCATCGGTCGCCCGGCCGGATACCAGAAGCTAGAGTGAGCCGAGCGGATATGTCAGCGTCGTAACAGGGGGAAGAGGATGGAACGCAAGCTGGTCGCAACGGGCACTGCTGTGCTCGCGCTCGCGATCGTCGGCTGCGGCAGCACGGGGCCGATGACGAGAGCCGAGTTCACGAAGCAGGCGAACGTCATATGCACGCACCGCCAGGCGCTGTTGAGGGCGGCCCAGACGCAGCACCCGGGCGACGTCGCAGCGATCGTGGCAGCCGACTACCCGGTGCTCAAGGACGCGGTCAGGAAGCTCGAAGCGCTGCGCCCGCCGGCGGCGCTCAAGAGCGACTTCGCCAGCGTCATGGCGTTCGAACGGCTGCAGGTCAGAGCCGCCGAGTACTACAGGCGCACCGGCAGGTATCTGACCACCTCGACCGAGGACGGGCCGCCGCTCCATCGCCACGAGGCGATGCGCGCGCAGATGGGCATGACGGCCTGCAATCTCTAGCGCGCTGCGGCAAGCCGGCCACCGGGACGACGGGCGCGCAGCCCGTCGTCCCGGCCCGCCGGAGCAGGCCCGTCAGCCCGCCACGCCCTCACCGACCTCGACGTCGCCCGTGCGGGCGATGCGGTGCCAGGCGAGGTGGCTGCCGAGCAGCGCGGTGACGAGCGACTCGATCACGACGAGGTACATCAGCTGACGGTAGACGAGCTGCTGCAGCGGCAGCGTCCACAGCGGCCGGCGCGACTCGCCGTCGTAGCCGAAGGCGACCCACGCGAGCACGAGCTGCAGGCCGTTGAAGGCGAGCCAGAAGGCGAGGATCGGCATCGGGTCGAGGAACACGATGCTGTAGAGCGCGAACAGGTCGATCAGCGGCGCGAACAGCGGCAGCAGCACCTGGAACAGCGCCAGGTAGGGGATCGCGCGGCGGCCGGCGCGGCGCCCGCGCGGGTCGAGCAGCGCGCGGCGGTGCTTCCAGGCGGACTGGATCGTCCCGTACGCCCAGCGGTACCGCTGGCGCCACAGGCCGCGCAGCGTCGAGGGGACCTCGGTCCACGCGCGCGCGTCCTGCGCGTAGACGACGTGCCAGCCGGCGCGGCCGACCGCGAGCGTCACGTCGGTGTCCTCCGCCAGCGTCGCGCCGGAGATCCCGCCGGCGTCGATCAGCGCCTGGCGGCGGAACGCGCCGATCGCGCCCGGCACGGTCGGCATGCAGTCGAGCATCTCGTACACGCGCCGGTCGAGGTTGAAGCCCATCACGTACTCGACGTGCTGCCAGCGGCCGAGCAGCGAGCCGCGGTTCCCCACCTTCGTGTTGCCGGAGATCGCGCCGACGCCGGGATCGCGGAACGGCGCCACGAGCGCGCGCAGCGTGCCCGGCTCGAACACCGTGTCGCCGTCGACCGTGACGATGAAGGCGTGTCGCGCGGCCGCCGCGCCGCGGTTCAGCGCGGCCGGCTTGCCCTGGTTGACCTGCCGCAGCACGCGCACGTTCGGCAGCGCGAGCCGCTCGACGATGTCGCCGGTGCCGTCGCTCGAGCCGTCGTCGACGACGATCACCTCGAAGCAGCCGGCGGGGTAGTCGCTGCCCGCCAGCGAGCGCACCGCGCGCTCGATCCCGACCGCCTCGTCGTGCGCCGGCACGACGATCGAGACGCCCGGCAGGAACGGCGCCGCCTCGGCGGCGCGCCGCCGGACGCGGCGCACGTGCATGTGCGCGACGACCAGCACGAACAGCATCCGCAGCGCCGCGAGCGCGGTGATCGCGAAGACGACGAGCGTCAGCGCGCGGGTGACCCAGCCGGCGATCCGCAGCATCGCGACGAGCAGCTCGCCGCGCGTGCGCGCCCAGCCGGCGACCGGCACCTCGGCCTCCCAGCGTGGGATCCCGGCCAGCTGCGAGACGGTGACGAAGCGGAAGCCGCGCGCCCGCAGCCGCGGGATCAGCTCCTGCAGCGCGGCGACCGTCTGCGTGCGGCGCCCGCCGGCGTCGTGCATCATCACGATCCCGCCCTGGTCGCCGTGCGGCGTGGCGGCCGCGACGATCGCGCCGACGCCCGGCTGGCTCCAGTCCTCGGTGTTGAAGGTCGACAACGCGATCGCGTAGCCGTGCCGCGCGACGTCCGCCCAGGCGCGAACCTCGGACGGGAGCGCGTCGGCCGGCGTCGCCGAGTAGGGTGGGCGCACGAGCCGCGGGCGCACGCCCGCGATCCCGGAGATCGCGGCCTCGGTCATCGCGATCTGCTCGTCGCGCTCCCAGCCGGGCAGGGCCGCGAGGTCGGGGTGGGTGAAGGAGTGGTTGCCGAGCTCGAAGCCGTCGCGGTGCTCCTCGCGCACCAGCCCCGGGTTGCGGACCGCCTGGCTGCCGACGAGGAAGAACGTCGCCGGCACGTGGAAGCGCCGCAGCACCGCGATCACTCTCGGCGTCCAGTCGGCGCTCGGGCCGTCGTCGAACGTCAGCGCGATGCGCCTGCCGAACGGCGGCACATCGGAGCGCAGGGTCCCGCCCGGCCCGGCCTCCAGCACCGGCCGCTGGCCGGCGATCGGCGACGCCACGGCGGCGCCGTTGCCGGTCCCGCTCTGGCCGACGGTCTTCGTCGTGAAGCCCTCCACGAGCAGCAGCAGCACGAGCACGCCGAGGCAGAAGCCGAGGATCAGGCGGTGCCCCGGCGGGTTGCCGGAGCGGGGGAGGGGAGCGGCGCCGGCGGGTCCGCGCCGGCTCACGAGCGGTCGGCGGTGGGGGGTGCGCCGGGGCGCGAAGTCCGCCCGTCCGGACGCAGCAGCCGCGTGCTGCGGTCCGCGATCAGCCGCGTGCGCGGGTGGCCGGCGGCGGCATGTCGCCGCTCAGGCACGACGAGGCGCAGCGGTGCCCGCCCCGCGACGACGACGTGCAGCGGCGTCAGGCTCGCGAAGCCGGTGGCGCCGACGCCCAGCCCGACGACCCACAGCGCCGCGCCGAGCACGGCGAGCAGGCCGAGCGGCCGCAGCAGCCGGTGGCGGCGCCCCGCCTCGTCGAGGAAGACGGGTCGCTCGCGGCCGGCAGCGTCCCAGGGCGACGCCGCCCTGTCGTGATCGTCGCGCACGAGTCGCATCCCGACGCTCGATTGTCCGGACGCGCGCACCGACCGACATGGGGATTCGATGTCGGTTCTGTTAGGACGCCGCGGGCTGGCCCGGCGGGCGAGATCGCCGCTGCTAGCGTCAGATCGATGGCGCGGATCGCGGATCGTCGCATCCGGCTCGGCGCGCTCGCGGCGACGGCGGCCGGGCTCGCGCTCGCGTTCGCGCCGGCGCTCGGGGCGCGCAGCAGCGCAGCGGCCCCTGTGCGCGCGTACGTGCGCGTCGACCAGGCCGGCTTCGCGGCCGGCGCGCCGGCGCGCGCGCTGCTGCTGGCGAGCGGTCCGCTGTCCGGCGCCAGCTTCGCCGTCGTCGGCGCCGACGGCGGCGTCGTGCGCAGCGGCCCGGCGGGGGCCTCGCTGGGGCGCTGGAGCGCGCGCTTCCCGGACGTCCTCGCGCTCGACCTCGGCCCGTTGCCCGGTCCCGCGACCGACCACGTCGTCGTCACGCGCGGCGGGGCCACAGTGGCGACATCGCCGCCGTTCCGGGTCGACGCGCCGGCCGCCCTCTACGACCCGCTCGCCGGCAACGCGATCCGCTTCCTGCGCGCCCAGCGCGACGGGCCAAACGTCGACCCGTCGCTGCTGCACCGCCGGCCTTCGCACCTGCTCGACGCGCACGCGACGCTGTTCAAGGCCCCGGCGTATCGCAACGACGTCCTCACCAGCACGCTTACGCCGGCCGGCGGCACGATCGACGCGAGCGGCGGCTGGTTCGACGCGGGCGACTACCTGAAGTTCTTCGAGACCGCCTCGTTCACCGACGTGCTGCTGCTGCAGTCGCTGCGCGATCACCCGGCCGCCTTCCCCGACCTCGCCGCCGCGCAGGCCGAGGCGCGCTTCGGGATCGACTGGCTGCTGCGCATGTGGGATCCCGCCAGCGGCCGGCTCGCCTACCAGGTGGGGATCGGGAACGGCAACTCACGCGTGCTCGGCGCGCACGACGCGAGCTGGCGGCTGCCGCAGGCCGACGACCGGCTGAGCGCGCCCCGGCGGGGTCGCGGCGCCTGGTACATCGTCCACCGCCCGGTGTTCGTCACCGGCGGCCCGCGCACGCCGATCAGCCCGAACCTCGCCGGCCGCGGGGCGGCTGCGTTCGCGCTCTGCGACCAGGTCTTCCGCGCGAGCGACCCGGCGCTGGCCGACCGCTGCCTGTCGGCCGCCGAGTCGCTGTTCGCGCACGCGCGCACCGCGCACGTCGGGCGGCTCACGACCGCCGCCCCGTACGACTACTACCCCGAGACCGAATGGCGCGACGACCTCGAGCTGGGCGCGGTCGAGCTGTCGCGCGCGCTCGCGGCCGACGCGGGCGGCGTCTATACGCACGCGTCCGCCGTCTACCGCCGCCTCGCCGGCCACTGGGCCGACGCGTACATGAGCAGCCCGCTCGCCGGCACCGACACGCTCAACACGTTCGACGTCGGCGCGCTCGCGCACGCCGAGCTGGCCTGGACGATCGACCGCTGGGACGACGCCGACCTCGGCATCGGCCGCTTCGAGCTGGTGCAGGACCTGCACGACCAGCTCGCGCTGTGGCAGCGCGTCGCGCGCAGAGATCCGTTCGGCCTCGGCGACGACTACGGCGACGGCGACGTCGCGCAGCACGCGTTCGGGCTCGCGTGGGAGGCGCGCGCGTACGACGCGATGGCCAGCACGACGCAGTTCGCCGCCTTCGCGCAGCACCAGCTCGACGTCGCGCTCGGCGCGAACGCGTGGGGCAGCTCGTTCGTCGTCGGCGCGGGGACGACGTTCCCGCACTGCCTCCACCACCAGGTCGCGAACCTCGTCGGCTCGCTGACCGGGACGGGCGCGATCCTGCTCGGCGCGACCGTCTCCGGCCCGGCCAGCCCGGCCGCGCTCAGCAACCTCGGCGGGATGCCGCAGGGCGCGCGCACCTGCCCGGTCGCGGGCGGGAACCGCTTCGCGGCGTTCGACGGCCACGGCGCGCGCTACGTCGACAACGTCGAGGCGTCGCCGAGCGTCGAGCCGTCCGACGACGCGGCCGCGCTCGCGCTTGCGGCGTTCGCGCAGGCCGCCGGCAGCTGAGTCGTCACCGACTCTTCACGCCTCGATCCCAGCTCCGCAACGAGATCGCGCGACCGCGCGCTTAGCGTCGTGCCGCCCATATCCGAATGAAGGGGTAACGACGTGAAGAGGATCTTCAGACGGCGCCTGTCGCTGCGGCTCGCGCTCGCCGTAACCGTGGCGCTCGCCGCGCTCACCGGCACCGTGCTCGCCGCCGGCGGCGTGTTCTCGACGGCCGACAATCCGTGGCCCTACGCGCCGGTCGGCCATGCGCCGGTGCTCGCCGCGATCGGCGACGTCTCCTGCCAGCCGGGCGCCCCGCTCGAGGCCGAGAAGCAGAAGGACGTCTGCGACCAGACCGGCAGAGGCAGCACCACGCGCATGCAGGCGCAGACGGCGACCGCCGACCAGATCGAGGCGATGCACCCGGCGCTCGTCGCGATCCTCGGCGACGAGCAGTACCAGGTCGGCCGCTACGAGGACTTCATGGGCTCGTTCGACACGACCTACGGCGCCTTCAAGTTCCTCCAGCGCCCCTCCCCGGGCAACCACGAGTTCTACTCGAACCACGGTGAGACGGGCGTCCACGGCGACGGCTACTTCGACTACTACAACGGCTACCAGCACAACGCCGACGGCAGCGTCGTGACCGACAGCTTCACGCAGGACGCGCCGGGCGTCGGCACGTTCACGCAGCCGCGCCCGCGCCAGGACGGCCAGGCCGGCCACGTCGGGACGAACGGCGACGGCTGGTACTCCTACAACCTCGGCTCGTGGCACATCATCTCGCTCAACGTCGAGTGCGCCGTGCAGCCGGGCGGCTGCGACCCGAACGGCTCGTGGTTCGCCGGCGAGACGAGATGGCTCGCGCAGGATCTCGCGCTCGACCGCTCGCAGTGCACGCTCGCCTACTGGCACCAGCCGACGTTCTCGGTCGCCAACGCGACGGCCAGCGACGAGGGCAACGCCGCCGACGCCTGGTGGAGACTGCTCTACAAGCACGGGGCGGACCTCGTCCTCAACGGCCACGACCACACGTACGCCCGCTACGCGCCGATGGACCCGAGCGGCAGAGCGGATCCGAAGCACGGCATCCGCGAGTTCATCGTCGGCACGGGCGGCGAGTCGCTCGACCAGCCGATCGCGAACGCGAACACGCCGAACCTGCAGGCGGCGACCGGCGCCTACTACGGCGCGATGGCGCTGACGCTGGACCACGGCAGCTACCACTGGGACTACGAGTCGGCGATGAAGGACCCGAGCGCCGACCCGAGCCTCCCGGCCAGCTACAGCGACGCCGGCAGCACGCGCTGCCACGGCGGCGACGGGGACCGCTGACCGCATCGCATGAGCGACGCGGCGGGGTGGGCAAGGACGCCCGCCCCGCCGCGGGCGCTACCCGTTCAGCGGCAGCACGAGCGCCGGGCCGTCGACCGTGCCCTCCGACGGCACGACCGCCGTGCCGATCGCGAAGAACTCGATCACGTGCGAGCCCCAGCCGTGGCTGCCCTCGGCGATGCGCGCGCCGACGATCCCCTGCGCCTGCAGCGCCTGCGCCTCGCGCTGCATGCGCTCCTGGGCCAGCTCGCGCGCCTCGTACAGCGCCTGCGTGAAGTTCGGCATCTCCTGGTTGCGGCCGAACTGCTTCCACGAGGCGCGCAGCCCCTGGTGGGCGACGTGGTAGACGCAGTTGCCCATCACGAGCCCGACCGGCCGGTGGCCGCCGCGCAGCAGCGTCGTGAAGTCCTGGCCCGACAGGTCGCTCGTGAACGGCCGCCCGTTCGGCGCGCGGTGCAGCGCGCCCTCGCGGTGCTTGACGGCGGTGCCGATCGCGATGAACTCGGCCAGCTCCGCGCCCCACTCGTAGCGGCCGATCGTCAGCCGCACGCCGACGACGCCGTCGGCGCCGAGCTGGTCGGCCTCCTCCTCCATGCGCGTCATCGCCAGCTCGCGCGCGTGGTACATCGCCTGCGTGAGGACGCCCATCTCCTGGTTCTTGCTCCAGTTGGCCTGCTGAAACCCGATGTGGTAGATCGAGCTGCCGAGAACCAGTCCGAGCGGGTCGAAGCCGGCCTCGCGCACGACCAGCAGCTCGTTGGGGGAGAGGTCGCAGGTGAAGAAGCCCGCCGCCGCGTCGCGCTTCATCCGCTCCACGCGCGCGCGGCCGGCCTCCGGCACGCCCTCCAGCGAGCCGGGGGCGTACTCGCCGGGAGCCGGGGCCTCCTCCGGAGCGCCGCCGCCGGCGGTGGGATCCTGCGCCGCCGCCTCGGGCGCGCCGTCCGCGCCCGCGTCGTCGTCCGGCTCGTCGTCCTGGTCGCGCTTGAGGAAGCCCACGGTTCGTCCTTTTCGTCGGTCGTTCAGGTCAGCCACTGCTCGAGCGTCTGCCGCGCCCGCTCGCTGCGGCCCGCCTCGGCCGTCAGCGCGGCCGACAGGCGCCCGAGCCAGTCGTCCAGCTCGACGCGCTCGCGCTTGAGCACGATCCCGCCGGACACGCTCGCGACGAGCGCCTCGACCGCGCCGTGCTCGGCGCCCAGCTCGAACTGCACGTCGTCGAGTCTCAGCACGACCCGTCGCACCACCTTCGGGCCCATCAACCCGGCGCGCCGCCGCTCGACGCGCGTGCGCGCCGGCAGCATCGCCTCGAGCTTGCCGGCGACGACGTCGGCGAACTGCGAGAGGTCCGCGGCATCGGCCCGCAGCGCCGCGGCGAGCAGATCGACGTCGGGCTGCGCTGCGTCTGCGGCCACGGCGGGAGCCTAATGGACGCGGGGGATCGGCAAGCCGTGCGGAGCGCCGCCGCGCCGGTCACGGCGACACCGGCGGCCCGGACCCTTAGGGTTCCGGGCTCGATGTCCTCGCAGATCGAGTTGGAAGCCAGCCCCCAGGGCCAGGCCGCCGCCGTCGTGCGGCTCGCGCCGCGCGCGGTTCCGCGCTGGCGCGTGGAGCGCGGGCCGGCGGCGCTCGCGGCGCTCGTCGCCGCCGCGGTCGCGGTCGTGCTGGGGGCCGCCGGGACGCGCTACCTCGTGCTCGCCGGCGTCGGGCCGCCCATCCCGGAATGGGTCGGCGGGCCGCTGCAGGACATCGGCTGGCGCGCGCAGCCCGAGCTGATGTGCGCGCTGCTCGTGACGATGGTGACCGCCTACTTCGCGGTGCTGCGCTGGAGCGCGACGATCTCGGTGCGGATGGCGATTGGGGCGATCCTGCTGCTGCACGTCCTCTTCATGCTCGCGCCGCCGCTGCTGTCGAGCGACGTCTTCAACTACATCGACTCGGGGCGGCTCGACGCGCTCTACCACCTGAACCCGTACGTCGCCACGCCGCTCGCGCACCCCGGCGACGGGGCGTTCCAGTTCACGGGGATGGCGTGGGCCGACACGCCGAGCGTCTACGGGCCGGGCTTCACGCTGCTCAGCGGGGCGCTCGCGCCGCTGGGGATGGCCGGGCAGCTGTGGGCGCTGAAGGCGCTCGCCGCGCTCTCGAGCCTCGCCTGCACGGCGCTCGTGTGGGCGTGCGCGCGGCGGCTGGGCCGCCCGCCGCTGCAGGCGGTGCTGTTCTTCGCGCTCAACCCGATCGTGCTGCTGGCGGCCGTCGGCGGCGCGCACAACGACCTGCTGATGGTCGCGCTGATGCTGCTCGGCGTGTGGCTCGCGCTGGGGGAGCGCACGCGCCCGGCCGTCGTGGCGGTCGTCGGGGCGATCGCCGTGAAGCTGACGGCGGCGCTGATCCTGCCGTTCATCGTCGTCGGCGCCGGCCGGCGGCGCTGGCCCGGCGCTGTCGCGGCGGCGCTGCTCGCGTTCGCCGCGCTGGCGATCAGCGCGCTGGCGCTCTACGGCGCGGCGTCGTTCCACCTCGTCGGCACGCTGAGCGCCGGGACGACGCGGCACGTCGGCGAGCTGAAGAGCGTCCCCGGCTTCATCGCCGGCTACGCGGGCGTCGGGCCGATCTCCTCGGCTGGGCGGACCGTGCTCGCCGTCGTGTGCCTGAGCGCGATCGGCGTCGCCTTCTGGTCGGCGCTGCGCGGGCGCCTGCCGTGGCTGACGGCGGCCTGCTGGAGCATCCTCGCCGTCCTGCTCACGTCCACGCGCCTGGAGCCGTGGTACGCGGTCTGGCTGATCCCGCTGGCCGCGCTCAGCGGCGACCGCCGCGTGCGCCGCGCCAGTCACGCGCTGCTGATCGCGATCGCCTTCATCGCCTTCACCCGCTACGCGCTGCGGCTCGGGATCCAGTACCCGCACGGCGGGTAGGCGCCGGCTGTCTACGCGGCGGCGCCCTCCAGCGCGGGCGCGGGAGCGTCCACGCGGGTGACGCTGAGGTAGACGACGAACAGCGCGATCAGCGCCGCGAGCGCGAGGCTGACGGGTCCGGTCCCGAGGTCGAGGCCGCCGCGCGCGCGGCTGACGGCCAGCCAGTCGGCGATCGAGGCGCCGAGCGGGCGGGTCAGGACGTAGGCGCTCCAGAACGCGAGGATCGCGTTGAGGCCGAATCTCCAGTAGCCGATCGCCGGGACCATGATCGCGGCGGCGAACAGCACGGCCGAGGCGAGGTAGCCGAGCCCGAACGTGACGGCCGTCAGGTCGCCGACGGCGGTGCCGAGCGCGAACGTCGCGAGCACGGCCGCCCAGTAGAACAGCTCGCGCCGCGGGGTGCGGATGCTGTGGATCGAGAGCGTCCGCTCGCTCGCGTACCAGGTGGCGAAGACCGCGGCGAGCGCGACCGCGTAGAAGATGCTGGAGGCGACGTAGGGGACGCCGAGGCCGACGTGCAGCGCGTCGGCGGCCATCGTGCCGAAGACGCCGACCATCGCAACGGCCAGCCAGTAGCGCCAGGCGACGTAGCCGTTGGCGCGGAACTGCAGGATCAGCGCGACCACGAGCCCGATCCCCCCGAGCACGACCGCAATCTCGGGCACGAGCTTGTGCACGAGGAAGTCCGACGTCGACTCGCCCATCGCGGTCGTCAGCGCCTTGACGATCCAGAAGAAGGCCGTCACCTCGGGCACCTTCGAGAGCCGCTGGGCGGTGGAGGACGCGTGGCGCGGTGCGGAGGATTCCATCGGGAGCTGACCTCGATCCGGGGGCGGGAACGACGCCATAGATAATCAGAGCGCTGCGGCCGGCTCAGGCACCGTCTGATAGAACCCGCACGATGAGCGCGCGGGCAGCAGCGCGACGGATCCGGCGGCCGAGGCGCGCCGTGCTCGTCCTCGCGTCGGCGCTGCTGGCGCTCGGCGCCGCATCGGCTGGCGCGGCGACGCTCAGCGGCACGGTGGTGGACGCCTCCGGCGCGGGCGTGGCCGGCGCGCGCGTCTGCGTCGGCGGCCACTGCATCGCCGCCGACGGGTCCGGCAGGTACTCGACGACGCTGGCGGCCGGCCGCTACGAGGTCCGCACCGCGATCGCGGCGTCGGTGACGACCTGCTCGCCGGGCTCCACCGCGACGTGGCACAACTTCCCCGGCGACACCTGCACGATCGACCTGACGCAGGGCAACGGGATCGCCGACTTCCGCGCCGGCGGGGCGGCCGGCTGCTCGACCGCCGCGCTCGTGCGTGCTGCCGCCGCCGAGCCGGCCTGCTGCGCGGCGCCGCGGATCGCCGCGACCGCGCGCGTGGTCCGCAACGGCGAGCAGGTCGAGGTCAAGCTGATCGCGCGCGGGCTGGGGCCCGCGAGCCAGTGCGGCAGCGCCCGCATCCTCGTCGGCAGCCGCACGCACGTGACGACGCTCAAGCGCAGCGGCGACACCGCGACGGGCAGCGTGCGGCTGAGCGGCGCGCGCAGCTGCGTCTCGACGATCAGAGCGACCCTCACCGAGGGGACGGCGGGCGCCGCCACGAGCGCGCCCGTCGAGGGCGGCCCGAGAGTCGTCACCGCGCACGCCGTGCGCGACAAGAGCGGCGGGGTGGAGGTGGTCGCGCGCGTCGAGAACCTGCGCCCGCTCGCCGTCTGCGGCCGCGCGCACATCAGAGCCGACGGCGTCCCCTTCCCGAAGCTGAAGCAGAACGCGACCGCCGCCACCGGCTCGGTCCACCTGACGGGCCGTGAGGAGTGCACGACGCTCGTCCAGCTCGTCGCCGGCCAGCGCTACGAGGTCGCCCGTGCCGTACGCGCGGTCACCGGCGCCGAGCCGACGCTGTGCCGCAACCCGGGTCCGTAGGCGCGGGGCCGCTTTTCAGTCGCCGACGGGCGGCGGCGCGGTGCCGATCGCTTCGCAGGTCGCCCTCGCGCGTGCCCCGCGCGGCACCCGGCCCGGTTCGGCGACCTGCCCGTCGCCCGTTTGCTCAGCGCCAACACGCCAACAAACCCCCTGCAAAGGTTGACACACCACTTTATGTATCTTTATTGTTGCGTTCTGGCGTAGGGGCCAGGCGCCTCCGCACCCAGGGGTGGGTGCGTCGGCCGATGTCGTCTCCGGCGAAAGGAGACCCCGCACAACTCACGCCTTCTTCGTCTTGCCGCGCTAGACGCGCTCGGCGCGTCCAGCCTCGGCGACCACAGCAGCACCTTGCTGTGATTCACGTCATGTGTGTCGAAAGAGGTCAATCATGCTTATTCGCACCAAGTTGCTCATTGCCGGCCTCGCGGCCGCGGTGATGATGCTCACCTTTGTCGCTGTCGCGCCTGCGGGGCGCTTTCGGGTAGGCGAACCAGAATATGAGATAAAGCTCCCGCTCAGGTTCGAAGCCGCGGGCAACAACATAACCTGTCGGGTGACTCAGTTAGGCCGCTTCACGGAAAGGACCTTCGCCAAGAGCCAGGTCCCCCGCGTCGCCCGAATAAGGCACACCGTCCGGGGGGCCGAAGCCGAAGCCTGTACCGGCGGTACCATGACCGTCCTAAACGAAACGCTTCCCTGGGAAGTCGGCTACGTGAGCTTCAGGGGAACTCTACCGAGGCCGAGTGCCATCCGGGTGAGCATGATAGGCGTCGCCTTCAGAGTTTCGAACGGCAGCATAACATGCCTAGCTGGCACCACCGCCAGCAAGCCGGCCTTCGGCGAATTCTTGATCAACAGTGAATCTGGGGCCAACATGGGCATTGTCGAAGGCTTCAGATACGACGAAACGGTCGGCATACCGCTCGGCGGTGGCTTCCTCTGCGAACTCGCGGGTGAAGGGCACCTCTCGGGCACAGCGACCGTGACCGACCTACCCGGACTCAACGCCTTGCGCGTGACCCTAATATAGTCGCCTTGCAGGAGGCAGGCGGGGGTCGCTGCCAAGCGGCAACCCCCGCCTTATCGGGGAACGCGACACGGACTCGTCGCGTGTCTCCTGGGTCGGGTGCGCCAGAGGACGCAGCGAGACGCACATTGGAGCCGATGTACGTGCTCGGTACGCGCCGCCGCATGACGGATGATCACATCCAGCCCCCGAAACGACGAAAACCCCGCCATGAGCGGGGCTTTCTGCGAGAGCCGACGCGGGGACTCGAACCCCGGACCCCCTCCTTACCATGGAGGTGCTCTACCAACTGAGCTACGTCGGCGCGTGCAGGGGATTGTAGGCGTTTGAGCGGTGTCGGGTGGCGCGCATCCGCGACCTGGTTTCCACGGTGTTGGCGCGGTGCGTTATTGCAGCCGGATGCTGCGGAAGCCGAAGGTCTGGGCGAGTAGGTCGAAGTGGCGGTCGACGTGCAGCACGTCGGCGCCGTGTTGCTGGGCGCAGGCGCCGATCACAAGGTCTGGCAGCGCGATGCGATGCTGCCCGGTGGCGGCCAGCTCGCGCTGCGCCGCCTCGGCTGCCGACAGGGTGGCGTGGTCGATGCGCAGGTCGCGGTGCGCGTCGAGATCCTCCTGCAGGGTCGCGAAGTCGTCGGCTGAGCGAGCGCTGCAGAGGATCTCCATGCGGGTGATCGCGCACATGCACAGCTCGCCGTAGTCGACGAGGTCCGCGCCGCCGCGTACCCAGGCGGACTTGTCGAGCAGGATCAGCGCCACGCGCGGTCGGCGAGCAGCTCGTCGACGTCGACCAGTTGCGCCGCGCGTCCGAGCCCGAGACGCTGGCGCTCGCGCCGCTGCTCGCGCTCGGCGAGCTTCGCCTCCAGAGCCTCGCCGCCGGCCTCGGTCAGGCGCAGCAGCAGTTGCCGCCGGTCGGCGATCTCCGGCCACGCTCGCTGAGCGAGGTCCAGAAGCTCTGCCGTCTGTCCGGTGTCGGTGACCGTGTATCGCGGGCGAGTCGTCGGCATGCCGGAAGTGTAGCACGAAGGCTGTTGAGGTGCGACACCTGTTCGGACGGCTGAGTCACCGGCATCGGTGCGCAACCGCTGACGGCCCTGAAACGCCGACGCTCGTCGTCGTCAGGATCCGGTCCGGGAGCCGACGACGGCCAGCGGCTGGCCTGCGCCCGGCTCGCTTGCGTCGACCGGGTCGCCGCTCGCGCGCAGCTCCGCCGATCGCACGAGCGCCGCGACGGCGGCGGCGCTGACGGCGGCCACGAGCGCGGCGACGAGCACGATCGTGTGCAGGCCGCCGACGAACGCGTCGATCCCGATGCTGTGGATCAGCGGCTGCCAGTGCGGCGGTGCGTCCCTGACCGACTCGCCCTGGCCGCCGGCGATGACCGCGTTCGAGATGCGGTGCGCGTACGGGCTCAGCGGCGTGCCGTGCACGCGCGCGAGCACGCCGTCGACGACGCGGCGCTCGAAGATCGCGCCGTAGCCGGCGACGCCGATCGCGATCCCGACCTGCCGGAAGGTCGCGTTGATGCCCGACCCGAGGCCCGCGCGGCCCGCGGGCGCGACGTCGACCGCGGCGGCGGCGAGCGGCGGGTTGAGCAGCCCCAGCCCGAAGCCGGCGAGCAGGAAGGCCGGCAGCAGGCTCGTCCACGTGTCCGAGGAGCCGGCGCCCGTCAGCAGCGCGAGTCCGAGCGCGACCGCGGCGAGCCCGCCGGACAGCAGCGCGCGCACCGGCACGCGCGCGGCGAGCCACGCGGCGCCCAGCCCCGGCGGCACGGCCGCGAGCGAGATCGGCAGCAGGCACAGCCCGCACGTGAGCGGCCCGTAGCCGAGCACGCCCTGCAGGTAGATCACGACGTACAGCAGCAGCGAGAAGAGCGACGCGGCCTGTGCGAAGGCGGCGATCGAGACGCCGAGGAAGGTGCGCCGGCGCAGCAGCCGCAGCTCGAGCAGCGGCTCTTGCCGCCGCCGCTCGACGAGCACGAACAGCAGCAGGCACGCGGCCGCCCCGCCGAGCAGCGCGAGGATCGGCGCGCTCGACCAGCCGTCGTCGTTGCCGCGCAGCAGCGCGAGCACGACCAGGCCCAGCACGGCCGACAGCAGCGCTGCGCCGCCCCAGTCGACCGGCGGCGGGTCGGGCCGTCTCGACTCCGGAACGCCGCGCAGCGCGACCGCCAGTGCGGCCACCCCGATCGGCACGTTGACGAAGAAGATCGTCGGCCACCCGAACGTCTGCGCGAGCGCGCCGCCGACGAGCGGCCCGAGCGCGCCGGCCACCGCGGCGACGGCGCCGAGCAGCCCGAACGCTTGCGCCCGCGCGCGCCCCTCGAACGTCACCCCGACGATCGCGAAGGCGGTCGAGAACATCATCGCGGCGCCGACGCCCTGGACTGCGCGCGCGCCGACCAGCGCCGGAGCGGTGTGCACGAGCCCGCAGCCGAGCGAGGCCAGCGTGAACAGCACGAGGCCCGCGCAGAAGACGCGGCGGCGGCCGACGATGTCGGCGAACGCTCCGCACGCCAGCAGGGTGGCGGCGAGCGTCATCGCGTACGCGTCGACGATCCACTGCAGCTGCTGCAGACTCGCGTGCAGCGACGCCTTCAGGCTCGGCAGCGCGATGTAGACGATCGTCAGGTCGAGCAGCAGCATGAAGAGGCCCGCCGAGACCGCCACGAGCGTGAGCGCGTGGCTCGCCGGACGTTGCGCGCGTGCAGGCTGCTGCACCGTTCCCCCATCCACCCGACCAGCGTCGAGTGCGTCGTTGCCCCGTTTCTTGAGTATACTTGCGCCGCACGCGAGAGGGGGACGATCGTGCGTCGATTTTCATGTCGAGTTGTGTGCGTCGTACTTGCGACGTGCGTCGCCGCGGGATGCGGCGCCAGTCAGACGAGGCACCCGGCGACGACGCAATCGGCGCCTGACGCGCCAGCGCCGGTGCATGCGGCGAACGACGCGCAGCGAGCGAGCGTCGGCCTGCTCCCGCGCGGCGCGATCCCGCTGAGCGTGAGCCGCGCCGACCCCAGGCGCAACCACGCGAGATGCGGCCCGCGCGTGCTGTTTCGCCGCGTGGCGACGGGCATCGCGACCTCTCCGCGCTACGGGATCGAAGGCGGCCAGGTGCAGCAGACGGTGCTGCTGTTCCGCGACGCGAGGACGGCGACGCGCGCCTTCGACCGGCTCACGTCCAGCGCCAACTCGCACTGCCTCCGGGAGTCGGCGCGCAGCGAAGTGAGCGTCGAAGCAAACTCAGAAGCCGGTCCGGTCACCGAACAGATACTCAACGTCGAACCGCACGGACAGCAGTCGGCTTCGTATCGCATGAATACAGTGGTGTCCCCGCTCGGGACCGTGTCGATCGACATCTTGATTAATCGGATCGGCCGCAGCATCTCCAGCGTGTCGGTGATATGGACGCAGGCGCCGCAGACGCTCGACTTCCAGGAAGCGCTCGCCGCCCGGATCGCCTCGCGCCTGCAGCGGACGCTCGCATGACGCCTCAGGCGAGCCCCATGTAGCGCAGCCGGCGGTCCTGGACCTCGACCGACCACGTCGCCGCCATCATCACGCGCTCGTCGACGGTCGTGTCGACGAGCGGCCGGCCGGGCGCGAGCTCGTAGTCGGCGTCGATCTCGTCGCGGTGCTGCTCGAGCCCCTCCTGGAACTCCCGCTCCCGCTCGTAGAGGACGTCGGCCACCGGCAGCGACTCCCACTTCCTGCGCCCCTCCTCGATCAGCTCCAGCGCCTTCGCCTTCTCTTCGGGGCCGTGCCTGAGCAGCCAGTCGCGCACGATCCAGCTGCCGACGGCGAGGTGACGGATCTCGTCGACGCAGGCGCCGCGCTCGATGTCCGCGCTCGCCTCGCTGATCGGCTTCCACTTGCGCTCGGCCAGCTCCGTCGTCGGCGCGAGCACGCCCTCGAGCAGGACCGTGATCATCACGATCGCCTTGACGTAGTCGTCGCCGACGGCCGGCAGGCCCCACTCCCACATCGGACCTATGATCCGGTCGCGGTCCGCGCCGGCCACCTGCTCCATCGTCTCGAACAGCCTGTCCTCCGGGACGCCGAGGTCGACGAGGTGCCAGCGGAAGCTGTGTGCGTGACGCGCCTCGTCGAGCGTCTGCGTCGCATAGAACTCCATCGTCGGGACGTCGGGCGCGCCGCCGGTGATCAGCGCGCAGATTCTCGTGGCGGCGTCCTCCGAGAGCGCGCGGAACGCGACCTCGGCGATGCGGCTGTCGCGCAGCGGTCCCGGCTCGAGCAGCATCGGCGGGATCACGGCGTCCGGCCGGCGGCCGCGCACCATCCCCATCACCGACCCCTGCGCGACGTTCCTGAGCCAGTACTCGATGTCGCACTCGTGCAGGCTCAGCTCCACGTCGACCGCCCCGTCGAGCAGGCTCGGCGCGTGATCCCAGTCCGCCTCGGCGGCGATCTCCCGCTCCACGCTCATCTCTTCGCTCTCCTTTTCGCCTCTGTGGTTTCTCATGCGCGCCGGGCCGCGCGTATGCGCGCGAGGTCCCCGACGATCTCGAACGTCAGCGCCGAGTCGGGATCGAGCTCGACCCCGGCGTGGTCCTCGAGCGCCATGAAGACCTCGGCGACGTCGAGGCTGTCGAGCTGCAGCGAGGCCAGCGGCGTGCGGGCTTCGACCGGCTCGAACCGGCGGCGCTTGCTGCCGAGCACCTCGTTGACGGCGTCGACGATCATCGCCTCGGTCAGCCCGGCCATCGCGTCTCAGGCCTCGGCCGCCAGCGGCGCCGAGGCGGTCGGCTCGACGCGGATGCGCCCCTCGAACAGCACGTGCAGCACGTCCTCGATCGCCTCCTCGAGCGCTTCGATCGCGATCGGGTCGAGCACGTGGCGCAGGCTCGGCATGCCGAGGTCGAAGTCGGCGAGCAGCTCCAGCCGGCAGCCGCCGGCGTGCGGCTCGGCCGTCCATGCGCCCTCGAAGTCGTGCGGATCCCCTTCGAGCAGCGCGAAGCGGTGCGTGAGCCCGTCCAGGTCGAGCCAATCGCGCTCGGTCCAGCGCATCAGCCCGCCGCGGAAGGTCACCTCCCAGGTGGAGGTGGAGCTGCCGTCGTCCGCCTCCTCGACCTCGACCGAGCGGACCGCCGCGCTCGCCGCCGGCCAGCGGCGGTAGTCGGCGACGCGGCGCAGCGCCTCGCGCGCCTCGACGCCCTCGACGACCGCCGCGATGCGGAAGCTCGGCATCTCAGGCCCTCCGCCGCGCGCGTGCCCGCCGGCGCGCCAGCAGCGCGGCCGCCGCGTCCGCCGCGGCGTCGAGCAGCCAGCCGATCTCGCGCTCGCCGAGCCCGACCGGCGGCGTGAGGCGCACGACGCTGTGGTGGTTGAGGCAGTGGTTGGGGATCACGCGGCGCGCGACCAGCTCGTACTCGAAGTCGCCGGCCAGCGCGGGGGAGGCCAGCTCGATGCCGATCAGCAGCCCGCGCCCGCGCACGTCCACGACGATCCCCTCGGCGACCGCGCCGGCGAGGGCGGCGCGCAGCCCGGCGATCAGCCGGCGGCCGAGCGCGTCGGCGCGCGCCGGGACGTCCTCCTCGGCGAGCGCCGCGAGCGTCGCCCGCACGCCCGCCATCACGAGCGGCGCGCCCGCGAACGTGGCGCTGTGGATGAACGGGTCGCGCCCGAACGGGGCGAAGGCCGCGGGCGAGGCGAGCACCGCGCCGACCGGCACGACGCCGCCGCCCAGCGCCTTGCCGACGAGCAGCATGTCGGGCACGACGCCCTCCCGCTCGCACTCCCACCAGGCGCCGACGCGCCCGAGCCCGGTCGCGATCTCGTCGAGCACCAGCAGCGCGCCGTGCGCGCGGCAGGCGCCGGCGACGGCGGTCAGGTAGCCGGGGGAGGGCAGCTGCACGCCGCCCTCGGCCTGCATCGGCTCGACCACGACGCAGGCCGCGTCGCGGCCGACCCGCTCGAGCGCGTGCTCGATCGCCCCGGCGTCGCCGAACGGGACGTGCAGGACCTGGTCGAGCAGCGGCGCGAACGGCTCGCGCAGGACGGGGTTTCCCGAGACGCTGAGCGCGCCGGCCGTCTTGCCGTGGAAGCCGCCGTGCGTGCCGATCAGCCAGCGGCGGCCGTGCAGGCGCGCGAGCTTCAGCGCCGCCTCCACCGCGTCGGCGCCGGAGGTCCCGAAGTAGACGTGGTCGAGACCGGCCGGCGCGAGCGCGGCGAGCGCCTCCGCCGCGGCGGCCTGCACCGGGTCGAGGAACAGCCGCGTCGCGAGCGCGCGCCGCGCCGCCTGCTCCTGCACCGCGGCGACGACGCGCGGGTGGCCGTGGCCGAGCAGGAAGGCGCCGTAGCCGCCGCAGCTGAGGTACGCGTCCCCCTCCGCGTCGGTGACGAGGCAGCCCTCGGCCGCGACCTCGACCTGGCCGCCGAGCAGCGCGCTCAGGCGGGCGCGGCCGGCGCTCAGGTGCCGGCGGTACGCCGCGTCGACGTCGAGCGCCTGCGCGCCGACGCTCACGACGCCACCGCCTGCGCCGCCGCGTCCCAGCCGCTGCGCTCGGCCCAGTAGGCGGCGCTGCGGCGGAACGCCTCCTCCAGGTCGAGGTCCTCGGCGGCGGCCAGCGAGCTGGGCAGCGGCGCGGCGTCGAGGTGGGAGGTCAGCGCGAGCAGCAGGTCGACGCGGCGCGCGAGCACCGGGCCGCCCGCCGGCTTGACGAGCCGCTCGATCATCTCGCGGGAGACGAAGCGCGGCGGCTCGAGCCTGCGGCCGCGCGCGGCGGCCAGCTCGAGCAGCAGCTCGACGAGGCGGCCGAACGTCGGCGCGGCGGCGCCCGCGGTGAGCCACTGCTCGCCCTCGCGGCGCTCGCGGACGAGGCGCGCGATCTCGCGTCCGACGACGTCGCGCGGCAGGAAGTCGACGCGCGTCTCGGGCCCGAACGGCAGCAGCGGCAGGCGCTCTTCGAGGATCGTCCCGACGAGCCGGTGCAGGCCCTGGAAGCTCGCCGACGAGCCGTCCGCCGAATGGCCGAAGACGATCGACGGGCGCACGATCGCCGCCAGCGTGGCGCATTCGGCCGCGACCGCCTCGGCCGCGCGCTTGGAGTCGAGGTAGACCTGCGCGCCGAAGCGCCCGCGCACCGAGCTGCCCTGCGCGCGCACGTAGCCGGTGCTGACGTGGTAGAGCGGCGCCTGCGCGCGCTCGGCGAAGCGCGCGACCTGGCGCGTGCCGGCGACGTTGACGGCCTCCGTCACGGCGCGCGGCGTCGTGTAGTCGGTGACGCCGGCGGCGTGGACCACGACGTCCACGCGCGCGGCGAGCTCCTCGTACGCGTGCGCGGAAAGGCCCAGGAGCGGCTGCGTCACGTCGGCCTGCACGTGCGCCGCGCCCGCGGACGCGTACGCGCCGACGACGTGCCCGCCGCCGGGCAGCAGGCCGCTGGCCGCGCGGCCGCGCGGCGCGTCGCCGGCCGACCAGCCTTGCGCGCCGTGGCGCGACAGCGACACCGCGCGGACGTCCGCGAGCGCGTCGAGCACGGCGCTGCCGACGAGGCCCGTGCCGCCGGTGACGAGGACGCACGGCACGGTTACAGCGCCACCCGCTCGAGGACGGCGTCCGTCTCGTCCTGCAGCAGTGCGCAGCAGCGGAAGCGCTGGACCTTCCCGCTCGGCGTCTTCGGCAGCGTGCCAGGGGCGAGGAACGCGCACTCCTCCACGCGCAGCCCGACGGCGCGATAGGCGGCGTCGGCGGCCTCGCGCGCCAGCCCCGCCCGGGCGCCGGCGGCGAGCTCGCCGCCCAGCTCGACCGCGAGCAGGAAGCGCGGACCGGCCTCGCCGGGGAGGGTGACGAGCGCCGCGCAGCCGGGGCGCGCGCCCGCGCAGCGCTCGACCGCCAGCTCGGCGTCGCGCGCGGAGACGTTGCGCCCGCCCGCGACGATCACGTCGTCGGTGCGGCCGATCACGTGCAGCTCGCCGTCGTGCAGGAAGCCGAGGTCGCCGGTCGTCAGCTCGCCGCCGGCGATCGCCGCGCGCGTCCGCGCCGCGTCGCCGAGGTAGCCGGTCGTCAGCGAGCGGCTGCGCACGCAGATGCGCCCGATCGGCCCGTCCCCGTCGACCCGCACGGAGGCGCCCTCGACCGGCGGCCCGCACGAGACCAGCTCGAGCGCGCCCTCATCCCCGGGCGCGCGCTCCACCAGCTCGCCTTCGTAGAGCGCGCGCTGGTCGAGCGTGCGGACGCGCGGCGGGCGCCCGTCGTGGCGCTTCATCGTCACCGCCAGCGCCGCCTCCGCCAGCCCGTACGCCGGCAGCAGCGTGGAGAGCCCGACGCCGTGGGGACCGAGCAGCTCGTCGGCCTCGCGCAGCGTCGCCCACTCGATCCGCTCGCCCCCGAGCACGAAGGTGCGCAGCGGTATGCGCCCGCGCGGCGGCCGTCTGCGCGCACGGCGCGTCGCGAGCGCCAGGCCGAAGCTCGGCCCCATCGTGATGTGTGCGCCGAACGCCGCGCAGTCGTCGAACCACGTGGACGGCTGGCGCAGGAACCGCTCCGGGCTGCTCAGGGTCCCCTGCATCCCCGTGATCCAGTTGATCAGCAGACCGCCGAACAGGCCCATGTCATGCGACAGCGGCAGCCAGATCACGCCGACCGTCTCTTCGTCCGGCGCGGCCCGCTCGATGATCATCCGCTCCTGCTCGGCGATCGCGCCCATCGTCAGCATGCAGCCGGCGGGATCGCCCGTGCTGCCCGACGAGTACTGCACGAACGCGACCTCGTCGTCGCCCGGCGGGGTCGCGTCGAGCCGGCCGTCCGCGGGCAGCGCGTCGAACGCCTCGACCCTGACGCCGAGCGTGTCGGCCCCCGGCAGCAGCTCCACGAAGCGCCGCTCGAGCAGCGCGAGATGCGCGCCGGCGTCCGCGCAGATGCGCCGCAGCTGGGCGACGTAGTCGAGCGGCTCCTGCCCGCGGCGCGGCGTCGGCAGCGACAGCAGCGTCCCGCCCGCGAGCCAGACGCCGAAGACCGTGGCGCAGACGTCGAACGTGTTCGTCAGCACCGCGGCGACCCGCGTCCCCGGCCCGACGCCGCGCCGGCGCAGGCCGATCGCGGTGCGCTCGGCGGCGCGCCGCCAGTCGTCCCACGTGTGCGTCTCGAAGCGGTCGCCCTCCCAGCAGCGCACGCGCGGCCGGTCGTCGCGCGCGGTCTCGTACGCCTCCCACACGAGGTTGCGCGTCGTGGGGCTCACACGGCTCGCCGTCATCGCTCCTCAGATCGCTCTCGTCATGCGCAGCAGGCCCCACAACGCGCCGGGGCCCACGCGCGGGCGGAAGCCGATGTACTCGGGCTCGATCGCGTGCGGCGCCCACTTGAGCTTGAACTGCTCCTGCGAGTGCGCCGGGTAGATCGCCTCGCCGTGCCGTTCCAGCAGCCGCAGCGTGCCGGCCACCAGCGCGCTGGAGCCGGCGGGCAGGCGGTGGCGCGGGTCGAGCTGCACCATCGGCGTGTGGCCCAGGTGCAGCCAGCCGCAGCCCTCCTCGCGCAGGCGCTCGAGCGCCGTCGAGAACAGCAGCTCGATCGTGCCGGCGGGCGCGTCGGGGTGCCGGCGCGTGAGGTCGTACAGCCACCCCGGCCGCTCGCCGAAGCAGGGCGAGTAGGTCGCGTACGCGATCGGGACGCCGCCGCGCACGGCGACGAACAGCCGCCGCTCGCGCGCCGCCGGGCCGCCGCGTTCGCCGACCATGAAGGCCAGCTCCTTGACGTGCCAGCCCTTGCCGCGCAGCCACGCGCGGTCGATCGCGGCGAGCCCGGCGCGGCCGGTCGGCGCCTGCTGCTCGTCCCGGTCCCACTCGGCGATCGCGACGCCGCTGCGGCGTGCGCGCTTGATCTTGTTGCGCGCTCTCATGAAGCGCGTCCCCCGCAGCGTGAAGCGCTCGAGGTCGATGCTGTAGCTGGCGCCGAGCTGGTCGACCCTGAAGTCGTGCTGCACGTAGAGCGCCGCGTCGGCGCGCGTGAGCTGCACGGCCGTGACGCGCCGGCCGGCGGCGTCGGCCCAGCGCAGGAACGAGCGCAGCAGCGGCGTGCGGTCGGCCGGCGCGGCGATCGGCCCGCACAGCTGCAGCAGATGGCGGCGGCCGGCCGGCCGGTAGGCGACGTAGCCGTCGACCCCCGGCGCGACGTGGCGCTGCATCGCCGCGTTGAGCGTGAGGAAGCCGCTGGAGTGGTCGCCGTGGCGGCGCAGCACGTCCAGCGGCTCTGCGGCGGCCGGGGCCGCAGCGCGCTTCGCGGTCGATGTCACCAGGTCACTCCCCCGGCGTGGCGGCGGACGTCGGTGCGGGGGCCGCGCCGTTCGACGCAGCGCCCGCCGCGTCGCCGCTCCACGGCGCCGCCAGCTGGGCGCGCACCTCCTGCCAGACGGGGTGCGGTCTCGGCTCGAACGCGACGCTGAACGGCCTCAGGAAGTTCCCGAACAGCCCGCGGTCGATGCCGATGTGCAGGGGGATCGCGAGCAGCGCCCACTCGGGCCGCTGTCTGCGCGCCCACAGCGAGGCGACCGCGCTGCCGAGCAGCGCGCTGTGCATGACGTTGTAGGCCGCGTAGTAGCGCCGCGGCACGCGACCGTCGGGGCTGCGCCGGTAGGCGAGCGCGCCCGGCACGTAGCCGATCGCGTCGTTGTAGAGGAACAGCCCGGCGGCCACCGGCCAGCGGACCTGGTCCCGCTTCCTCCACAGCAGATACCCGGCTGTCAGCGCCAGCAGGCCGTACTCCGCCCGCACAGCGCGGTACGTCCAAGGCGTCTCAAACGTGTTGGCCGCGTCCATCGTCCCCCCGTTCGCGTGCCGCGTCTCGCGGCATCGGTCCCCCAACCAGAGTCGCGGGGGCGATGCCGAGGTCCGTCTCCGGCGCCCAACCCCCTGCGGCTCCTACTGTTTTCAGAGTAATGAGTGGAGCGGGCCTGTGCAAGCGGGTGTTTCCGCCTGCTCCACCCTCGCGCGGTCAGTCGATCGTCAGCGGCGCGCCTCTGAGCGCCGCGTCGACGGCGGCCGCGGCCGCGGCGCGGCCGGGCGGGTGGAAGGCGAGCGCCTTCGAGGCCGCCGCCAGGTAGCCCGCCTCCCAGGAACCGATGAACGCCATGCCGCCGAGTCGCTCCAGCGCGAGCGTCGTCGAGCGGTTGATCGCGTCCTGCGCGCTGTAGCGGCACAGCAGCGCGCGCGTCAGCAGGTCGTCCTGGGCGACCTGCTCGTCGCCGAGCTGGCACGCAAGGCCCTCGAGCGCCGTCATCGTGCTCTCCAGCTCGCCGGCGGCCGCCATGCGGGTGGCGGCGTCGCCGCGGCCCTCGCGCAGCAGCCGCTCCACCAGTGCGCTCGCCATCCCGAGGTAGCCGGCGGTGATCAGCAGCTCGAACCAGAGGAAGCCGGCCGTCTGTATCGCGTCGAGTCCGGGTGCGCCGGCGCTGCTGAAGGGGACGACCAGCTCCCGCTCCACCGCGACGTCGCGCAGCGTG
>Ga0265319_1000423_pt1 | contig 30438 bp, 28 predicted proteins | sample 4824metaG_FD_192443 | JGI IMG/M metagenome (GOLD analysis project Ga0265319, IMG submission 192443) | Rhizosphere microbial communities from Carex aquatilis grown in University of Washington, Seatle, WA, United States - 4-8-24 metaG | ecosystem: Host-associated > Plants > Roots > Rhizosphere >...
GAACGCGACGTTTGCGGAGATGTGCGAGAAGGCGAACATCAAGTTCATCGGCCCGCGGGCGTCGGCCATCAACCTGATGGGCGACAAGTCGAAAGCGAAGGAGGCGGCGCGGCGGGCGAAAGTGCCGGTCGTGCCGGGGAGCGATGGGCCGGTGGAAAATGAGAAGGAGGCGATTGCGATTGCGCAGAAAATCGGTTTCCCGGTGATTATCAAGGCGGTGGCGGGCGGCGGCGGCAAGGGGATGCGGCTGGCGCACAACGCGATGTCGTGTGCGCGGGAATTCGACACGGCGCGGCACGAGGCGGAAAAGGCTTTTGGCAACGGGCAGGTGTATATCGAAAAATTCATCGAGGACCCGCGCCACATCGAATTTCAAATCCTGGCCGACCAGCACGGCAAGGTGCTGCATCTGGGCGAGCGCGATTGCTCGGTGCAGCGCCGGTATCAGAAGCTCATCGAGGAGTCGCCGTCGCCGTTTTTGACGCCGGGCTTGCGCGCCGCGATGGGCAAGACGTCCGTGCGCCTGGCGGAGAGCGTGGGTTATCAAAACGCGGGGACAATCGAGTATCTCGTCGACCGCCATGGGGATTATTATTTCATGGAGATGAACACGCGCATCCAGGTCGAGCACGGGGTGACGGAGGAAGTGCTGGACCGCGACTTGGTGAAGCGGCAGATCCGCATCGCCATGGGCGAAAAGCTCGAGCTGGAGCAGAAGCACATCATTTTCACGCGCCACGCGATTGAGTGCCGCGTCAACGCCGAGGATCCGGCGCGCAATTTCGCGCCCTGCCCGGGGGAAATCGGATTGTATTATCCGCCCGGCGGCCACGGCGTCCGGGTGGACTCGCATTGCTACTCGGGTTACCGCATATCGCCGCACTACGACAGCATGATCGGCAAAGTCATCACCTTTGCGCGCACGCGCGAGCTGGCCATCGACCGCATGTATCGCGCGCTGTCGGAATACATTGTGCGCGGCATCGCGACGACGATTCCCTTCAGCGCCGCGGTCATGCGCGACCCGATATTCCGCCAGGGCCGCGCGACGACGCGCTACGTTGAGGAATTCATGAACCGCGTGCCGAAGGATTTGTATTCGGCCAAGACCCATCCCGCGCCGTGAACATCCAACATCGAACGCTCAACGCTCAACATCGAATGAAAACAAAAGGTAGGGCGGGGCGTCCTCGACCCGCCTAGCCATTGGATGTTGAAAGTTGGATGTTCGAGGTTGAAGATGCGCCATGCGTCTTTTTCTCATTCGCCATGGCGAGACCGCGTGGGCGCTGACCGGGCGGCACACGTCGCGCACGGATTTGCCGCTGACGGAGCATGGGCGCGCGCGGGCGGCGTTGTTGCGGGCGCGGCTGGCGCAATATTCGTTCGCACAGGTGCTGACGAGTCCGCGGTTGCGGGCGCGGGAGACGGCGGAGTTGGCGGGCTTTCCGCGCGCGGAGGTCGACGAGGATTTGCGCGAGTTCGAATATGGAGACTACGAGGGGTTGACGAAGCCGGAAATTTTGGCGCGTGCGCCGGGGTGGAATATTTTTCGGGACGGGTGCCCCGGCGGCGAGACGCCCGCGCAGGTGGTGGCGCGGGCGCAAAATGTCTGCGCGCGGGTGCGTGCGACGCCGGGCGACACGCTGGTGTTCACTCACGGGCATATGGGGCGGTTTCTCGCGGCGGCCTGGCTCGGCCAGCCCCCGGCCTTCGGCGCGCAACTGGCGCTCGACACGGCAACCCTCAACATCCTCGGCGACGACGGCGCGCGGGCCTATGTGCAGGTGTGGAATTCCGGCGGGGAGAGTTGATTCACCGCCAAGGCGCGAAAGGCGCTAAGAGCGAACTTGTGCAATTCCCCCTTTGCGCCCGTGGCGTCTTGGCGGTGAACAACGCGTTATCCGTTTGCCATGGCGATACGGGATTGCATTCTCGGAAGATATGACGCCGAAGTTGCTGCGGTTTGCGCCGATTTACCAGGAGCGGGTGTGGGGCGGGCACGCGCTGCGCGAGGCGTTGGGACGGACGTTGCCGCCGGGCGCGCCAATTGGCGAGAGTTGGGAAATCGTGGATCGGGCAGAGGCGCAATCGCGCGTGGCGGGCGGGCCGTGGGTGGGGCGGACGTTGCGGGATATCGTGGAGCGCGACACGATGGCGGTGATGGGGCCGCACTGGGCGGCGGCGGCGAGATTTCCAATTTTGGTGAAGTGGCTCGACGCGCGGGAGCGGTTGTCGCTGCAGGTGCATCCGCCGGCGGCGGCGCAGCAATTGGGCGGCGAGCCGAAGACCGAGAACTGGTATGTGGCCGAGGCCGCGCCGGACGCGGGGTTGCTGGCGGGGCTGAAGCGCGGGGTGACGCGCGCGCAATTTGAGGCGGCGTTGCGCGGCGGCGCGCTGGAGCCGTTGGTGCACCGCGTGCCGGTGCGGCGCGGGGACAATTTGTTTGTGCCGAGCGGGAGGCTGCATGCGATTGACGCGGGGTTGCTCATTCTGGAAATCCAGCAGAACTCGGACACGACGTATCGCGTTTACGACTGGGGCCGCGTCGGGCTGGATGGTAAGCCCCGGACGTTGCACGTGGCCGAGTCACTGCAATGCATTGATTTCACGGATTTCGAGCCGGCCGTGCAAGCGGCGGGAGCCACGGCGGCAGTGCTGGCCGAGTCGGCGGAGTTCCACATTCGGCGCGTGCCCTTGGCGCAAGGCGCGGAGTTAAATTTTTCGGCAAATCAACAGCCGCGAATTATCTCCGTCGAGGAAGGGCGGCTGGCGAGCGATGATGCCGCGCACTCTGAACTCGAGCACGGGGCCAATGTGCTGCTGACTTATGCAAGCACTGTAAAATTCCGCGCCCTCACCCCGAGCGTCGTGCTGGTGACGGAGAATTTTACCAGCGGGTAGCAAAATCTTTGCGGGTTTTGCGGCTTCTGTGTTTTTTGCGGTAAGTTTAGCCACAAAAGACGCAAAAGACGCAAAAAAATGCGGAATGGGGCACTCGATTATGGAGTGGCGGGCGCGCTTGAGGCCGGTACGACCGGGGCGCGGAAGGAGCGCTCGACTTGGTTGGCGGGGTCGGTGTCCACGGGCTGGTCGCGCCAGAGCCAGCGCATCATGTCGGGGAAGATTTCGCCGCCCATTTTTTGGCCGTGGTTGTTGATGCCCCAGGCGTAATTCACGTCGTAGCCTTTTTTGGTCAGCGCCTGCATGAGGCGGACATTTTGCAGGAACCAATCGCTGTTCGGGCTGCCGGGGCGGCGGTTGTCGTTGCGGCCGTCCTGCAGGAAAATGCGGATGGGCTTTTTGTCCGCGCCGCCGACGAGTTCGGGGTAAATGTATTCGCCGCGCAGGTCGGTGAAACTGCCGACGATGGTGATCACTTTGTGAAAATCGTCTGGGCGGAACCAGGCGACGCCGAACGCCGCGCAACCGCCGGAGCTGGCACCCATGATGCCGTGCAGCTCGGGGTCGGGGGAAATATTATATTCTTTTTTCAGCGCGGGCATCAGTTCTTCCACGACGACGCGGGCGTATTTGTCGTTGGGCGCGTTGTATTCCTCGGGGCGGTTGGTGGTTTTGTCGCCCCAGCCGCCGTCGGGTTCGGGCGGTTCAGGCTGGTCGGGGCGGCGGCCAGGATTGATGAACACGCCGAGCATGACGGGGATTTCGCGGCGATAGATCAGATTGTCGAGGACGCACTGGCCCTGCACATCGCCGGGAACTTTCATCATCGCCTGACCGTCGTTGAAAATCATCAGCGCGGTGGGTTTCGCCGGGTCGTATTGCGCGGGGACGTAGACGTAATACGTGTGCTGCGTGCCGGGAAAGACTTGGGACTGGATGACCTTAGGTCCGTCAAAGTGACCGGTGGGCACGCCTTTGATGGGCTGGGAGTCGGGGCCGATTTTATAGTAGGCGTCGTTCGAGACGGGTTTGCCATCGACCATCTGGGTGGATTGCGAGGGGCCGCCGCGACCAGCGCCACGACCACCGCGCGCGGGAGCGGAGGCGGAGGCGGAAGCGGCCGCCGGGGCGGCGGCGGGTTGGGCGAGGGCCGCGGAAGCGGCGAACAAAAACGCGAGCGGGGTAAGAAGCGACGTTTTCATGAGGGGATGATTATAATTATTTATTATTGCGGCGGGGAGTAAGGCATGACCGGGCTGGAGGCCGCTGTCGCGGGGCTAATGACCGGCGCGGCGTCGAGGGTGACGGTGCCGGCGGGCAATCCATCAGCCGAGGCGGTGATGGTGATTTTACCGCCGGGGGCGGTGGCGCGGACGAGGGCGAGAACGCGCCCATCTTTAACCGTGCGCGCCGGAACGGGGAAGGGCGTGGTGTCGTCGAGCTTGCCGTTATCGGTGGCGAGGATGACGCCGGGGCCGGAGATTTTGAAGCTCACGGTGGTGTCCCACGTCGGCACGCGCACGCCAGTGGCGTCGGTGATGACGGCGCGGACGAAGACCACATCGTCAAAATCGGGGCTGGCGGTGGCGCGGTCGGCGGTGAGGGAAATTTTCGCGGGCGCGCCGGCGGTGCGAAGTTCATCGCGGGCGGCTTCCTTGCCGGCGTTGCGGCCGACGGCGCGGAGCGCGCCGGGGGCGTAGGCGAATTTCCATTCGCGGGGCGAAGCATCGGCGGGCAGGGTTTTCACGCCGAGGGATTGGTCGTTCAGAAACAGTTCAACCTCCTCGCAATTGCTGAAGACCTGCACGGTGGCGTTTTCGTAGGGCAGTTGGGGCGACCAGTTGTCGACGAGTTTCACGCTGGGCGGCGGGGTATCGCCCCCCGCGCCGACCTCAGTGGGGTGGTCGTTCGTGCGCACGAGGTGGACAACGGGCTTGGTGGACCAAAAGGCGTCGCGCTCGTAACCGTTGCCCTTGACGACGAGCGTGCGGTCGACGAGGCCGGAGCCGCTGGAAATGTTGGGCCACGCGCCGGAGGGGTCGTCCACGCCGGGAACTTTCGAGACAAAGCCCTCGCCGAGATAATCAATGCCGGCCCAGAGGAAACAGCCGGCGAGCGACGGGTGGTCGCGCAGGAAGGCCCAGGTTTTGGCGTCCTCGTGTTCCTCGGTGTTGAGCAGCTTGCGCGTCGGCAGGGTCTTCTGGCTGTTGACCATGTAGGAGTCGCGGTAGTTGGAGCCGACGACGTCGAGGGTGTCGGCGTAGCCGTTCGCGTAATCGTTGTTGCGGTCGGGCTGGAGGAGGGCCTGGGTCACGGGCCTCGAGGGGTCGTATTGGTGGAACGCGGCCACGAGGCCCTTGAGAATGTCGCGGGTTTTCTGGTTGTTGCTGGAGTCATGGATTTCGTTGCCAGTGCTCCAGATGATCACCGACGGATGATTGCGGTCGCGCAGGACGGCGTCGCGCAGGTCTTTGAGCGACCAGTCGGCGAAAAACATATTATAACCCTTGTCGGCGTTGGCCTTGGCCGTGGTCCAGCAGTCGAACATTTCGTCAAGGACGAGCAGCCCCATTTTGTCGCAGAGGTCGAGTTCGACCGGGTTGGGCGGGTTGTGGGCGAAGCGGATGGCATTGACGCCGAGGGCCTTCATCGCGCCGAAGCGAGCCTCGTAAACGCTACGCGGGACAGCCTCGCCGATGGCGCCGCCTTCCTCGTGGAGGCACACGCCGAGGATTTTCACATTTTTGCCGTTCAGCCAGAAACCACTCTCGGCCTTGAATTCAGCCGAACGGATGCCGAAGGAGGAACTGGCGAGGTCGAGGACTTTGCCATTGGCGAGGACGCGCACGATGGCTTGGTAGAGATTGGGCTGGTCGAGATTCCAGAGCTTGGGATTGGCGACGGTGATGTCCTGCTTGAACGTCGCGCTGGCGCCGGGGGCGATGGTTTGGGCGTCGGTGGAGGCGGTGGGCGCGGCCATTTTGTTGGCGGCGTCGTGCACCATGGTGGCGAGGGAAAAGCTGCCGGGCGCGGTGGAGTTGTTGGTCACGACCGTCTCGACATGGACCGTGGCGGACTGCGCGGAAACGGCCGGCGTGGTCACATAAATGCCCCAGGTTTCGACATGCACCGGGTCGGAGACGACGAGGCGGACGTGGCGTTCGATGCCCGAGCCGGTGTAATAACGCGAGAGCGGCTGGAAGGAATTGTTGACGTTGACGTCGAGGACATTGGGTTTGTCCGGGCCATAGGTGAGGAAGGGCGTCAAATCATAATTCACGCCGACGTAGCCGTAGGGGCGCTGGCCGAGGGAGTGGCCGTTGATGAAAACTTCGCCATTGGCTTGGATGCCGTCGAACTGGATTTCGACGCACTGGCCGACGTCGGCGGCGGGCAGAATGAAAAATTTGCGGAATTGTCCGTTGCCGGAGGGCAGGTATGCCCCGCCGCGCTTGGAGGCGGCGTCGGCGCTGAACGGGCCGGCGATGGCCCAGTCGTAGGGGAGGTTGATCGTGGCCCAGGCGGAGAGGTCGGCCCCCGGCAAATCGGTGCGGTGGAAGAGCCAGGTGGATTCGAGCGGGAGCGTCAGGCGCGAACCGGCGGGGTTCGCCGGGATGGTGGTGGCCGTGGCGGCGGCGTTCTGGGCGGCGGCAGGCGTCACACCGGCGAGGAGTAAAAAGAGTGCGGCAAGGGAGGAGTGGGCTTTCATGGGGTGGGGAAGGAAATTAGAACACGCTTTGCCCGGGAGGGAAAGCGCGGAAAAAGTCATCCCAGTCGATCGAACAGCCATCCGTTCGCGTTGCCCTGCAACCCTGAACAAGCGATTCGCCTAATTCATTTCAACCCCAACTCGGCCTTGACCTGCTTCCAGGGCGCGCCGGGTTTGCCAGCGTTTCGCTTGACTGCGGCGCGCAGCGACAGGAGGTCTTCCATATCTTCGACCCGTTCCTGGATGCGGCGCATCTCCGCCGCCAGGGATTTCAGGGTCGGCTTTTCGAGGGTGAGGTTACTCATAAGCTTCCTTTCGATCTTTCACAGCATACACGCTGACCAAATCGCCTTCCAGCATGAAGAGTACGCGAAAATTACCCACCCGCAAGCGGTATTCATGGGTGCCGGCGGCGAATTTTTTCACGTCGCCCGCAAGATCGATTTGCAATGCCTCGAGCCGCAAACCGATGCGGCTGCGCTGGTCTTTGGGCAAGGCTCGTAATTGCTGGCGGGCTTCATCCTTGATTTCCAGTCGGTAGCGCACACCGGAATCCTTCCCCGCGTCTACTTTCGTGGCAAGTCCATTTCGCCCTCGATACGAACTCCCCGACCAATTTTCGGAAAAAATCTGTTGCACTCGACAAGGCGGTGGACAAGCCTTATTGCCCCAGAGTGCGTTACATCTTTATCACCGGCGGCGTGGTCTCCTCCCTGGGGAAGGGTCTGACCGCCGCCGCGCTGGGGGCCTTGCTGGAGTTGCGGGGCCTGACCGTGCGCCTGCAAAAATTTGATCCCTACCTGAATGTGGATCCGGGGACGATGAATCCCTACCAGCACGGGGAGGTGTATGTGCTCGACGACGGCGCGGAGACGGACCTCGACCTCGGCCACTACGAGCGCTTCACCTCCGGCACGCTGACTCGCCAGAACAATTTGACTTCGGGTCAGGTTTACGAGTCGGTCATTATGAAGGAACGACGCGGCGACTACCTGGGCAAGACGGTGCAAGTGATTCCGCACGTGACGAACGAAATCAAGGCGCGGCTGCGCTCCGCCGGCGAGGGCGTGGACGTGCTGGTCACGGAAATCGGCGGGACGGTCGGCGACATCGAGGGCCTGCCGTTCATCGAGGCCATGCGCCAGTTCGCGCTCGAGGTCGGCAAGCAGAACGTGGCGTTCATCCATGTCACGCTGGTGCCGTTTTTGCGCGCGGCGGGGGAGTTGAAGACAAAGCCCTCGCAGCAATCGGTGGCGAAATTGCGCGAGATCGGCATCCAGCCCGACGTGCTCATCTGCCGCGCGGAGCAGCCGCTGAGCCTGGAGCTGCGGGAAAAACTTTCGATGTTCTGCAATGTGCCGGTGCGCGCGGTGATTGAGGAGTGCGACGTGAGTTCCTCGATTTACGAGCTGCCGCAGATGCTGGCGGATGAAAAGCTCGACGACATCGTCTGCGAGCTGCTGCGCCTCGACGCGCCGAAAAAGCCGGACAGCCCGTGGCGCGAGGTCGTACGCAAACTCAAAAGCCCGGCGCGGCGCGTGGATGTGGGCGTCGTCGGCAAATACATCGAGTTGCAGGATGCCTACAAGAGCGTCTACGAATCCATCACGCACGGCGGCATCGCGCACGATTGCGGCGTGAACATCATCCGCCTCGACGCGGAGACGGTGGAGAAAAAGCCCGAGGCGGCGCTGGCGGGGCTGGACGGGCTGGTGGTGCCGGGCGGCTTCGGCAACCGCGGCATCGAGGGGAAAATCGCGGCGGTGCGTTATGCGCGCGAATCGGGCCTGCCGTATTTCGGGCTGTGCCTGGGCATGCAGGTCGCGGTGATTGAATTTGCGCGCAACGCGGCGGGCCTGGCGGGCGCGAACAGCACGGAGTTCGACGAAAACACGCCGCATCCGGTGATTCATTTAATGGAGGAGCAGAAGGACGTGACGGACAAGGGCGCGACGATGCGGCTCGGCTCGTATGACTGCCAATTGGCGGAAGGATCGCTGGCGCGGCTGGCATATGGGCAGGCGTCGGTGCGCGAGCGCCACCGGCACCGTTATGAATTCAATAATGCCTACCGCGAAATTTTGGCGAAGGCCGGCCTGCGCATCGCGGGCGTTTATCCCAAGCGCGATTTGGTGGAGATTGTCGAAGTGGCGGCGCACCCCTGGTTTGTCGGCGTGCAGTTCCACCCCGAATTTCAGAGCAAGCCCACGCGCCCGCACCCGCTCTTCGCGGCGTTCATCGGCGCGGCGATTGCGCGGCGCGCGGGCAAATAAAATTGTTCACCGCCAAGACGCGAAGGGCGCAGAGCATGGCGAACTTTGCGTCTTGGCGGTGAATTCGTTCAAACGAGTTTGGGCAGCCATTCGCGCAGGAGATTCGCCGCCGCTGAAAAAGTTTTCGGCTCGGGCAGGAGGCTGAGGGCGTGGTAGCCGGGTGCGGCGTCGAAGTCGAAGAAATAGCCGGGGTGGGCGAGGACGCCGGCGCGGTCGAGGAGTTGGAGCGCGAGGGCCTCCTCGTCGGACGCGGCGGGGCGGCGCAGGAGGGCGGACCAGCCGGCGTCGCGCGGGAGCAGGGTGAATCCTTCCGGCCAGGGGAGGGTGCTAAGCGTCAAATAATTGCGGGCGGTGCGTTGCTGGATTTGCGCGCGGATTTTTTCGCCGAGGGCGAATAATTGCGGGAGGGCGGCTTGGACGGGGGTGGCGACGTTCAGGTAGGCGTCGCTGATGAAATCGAGGCGGGTGCGCGCGGCGGTGGCGAGTTCGGCGGGGCCGCCCGTGTGAATCCAGGCGAGTTTGAGATGGGGCAGGCCGCAACTTTTCGAGAGGCCGCCGAGGGCGAAAGTGAGCGCGGGCTGGTCCGGCGCAGCGAAGGTGGGCGCATGGTTTTCCCAGCCGGGTGCGGGGTAGTCCAAAAAAACTTCGTCGACGATGAGCGCGAGATTTTTCGCGGCGCAGAATGAGGTGACGTGCTTGATGTCGTCGGGGTGCAGGAACGCGCCGGTGGGATTGTGGGGGTGGATGAGGGCAACGGCGCGGGTGGCGGGCGTGAGAGCGGCACCGAGGGCGTCGAGGTCGATGCGCCAATGGCAGTCGGACTCGTAAAAGAGCGGGAAGAAATTGGTCTTCCAGCCATCGAGGGCGGCGAGGTGCTCGATGAGCGGATAGGAAGGCCGGGGGGCGAGGATTTCCGCGCCGGGCGCGCCGAGGAGCTTGCAGAGAAAGCTGTAGGCTTCGCTGGTGCTGGCGGTGAGATGGAGATTTTCGGGCGCAATGGGAGCGCGGTGTTGTTGTTGATAATGTTGCGCGATGGCGGCGCGGGCCGAGGGCAGGCCGCGCGGGTCGGGCGCGTAGGGCGCGGAAGCGGCGGCCGCGAGGGCGGCGGCGATTTCCGCCGTCGGATAATCGAGGCCCGCCAGGGTGGGATTGGCGAGCGTCAGGTCGAGCACGGGCAACCTGGCGGCGCGGCGCGCGGCGACGGCCAGCGCGAGCGGGTTGTCGTCGAGCACGGCGGGCAGGCGGGCGGAAAATGGGGAGGGCGGCGGCAAGGGGCGGATTAAGGAATGAGCCGATTCCTTAATGGCAAAGTCACTACCTGACAACTGACAACCGGCGTTTACGCGACCGCGGTGTCGGCGGCGGGGCTTTCGGGGTGCAGGACGTGCGCGGGGGCGGGGATGACGTAGGGGCGCACGGCGTCGAGCAGGCGGCGCGGGAGCAGGCCGTCGATATACACGCCTTCGTCGCCGGGTTTTTCGTGGTGGACGGCGCCGGCCTCGTGCAGGCGGTTGATGAGGTCGTAACGCGAGTGGGGAATGAGCAGCGTCAGCGGCGTGGCTTCCTCGGAGACCAGGTCGTCCAGCTGCGCGAGCAGTTTGTCCAGCCCCGCGCCGGTGTGGGCGCTGAGAAAGAGCGCGCCGGGAAACTGGCCCTTGAGTTCGGCGAGCACGAGCGGGTCGCTCACGCGGTCGAGCTTGTTGAAAACGGTGATGATGCGGGCGTGGTCGGCGCCGAGTTCATGCAGTACGCTGAGGGTGGTCGCATGGTGGGCGACGGCTTCGGGGCTGGCGGCGTCCACGACATGGATGAGGACATCGGCGACGAGCGCTTCCTCCAGTGTGGCCTTGAAGGCTTCGACGAGGCGGTGGGGCAGGCGGCGCACGAAGCCGACGGTGTCGGTCAGCAGGAGGATGCGGCCCGAGGGTAGGCGCAGGCGGCGGGTCGCGGGGTCGAGGGTCGCGAACAACTTGTCGGCGGCGAGGACGTGCGCGCCGGTGAGGGCGTTGAGGAGCGAGGATTTCCCGGCGTTGGTGTAGCCGACGATGGCGGCGGTGGGCAGCGGCACGCGCAGGCGCTGGCGGCGCTGGACGCCGCGTTGTTTGCGCACGGTGGCGAGTTCGGCGCGGAGGCGCTGGATGCGGTCGCGCACGAGGCGCTGGTCGAGTTCGAGCTGGGTCTCGCCCTCGCCGCGCTGGTTGGCGCCGCCGCCGCGCTGGCGGGAAAGGTGGCTCCACGCGCGGCGCAGGCGCGGCATGAAATATTCGGCCTGGGCCAGCTCGACTTGCAGGCGCGCTTCACGGGTGCGGGCGCGGGTGGCGAAGATGTCGAGGATGACCTCGTGGCGGTCAATGACGATGAGGCCGCTCTCGGCCTCCCAGTTGCGCTGCTGGGCGGGGTGGAGTTCGTCGTCGAAGATAATCAGGCCGCACTGGTGCTCCTTCGCGAGGGCGATGATTTCGGCGGTTTTGCCCGCGCCGAGGAGGAAGCGCGGGTTCGGCTCGCGCAGTTTGGCGAGGCTGCGCACCGGCACGACGATGCCCAAGTTCGAGGTCAGCTCGGCCAGTTCTTCGAGCAACGATTCAGCTTCCTCGCGCGATTGGCCGTTGTTTTGCAGGCCAAGGAGGAGGGCGCGGGGCGCGGGTGAGTTCGCGGGGACGCCACTCATACGCGCGGGAGATAATGGTCGCTCATGCCAAAAATTGCGGTCGGGTTTGCGGGAGGTTTACTAAATCAAGTATGCCTTCGATGGGCGCGGGTGTCAAGGGGTGCGGATGGGATTGCGTTTGAATGGCAGGGTGGTTAAAGAAAGCCGCGCCCCGATTCGCCGCCGATTATGAAACTACCCCCTTGTTTCGGTTCACCGACTTTGTTGCGCCTGGGGTTGGCGTGGGCGGGCCTGGCGGCGGCGGCGTTCTTCGGCGGGTGCGCGGGGCCGGGCGGGGTGGCGCCGCCGGAAGCGCCGGCGCGGCCCGCGCAAATTTATCCGGTCGCGCCGTTGCCGCTGCCGACGCCCACTCCCGCGCCGCGGTTGCCGGTGGCGAATCCGTTGCCGACGACGGGCAGGCCGGTGATGCTGGGGATTGACGTGCTGCAGGCGCAGGGTTTTTCGATTTTGCAGGGCAAGCGCGTGGGGTTGCTGACGCATCCGGCGGGGGTCAACGCGGCGGGGATGAGCACGATTGATGTGTTGCGCAACGCGCCGGGGGTGAAGCTCGTCGCGCTCTACGGGCCGGAGCACGGCATTTACGGTGCGGAAAAGGCCAGCGCGGAGATGCCGAAGCTGCAAATTGACAAGCGCACGGGGCTGCCGGTGTATACGCTCTATAACACCGACATCCCGAAGGGCGATTTTCGCAAGGCATCGCCGGATATGCTGAACGACATTGATGTGATGGTGGTGGATTTGCAGGATTTGGGGACGCGCTCCTACACGTTCATCAGTTGTTTGCTATGCACGATGGAGGCGTGCTTCGAGCAGAATAAAACGGTGGTGGTCTTGGATCGGCCGAATCCGCTCGGTGGGTTGCGCGTCGGCGGGCCGGTCATCGAAGAGCAGTGGATGAGCTACGTCGGCGCGTATCGCGTGCCGTATGTGTTTGGACTCACCTATGGAGAGCTCGCGCGCATCGCCAAAGATAATCTGAGTATGCTGCCAAATCCGGCGCTGCTCTCGGCGCCGCTGCGCCGGCTGTTTGACGTTTCACCCGAGGTTTGGCGACGGGGCAAGCTGGTGATTGTGCCGATGAGTGGCTGGCGGCGTTCGATGCTATGGTCGGACACGGGGCTGAAATGGATTCCGACTTCGCCGAACATTCCGTCCGCATCGGCGGCGTTTGGGTATGGGCTGACGGGCTTGGCGAGTGCGGGCGGCGTGAGCGGGTTTGGCCTCGGGGTGGGGACGCCGTATCCGTTCCGGCTGCTGAATTATCCGAACCGTCCGCCGGCGGAAGTCGCCACCGCGCTGAATGCGCTCAAGCTGCCGGGCCTGAGTTTTACGCCGAAAGTTTATGGCGACCGGAATGACAAGAGCGGCGTGTATGTCAACATCCTCGATTGGAACGTGGTGGACCCGACGCGGCTGGCGTTTGAATTGATGAAGCTCGATGTGGCCTGGGCGCCGAGCGGAAATCCGTTTGCGCGGATGGGCGATGAACGGGCCTACAATATTTACGTGGGGTCGAGCGCATGGTGGACGGAAATAACCACCAAGGGCCGCCGGGCCGATGTCGCGGGGTTTTTCAAGAAATGGGACGCGGAGGACGCCGCCTTCCAGCAGTGGACGAAGCGCTGGTGGTTGTATCCGGAGTGAGGGGGGGGCGACTGAGGAGCAAAGGAGCAGAGGCACAAAGGGGCAAAGGGTGTTGCTTCCGTGGAGTCGCTTCAGGGCACCCCCGTGAGGGGGGTGCCAGAAATTAGCCGGGGGTCATAGACCCCCGGAAATCAGAGAACAACGGAAATCGCACCCTGAAAGGGTGCCAGAAGTGTGTTTTGCGCTTTCTCGTCGTCGTTCTGGCATCCCTTCAGGATGCAAATTTTTAAGTTCTCTCAACCGGGGGGTCTGCGACCCCCGGCTAATTTCTCGCAACCCTTCGGGTTGCCCAACGAGACAAGACCGACGCCCTTCGCATATCTGCGCGCATATTTCCCCCGCACACCGGAGGAAAAATCGTATTCCATCAACGGGTCAGGGTCAGATACCTTTTTGCGCGGCTTTTTCATTTTCAACTTGGGTGGACAATTTCCTAGATTGCGCCCGGGGCGCTTTTGGGCAATCTTTTCCCTCCCATGAAACGCACCCGGAAAAAACTCGGCGGGCTGACCCTGCTCGGGCGCTCGGAGGCGGCGCTGCCGAAGTCGCCAAAGCAGGCGCGGCTGGAGACTTTTCCGAACCCGCACCCGGCGCGCGATTACTGGATTCATCTCGACTGCCCGGATTTCACCTCGCTGTGCCCGGTGACGGGGCAGCCGGATTTCGCGCGCGTCACGATTGATTATGTGCCGGACCAGGCGTGCCTCGAGACCAAGGCGCTGAAATTTTACCTGGCGTCGTTTCGCAACGAAGCGGCGTTCAACGAGGCGGTCGTCAATCGCATCCTCGACGATTTGGTGCGCGCGTGCGCGCCGCGGGTGCTGAAGATTGAGGGCAAATTCGCGCCGCGCGGCGGGCTGGGGCTGGCGGTGGTCGCCGAATATCCGTCGGCGGGTGCCGCCGCTGGCGCGCCGAAACTGTGGCGTCGCCCATGAAGGCCGTGGTGCTGCTCAGCGGGGGGATGGACTCGGCGGTCGCGCTGCACGAGGCCCGCGCGCGGCACGAGGTCGTGGGCGCGGTGAGCTTCGACTACGGCTCGAAGCACAACCATAAAGAAATTCCGTGCGCGGCGTGGCAGTGCCGCCAGTGGAAAATTCCGCACCAAGTCATCGCGCTGGATTTCGTGCCCGCGCTGTTTGCTTCGGCTTTGTTGCAGTCGGGCGGCGCAATTCCCGACGGCCATTACGAGGAGGAGACGATGAAGCAGACGGTGGTGCCATTCCGCAACGGCATCATGCTTTCAATCGCGGCGGGCTACGCGGAGTCCATCGGCGCGGCGGGGCTGGTGATTGCGGCGCACGCGGGCGACCACGCGATTTACCCGGATTGCCGGGAGAGTTTCATGCAGGCGATGGGCGAGGCGATGCGGCTCGGCACGTATGCGGGGATTGAATTGTTGCGGCCGTTCATCCATTTCACGAAGGCGCAAATCGCCGCGCGCGGCCAGAAACTTGGCGTGGATTTTTCGCAAACGTGGTCGTGCTACAAGGGCGGCGAGATTCACTGTGGCACCTGCGGCACCTGCGTCGAGCGCCGCGAGGCGTTTATCCTCGCCAATATTCCCGACCCAACGGTTTACGCGAGCACGGGGCCGTTGCCTAGGAAACCGGCGTCTGGTACCGCTTCTTCCTGATGTTCATTTCCGAAATATTTTATTCGATTCAGGGCGAGGGCGAACTGACGGGCACGCCGTCGGTGTTCGTGCGCGCGGCGGGGTGCAATTTGCGCTGCAACTGGTGTGACACCCCCTATGCCTCGTGGCGGCCAGAGGGCATGGAAAAATCCGTGGCGGAGATTTTGGCCGAGGTGGAGCAGCATCCCGCGCGGCACGTGGTGCTGACGGGCGGCGAGCCGATGGTGGCGAAGGACATTCGCGAATTGGCGGCGGCATTACGCGAACGGGGCAAGCACATCACCATCGAGACGGCCGCGACCATCGCGCCGGACGGGATTGCGTGCGACTTGGCGTCGCTCAGCCCGAAGCTGAAAAATTCCACGCCGGACGCGAAATTGTTCGGGGCGCTGGCCGGGCGGCATGAGAAGCTGCGGTGGCAGCCGGAGGTGGTGCGCGAATGGGTGGAGCGCTACCCGTTTCAGTTGAAGTTCGTGGTGGCGAAGGCGGGCGACGTGGAGGAAATCCAGTTGCTTTTGCGCGAGCTGGGAGGGAGGATTCCGCCCGATAAAGTCCTGCTCATGCCCGAGGGAGTCACCATCGAAGCGATGCGCGCGCGGGAGCCGGCGCTGGTCGAGTTGTGCCGGCGCCACGGTTTCCGCTACTGCCACCGCCTCCAGATTGAACTGTTCGGCAACACGCGCGGGACTTGAATCTATGCCTTATCGCATCTGCAAAATTTTTGAAATTGAGAGCGGCCACATGCTCTCGAAGCACCCGGATTTGTGCAAATACCCGCACGGGCATTCGCGCAAGGTGGAGGTCGTGGTCGAGGCGGCGGGCCTCGATAAAAACGAAATGGTGTGCGACTTTAAGGCGCTCAAGGAGGCGCTGTGGGGTTATCTCAAGAGTTTCGACCATGCGCTGTGCGTGAACACGCGCGACCCGCAATTCGGGGCGTTGAAGGCGGCTTATGGCGCGCAGATCATCGCGTTTGAGGATGAGGACCCGACGACGGAAGTGATGGCGCAAACGATTTTTGCCGAGGCGAAAAAGCGGTTGGCGGCCTACGCGACCGACGCGAAAGCGGCCTATCCGATCGCGCATCCGGTGCGCCTGGCGAGCGTGCGGGTGTGGGAGACGAGCAGTTCGTGGGCGGAGTATGCGGAATAGCCCCCGATTTGCGCCCTTGACCCCGCGGCGCGTCCGCGTTACGCCACCAGCATCCCTTTTTGCATGAGCCAACAATATAACAAAGTCATCAAACGCAAGCGCCGGCTTGCCTACGTCAAACGTCGCAAGGTCGCCGCCGCGGCCGCCGCGAAAGCCGCCAAGGCGGCCAAATCCTCGAAGAAGGACAAGTCCTGAGCGGGCGCGGCGTCCGCCGGGTTTCCCTTGCCATGCGCAAAATTCCGCCAACGCGGGCGTGGGCGCGGGCCGTGCTGGCCGCGGGCGTGGCCGTGTTCGCGGGATGTTCGACGCCGCCGAGCGCGACCGCCGGGCCGGCGGGCGTGGGCACGGACGGCGTGGTCATCAAGCACGTGGATCAGCAATTCATGGAGGTGGCGGCGTTCCAGCGCATTTCGGAATATTTCACGGGCCGGGAAAACACGAGCGGTCGCGTGATTGAGCGCACGGACCCGCAGCAGCGCGCGGGCTACTATTTCATCGTGAGCCTCGAATGGCATCCGCACACGACGCTGCCCGCGGGCACGCAGGCGGACATTGATTTTCTCCGCAAGAACGACCCGCGGCCGCACCACGCGCATTTTGTGTTTTCCCAGTCCAGCGGCACCTTCGACGAGATTCTGCTGGGCCTGACCGGCGCGGACTGGACCGATCGGAACCTGACCATCGTGGCGTGGAAGTTGACGCTCAAGGATGCGGCGGGCGCAGTGCTGGCTGACCGGCAGAGTTTCTTGTGGGGTTTTCCTGCGAACGCGCCGGTGGCGGCGGCCACCGTGGAACCGGCCAAGCCCAGCCTGTGAAAAAAAATGCGGAGCGTAAGGGTGCGATGGCGGGAGAATGGCTGCCGTGGCGGCCAACCGCGCGCCCGATGAAAATCAGCGCGGCGGCGCTGAAGGAAACTTTGCTCGGCGGCCAGGCGTTTCGCTGGCGGGCGGTGGAAGGCGACGCGGAGGAAATCTGGCAGGGCGCGTGGGGCCGGTGCGTGGCACGGGTGCGCGTGGGGCCGAGCGGGTTGCTGGAATGGACGGGGCCGGTGGCGCTGGAAAAAGATTTGCCGGCGGCGGTGGACGATTATTTCGCGACGGACGTGGATTTTGCGATGCTCTGCGACCAATTGCCCTGGCGCACGGATGCCATGCTGGCGGCGCGGTTGCGCGCGTGGCCGGGGCTGCGGTTGCTGCGGCAGCCGGCGGGCGAGGCGCTGCTGGCGTTCTTATGCAGCAGCGCGAAGCAGATTCCGCATATCGCGCAGATGTGTGAAAACCTGGCGGCGCGGTTCGGCGAGCCGACGTGGGGCGGCGCGCGGGCGCTGCCGATCTGGGCGCGTCTGGCGGAAGCGAAGGAGGACGAGTTGCGCGCGTGCCGGCTGGGTTATCGCGCGCGGTTCATCCACCAGACGGCGCGGCGGTTATTGGCGGAGCCGGACTGGGAGGAGAAAATCAAGCGCGCGCCATATGCCGACGCGCACACGTGGCTGGCGGAGTTGCCGGGCGTCGGCCCAAAGATCGCCGATTGCGTTCTGTTGTTTGGCGCAGCAAGATTCGAGGCCTTTCCCGTGGACACCTGGATTTTGCGCGCAATGGCGGAGCGATATGGGCTGCGCGGCTGGCGGCCCGCGCAGGTCGCGCAGTTTGGCCGCGCGCATTTCGGCCCGCTGGCAGGCCTGGCGCAGCAATTTTTATTTTCGGGCGAACGGAAAGAGAAAAAATAAGCCATGCGCGCGCCCGCCAAGCCGGAGAAATACTTCCTGTGGCCGCCGCCGAAAGCGGTGGAGTGGCGGCGCGGGACGCAGCGGGTTCCGCGGAACGGGCCAAAAATCCGCCAAAAGATAAATCCGAATTTCGCGCCGGAGGCGTATGCGCTGGAAATTGCGACGCAGCAGTGCTCGATTGTCGCCGGGGGCGCTCGGGGCGTGGAGCACGCGCGGCGGACGCTGGACCAGTTGCGCCGCCAGTGCGGCGAGGAACTGCCCTGCCTGCGGGTGGCGGACGCGCCGGATTTCGCGGTGCGCGGGTTCATGCTCGATATCAGCCGGGGCAAGGTGCCGACGAATGAGACGCTGCGCGGATTGGTGCGGCAACTGGCGGCGCTGAAATACAATCACCTGCAGCTCTACACCGAGCACACGTTTGCCTTTCGCGGGCACGAAAAAGTTTGGCGCGACGCCGACCCGCTGACGGTGGCGGATCTCGCGGCGTTGCAAAAACTGTGCGATGAAAACCAGATTGAGCTGTCGGCGAATTTCAATTCCTTCGGCCATTTCGAGCGGTGGCTGAAACACCCGCAGTATCAACGGCTCGCCGAATGTCCGCGGGGTTTCACGCATCCGCTCAAGGGCCGGGTGCCGCACGGGACAACGCTGCGGCCGGATGCGGCGAGCCTGAAATTTTTGGACGGGTTGTGGAAAGAATATCTGCCGTTGTTCAAGTCGCGGCGGTTCAATCTCGGCGGGGACGAGCCGTGGGAACTGGGTCAGGGCTGGAGCAAACCGCTCGTAAAAAAATTCGGCAAACACCGGGTGTATCTCGATTTTTTAAAAAAGCTGCATCAGCTCGCGACGCGGCACGGCAAGGAGATGCTGTTCTGGGCCGATATCTTGTTGGAAGCGCCGGAGTTGGTGGACGAAGTGCCAGCGGACGCGACGGCGCTGCTCTGGGGTTACGAGGCGGATCATCCCTTTGCGGCGCAATGTGCGCGGCTCGCGGCGGCCCGGAGAAAATTCTGGGTCTGCCCCGGTTGCTCGACGTGGAACAGTTTCACCGGGCGCACCGACAACATGCTCGCCAATATCGCGAACGCGGCGAAGCACGGACTCGCGCACGGCGCGGAGGGCATGTTGCTCACATCCTGGGGTGACGGCGGCAACCACCAGCCTTGGCCAATCATGTATCCGGGCCTCGCCTATGCGGCGGGAATGGCGTGGAACCAAAAGGCCACCAAGCGTGCGGACGTGGCGCGCGCGGTGAATTTAATTTTCAGCCAGAGTGTGGATTCCGGCTACGGCGAGACCCTGCTCGAACTTGGGCGCGTCGAGAACGCCATCAAGCGCCATAAGCCCAACCGCAGCCGGCATTTCAATTTGTTCTTCGCGACGCACGCGGAATTGAAAAAGGAGTTGGCGACGCTCTCGCGGGTGGAATTGAAGAAAACGTTAAATGCCCTGGCGAGGGTGCGCAAAAAAATATCGAAGCGCGGCGAGAAATACCTGTGGGAATACGGCGCGCTGAACGAATTGGAAACCGGCACGGATATGGCGGCGTGGGCCGTCCAACGCGCATTACAGAAGACGGGTAGGGACGCCTCTCCGCGGCGTCCGTCAGCAATGCTGGCTGAAGCATTGTCGGACTTGATTGAGCGCTTTATCAACGCCTGGGCGAATCGCGCCCGCGAAGGCGGGATGCGCGAAGCCGTGGCGCGCATGGCGGATGTGGCCCGGGAGTTGGGATGAGAAATTTAATCACGGAGCGCACGGAGGACAAGGAAGGGCTTTCGTCGCTTAGCCCTCTATTGGGGAAAGAAGATGGCTGCGGAAAGCAGTGGACGGGAAGCGCACGACCGAAGATTTGTCCCGGTCGCCCGGCGGCGCGTCTCACGCCGCCGATTTTTGATCATGTCCTCGGCGAGACGCCGAGGACTGCGAGCGAGACGCTCGCGCTCCCCGAGACCAAAGACAGGCGCGCATATCCAGGCGATTAAGCGGCGTCGGGAGGGTTGGCGGGAAAGTCGTCCTCGCGCGCCGAGGCCAGTTTACGGCGCAGGCGGAAATCAGCGAGGTTCGTCGGAACGATAAACATCAAAGCCCCTAAAATTCCCAGTCCGCAGCCAACCTTAATTATTAAATCCGTGTAAGGGAGTTCCGGAAATCGTTCCCCCCGGATGAGCTGGGCGGTGAACATTGTTATCGTCAGGATTTGCAGAATTAGCCTCATGATAGTCCAGATCAAAAAAATCTGCCGCGTGGTCGCCAGGGTGGATTGGCGCCGGGCCAGAACGTCGGCGGCGATGCCGAGGCCGGCGCAGATCAGTACGAGCATAAGTATTGTCGCCGGAAAAAACAGGAAACGTCCATCCAGCGCCGGCTCAAACGCCCACTCGGTGATTTGAAGAAGGCTTACCAAAGTCGAAGACAACAGGACAATCAACAGCGCGTAAAACAGCAAGCCGGTGCGCCGGGCGGCATTTACCCGCAAACCCACGGCTTTGGCCTCGCCGATGGTCAGGTGCTCGCGGCGAAAGCGCTTGGCGGCGGCTTGTGCGTCGCCCAAATCCGCCAGGGCGGCGGACTGCGCGGCGGATGCGGATGAGCCGTCTTCTAAATGCGATTGCACGGCGTCGGCGTAATGGGTTTCAATTTCCGCGCGGATGCGCGCTTGGGCCGGCGGCACCAAGCTCCGCGTGGCGAGGTCGAGCCATTCCGCGAGATTCCTCGGCGTTTTTACGACTGGGCGACGCATGGATTCGGGCAAGAAGTTCATATGGCCTCCTTCAGTAAGCCGGTGATCGCGCCGGAGAATTGCAGCCATTCCTTGCGCTCGAGGGCGAGGGCCTTGCGGCCTTTTTCAGTCAATTTGTAATGGCGGCGTTCGCGGCCGTTCTCCTCGCGGACGGAGGAGGTGATGAGTTTTTTCGCCTCAAGGCCGTGGAGGGCGGGGTAGAGGGTGCCCTCCTTGAAATCGAGGACGCCCTTGGAAGACTGCTTGATCTCCTGCGCGATGCGGTAGCCATGGTTGGGGCCGCGGCTGAGGTTCTGCAAAATGAGGGTCGGGAGGCTGCCTTTGAAGTTCATGGGCGCACCATACATCGAATGCCGATGCATCGGCAAGCATTATTTTTAGGGGGTTTTGGAATAAGCGATTTCAGGAATATTTAGTCCCGCAGGGACGACAGAAAATAGCCCGCCAATTTATTGGCGGGAAACTGATGGAAGAGATGGCAAGTCCCGTAGGGACGAAAGAAACGCGCGCGCATGTTTCGAAACCCTTTCGTCCCTCCGGGACTCTTTGATTTTTGTCTGCGGTCTCCCAGCGCTAGAGCGCTGGGTTATTTTCTATCGTCCCGGCGGGACTTTCATTTCCAAAATCTTATTTCCCGTCGGCCCGTTCCGTCAGCGATTTCAATTTCTCCGCCTTTTCCGCCTCGGTGAGCGCGGTGAGCAAATCGTCAATCGCGCCTTCCATGATGTTGGGGAGGTTGTGGGCGGTGAAGCCGATGCGGTGGTCGGTGACGCGGGATTGGGGGAAGTTGTAGGTGCGGATGCGTTCGGAGCGGTCGCCGGTGCCGATTTGGGCTTTGCGCTGGGCGGAGTATTTGGCGGCTTCCTCGTCCTGCTTGCGTTCGAGGAGGCGCGCGCGGAGGACTTTGAGGGCCTTGGCTTTGTTTTTGAGCTGCGAGCGTTCGTCGGCGCATTTGACGATGAGGCCGGTGGGTTTGTGGATGATTTGGACGGCGGAGTCGGTGGTGTTGACGCCCTGGCCGCCGGGGCCGCTGGCGCGCGCGACGGTGATTTCGAGTTCGTCGGGGCTGATTTGCACGTCGACTTCCTGGGCCTCGGGGAGGACGGCGACGGTGATGGTGGAGGTGTGGATGCGGCCGTTGGCCTCGGTGGCGGGGACGCGCTGGACGCGGTGGACGCCGCTTTCCCACTTGAGCGTGCGGTAGACGTTGTCGCCGGTGATGAGGAAGGCGACATCCTTGACCCCGCCGGCTTCGGAGGGGCTGGAGTCGAGCGACTCGACCTTCCAGCCATGCGTCTCGGCGTAGCGGGTGTAGAGGCGGGCGACTTCGGCGGCGAAGAGGGAGGCCTCGTCACCGCCGGTGCCGGCGCGGATTTCGACGATGGTGTTGCGGGCGTCGGCGGGGTCGGGCGGGATCATCGCGAGCATGACCCCCTCGTGGAGTTTGGGCAAATCGGCGCGGAGGGTGACGAGTTCCTCCGCGGCGAGGGTGCGCAAGTCGGCGTCGGAGGCGGGGTCGGCGAGCAGGGCTTCGTTTTCCTTGATGGCGTCGGCGGTGTGCTTCAGCTTCGCGTGGAGTTCGAGCAGTTCGGTGAGGTTTTGGCGCTCGCGCCCGACTTCCGCGGCGTGGCGCTGGTTGGAGTAAAAGTCAGGCGCGGCCATCAGCGCATCGAGTTCGACGAGGCGCTTGGCAAAAGGCTCAATGGGGGGAATTTCCATGCGAAAGCCGGAATGAGAATCCGGGCAAGCTGCGGAGGTTAGCGGAAATCCAGCGCGGAGGGAAGCCTGCGGGCGGATGATTTTCAGCGGGCCGGGAAAGGGCGGCCACCCGTCCGAAATTGACAAAAAAAGCGGCGCGGGCCATAAACGGGGCGCCCTCGCCGCGCAACCCGCCGGGGATTTTTTCAGTTGAACTTCATCTCGCTGACATACTTGGTTTTGCTCGGGCTGGTCTTCGCCCTCTACTGGTCCATCCCGACCAAGCGCGCGCAAAACCTCGTCCTGCTGGTGGCGAGCTATCTCTTTTACGGCTGGTGGGACTGGCGCTTCCTGGGGCTGATATTGCTGTCGAGCGTCACGGATTTCACGCTGGGGCTGGCGATTGCGAACAGCGCGACGACGCACCGCCGGCGGGTGTTCGTGGGCCTGAGCCTAGCGTTCAATCTGGGCATCCTCGGCTTTTTCAAATACTTCAATTTTTTTGAGCACAGCCTGGCGACGGTGGCCGCCCAGGTGGGCTGGCCCATCGGGGAGCTGACCCTGCGCGTGATTCTGCCGGTGGGGGTGAGCTTTTACACCTTCCAGTCACTGAGTTATATTTTCGACGTGAATCGCGGCCGGCTGGCCCCGACGCGCGACTTGCTGGATTTCCTCGCCTACGTTTCCTTTTTTCCGCAATTGGTGGCGGGGCCGATTGAGCGCGCCGAGCGCCTGTTGCCCCAGTTCCAAAAGGCGCGGGTGTTCGATTACGAGGCGGCCTGCGCCGGTTGCCGCGAAATGTTGTGGGGCCTGGTGAAGAAGGCGTGGCTCGCGGACAGTTTTGGCTACTATGTGCGCCAGGTCTATCATGCGCCGCAGAGCGCGAGCGGCGGCCAACTGCTGCTCGCGACGTTTTTATTCGGCCTGCAGGTCTATTGCGATTTCTCGGGCTATTCGCACATCGCCATTGGCAGCGCGCGGTTGCTCGGCGTCCATTTGATGCGGAATTTTGCGTATCCGTATTTCTCCACCAGCCCGGCGGACTTCTGGCACCGCTGGCACATTTCGCTCAGCACCTGGTTTCGCGATTACCTTTATTTCCCGCTCGGGGGCAGCCGCGGCACCAAGGCGCGGACCTGCGCGAATCTGTTCGTTGTGTTTCTCATCAGCGGCCTGTGGCACGGGGCGAATTGGACCTTTGTCGTCTGGGGCTGCCTGCACGGGTTGCTGCTGGTGGCGCGCGAGCTGTTCCGCGGGCGCGGCGAAACGTTACGCGTCCCGTCGGCGGAGGATTGCGCGTGGCGGCCGCCGTGGGCATTCGTGTGGCGGGTGGTTTTGACTTATGCCGCGGTGAATTTCTGCTGGATATTTTTCCGCGCCAATTCCGTCGGCGAAGCGGTCGTGATTATCGGACGGATTGCAACCTGGGCAGCGGGCAGTCGTTTGGAAACCTGGCAGGCCGGGCGGCTGGCGGCCTTGGGCGCGCTGCTGCTGCTGGTGGAATGGCTCTCGCGCCAGCGGGTGCAGCCGCTCGCGGCGGTGAACTGGCCCGCGCCACTGCGGTTTGCGCTTTATACCGTACTGATGTGGGCGTGCGTGCTGTATGCGCCGCCGGAGCCGAGCACTTTCATCTATTTTGCCTTCTGATGCGGCGTTTTCTCCTCAAAGCGGCGGTGTTCCTCGCCATCCAAATCGCGCTCGCGGCTTGGGTGGCGTCCTCGTTGCAGACCAGCGACCCGGCCAGTTACATGGCGGCGTTTGAGGACAAAACGGCGCTGTTGGCCCGCGCGGACGAGCCGAACCGCGTGATTTTGGTCGGCGGCTCGAACACCGCCTGGGGGCTGAACGCGGTGGAATTGGGCCAGACACTCGGGCATCCGGTGGTAAACGCGGGGCTGCACGCCGCGCTCGGGCTGAGGCTGATTCTCGACTATCCGGCGGCCTATTTGCATCGCGGCGACTTGGTGGTGCTGTCGCTCGAATACGAGCATTACGACGAGGACACCAAGCAGGACGCCATTGTCTGGGCCTCGACGCCGTATTTGAAAAAAATTCCGATTGCGGTAACGAGCTTGCAACCGGTTTACCTATCCGACCATTTCCTGCAATATGTCGCGACGGCGTGGGGCCATCGGGTGAATATGCGCAAGGCCGCCCGGAAAACGGACTCGGATATTTTCGCGCATGATTCCTTTGATGCGCGCGGGGATTTTGTCGCGCACTACGGTCTGCCGCCGCCGCTGGCCGTGGGCGACCTGCCGTTTGAATTTGCGAATGCCAATCCGGATTTTCACACCGCCGTCGTGGCGCGGCTGAATGATTTTATCGACCAGGCGCAGGCGCGCGGAGCGCGGGTGGTTCTGTATTTTCCCCCACTGCCCACGGAAAAGTTTGCCATGTATAAGACCCAACTCGTCGCGCTCGACACGGCGCTGCGGGCGGAATTGCGCGCGCCGATCCTCAACCATCCCGGCGAACTGGTTCTGGCCGACGCCGATTTTTACAACACCGTCTACCATCTCACCAAGCCCGGCGTGGAAAAACGCAACGCCGACCTTGCCGCGCGCCTGCGGGCTTACCTAGCCGCCCCACCGTCGGCACCGACAAAATAAACACGACCAGGGAGACGAAATTGAGTCAAGACGGGGCGGTGGGGGACAATCGAAGGGGCGGGGAGGCGCGCGCGGTTTTTTTGTATTAAGGCGGGGGCGGATGGGCAACCAAGCGCAGGCGCTTAATGCCCCTTCCGAATTAAGATTGTTTACCTCGACAGAAAACCGGGCGGGCCGCAGAATCCAGTTTGATGAATCTTAGCTGCCAGCGCCGCACATCAATGGGGCGATTTTTATTGTTCGTTTTGATCGCTGAGTTAGCGGGTGGTTGCGCCAGCATGGCCCTGCCGCCGCGTTTGAGCGCAACCCAGCAAGCGCTCGTGCGGGAGACGAGGTTGAATCTTACGGTCGGGGTGGATGAATTTGGGGTGGTTGGTGGCTCCGACTTGGTGGTGGAGTCATTGACCAAAACGCATCTGTTTGCCCGGGTTGATCGACGCAAAAATTTTTCCGCGCCGCCTGACTTGGTTGTGCATATCGAAAGTGTAGGGGATGGCACGGCCACCATACCGATTTGGACTGGACTCACCTTTGGAATTATCCCGACGACGGTGGATGAGGGATGGGGATACTCACTTTTCTTCAGCCGACCGGGCGACAACCAGCCACCGGTTCACATTGACTCTCGCTACCGGGGGCCAACCACGCTGGGCTGGGCGGCCATGGTGATTAACTTGTCGCCCACTCAAACCGGAGGCGCGGTAGAAGAAAACCCGCAATTTATAGACGCACTGGCGTGGGCCATTGTTTCCAAAAAGAGCGAACTCCAATCCTTATTGAGTCAATGACCGCAAACACCAGCGCAAAAATCTGGCGGTGCGCCAAATAGATTAGAGTGGTGAAAAGGAGGCCGCGCGCCTTTTTTTGTTTATTGGCGGGAACAAGGACGTTAAGCTACGCCACCATGTCCGATTCTGAGAACACGTTGCGCAGCCGCGAAATCATCGCGGTGATTTGGGATTTCGACAAGACGCTGGTGCCGGGCTACATGCAGGTCCCGTTGTTCGAGCACTTCGGCGTGGACGACGGACAGTTCTGGGAGGAGGTGAACAAGCTGCCGGATATTTACGCCAAGCGGGGCATTCACGCCTCGAAAGACACGATTTACCTGAATCATTTGCTGAGTTACGTGCAGAACGGGCCGATGCGCGGATTAAACAATAAGCTGCTGCGCGAACTGGGCGGGAAACTGAAATTTTTCCCGGGGCTGCCCGATTTTTTCAAGGAACTGGCCAAAATATTACTGGAGCGCACGGAATACAGCATCCACGAAATCGGCCTCGAGCACTACATCATCAGCACGGGGCTGGCGGAGATGATTCGCGGCAGCGCCATCGCCAAGGAAGTGAAGGGCATTTACGGCTGCGAGTTCGTCGAAAACCCGCTGCCGCCGCACTTCAGCCGGCAGGACGAGATGGCGCTGGAGGGTGGGGACCAGGAAATTTCGCAAATCGGCGTGATGGTGGACAACACGATCAAGACGCGCTTCATTTTTGAAATCAACAAGGGTTCCAACATCAACGACGCGATCGATGTGAACGCGGTGATGCGGGCCGAGGACCGGCGGGTGCCCATCAAGAACATGATTTATATCGCGGATGGACCGAGTGATGTGCCAGTGTTTTCGGTGGTGCGGCAAAATGGCGGCCAAACCTACGCGGTCTATGATCCGGCCAGCCAGGCGGAATTCGCGCAAAACGACGGCTTGCTGCAAGCCGGGCGCATTCACATGTATGGTCCGGCGGATTACCGGCCGGAGAGCAGCACGGCCTGGTGGCTCAAAATGCATGTGCGGATGATTTGCGATCGCATCGTGCGCGAACGCGAGGAGGCGCTATCGGCGCGGGTCACGGCGCCGCCGCGGCACCTGCATCCGCCGCCGCCGCCGGAGCCGCCAGATGCGGGCCAGCACGACTTGTTTGGCGGGCAGTAGTTTTTGCCGGCGCATTTTCGGCATGGACAAGTGGGTTTGTTTGTGTCGAATAGGGGGCGATTCCCCGGGTCCTGATTTGGCCCGGGCGCGCACGGGAACACCCAGGCCGACGCCTTTTGGTCAGCCCGGTCGCGGATCACACCCCCATCCGTTATTCCCATGAAACAGACCCTGCGTTCTGGCGCCAGGTTGGCGCTCGTTTTGGCTGGCCTCACCCTGGCCACCAGCTCTTTTATCTTGGCGGCGGACAGCCCGACGATGTCGGCTCCCGCGGCCCCGGCGGCGAGCACGCCGACCGAACCGGCCAAGGCGAACGTGGAGCAACGGCTGGCGGCGATGGAGGCGTATTTTGCGAACACGGATCCGTCGGCGGCGTTGAAGGATCCCAAAGGCGGGCCGGCGGTGCCACCGGTGGGCGTGCCGGGGCCGGGGCATAATGCGTGGATGATGGCGAGCGCGGCGCTGGTGCTGTTCATGACGCTGCCGGGCTTGGCGCTATTCTACGGCGGGCTGGTGCGCCGGAAAAATGTGCTCTCCGTGATGGCGCAGTGCCTGGGGATTGCGGGCCTGGTTTCGATTTTATGGTGGGCGATGGGCTACAGTTTGGTGTTTGGGACGAATTTTTCCGGCCAGGCCATCGGGCCGTTTCTGGGCGGCTCGGAATTTTTCTTCCTCCATGGCGTGGATTCCACGCCGAACCCGTCGTATGGGGCCTGGGTTTCGCAGAATGTCTTTGCGATGTATCAACTGATGTTCGCGATCATCACCCCGGCGCTGATTGTCGGCGCGATTGCCGAGCGTATGAAGTTCAAGGCGATACTCGTGTTCGTGACGCTGTGGATGCTGCTGGTTTATTTTCCGCTGGCGCACATGGTGTGGGGCGCGACGGGGTTGATGAGCGGCGTCGCCAACCCGCACGCGGGGATCACGGCGCTGGATTTCGCGGGCGGGACGGTGGTGCACATGTCGTCGGGCTGGTCGGCGCTGATTTTGTGCCTGATTATCGGGCCGCGGCAGGGGCATGCGCGCACGCACATGGCGCCGCACAGCATGGTGCTCTGCATGGTCGGCACGGGGATGCTGTGGGTGGGTTGGTATGGCTTTAACGCGGGCAGCGCGGTGGCGGCGGATGTGGTGGCGGCCAACGCATTCATGACCACCACGCTGGCGACGGCGGTGGCGTCTTTCACCTGGGGCATGATGGAAATGTTGATTCGCGGCCGGGCGAGTGTGCTGGGTTTTTGTTCCGGCGCGGTGGCGGGGCTGGTGGTGATTACACCCGCGTGCGGTTTTGTGGACAGCACGGGTTCAATTATCATCGGCGTGTTGGCTGCGGTGATTCCTTTTTTGGCCTGCACGAAGCTCAAGCCCGCGTTGAAATATGACGACGCGCTGGACACGTTTGGCGTGCACGCGGTGGGCGGCACTTTGGGCGCTTTGCTGACGGGCGTGCTGGCGGTGTCGGCGGTGAATGCGAATATCGGGCCGGGCGGGGCGGCGGCCTCGGTGAACGGGCTGGCGGCGAGCGTGGCCGGGCATACGGCGTGGATCGCGCAATTGGAGGCGATGGCCGTGACGTTGGTGCTGGCAGTCGTGATGACGGTGGTCATCACCTTCGTGACGAAGGCGCTGGTCGGATTGCGGCCGAGCCTGGAAGCCGAGGCGCAGGGCCTCGACATCACCGACCATGGTGAAGAAGGCTACGTGCTCGAGTAGGGCGGCTGTTTCACCGCGAAGACGCGAAGTGCGCCAAGGAATTTTTTTGCGTCCTTGGCGGCTTGGCGGTGAAAACCGCATTTAACACACCAGACTCGCAAAGTCGGCGAAGCTGGCGTCAAACCCACCCGGGAGACCTTTGGACACCACGGCAACGGCGTCATGCGAGTGCAGGGATTCGAGGTGCGCGCAGGCGATTTGGAAATCGCGGATGCGGCGGTCGGCGTCGAGCCGCTCATAGAGTAGGCGCGCGGCGTCCTCGACAAATTTCGGGAAGGCGCCGTTGAGTTCGGCGAAGGCCTGCTCGTCCTCCCGGCGCACAAAAACCTGGGTTTCCGTTTGGAGGGCGGCGAGGCAATGCGCGTGGAGGTCCTCAATCATCACGGACGCGCCGGGCTGGACTTCGACGCTCAGGCGGGCCTTGCTGCGCTGCGAGTGGGGGATGCCGTAGGTCTGGCGCGCGTCGCGGGCGTGCTCGGTCAATTCGGCGGAGCAGGGGCACGCGGAAGAATAAACGAAATCGAAATGGATGAATTTACGGAACCAGTTGAGGTCGCAAATCGAGCCTTCGTAGGCCACTTGGTAGTATTGATACCCGGCGAGACCGCTGCGCAGGCTGGGGCGCAGCATGGGGTAGTGGAAGGCGAGGCGCAGGCGGCCGCGCGTGGTTTGCAGTTCCGTTTTGTAGCGCAGGAGTATCTCCTCCAGCAACTCGGGCGTGAAGACGCGGTCCTTGAATTCGTAAAATACGCGCATCAGGCGCGACATGTTGATGCCCTTTTGCTCGGCGGCGAGGGCGACCGTGCCGGTGACGGTGGCTTCGAGCGAAATCTGCTCGCACGCGGCCGTCAAAAATTGCAGCGGCAGGCGGAAGCCGGAGATGCCGACCTGGAGGATGGGCACCTGCGCGCCTTGAATTTCGGCGACGGTGCCGTTTTGCACGTCGGGCAGGCTGGCGCGGTAGGCCGGCGTGACGCGAAAATCGGCGTCATATTGGCGATGCAGAGCCTGGCTGGCGTCCGCCGTCGACGCAGGCGCGGAGGTATGTTCTTTCTTGCTCATGGGAAAGGGGAAAAGCGCGAGGGAATCACGTTACCGTCTGCGGAGGCAGGTGTCAAATGTTCGGTGATGGGTTGATAGCCCGTTAGGGCGATAGAGAATAGCCCCGCGTTTTAACGCGGGGGATGTCGGAAATAATAGGAACGAGTCCCGCAGGGACGAAAGAAAGACCAACGGATTCCTTTCGTCCCTGCGGGACTCGTTCTGTTTGTAATCCATTGACCCACCGATAAATCGGTGGGCTATTTTCTTTCGTCCTTTTGGGACTGCCATGGGTGCGGCAAATAAATGTTAAAATACATCCCTATCCCTGTGGGGTGTCGGGCCAAACCCAGTCGCCGTGGTTTCGGTCGAGTTCGCCATATTTATCTTTGGCGACCATGCCGCCGTCATCCGTGCCGTTCCAGCCGACCTCATAAAGGAGGAAATGCCCGTCCGCCTTCTTTTGATAATGCAGGGGGCCACCGCTGATGATGTCCGTCGGAATTTTGGTGATGAACTTCGGCGCGAGTTCGGCGAGGGTTTCCGGCAGTCGGTCATTGGCCAATCGGAAGCGCTCCAGTGTGCAGGCGACCTGGGCTTCGTCCAGCGAGGCTTGGTTGGAGCCGAATATATTACCGAGGTTCGTCAACTCGTTATTGTAAACCATTCCATTTGCAATAAAGTTGAAGGGCGTGGATTTTCTTTGAGCGAACTCGTCGTCAAGGGCCTTGGATTTTTCCGGATCCAGCCGGTGGTGTGGAACATCGAATGTGGCGAGAATCTTTTGGAAGTCTTGCACCCGAATAATGCGGTTCTGATAGAGCCAGCCGCGCGGAAACCAATACGCTTCCTGATGACACAGCCAGACTCGCAGATGGTCTTCAAGGATTTGCTGAAGCAGGCTAATCGTGTCATATTTTTGGCCCTGCCAATGGCCCTCGGGTGGCCATGGAAAAGCGCCCTCCAAGCAAGTCGGGTCGGTGAAC
>Ga0265319_1000424_pt1 | contig 30416 bp, 42 predicted proteins | sample 4824metaG_FD_192443 | JGI IMG/M metagenome (GOLD analysis project Ga0265319, IMG submission 192443) | Rhizosphere microbial communities from Carex aquatilis grown in University of Washington, Seatle, WA, United States - 4-8-24 metaG | ecosystem: Host-associated > Plants > Roots > Rhizosphere >...
GTCGCTTCAGGCGTAAACTTATTTTTGATAAACTTACTCAAATTTACGACAACCAGACGGCAAGCGTCGTACGCACACAACGGGAGTTCAGAGCAAGGATTTGATGCAATTGTTTTAAACCCATCATCCGAGTAACAATCCGCTGGTGAATTCTTTATTATCGTGTCCCAAAACATTACACCCGGTTCAGCACATGCATGAGCCGCAGACACCGTCTTGTTCCAGATTTCAGACGCCTTCACTTTGCGTGAAATTACGTGCTCAACGTCCTTGTCAACGGGAAATCGTTGTTCATACTCTTCACCACTTTCAAGCGCGTTCATGAACTCGTCAGTGTACTTCACTGAGACGTTTGCGCCTGTAATCTTAGTCTTGTCACGCTTTGCGTCGATGAAAGTGTCGACCTCTAATGCGTGGCACGATATCAGCTGCATCAAAGCGCCACGCCTGCCGCCTTGCGCAACTTCCCTCGTCGTGTTGCTGAAGCGCTCCATGAACACCTTGATGCCGTCAGTGGTGCGTGCTGCGTTCTTTGTCTTTGTCCCACGTGGACGAAGAGCCGACAAGTCAATGCCGACACCGCCGCGGCGCTTCATTATCTGAACGAGCTCTTGATCAGTCTTCAAAATCCCACCATAGCTGTCGTGCAAGTCAACGACAAAGCAATTTGACAATGACTGAAGCCTGTGTTCATCGCCTATCGCGGCCATTGGGCTACCTTGTGGCACAACTTTCCATGACGACAGGAGCTCAAATATCTCATCTTCACCCATCGGATTAGCGTATCTTTGCTCAATGCGAGCAAATTCTTTCGCCAACCTGTGATGCATGTCGACAGGTGTTTTCTCTGTTAGATTTCCGTCTACGTCTCTCAATGCATATTTGTTCACGAACACGTCTGCCGCGAGGGCATCATCACCAAAATACTCAAAACTTGCCTGATACGCTTCATCATGTGTGTACGTCATTGTTCTCTCTTGGGATATGTAAGCCAAGCTTCTGTAATTATTGTATACAACTCAGTTCTTGAGGTCAGGATGCAACGAATTCCATTTGTCCTTGAGCTGTTTCTTTAGATCACTATCGTCGTCCTTGTTTGTGTCTTCAAGCGTTTGAGCTTCACCCAATATTTTAAATTTTGAACGCGCAGTGTTGACTTGCATGTTCCAAAGCCATCCGTCTGTTCCAACGCGACTTTTTGTCAAAAATAACCTTGCAGCACCGGAAGCTTTTTCTATTGACTTTCTCGACAATGTCATCACAACATCACACTCTGCAACTTTACTAAATGCATCTGCAATGTCATCACTATCAACTACGTTTTTACTTGCACCACCGCGGTTTGACTGACACGCAGTATGGAGAGCAATATTCTTCTCATATGCAAAAGCTCGAAGCTCTTGATAAAGAGACTGTAGCTCATCGCGTTTTTCATTGTACTTTTGTGACGGTTTCATGATGTCAGCATAGTCAAGAACGACCATATCGGGCACAAAACCTTTTTTGAGCTCCAAACGTTCTAAATGATTTCGTAAAGTGTTCACTGTCGCAGTTTTTGTCGGAAAGAACTTTACAAATAATCTCCCGATGTCCATATCACCATACATTTTTTGTACGTTTTTCTGCATTTCCAACGCTTTTTGCTTCGCTTCTGGGGTGCTTTGCATTGGCGAAAGATCATTATAATCTATGTCACACATGTTCGTGTCTATGCGACACGACACTTGCGGTTCATAAAGTTCAAACGTGTAGTACACGACATTTTTCTTTTGACGTAAACAATTTGATGCCATTTGTACCAAAAAATGACTTTTTCCCACCCCGGACGACGCGATTACACACGCGAGCTCCCCGCGTCCTAATCCACCATTAAATTTTGTGTCTAACGCATCTAATCCCGTCGATATTACGTCCCTTGATTTATCTGTAAATCGTGCATCAAAGTCTTCAAGTAGCTCTAATCCTAACGATGGCGTCTGACCCACGCCAATCGCGTCCCTTATGTCTTTTACGATGTCATCGTACTTTTCTTGTTCAATGTTGTCAAGAGCCTTTTCAAATGCGCTTCTCAACGCTTGGCGCCTACAGAACTCAAGCGCCTTTTCTTTGACAAATGGCAAGTCACATGCGTCTGTGTTTGCATGAACTCTTTTTATGTACTCAACGACTTGTTCACGAAGAGCTGCATCAGTGCCCGTCTTGAGCTCATCACGCACTATCGTGAGTAGTATTTGCAACGAAGGAAAAGTCTTGTACTTTTTGGCATATCCCAGGTACTTCTCCGCGAGAAACTGTAAATATTTCAGGTCGAAATAATTCGTGTTAAACACCTCGAGAATGTTCTCGGCAAAGTGTTTGTCGACGATCATAGACGTTAACACGCGTTCTTGGAACGCTTTACCGAATTGATTAAACGTTACTGATGACGTCATCTGTTTGCTGTCTGACATTTTGTGTTTTTAAAGTAATCAATTTATACAATGTCGTATCACGCATACGTCACATCGAGGGCGCTAAATCTCTTCTTCATCGTCTCAATCGCTTCTATGTTCATGTCGACGAGAATGAACTTACGATCAAGCGCAACCGCACTTGCACCCGTCGTTCCTGACCCGGCACAAAAGTCAAGCACGGTGTCACCCTTGTTTGAAAAAGCTGTGATCAATCGCTTCACCAACTTCTCGGGCTTTTGTGAAACATAATTCACACGTTCATGAGCGTTCGTTCCAACGATTCCAAGCTCCCAAACGTCAGTCGGAATTTGTCCGGCTTCAGCACGTTCCTTGGTTTTTTGCAACGAGGGCGCTTTGTACGGGATACGATCCACGTCATTATAATTGAAGATGTGCCCATCAGGTGTCTTTGAATACACCAAGATTGTGTTGTGTTTTCGCGGGAAACATCGCTTTCCTCTCCCACCGAAATTAAACGACCATATCAGAGAATTCACAAAACAATCTTTCCCAAATAATGCGTCTAAGTACACTCTCGCTTCGTGTTCAGCGCGCCAGTCTAAGTGTAGACACAAGGTTCCGTTGTTCGTGAGAATTCGTTTAACTTCTACCAAGTGCGGTTCAAGAAAATCTTTCACGTAGTCGTCAAACTTGTCTTCATACGAAGCTTTAGACACCACTTTGTTCGTGTACGTGTTTCCACCAAAACCCTTGACACCCTCTGACGATCTTATCGACTTCACCGATTGTAACTGTTGCGTGTGACCTGTCGCAAAAGGTGGATCAATCACGCACAATGTCACGCTCTCGTTATCAATATTTTTCAACACGGGTAACGCGTCACTATGATAAACAATGTTCATGTAACGATTTTAAACATTTGTGATGTTCGCGTATCAAATATTTATTTGTTAGTTCTATGCGCACCACAATCGATAATTCACATGGCGTCGTCTCATATTGTGATGGATTTGATCTTGAAATCAGCACGCCAATGACTGCAAGCCAAGGTATTGTAACAAATGTACTGTCGGCGAGTACAATCACGTCTGACACGATAAGCGATCTCGAAGCACCATCGTACTTGACGTTAGGATTATCGCTTGCGACGCCAAACAATCGCATGTTTTCACCTGGAAGCGGGATAACCGTGTTAGACGAGGGACCAGGTGGGAGACTAATTGTTAACGCTGTTTCAAGCAGCCAGAAAACATTCACGTTTGCAGATCAATTTGCTTACTATCTTTTGCTTGCACCCACCGGATCAGTTCCAAATGGACACACGTTTTCAGTCTCCGGTAGTGGATTAAACTTGTTTGACGACGGTGCTTTTGCAAGGCTGTCAATTAACGACAACGTCGTTGTGTGTACTTCGGGATCCGCACTATCAAGTTCAATTGATATAACCATCAAACAAGTAAGTTCATCAATCGCAGCAAGACTAACGATTGACGAAGCGAGTTCGTTTGCAACGTCGAGTTCGTTTGCAACACGTGCAACGACTGACGAAACCAATTCAACAAACATGTCATCGAGCATTGATCTCACAATAAAACAAGTAAGTTCATCGATAGACACAACAATTAAACAATCGAGCGGGAGTATAATTTCACAAGCAGTCACTGCGTCAGTTCCTTACATATACAGTTCCGGAAGCGGCGGCACGTGGACAGATTTAATTGGTAACGCAGATCAAGCTTCAGGCGCTGGTGCACTGACAAATGAACCGTTTTTGTTCTCCGTCAATTTATTATTTTTTAGAACCGCGCAATCAGACAATTTAACGTATAAATTTCAAATGCCTCATTCGTGGAACGTTAGTTCAAGCGTGCACCCACACATTCATTGGTTACCTTGTGCCGCGCCAACGCTCAACGTAACACAGTCGGTGAACTTTGGCTTTCAATGGGGATGGTGTCCGAGAGGACAAGCGTTTCCAACGACGTGGACAACTGGAAGTTTGTCACTGCCGGTCAGTGCAAGCATGTTGAACGTACAGCAAAAAAACGAATTCGCACAAATTGCACCAGCAAACGTAGCGAACAACGTGTCGGCGATTGGAATTTTACGAGTATTTCGTAGCGGATCCAGCGCGGCAGACACGTATAACGCCGCAAAACCAGGATCAGGAACTGCTTCTGCGAATGTTGGTTTATTGTCAATTGACGTTCATTACCAATCAAATGCCGCAGGCACAATCAACGAATACACACTACCGTAGTTCGATAATTTGATGTCTAGGTCGCCCGTATTCGGCACCACCAACGATGCAAGTCAAATTATTACGAATTATTTCTCGCGCTTTGCCATGTGTGTGACCTGACAAACACGTAAATTTCACGTTTTGATACTTTTCTGCAACACCAAGCAACATGTCGCCCATGATTTTGGATGTGTAATAAGGTAACGCATCTTTCGTCGCGTGGCGCCCTTCGAACAAATGAAGACTTGTGAATGGTGGCACGTGCGTCAATATGACAACGTGTGTATAACCTCCCGCGACCGCTCTTTGAACGTTATTTAATACATGTTGTGCACACTCTTGAGCGTGTTTGCGACTCACGTTGATTATGTGTTTGATGTCGACGCCATGGTGTTTTTCGCCTGGTTCAACGTTTGACATGTAAAAGTCAGAAATTCTGAACCAATCATTGAGCACGTATTCGCTCGTTCGCCAATCGCCATGTAACATGTCGTACCACCCATCGGCGCCCACGACGCAAGTCGTGTCTGTCAGTTTTCGTGGAGTGGGACATGCGTACAAGTACTTTAGATTGTCAGACGTTTGAGATGTCACTGCGAGCTTCGTCGTGACATCGTCGAAGCTTGATCCATAAAAATCATGGTTACCACAAACAAAGTAGATGGGACGACGTGTGATACTCTCGAGCAATGCAAGATCATTCACAATTTCTGTTCCCGTCGACACGTCACCGGTGATGAAAATTACGTCAGGATTGTCGTCAGCGACGCTCTCAAAAAACATTTTCTTGAGCATTTGTCGACGTTGAGGTGTCGTGCCGTCGTTTCCCAAACAGTTCAGGTGTATGTCAGTTAACCATGCTGCTTTCATAAACTATCCTCAAATGTTACAACAATAAGATCTTGTAGATTCACAAAAACAGGGCCGTCGTTCAGCTCAAATTCAACCTCTGCTTTTTGCGCAATTTTGTCAATTGCCATCACACCGCCAATCGCTACGTGTCCATTGTCGCTCTCTAAAAATTCTTTTGTTACGCGTGAAAGAACAACGCTCGAAAAATATGGATCAATGTGACTACGTACGTCTGATCGTCGAACTTCGCCTGTTTCACTGATGATCCAATCGTTCATGTTTTCCATGAGATCTCAATATATCACATTCTCAAAAAGAATACACAAATGGGCTGCAAAAAAAGCAACCCATTCAAATCATGAAATCGCACAAACTATCGCACTGTCACTTTTCGAAGCTGACTTTCTGGCTGCTTTACCTTCTTCGCAATCGTGATCGTCAGCACGCCGTCAGCAAGAGCACAGTCGATTGCGTTCAAGTCATAGTCGTCATGAATGTCATACCAATAATTTTTCATTTTTCCATCACGACTTGCATCGATGAAAAGACGTTGTTTATCTATCGTCACGTTGACATCAGAACGTTTTACGCCAGGAAGATCTATCGACATGACAAATTTTCCATCATCTTTTACGTGCTTTCTAACATTGTCTTTATCTTTCACGTTATCATACGTTGTCGTTACTTTCCACGTGTATGGATCATAATCACGTCCAAACAAACTTGTAAATAAGCTATCCATTTCATTTTCTCCTTTGTGAGAAGGTTAATTTCTCAACAATCCTATATTAAATCATCGTTCAACGTTGTAAACTGGTCCGGGAACTCGACGCATCACTTTTTTCACGCACTCTTTGAGCTCATCGTAAGATGAAAACTTTCTCCCGCTAATGCTTGGCCCGTCATATATGCCACAGTGACATTCGTTTACATTACGACTTTCAATCACTGCATCAAGTTCTTCTTCACTTGCACACAGGAGCACATAATAGTCTGCACCATCAAAGAATGCCGCGTAACCATTAAGCAATTCAACCATTTCAACGTAACATCTACGATAATGTTCAGCGTCTCGCTCCCAACATTTATCAATGAACTCTTGCGTGGGTTCACAATCGTGACGACTGCGCCACTCGTCGTCAATGAGTTTATCGTTAGCAAGATTACAGTAAATTCGCACGCTGTCAAATTTCGTCTTATATTGTGCTACTTTTATCGACGAAACACGACCCAAGCCATTGCACGGTGGGTTCGGGTGTTGAAGTCGAGCGCCAATGAAGGCTGCGATTGCAGAGTGATTAAAATTTTGCATCAATTTTTCCAATCGTGATATATTACACAAATCATTGCGATGCAACACAATGTGTTTGCAATAATGTGGAGCGCACCAACGTTCATCACCGCAAAAAACACCGCATAACCCAAGTATTTTAAAGTCTTGAATTGTTTTTCTGTCATGTACTCATGATATCACTTTTCGTTGTAAACGTACACAACCGGAGCATATTATCTCATCATGTTCCAACTAAAAAAGATGCGTGAAGGCGTGTACATGTTGTCTTTTACACAACACATTGACTTATGCTACGCATTCTTACGTTATCAAGAGTTCTACGAAAGCACTAATCCACGCTTTTATGGAAAAACATTTACGTGGGCTGAATACATCAGGTGGTACACGTTAACGAACAAAAAAGAAGGATCAAATCCACATGCATTTTACTACGCATCTGACTGGTCAGGCTTCAATGCACCCGCAGAAGTCATCGGCAAAGTGCACGACTTGGGAATTCCTGATCCAAATCACTACGACGAAATCATGCATGGCATCTATAAACTGATCATGACTGAGTGTGACAAGGCGTACTTGATCGGTGCTGTACCTGGTACTTCAACTGAAAAACACGAACTTACTCATGCGTTATATTATTTAAACTCTGAATATAAAAATAAAGTTGTTAATACAATTCAAAAAACGCACAATGCGAACAGAAAATGTCTAGACGAGCGCGCAAAGCTCATCGAGTGCATGTCTGACATCTTGTTCAAAATGGGATATGCGGCAAGCTCAATCGTCGACGAAATCAACGCGTTCACGACGACGGGAGATATGAAGTTCTTTGACAAGCTCAATAAGCAAGCGTACGCTTCTTTGAAGAAAGAGTTGGTTACTTTACACAAGAAGTACTATCCGGAATTTGTAAAAGATATCAAGTGATGTTATAATACGTTTCATGACGAGAATTGAACTTGGCGTTAACTTGGGAATGTCAGAGGTACTTCAAAAGTACGACGATGATTATCACAGCGTAGATGAATTGTTTTGTGTTCACATCGACGCGCTTGACTATGACATAAACGTGCGCTCTTCACAAATTCACCCGGATTCCGATGTCTTCAAGGTTGGCGACGTTGGGCACCTCATCGTTACACGTCGTTTTGCGGAGATAAAAAGATTACTATGATGACACATGATTTTGGCTCCGGCGGCTGCACTGCGCATCGTCACGTTAATCCCGACGGGTTGCTTGGCGGTTTGGTTGCTGACACCGCATACGTTGATCCGACTTGTTACGTTCACGAGAGTGCGATTGTATTTGATACTGCAAAAGTGTTGGGTACTTCAAAAGTATCACCTCGTTCAATAGTGTGTGACGATAATGTTGTCGAAAATAGTACGACGTGGGTGGGTTCAACAAATCACTGGATGCTGAACAATTGCTCGTTGTATAACTGCGTGTGAAATGTCTCAATTTGATTTTGTAACCGCTCATCGACACGTAACTGACGGCTCACTTGGTGGACTCGTAGACGACACCGCAAACGTGAGTCCTACGTCGTGGGTGCACGAGACTGCGTGAGACTGCGCGAGTTTGTGACAGCGTGCGCGTTGAAGGAAGATCAGTCGTACGTAAAAATGTCATACTAATTGGAAATAAGACTTACGTTGACTCATACACCAAACCTACCTAAATTCTTAATGAATTTGGCGGACTAACGACATATAACAAGACGACGCCGAGTGTTCTTCAGCGCCGCCTTCATGTAATAAGTAGGATGACGTTAAATTACGTCTTCACCTTCGTCGACTGTCACATCGCTATCACCTTCAGTTATGTTTCCCAACTGTCCTACGTCAAGAACGTATGCTGCATCAATCACTTGCATGATGTATTTACCAAATTCTTCATCATGCATCAATGCGTCAAAATCATCCTTATAGAATTTCTTTTCACAAAGAATTTCTCCAGTAGTTGGATTTGACACGACTAATGATTTCCAGGTGCTACTGCCTGATATCTTTATTTCTTTGCCATCGCGTATGACTTTATTTTCATCACAATACGCTCTTACAACATCAAAAACGTATTTTCCTTCTTTGATACCACGTCCATAAATGATATCAAATTCACATTTTCGATAAGGCGGCGCGACTTTATTTTTCTTTGTTTCAACGTTAACTGTAATGCCAATCGTATTTCCTTTTTCGTCTTTGATTTTTTGCCCACCGGCAATACGCAAACGCACAGAAGCATGGAAAGGTACTGCTTTGCCCCCGCTTGTCACATATGGATCACCGTGTCCAATAAAGCCGCCAATCTTGTCTCGTAATTGATTTAACATCAAGAATGTTACATTATTCGCACCGACAAAACCTGTAATTTTCCTCATTCCTTTTGACAACACCCTCGCTTGTAATCCCATTGTTTGCGCGTCATAGTCACCATCGAGTTCAGCTTTTGGCGAAGTCGCAGCAATCGAATCCCAGACAATTAAGATAGGAATGTCTTTGCCAGCTAAATTCTTTGCTTTCGTGATCGTGCTCTCAATGATCTTGAATACCTCTTCTGTGCACTGCGTCTGCACATACACAAACCGCTTCTTCACGTCAATGCCCATGATCTGGAGCTTGTCCAACATTGTTGCATTTTCGGTGTCAATGTAAACGACGAGACCACCCATCTTTTGTATTATAGCGGCTGTCAAAAACGCAAAATGCGATTTCCCTGACGAAGGTAACCCGCTTATCTCAATAATTCTTCCTTCGGGATACCCACCTCCAGCTGCGTTTCGAATGATGTAATCAAGTTGCACACTTCCTGTGCCAATCCACCTCTTCACCGTCGTGGGTGCAAGCTGTTCCTCCAAGTTGTACGCACACTGACACCCAAGTTCTTTATTGATGTCTTTTATCAATTGTGCAGAAAAGTCTGCGACTTCAGCATTTTCCTGAACGACCGGTGCAACTGTCTTCTCTTTTTTTGCCATAGTTCCTCTTCGTGCATTTTAATTCTATGCCATCACGTCAAACACGTCAAACAATTGTGACCACTCCATTTAAAGACATCGTGCCTCGAGAAGTCATTCAGAAGGCACGATTGACTGTTCGCGTTTTACTTGTCTGTCGTTGCAAGTACTACTTCAACCTTTGAATAACGTGGAACATTATTAGCATATGTTATAGTCGATAATGTCTGTGCCAACGATTCTGCACAACAAAGCGTAAGTGGACCCACAATTTGAGCAAGATCGCTCAGTATGAATGCCTTCACAAAAAATTTATCACTCGATTGCTCATATCCACACATTTCCATATTTTCTTCTTTCCGAACAATTCGTTCATTTGAATTTAAACAATGAACTTCACGGTGTTTAAAGACATCGTGCCTCTTTCGAGGCACGATCAACTTATGATTAACTTCTACTCGTCGTCGCCATCTTCCATTAGCTCATCAAACGCAGCGTCCAGCTTCTGCTTTGCATCGCCTGCGTGCTTTGCAGCAACTTTCTCTTCCTTCTTTGCGGGCTTCGCTTCGGCGACCTCGTCAACTAACTTGTCAAGATCGGTTGAACTCGTAGTTGAACCCTTCTCGGTGCCATCTGACTTCTCTTCGTCACCGCCGTTCAACCAGGTGTCAAGCATTCCCTCGAGCTCCTGTGCGGACTTGAGCTGCTTCTTGATGTACGTCAAGAAGTCTGGAACCGCATCGAGCAGCTTTTGCGCAACCGCAGGATCAGCATGTAGCGGCGTTGACTTGGGCTTGGGATCAATTTCGGTATCAAGCACCGGTTTGCCATTGAACATCTTGCCATTTGCAGAGGGTGACATCTTGATAATGAGATCGTATCCCTCTGTCGGGCTCGTGACATCGCCATAGTCCTCGTTCAACCAAAATCCAAGTAATCGCTTGTAGACGAACGGACTGAACATCCACACCTTCACGCCGTCGTCTTCCTTACCACGTAGCACGGTGGGTAGGTAACCGCTCATCTTTGGGCGCAAGCTGTTTGCAATTTTCTTGTCGTCTTCCTTCTTCGTCTTGTACAACTTCATGCGGAAGTCGTGAATCGGATCAGGAAGGCCAAACTGATACAACGCGAGAGTGCGCTTGTTATTTCCGATCTTGTAGAACGAAAGTTCAATGATTGGCGACTCGGCTGGAGCGTTCTTCCACGGAAGACACCGCACCCTTGTCTCACCTGCTTCTGGGAAGAAGTAATTGATCTCTCCACCACGATTCTCACCCTTGAGTTCAGCCAACTTTTTTCGAATTGCGTCTAAATCAATTGCCATTTTGTTTTCTCTTTTTCTTTCTTTTGTTTTGTTGGGACACCGTTCGTGTCTGATAATGATATTAAGCTAAGACGCTATAGGAGTACAAATATAATGGTAGTTGCTTATTAGAGTATCGGCATAATAACGCTTCCTAACGGAGCATTAAAATTTGGCGAATCAATTGGCGTACCCGCTGACCACACACCCATAGTATTCGTAAAAGGAACTAATTGATTAGTGTTGAACAGTGTCGCAAGAGCTATATCTTGTCTACCTAGTTCAGGAACTGAAATACCCCAAAGATCGGCACTGCCACCCGCGACTGACACAGTTTGTCTTAAACTAAAAATCTTAGTAATTGGATCATAATTTAATATCAATATATATCGTCCTGAAATATTACCGCTAGCAGCCAGCACAGTCTTACCATCTGCTAACCATCGTGACGCTGCAAATTTAAATGGTATAACTGACCGTGTCCAGCTAGAACCGTCCCAAAACAACGCAGAACCGTCAACGCCATCCGTATTACTTCCAACTAAACAAATAGTTCCAGTGGGATCAAATGAAATACAAAAATAACGTATACCTGCACCAGGTGTCAAACCAATTGACGTATCAAAATTCCAAACATTTGTGATTGGATCACGAAATAATGTGTATGCAATAATAGAATAATATTTTCCTACGCACGTGCCACGTAAACCATCAGGAGAAATACCAACGCTTGTTAAATTGGTCTCTGGTAAAATTACGTACCCGTTCTGCACCCATAATCCGGTACCTTCGTTAAACATAACGGCTGACACCGTATTTGAGTTATCATTTGAAATTAATGCATGTTTACCATCAAATGAAACAGCGACAGACGTTGAAGAACCTCCTCCGGTTAGTCCAACACTTGCACCCGAAGACCACGTTCCATTTATACATGTTATTGGTATAACACTATTTGTAGAATAGTTCGTTCTCAAACAACGTGCATTTCCAATTGTTGCCGCTCCAATCGACATAGAAATTAAGTTTACACCAGGCGGTGGTGAATTTATCAATGTACTTTCAGTCCAGATACCAGAAGTATTATACAAAAGGTTATTAACTTTTTGATTAGTGTAATAGTTTGCAACTAGAGCACTATAGGATGTCCAGAATTTACGCGGCATGATGTCCGTCCTAGGGCAATCCTTGCCAAAGTAAATACGCAGTTATTTCACCAGATGTTAATGTACCTGAACCACTGACACTTGCGTATATTGTCTTTGACGCCGGATATATCGCTTCGAATCCATTTAATTGTCCCATGTCAGTTCCTAACGTCATGAGTGATAATCCACCAACAATATCACCCGTAACTGACGTTGGCATAATGACTTGATTGAGTATAATTTCACTACCTCCTGGTGTTGATCCGATCTTTACGTTTGAAAAAGAATCCGGCGCGCCGGAAACCGGCGTTAATACGCGTAAATCAATTGAAACCAACTTCCACCGACCAGGACCAGGCGGTGAAGACGGACGAGTATCAATCACAGTATTTGCCGTCGTTATTAAATCTATGTTTGTTTGTACGGACACGAGCGTATTTAGTGGCGCGCCACCGCCAATTCTAGAATCATTTCCTTCACAAAATGTGCCTGCGCTGGTTCCAAACGGTGGAAGCGCATGTACGTGATCTGCGTGTGCAGCCGCATTTTCATTTCCAACAACACCCGTCGCACCAGGTGACTCAGCAATTGGTATTGACGTACCAAGCGGTGCTCCACCGGAAGAATTTTTCCACGATGCTGTCGTTTTTGACGTTGCTGTTAATACTTGACCAACTTCGGGTGATGATGCATTACTAACATTAACAGGAACTAATTTTGACGTTTGAAGACTTGTTGCTATACCCGTAAGTCTTTTATCAATTATAGCGTTTAGTTCAGATAATGACCATGTACGACCCATATTAATTTCAATCTTTTTACGATACATTGAAGATTTTCAAATCTTTCAACGTATGTTCTTCTTTGTTTTCGTGTTTGATATTAAACTAAGACGTTATCAGAGTATAAGTTTTATTTTGTCAGTGCGTCATAGACTGCATCTGTCACGATCTCCTTCACAATGTATTTTTTCATATTTGCTTTCCGTGCCCACTCTTCCCACTGTGGATACTCGTAGAAGAAGCTTTCGACCATGTCAGGTGCAACGTTCTGCGCGTCAGTGTCATCAGGTAAGTCGTTGCTGACGTGCGACGCAAACTCTTTCACTGCGTTCATGAGCAAATCGCTGCTAACAACGTTGTAGTCATCATCGTCTTCGTAGTCGTCAAAGTCATCTTCGTCGTACCATTTTGTGGGTGTTGACTTTGGATGTTTTTCGTGTACGTAAGAGTCAACGCCACGTTCACCCTTCGACAATAACACTTCGCCACAATCATCAACGTAGTCTTCAGTCGCGACTTCGTCGGGAGGCATGTCATTAATCATCTTGACGAGCTCTTCGCGTGGAACTTCAAGATACTCACGAATTAGCGTACGTAACTTTGAAACAGTTGTTTTCATTTCCACGTCGCTCTCTTTTTGGGTGAAGACGTTGAATTTGGCGGTGACATACCTAATGTCAAAGTTACACCGCTTATGCCTGCACACGTTGACATCTCGTCTAATTCTTCATTGTCTTCTTCAACGTCAAGTTCATTGATTTCGCTGCACTTTTCACAGACTTCATAGGTTATTTTTTTGTCTCCCGGACACCTGCACTGATTTATCACGTCACCACACTCTTTGCACACCGTCTTGTAGTGATTTGTAGTAGCGCGCTTTTCAACGACCAAAGACACGTACTTTCGCACCAAATCTTCGTTAATCTTTTCTTTTGCAGTTTGTGCAACCGCGCGTAGTAGTCTCACCTGTTCAGGAGTAAAGTCTTGAAAATCGTCTGCACCCGCATCAATCATGTACTCAATTGCAAGTTCAATGCCTCTTAGCTTTGATGCATCTATCATTGCCATGACGCGACGGGCGGTCGCCTTGATCATTCCATCAACGCCTCCACGTGTCCTTGCGTCTTCCATGCGTTCGACTGCGCGTTGCACAGGTTCAGACGAAACTAAGCGTTCATTCAAAAACATGTATATAAATATTTCACTTTACTAACATTGCGGCACATCGCTCAAAAATTTATTTGGATCGCCAACGAGTCCAAACTTCGTGATGACGCGCTTCCCGTTTACTTCGTCGACTTCGTAGAACATGTGTCCCACGCCTGTGTCACCGATGGTGCCAAACAACCCGTTCAAAAGTCCAAAAGCGCTGATAAGTTTTACTTTTGACGATCCACATACTTGTATCGTCGGATGATCCGCAAGTTTTTCATTACAAACGTAATGTATTAACATTAGATCACTAATCGCCACCGGATCAAGTGCAAGCGCTTCGTTCAAAAAATCTACACATTGTTGTACTGTTTTCATGTCACTCCTCGCTCACAAATCTTCGCCACTCTGCCAACGCATTTTCTATCGCCTTGGCGTGTCTAATTCCTTCGGGGGACGGTATGAGACAAAATGCCACAGAATCACGTGTGTCATTAATTGACAAAAATGCACATTTGTGTACAGTCATCGCCAACATGACTGACGCACCCGCTTCGTCTTCAACGTCTTCAATTAGTTCAGATGACATTTTTTATCTCCTAAAAATTATCACACGACGCGCTCTTACTAAACTAGACACGGGAGCGACCAATCAATGCCCAGAGGATCGCAGTGCTACGCGTCATGTGATTAAATTCATTCCTTCTCACTCGCAGTGGCAACATAATCAGCGATTTGTATAGCTGTCGTCAAATTAGACACTTTAAGACAATATTTCTTGTTCTCGTCCACGACGTATCCATCACTCGTCTTTATGGCGACCCACTCGTCAGGAGTCAATTGTATTCCATAGTGCTGAAGCACGTACATCGTCCTGTCACCCGTCTCCATGAACGTTAGGTTATTGTTGTACGTGTACATCTCACCAAGTTTGTTTCTGCGCCAATCGTCAGTCTGTGGGATATAAAAGTTATTTTCGCTCCCGCCAGGCAAACCAACCTTGCCTAAGTCGTGGAACAGCGCAACGATGATCATGCTCTCCTGTGGAAGCTCCCACTTGAAAGCCTTGTTGACTATCAGAATGTTTTTGAGAACGTTTAGAGTGTGATGAATTAATCCACCACTAAACGCACTATGTTTCTTGGGTGAACCTGATGCCGGTGCAAGCGCGAGACGTTCGCTTAACTCATCTACCATCTTCAACACTGCCTCGCTGCGGTCTCCCAACTTTTCGCAAAAAGAACGAAACTTGTCATAGTTTGCAACGATTTCTTCAGGAGACAATTCTTTGATTGACATGATTATTCATAATAAACAATGTATGTTTTGACGTATAAATTTATATTGAATGCATGTCTCACTCGAGCGCGCGCAATCGATAATTAGTTTGTGAAACGTTTTCACTTTCTGTTTCATAGATAACATTGCTAAATTCGTTAAACTGAACTCCCGCAAGAGGTTTCTCCACAGACTTTTTGGATCGTCCTTTTTTGAATGAAGACTTTCCTTGATCCCGGCAACTCACCGGTACACTATTTTTAAGATTATTCAATAAGTTTTTTGCTGCGTTCACGTCTCTATCGTGGTGTATTCCACACTTTTCACAAACCCATTCTCTGTCATTTAACTTCAGCTTTTCGTACTTGTGTCCACAACATGAACATAACTTTGACGAAGCAAACCACTGATTTGCGACGAATAAGTTAATCCCACGCCATGAACATTTATAAGTTAAACACGATCGAAACATTCCGAACGCAGCATCTCTCACTTGTTTTTGAAACTTCATTTCTAAGATTTTTAGATCTTCAATCACAATCGCTGACTTGATTTTCGATAGCGTGTTTGTGATTTGATGAATGAAGTTTAATCTCATGTTTGAGATGTCAAAGTGAATTTTTTGAACTTTTTTCTTTGCTTTTTCTCTGTTCTTTGATCCCTTCTTTTTCTTTGAAAATTTTCTTTGAGCTCTTTTCAACTTTTTCTCAAACCTCTTGAGTGCTCGAAGAGGTTCAATTTTTGTTCCGTCAGAAAACGTTGCAAAAGTCTTAATGCCCAAGTCGATACCGGCTGAAGTCTCAGCAATGATTTCTTTCTGCTTGACTTCTTCGACTTCTCTCGTTGTCGTAATTGATGCGAACCATCTTCCACAGCGCTCTGATACTGTCACCGAAAGAATTTTGCCTTCGACACGCTTGTCAACATTCTTTTCTTTTGTTCTCACCCATCCAAATTTTGGCAAATAAACGTAGTGAGATTGAATTTTAATACTACTTGTCACTCGAAAACTGTCTCTTTGTCCGCGTTTTTTAAATTTTGGTAATCCAGTGCCATTTTTTCTTCGTTTCCAAAAACCTTTAAACGCCTTATCAAGATCAAGCAACGTTTGTGTAGGTACAGTTGATGAAATTTCATAAAGCCAAGTAAGATCAGTTTTCTTTAATTGAATTAATTCTTTGCTATCTCGAACGTAATTCGAAAATTTCTCATTTCCTTCATTTTCATTGAACAAGTTATTTCTTTTTGCAAGCGCCCAGTTCCAGACAAATCGACGAGCTCCCACATGTTTCCTCAACAACGTCACCGTTGCGTTATTGGGATCGAGCTCAAATTTGTATGATTGAATACGTTGCACTAATTTTAAAATTAAACAAAATAAACTATGATGTACATTTTATTTGTTAAGATTATATTTCAATCATGATAAACTGTCTCACCCAGATTATTAATCTCATGTTGGATGAAGCGATTTCGGGACCCGACACTAGGCACGCAATTGACGTAATAGTTGCAAACATCGTGGACGACGACGTGGTAATTTCGCTCGTTGCATACGACAACTGGATGGTGCGTGCAAGCGTTGCGAAGTTCGTGAGTGGAAGAAGCTATGAACAGTTGGTTGCGCTTGAGCGCGACGATGACGAGAGGGTGAGAGAGGTTGCAATAGAACGACATGCGAGTGATTTGAACGCACTTGCTGGGCTGTACACTACGGGTGCGTTGGCGAGAATTCAAGCGTAAACACGTTGGCAACGGGTGTATAAATTATTAACGTGGCAACCGAACGTCCTGTTCTAATAATTGACGCATTAAACGCTTTTTCGAGGGCGTGGGCCGTCTTCCCACAACTCACGTGTGATGGAGCGCAATTCGGGGGTACTATTGGCTTTTTAAAAACGCTTCGAAAGCTCGTCAATGAAATTCAGCCCAAACAAGTCTACATTTGTTGGGAGAGCGGTGGAAGTACTAAACGTCGTAAGATTTTTAAAGATTATAAAATGGGTCGTGCTCCGGAAAAACTTAATCGATTTTATGGCGAAGATATCCCCGAAAGTCAAGAAAATCGTTCGTTTCAAACAGCCGAGCTCATCGGAATTCTAAAACACGTTCCCGTTTGTCAACTGTACGTGCCTGACTGTGAGGGCGACGACGTCGTAGCATACTTGTGTAAGAATAAATTTAATAACGTTGATAAAGTTGTCGCATCGAGCGACAAAGACTTTTATCAATTATTAGATGCAAAGACACGTATTTATAGCTTTCATAAGAAGACGTTCATTCTCGCTGAACAAGTGTTTGATGAGTTCAGAATTTCGACAAGAAATTGGGCGGTTGCGAAGGCGATAGTTGGCGAGCCGATAGGTGGTGACCATATTCCGGGCATTGATGGTGTAGGGTTTAAAACCGCCGCCAAGTGTTTTCCAATGTTGGGAACTGACACCGACGTCTTAATTCAACACTTGTTTGACTACTCACAGGTAAATTTAGGAAAGCAAAAGACATACAAAAAAGTTCTTGAGGGTGCTGACATCATCAAGCGAAACTATCGCTTAGTGTACCTCGGCGACAACACGTTGTCATTGCAACAACAGACGCAAATTGACAATCAAATGTCAAAGTTTTCTCCCAAGACTAACAAGCTTGAAATCATGCGAACGTTAGCGAAGCACGGAATCTCTGACTTCAACGTTGACGACTTCGTGTACTGCTTCAACTGTATTGAAGGCATTCAACAACGATAATTGACATGCGCATTCGACTTGGCGACCTTCGTAAGTTAATCAGAGAAGCGGGTGCGCTCGACACGGTTGCTTTTGCTGACGAGCGTGAGTACCTTGGCGTTGAAGAACACGATAACGAGATTGAAAAGCGATTGTACAAAAATTTAGGTGCATATTTGCGCGATAACATTCCACTTGACAATAGCGACGTTGAGTTAATTAAAAAATTTATTGTCTCCGGCGAGTACGAAGACGTGTTCAAAGAACCCACAAGTGAATACGTGTTTCGTGGCATGGCTGTTGGCGAAGAGTACATAGACGAAATAACGCCAAAATTTGAACTGTCTCCTGATGAGGGAATGACAGACGTGTCGTATGATTTCAATCCCAAGTACGTTGAAAAGGTCAGTTCGTGGACGCTTGACAAGAGCGTGGCGAGGACGACTTTTGGGTTAGAACAAGTTACAAAGCAAAAACCGTATGTTCTTGTTCTTGTTGCAAGAGTGTCTGACAATCCGAATAAATTTGTCTCCGGACCAGATGGATTGTACGACGTAGGTGGACTTCAACAGTTCGTCGATGAACAAGAAGTCATCGGAATTGGCGACATCAAAGTGTGTCGCATAGTGTGGGAACGCGCGATCAAGAAGTCAAATTATCGAGAATTGCTCAACAAACAAGCAAAATCATTGAACATCTGATCTCACGCGTTTTTACTTAACCTTGACATTACATTATTAATCACGTCCTGTGGCACGTTTCCGCGCATCATGTCATTCGCATAGCTCACGAACTCTGGGTCTGTCGCTGACTTCACTTCGAGCTCAGGTGCTGCCGCATAAAATTCGTTCATCAATGCGTGGTACACGTCGTCAGCGGTGTGCATGTGGGGATTGTACTTGTCGAGCAACGTGTACGTTCCTGAGTGTGCACGCTCGTTCAGTGTTTGCTTCACAATTTCTCTTAGTTCTGAAAGCTTGAGCTTCATGTTGAGATTAAGTATGCTCCCGTCGCCCACACACAACATATCGATTGTTAATGTATGCTATGTCCCACTTCTTGTTCAATGAACGCGAGTTCCAGACGCGTAGCGCATCGTCTGATGGAACGAGCGATGACTTCACTGTCACGCGAAGCAGCTCGGCGATTTCGAAACACTTGTCGTACATCATGATGCCGTAGCCATTATTTCTGTGCTCTTCATCAAGTGATGAGTGTGTCTCATAAAACGATTCGCCAGGGCGCTCGTCGAGACACATCTCGACGTGTCCCACTTCTTTGCTCCCGTCGAACCACTCAACGAGAATTGAGCGTTGTCTATTGACGATGTGCGGTGTCATCGATTGGAAAATGCAACTTTTCGTACTCTTCAACGTCTTGAAGATCAGTTTGTCGAGTTGTTCTGCTTCTCCGGGAAGAAGATGCGTGAGCGAGCACAAGTTCTCAACGATTGGAAAATGCAACTTTTCGTACTCTTCAACGTCTGAAGACAATTTGTCGAGTTGTTCTGCTTCTCCGGGAAGAAGATGCGTGAGCGAGCACAAGTTCTCAACGATTCCAAGCAAATTGCGGTATTGTTCGTGTGTTGTAATTTTCATCGAATCTTACCCGCAACCGTTAACAGCCTTACCATTGTCGACACAGGTACTGACACGTGACTTGCACGTCCATCGAGAGACACTGAAGTGATAAAAATGTAGTCTCCATCAACCTCGACGTTCGCAGTCTGACGATTGTCATGGTGGCGCACGACTTCATTCTTTTCCGGGAGATTTGAAAATCTCCACGTTGAACCGCTCGGTAATGGCATTAGATCTCGCTCCACTTGCACTCTTCTGTGCGTAGAAATCGTCGTGTCTGACCATCGTCAAATCGTAACGATGGATATTCAACGAGTTTCACGTGTTCGCTTTTCAAATGCTGACAATCAAGTTTACACTTTGTGACAAATCCTTTGAGCTGTGGACATGTCTCGTCACAATGTTCATTGTCGAACGTGACGATTGGTAACTTTCGAAATGATTTATTTGACATTATGATACCTTTCTGACTGAAGTTATGTAAAACCAACGATCTGGATCGCGTTCAGACGTCACGTTCACTTCTTCTTCAAGAACTTCAATAACAACGTATGGTTCGAGATATACGTTGTTGAGATCAAGCACGTGTTGAACTTTGTCACCAACAGAAATTCCATTATGGATGACTTTTTGCTCCGCCTTCAAACACTGATCACAACGTTGCAACCACCCACCCTCATGATCTTCGCGAAGAACGACTGGGTTACACTCTTTGTCAAAAAAAGCACCACACACCCATCGAGTGCCGAAGTGCGTCGTCAAAAGTCTTGGACAAAAGACGCCAGGTTCACTTGCACACGTCTTTTCACCGCAGTCTATCACTATGTTCAGAGTTCGTTTTGCCATGATAGCAATATATCACTTTCTTCAAAAATTTACACTTATGCAACGCCAAACCTGCGCATCACAACTTCAAAGCACTTTTCGCACTCAACGTCTTCGTCAGGCTCAAGTTCAGACACGTGTTTCGCTGAATACTTTGGGATCACGTTCAATGCACGAGCATGTGATTCACACAAACACTCAGGTACGTATTCTTTTTTTGTCATCATATCATGACTTCTTAGATTTGCCATGAATAATAGTATAACAAAATTCTCAAAAATTTACACAATTGAAAAGAGTTTATTTTTGATTTCCAGAAGGCATGTGACATATATTTATGTTGTAGTATGAAACTAAAGCTTTCACATCTGGAGAACATTGTGAACAACGTACGCAACGAAAACAAGCTGTCAACGTTATTTTGTGAAGAGGTAAAACGATCGTTTGGTAGCTGCATTCGAGGCTACGTTCCAAGAGCAATCGCCGAGAGCGCGAACTACATGCTCGACATGAACGAACTCACGCACGTTGGCAAGGCGCCGAGCGTGAAGGTTTCGTTGTTCGTTGAGTGTCTGAAGCACAGCGACGAGCACGTTCGAAAGCTTGCGACTCGATTGGTGCCCGAGAAGTTTTTGGACAACATGTTGAAAGACAAGTCTCCCGCCGTCAGGGGAGCCGCTGCAGAGCGCGTCGGTATAAAGTCGCTCAAAGAAGCTTTGTCAATGTGGCCGTCAGACGATCAGATGCGCGCTACTTACTTGACGCGGTTGCTTGACGAGCCGACGCTTAAAGACGGTGACAACGAAGAGACGCTTGAACTACACGCCGACAAGCGAATTGGTGACCCAGGGAAACAACAACAATTTCCTGAATTGTCTGATCAGTGGTACGAGACACAAGCATTCAAACTTTTACAAGATTATGATGGAAACATTGAGTACTCATGGGAACGTGGTGCTTGTAATAACTACTGCAATGCAATGAAGGCAACGAACGGCGTCGAGATCGATCGTGAGAAGCTTTATAAAAAGTTGATGGACCTAATCGAGAAGCGTGAAGACTTGGCTCTTGAAGAGGACGTGTTTCACGAACCAAGAAAAGTGTTGAATGAAATAACGGGTAGATCAGCAACAACATCATATAAAAATGTACGACATCGTAAAGTTGAACGTGAAGAAGAAGAACAACGTGGTAAATTTGGACGAGTTTTGTCATGGGACGAAATGAAAAATGAAAACATTGACGCACTTATTAATAGTGTGATCATAAAAGAAAGTGATGATTGGGACAACGTTGAAACACCTGAACAGCAACAAGATCGTTGGACAAAAATTGCTGAGCAACCTGAAAATAAACCTTTCATCGACGCGATCAAAAACGCAGGAGACCTAAAAGAACTCGCTCGCGCAAAGCGAAGCCTGCAAAAGGCTGACGACAACGGTGAAATAAACATGCCTGCAGGCGTGTGGATGAAGTATTACGATGAACGCAAAGACGAACTAAAAGCAATGAACGAAAAGCCAATGTCTTCCGCGGACTCACGTATGGACCGCTTATTGCGAACACGAGACAGTTCAGGGAAAGCCACGCCAAGGAAATTCCAATGAATGACGAATGCACAATACAAACGCAACGCATGCTCACTGAGTGGGAAGACGTGAGCAGGCCTGAACTTTCAGTGTTGCTCACTTGGCTACGTGCACTCTACTTCACGCACCAGACACATCATTGGATCAGCAAAGGTGATAGTTTTTTCGGAAATCACCTGCTTTTTCAGAGAATTTATGAAGAAGTGTTGCCTGAAATTGATGCAGTCGCAGAAAAGAGCGTTGGACTCGGCGACGAAAACAACGTAGACTTGCACAAGCAACTTGGCACTGCGCTTGAAATCGTATTCAGCAACTCGAGCGTCAACGTAATTCCTTCTCCTGACGACCTTGCAAAGAAGTCGCTGAAGCTTGAGCTCGAATTCCTGTGTGCGTGCGAAGTGCTTCGAAAATCAATGAAGACAAATGGCACTTTGACGACGGGAATCGATAATCTTGTGGCTAGTGTGTGTGATCTACATGAATCTCATGTGTATTTGTTGAAGGCCGCTTGTGGTGGAAATGTCATGCAACCACACGTAGATGACGTGCAAGTTGAGCACGAAAAGGCTGTGAATCCACGCCTCATCACGTTTGATGACATTGGAATGCCCGAACGCATGAACGACGAGTGGAAGTCAGCAAATAATTACTACGTGAAATGATATTTTTTGTTTTCATTTTTTACTGTCGGTGAAACGATATGTAATAAGACAATGAACAATCTTTACGATCGCATTTCAACCGCCATAAATGATTTCCGAGCCGGAAGAATAACGCTTGAACAATATTCGGCTGTTGTTGCAGGCACTGCACCTGCGCAAGAAGAAGTAATAAGTCATAAACCCATCGAACAAATCGTCAACGTTGTGACAGCATCAATTGAAACACCCGCTCCTCCGATTGTGCAACAACCAATCAATCCTCCCACGACTGCCATTGTAAAAGTTGTTGAACAAGCCGTGCCCGTTGAACTTCCAATGCAAGAAGTCACAAGTACGGGAGCTAATGAACACAAAAATCATAAGCACATGACGTTCTTCAAGGCATGGGATCACATGAAAGCGGGCAAAGTCATATACAATGACAAGCGATTGTTGATTGGATATCGCCTAAACAACGTGATTGAGTGGCAAGTCAACGGTGAATGGGTTGTTTGTCCCATTACAGTTTCAGAAGCAGTCGCAACCGATTGGTATGTAGAAAAGTGATGCGTTAACTACGCTCTTCACTTAGCTCATCGTACAGTTCAACGTCACCCATCTTTTCATGAGCTTTTTTCGCATCTTCTCTCTCAAACGTGTGCGAAAAATTGCAGTCAGGGCAATAAACAACCTCTTCGGGATTTTCAACAGTCGCGAATTTTTCAAGAAGCAGTTCATAGATTCGCATTTCAACAAGTTTGCTCATAACATATAAATATTCACAACATTAGTATACAATTTTAATAATGACTTTGTTCCTAAGCAGCGATCACCACTATTTTCATCGCAATATAATTTCATTTTGCTCCCGCCCATTCACGTCTATTGAACACATGAATGACGAACTTGTGTCACGTTGGAACGCGCGCGTCAAATCTAACGACTGCGTTTTATACTTGGGTGACGTCACGCTCATAAACTATCACAAAGACGCGTTGTGTGAAAAGCGCCCTGATTTCGTTGAGCTCATCAAAAGTCTGAACGGGAGAATAATTTTAATTCCTGGTAATCACGACGACAAGCGAATGTTTTCGTTCTATGAAGATTGCGGGTGGCACGTCGTCAGAAACAAATTACATTCCGGTAAACAGAAAACGATGTACGGCTTCATTTTAAATGACGTAATGTTTTGTCACAATTATAATGCAGCCGTGATGAGCGACAATGCCGGAAAAGTTGTCGTACACGGACACGCGCATGGAGCTCGACAACACAACGAAGGCGATCCACGAACTTACATCGACGTTGGCGTTGACTGTTGGAATTATACTCCCGTCGAGGTGTCTAACGTGTTGGACGAACAACGTGCAAAGCTCATTGAAGAACATGTCAAGACACTATACCATAATCAAGAAGTACTAACTCGCCCGACGTATTAAGACCCCATTGACGATGGGTAACCAGATCGCCCACATCTATGCGAGTTTCATGTTCAAAACGTTCTAATAACTTTAAAAACCACCCTCTGTTTTTGCCGCGATATTTGTGATGTTTTGTATCATTTTGTACAAACACTGTGCGTTTGTTAATGTCATAATCACACATGTCTTCAAGCTCATCTTCGTTAAAACCGATTATGTTTTCAAATTGTTTTTTATTGACTGGATTTACGAGTTCGCTCACTAACCACGCATATGCATCATCGACACGTAAAACTTTTGTAATATGCGAAGAAATAGACGTTGTTGAAAGTTGAGAATACGTTAGATATTCTATCTTGTTTTGTTCAACGCCTTGTTGTGAATTTGCAATCTTCAACGCCGATTTTGATGTCAACGTAAACACGTCTCTTGACGAACTTCCAAGAAGTTGAAGACGATCTGATGCGTATTCACGTGCTTTTTTGTTTTGTATTCCAAAACAATTTGTCGACACATCATCAGTGATTAATTTTACAAATTCATTCCAACGAAACGCATCATTCGTTTCTTGTCGTATGCGTTCACGAAGTTGTTTGATCGTAACAATCACAAAATAAATATCTTTGTCTTCACACATTGATATGAAACACGTGAATTCTCTCGTTCAATCGAGATAATTTTTTAAACAATCAATTGGTAATCATACACTCACGTTGTGATGAGCGTCATGATTGACGAGCTCTCGCCTCCTCAACGATTTTCTTCGTTGCCGAACTTCCCACTCGTGTCGCACCTGCGTTCAAAAACATCTCGACTTGTTCAAGCGTCTTGATGCCTCCTGACGCCTTCACTTGACACTTTGAACCCTCACACCACTTTGTCATGAGCTCAACGTCATACAGCGTTGCACCGTGTGAAGCAAATCCCGTTGACGTCTTCACAAAGTCAGCGTTCGTCTTCACGGCCAATTGACATAGCATTTGAATGTAATCACCGGTGTTGCACGTCTCAAAGATCACCTTGACGATGCCGCTACGAGCGTGAACGGCGTTGTGTAAGCGTTCCATTTCACAAGCCACAGCGTACCAATCACCGTTGAGCACGTTCGACGTGTTGATGACGTAGTCAATTTCGTCAGCGCCGTGATCTAACGCTAACGTCGCTTCGTACTCTTTTGTGTGCAAACACGAGTTGCCATGTGGAAATCCAACGACGCTTGCGAGCTTCACGCAATCACCCACATAGCGCTTTGCTGCTTGCACGTCGCATGGCTTCACGCACGCTGACGCCACCTCGAACGTGACTGCAACGTCGAGTCCATCCTCAAGCTCCTGTTGCGTCAAGTGAGGAGCGAGAATTGCGTGATCAATCGTTGACGCTATTTGTTCAGATGTTCGCATTTTCTTTATCCTTATTCAACACTGCAATCGCTCTTTTGACATCGTACGGTGTGAGCCCGTATTTCGCTGACGTCTGCACTAAGTTGCCACGCAGCGTTCCCATGTCATCATCGTCGTCGAGTATGACAAACGTAATGTCTTCGCCAGGAAGTAGCATTGCGTCGTACATCCACTCGCTTATTTCTTCCCCACGAATGGCGCCACACAATTCCGGAGTCATTGACGTGACTTCGCCAACAAATCCATGATACTCTAACGCGTCTATCAAGTCGTCAACGTTTCTTCCCAGGCGCCACGAAGACGATATGACGACTTTTGCACCTGTCTTCTCAATTATTTGGTTCAGCAATATGACTTTTGTGCGATCAATCATGCGCAAGTCGCTAACATCGACGTTTGAACTTGCGTGTTCACACCTAAACTTGTGCTCCCGTTGTGTCAACGGCCCTTCGAACCATCCTTCACGCTCCAAAAATGGAGTTGAGTTCAACACACCATCAAAATCAAGAAAAATTATCTTCGTTGTCAATATGTACACTTAACACTTCTTTCCGTGCATGTGAGGGCGGGAAACGTTATACGCGTGTTTGACGTTCACTGCTCTTTCGAGATCAACGTTCATCGCCTTTGCGTCGTCAACGAGTCTAAGAAATATGTCAGCGAACTCCTCTTCAACACACGTCAACGCAGGCAAGCCCAATGCCTTCAATTTTTCGCTCTTGTCACAAGGCTCAAATAACTTTCCTGCTCGATAAGCTTCCCACACTTCACTGATTTCAGTGTGCAAATTCATCATCCACACGGCGAGATTTTCTTGCAGCGACTTGTTTTGATCGTCGTCGTGAAAGCCATGTTCTACGCAATTTTGATAGTTACGAGACGCCCACGCATTAATCGAGTTATCGTACACGTTGTGATACGCATGTGTACAGTAGCGCAGGCTACCTAAAATCCATGCGGGTAATCGCTTTTCAGGAGTCGTTGAGCCACATTGTTGACACTTTATCATTTTACCTCACCTTGATAATATACACCTGTCGTTATCACGTTCAAAATGTTGGTGCAAAAATAGACGGTGCCAAAGATCAACGTGCCGCCTGCGATTTGGCTGCTACAACCCACATATGCATTTCCGCTCACGCTGACGTGGCCTCCGACTCGAGCGTTCCCATAGACGTTAGACTTCCCGAACACCTTTGCGTGCTCCATGATCTGTGCATCATCGTACAATCGAGCGTCACCGTAGACTTCAGCATGGCCCTTGACGTACACTCGTTGGAATATCTTCGCGTTCCCATACACCACGGCGGTTCGCTCGACATATGCAGTGGGTGCAACGGCCGCAGTGTCAGCAACCCACCCACCGAGCGTGTCATCGTTGTTCAAGTGTCGACGTGCGCAGACTGCACCATTGCCATCTCCGAAATCATGTTTTAGAGCACAGTCGTCCGCAAACGACGTTGACGAAAGTGCCGCCGCGGTGATGAGACTTGTTACGAGTGATGTGAACTTCATAATATAACCTCTTTCTTAGACTGAATTTCTTATCCCGCGAGGGGACAAGGATCAAGAGTTGTCTTTGATTGACATTGCTCTTTGAGGACTTCAGACGGCCTCTTTACAAGATCTCTTTTCTCTTGCAAACTGATCACTTCAGGCGCCACAGCAATGTTAAATGCTGCATTCACATCTGCGTGATCAACGTGTTCACAGTGTGTGCACTTGAACACCTTTCCTTTGCGATTGTCTTTGTCGACGTGACCGCATCGGGAGCACTTCTGCGAAGTCCATTTCGGATCAATCACTTGAAGCTCAACGCCCCACTTTTTGGCCTTGTATTCGATCATTGTTTTGAACATGAAGAATGGCCAAGAGTTTAAGACGAAATTGCTCTGCTTTTTAAATTTTACCGTGCATCGCTTTCGAATGCCTTTTAGATTTTCGATTTTTATTCCTGTGTTGTTTTCCTTCGCTTCTTTGACGATTGAAGTCGTGAGCTTGTGTAAGACGTCGACTGTCTTTCGATGCTCACGGTTTGCTATCTTTTTGACTTCTTTAAACATTCCACGACGTTGTAAGCGTTTTCTGATTGCACGATATTTTTTCTTGATATGAGGAACTTGTTTTCCGAGCTTTTTCACTTTGCCCGTTGAATGATTTGCAACAACAATTGAATGTGAAGTCGAGTTCAAATCAATACCAACGAAATTCTGTGACTTCATCACTTCAACATCAGGAATTGTGACTTGAACGCATGCCCAAACTTTGTCAAGTTCAATCTGATTTACCTTTGTGAAGTCTGTGCGAAACCAAAAATTGAAAGAACTTTTAAGACAAGGAAGTCGAATTGTTTTGTTCTTGAGATCAACTTTGACATTCTGTCCAGGAATGGTTAGTTTGACTTTCTTTGGATTAACTTTCTTGATCGTTTTACTTTTTCCATACTTTCTGATGATTTGATTTGCAATCTCAGATTTTAATCCAAATTGCTTGACAGACTTTGTTGAACAAGAACCGTATTCAAAAGCAAACTGTGCAACCTTGACTGCGTTTTCAAAAAGAGAATGATCAAGTTGCAACTTGTGTTTGACTTTAAACGTTAGGATCACTTGTTTAATATTTAATCAATATTGATTAATTTGTACAACAATTCATGTCATCCCACGAGGGGATAACCTTTCTTGTCAAAGAGAACGTAAATTACATTATGAGTTTCAATTTGTATAAAGAGAATAATCACACGTGATGGTGAGCACAAGCGAGAGGTAATGCCACACCCACATCATCCATGCCGAACCCGTCACTTTGCTCGTGGCCACTCACTTCGTCAAACTTATATCCCTTTCCTTCATCGTAAAGTGAAGGTATCTGCGAGTGTGGCAACGTGCCTTCTACGATCGTGGGAATGGTCGGCAAAATCGCCCTAACGGGTGAACACGCAATCTCAAGAAGGTCAGGAGCGAGCCTTACGTTGTTCAACTTTATTTCTGTTTGTGAACCGTCGTCATTAAACATTCGAATGGCATTCGCTTTATTTTCATCAGACGTGTCAACGATAAATTCAGATGAAAAATCAAATTCATTCTTGATGCGTTTCGCTGTGTCGACAAGGGCGCGGGCAATGTCAATGTTACCTCCCGACACATCTTTGATCGTAGTCTTTAGTTCAGGACATTCTGAAATCACTGTGTCAAGAATTGCTGCACTACGTCGTTTCATCGCTTCACTCGCACTTTTACACGCATCTATGGCGTGTTGCTTTTCGTTTGACACTCCCGTTGCCGCGACAATCAATGACTCCTTAATTAAAATCTTGACATCGTCTGCGATCTCAACGCTCTTGTAACCCTCAGGCACTGTCACTTTTTCTGCCACCTCAATGATTGACGCGCTGTCTGCGATCATTTGCTTTCCCACACACGCAATTAGAAGTGCTTCAGCGCTGCTTTGAGTAGATACGGGACCCGCCTTAAAGATTGTTATATCTTTGTATGAAAGAATGACGTTATACATGTTGAAAACATAAAACATGTACCCGTTTTTGTAATCACTTTGTGATTGTCGGAATGTCCGGATTTATACTACTCAAAAATTGTTGAATTGTCTGCGTGCCCTCAAATCGTCCGAACGCGTCAGCGAACGCGAAGTCGCACGTAGTTTCAAACTTTCCAGGAGACAAATTGTGCGTCAACGTAGTAAGAATGTACAAGTTGTCAACGCTCGTGCCCGTCGCGAAGTCCCAAAACAATCGCTGTGCAGGTGCCAACAATGGACAACCAAACATAACGGCGTGTAAACTTGCGGGTATCACACGAAGCGGTATTCCACCCTCGCCGCTGCCGTTCGGTGCCGCAGTGTTCTTCGTCGTGTTAACGCGCATCATGTTTGCAGTCGCAAGCAACGGGTCAGACTTGCTCGTTAATTCAGCTTTCGTTATCATCGTACCGTTGCACCCATACGTTATCGTCGGCACGAGCTTCGACACCAAGTTCTTCACCTGCGTGCCGTCAGTCGCCTGTGCAAGTTGAACGCCGCTCGTCGGATCGTCTATGAGCTTCTGAATCGTCACGCCGAGGGCCTTTGCAGTGTCCTGCACGTTGCCGAGTGATCGGTTGCCAAACAGCTTTTTTGCGTAGTCAGTCGACGGTAGTTCCACAAATCCTCTCCCATCGCTGCTTCGAAGCAACTGGCTCGCCTCGACGTCGGTGTTCGCCTGCTTGTCGTAGATGTGAATTCGCATGATGCGATGCAACTGATTTTCTTTCAACGTCTTCTGAATTTCACTCGTGGCGTCTTTTGCGGAATAAGACAATTGTTGTAGGATGTCGCTCTGACCCATGCTTGGCGACTTCTGGTGCGTAGTCTCAACGTACATCTCGATGACTGGCTTCTTGAACGCACCGTACTTCTGCGTCCTCGCCGACAACGCGCTCTCAAAGTCCTTTTCCTTGTTCTTGTTCACCTGCGCATCGCGATTGGTGGGATCATAGGGCTCGTAGTACGTTCGTAAGCCGTAGCCTATCGCCCTGTCATCGAGCACCTGCGCGTTGACTACGAGCTGCAGGAATTCTTCAAGAGTTATGAGTTCGCCGCCGCGCTGTAACACGTGTTGCCTGTATTGATCAGTGAACACCTGCATGTCTATGGGAAACTCGGCTATCGAGTGACAGCTTACAGGGCCGCACTGTTCGTTCATGCTGTAGAAGAACACTTGCAACTCATCGACGACTTGTGCGGAGACGATAGACTGCACTGCGAACACGCTGAACAGCTTCCCGAACGACACGACCTTTTTGTTGAGCTTGCCTACGTTTG
>Ga0265319_1000425_pt1 | contig 30407 bp, 29 predicted proteins | sample 4824metaG_FD_192443 | JGI IMG/M metagenome (GOLD analysis project Ga0265319, IMG submission 192443) | Rhizosphere microbial communities from Carex aquatilis grown in University of Washington, Seatle, WA, United States - 4-8-24 metaG | ecosystem: Host-associated > Plants > Roots > Rhizosphere >...
TTGACGCCCTCGCAGCCCGCTGCCAGATGAGCGCGTCGACGCTGAGCCGCATCGAGACCGGGCACCGGCGCATCTCGATCGACCAGCTGGTGCCGATCGCCCGGGCGCTCGGCACCAGCCTCGACCAGCTGGTCGAGCCGGCCGGCTCCGATGACGTGGTCATCAGGCCGCGTCGCGACCTTGGCCGCGATGCGGTCACCTGGATGCTGACCCGCGGTGACGAGCCGCACGGCCTCGCCGTGGCCAAGATGCGCCTGATGCGCACCCAGCCACGGCGCGAGCAGCGCGTGCATCCCGGCTACGAGTGGTTCACGGTGCTGTCCGGCACCGTCCGGCTGCAGCTGGGGATGCGCGTCATCCTGGTCGAGGCGGGACAGGCGGCGCAGTTCTCCACCATGTCACCGCACGCGATCACCGCCCACGGCGGCCCGGCCGAGGTCATCGTCATCTTCGACCGCGACGGCCGTAGCGCCCACCTGGACGCGATGGACCTGGACGAGTCTTAGCCGACCGCCTAGCCAACCACGGTGCGCCCGGCGACCCGGTAGGTCGGCACGTCGGCGCCGCTCGCGCGCACCAGCCCGCGCCTGACCAGCTCGAGCACGTGCGCCGCCGTCTCGGTAACCGCGCTGATCCGCATCCGGCCGCTGTACTGGTCCCACGTCCGGGACCAGGTCAGCTGGCCGGCGAGGAACCAGGAGGTCTCGCCGGGGTGGGCGGCGATCACCGCGAGCAGCTCCGCGAGCCGCCGCTCGTGGTGCGCGGCGATGCCGTCGGCGCGTTCCGCCAGCCCGCGGAACCGCCACTCGTGGGCCGGCATGATCTCATCCACGTCAAGCTCGCGCACCTTGGCGAGCGAAACGAGGTAGTCCGCGAGCGGTTCCTGGTCATCACCCCACATCAGCGAGATGTTCGGCGTGATGCGCGGCAGGATGTGGTCGCCGGCGAACAACCGCCTGGAGGCCTCGTCGACGAAGCACAGGTGCCCCGGCGTGTGGCCCGGGGTGTGCACGGCCCGCAGCCGCCAGCCGGGCACGTCGGCGAGGTCGCCGTCGCGCAGCTCACGGTCGGGCAGGGCGGTGCTCAGGAAGGCCGCGTAAAACCCGTGCGCCGGGCCGACGGCCTCGGCCGCCTCGTCCGCCGAAGCACCGAGCGAGCGCAGGAACGCGGTCTCCTGCGCCACGGCGTTCGCCGCGTCGCTCATCCGCGGGCCGGCCAGCACCGCCAGGTCGGCCGGGTGGATCGCGACCCACGCGCCGGACGCCGCGCGCACCCGCCCGGCGAGGCCGAGGTGGTCGAAGTGCATGTGGGTCACCAGCACGCCGCGCACGTCCCCCGGGCTCGCGCCGATTGACGCCAGCCCCGCCACCAGCGCCTGCCACGACGCGTCGGCGTTCCACCCGGGGTCCATCAGCACCAGGCCGGCGCCGGTACCGAACGCGTAGCTCGACACGTACCGCAGCGGGTTGTTCGGTATCGGCACCGGGATGGACCACAGGTCGCCGGCCAGCTGCTCGACCGGCGGCATGACCCGCTCCCGCCACGCCTCGAGCTGCTTAGTCCCGGTGACGTCTTGCCCGGCCGGTATCGCGGTCACGAGCCCTCGCCGGCGAACTCGGCGATGGCGGACTCCCAGCCGTCGAGCGCCCGCTCCACGGGGCCGCGCCCGGCCGAGGGCAGCCAGTGCACCGCCCGGTCGAACCCCGCCGCTGCGTACGCCTCGAGCGCCTTGGGGTCCGCGGGCATGCCGATCACCTGGAGGGAGACGCGCCGGCCGGCCCGCTCCCGCAGCTCCACCGCGCGCTCGAGTATCCCGGACGGCGCGTAGTTCGGCATCCACCCGTCGCCGAACGCGAGCACCCGGTCGAGCACCGTCGGCCCGTGACCGCCGACGATGACCGGCGGGTGCGGCCGCTGCGCCGGCTTCGGCCAGGACCAGACGCGGTCGAACCGGACGAGCTCGCCGGAGTACGAGGCCTCGTCCTGCGTCCAGATGGCCTTCATCGCCTCGACCCGCTCCTGCAGCAGCAGCATCCGGGTGCGCGGGTCGGTGCCGTGATTGGCCATCTCCACCCGGTTCCAGCCCGCGCCGACGCCGAACTCGAACCGCCCGCCGGACAGGTAGTCGACGCTCGCGACCTCCTTCGCGGTGACGATGGGGTCGCGCTGGATGACCAGGCACACGCCGCTGCCGACCCGCAGCCGCGACGTCGCCGCCACCGCCGCGGTCACCGCGACGAACAGGTCGAACGTGTGCGCGTACCTGCGGGGCAGCGGCTGCCCGCTCGGATAGGGCGTGTGGTCGGCGGGCAGGTGGGTGTGCTCGGGGAAGAACAGCGACTCCTGCCCGCGCTCCTCCGCGAGCCGGGCGATGTCGCCCGGCCGGATCGCGTCATGCGTGGGGAAGATCGCTACGCCAAATTCCATGACCATCATTCTGTCCCATGCCGCGTGGCGGCCCGCCGCCGGGAAGCGCCGCGGCACCGGTCGCTATGACGAGGCGCCGTCCGGACCGGATGCGGTGGCCGCCGCCATGGCCGCGAGCTGACGGGGTGACGGCGCGGCCACCCTCCACGGGTCTCCCGGGGGCTTGCGCTGGCCCCGGATAATGAGTAGCGATAACGGCAGTGTTGCCTATGCGCTCGCTGGTACGGCGAGCCGACTTGGAGGTCGCGATGGCCCACGAGTACACCCTGATCGTCTACACGAGCCCGGTCGAGGGCCGCGAAGATGACTACAACGCCTGGTACGACGACGTTCACCTGGCCGAGTTCTCCGCGCTGCCCGGCGTCATCAACGGCCGCCGGTTCAAGGTCGCCTCGTCCGACGCGGCGGCCAAGCCGGTCTACGCCGCGGTCTATGAGCTCAGCGCTCACCCGGACAAGGTGTTCGCCGCGATGAACGAGGGCATCAAGGACGGCAGCGTGCGCATGAGCGATGCGGTCGACGTCAGCTCGCTCAACGTGACCACGCTCGAGCCGCGCTGACCGGACGGTGAAACACGCCCCCGTTCCGGATCGTCGCAATCATCATCCGGAACGGGGGCGTGGCGCTCCCGGCCACCATCGGTCAGCCGTCGGCGGGGATGACGACGACGGGGCAGCGCGCGTGCTGGGCGACCTCGGCGCTGACCGAGCCCATCACCAGCCGCCGGAGCCGGCCGGCGCCGCGCGAGCCGACCACGACGAGTTCGGCGTCCAGCGAGGCCTGGATGAGCTCATCCGCGGGCAGGCCGGTCATCGCGTGCACGGTCACCGCCGGCGGCCGGCCGTCGGCGTCCACCGCGGACAGGACGCTCAGCGTCTCCTGGCGCGCGGCATTGCGGGCGGACCTGGCGAGGTCCGGGTCGCCCGGGTAAGCGACGGCGTTGCCGGTGAACGTCCCGTAGACGGCCCGGTTGACCGTGAGGACGGTGAGCGCCGCCTGCCGCAGCGCGGCCTCGCGCACCGCCCACTGCAGGGCCCGGCGCGAATGCTCCGAGCCGTCGATACCCACGACGATCCCTGGCATGTGCTTCCCCCCACCAACGAGGACAGTCACGTTATGGATACCCGGAATTACCTGGTGTAGCCAGCGCGTGACGACGCCAGCGCGGCGCCCTCGACCAGCGCGGACAGCTTGGCCCAGCCGAGCTCGGGATGGATGCGGGAGCCGAAGCCGCAGTCCGCACCCGCGATGACGTTCTCCGCGCCGAGGCGGCTGGTGTAGCGGGTGATCCGCTCGGCGACCAGTTCCGGGTGCTCGACGGCGTTGGTGGCGTGGGTGACGACGCCGGGGATGAGGATCTTCCCCTCGGGGAGCTTGAGGTCTTCCCACAGGTGGTACTCGTGCTCGTGCCGTGAGTTGGCCGCCTCCACCAGGTAGGCGCCCGCGTTCACCCGGAGCATGATGTCGGCGATGTGCGCCAGGGGCACGTCGTTGGCGTGCGGGCCGTGCCAGCTGCCCCAGCACAGGTGGTAGCGGATCCGGTCGGCCGGCAGCCCGTCAAGCGCGTGGTTGAGCACCTCGATGCTCGCCGCGGCGTAGCGGCGGTAGGCGTCCAGGTCATAGTCGGCGTTGCGGTCCCAGGCGGCGGGTACCCAGGCGTCGTCGACCTGCAGGAGGAACCCGGCGTCGATGATCAGCCGGTACTCCTCGCGCAGCGCGTTGGCGAGCCCCCGCAGCAGGTCGTCGGGGTTGCCGTAGTGCTCATCCGTCAGCCCGACTATGAGGCTGGCGGGCGCCACGACGGGCAGGAACGCCTCCCGGTGCGGCCAGCCCGGCGGCACCTGCGCCAGCGCGGCCGTCAGGTTGGCGATGTCCCGCTGCACCGCCTCCGGCCGGTAGCGGAGCGGCTCGGTGACGACGGACTGCGTGCCGAGCTGTCCGAAGAAGTAGCTGTCCTCCATGTAGCCGAACAGCGTCCCGTTGGCGTCGGCCCAGGCGTAGTAGCCGGGGAACTGCTCGCGGTCGCGGCCCTTGAAGACCGGCTCGCCGCCGGGCGCCCGCTCGCGCGCCTCGATGCCGTCAAGCCGGTCCAGGGCGTACCGGCTCCACATCGTCTTGCCGAACTCGCCGTCGTTGACGACGTCCAGCCCGGTCTCCTCCTGCCGCCGCACCACGTCCGCGACCGCGCGGCGCAGCTGATCGAGCACCGGTGGCGCCCACTGCCCCTCGGCCGCGAGGGCCCGCGACAGCTCGGCCGGCCGCTGCAGCGACCCGACGTGGGTGGTCAGGATCCAGTCAGTGCTGCGTTGCATTGGCTCTCCGCCTCATCAGTAGTAGCGCCTCATCAGTAGTAGACGGGCCCGCGGGCGCCGCCGCCGACGGTGATCGCGTCGCCGTTGATGGCCACGCTCCGCGGTGAGGCGAGGAAGGCGACCACGTCGGCGACCTCCGCCGCGGTCACCAGGCGGCCGATGGAGACGGAGGCGCCGAGCTGCTTTTCCACCTCCGCGACGCTGGTCCCGGCCCGCTCCGCGCGCAACGCGAGGATCTCCGGCGTCTTCTCGGTCACCGTGACGCCGGGGTGCACCACGGTGACGTTGACGCCGTGGTGGCCGAGCTCGTCGGCGAGGTTCTTGGTCGCCGCGGCGACGGCGACGTTGCGGACCGTGCCGGTGATCGCGCCGGACGAGCGCGCCGCGAGCCCGCTGACGTTGATGATCCGGCCCCAGCCGCCTGCCTTCATCGACGGCGCGACCGCCCGGGCGCACCGCAGGTAGCCGAGCACCTTCACGTTGACCTGCTCGGTGAACTCGTCCTCGTCGAACTGCTCGATGCCGACGACGGCCCCGGTGTTGGCCCGCGCCGCCGCGTTCACCAGGATGTCCACCCCGCCGAAGGCGGCCGCCACGTCCGCGGCCATGTGCCGCACCGCATGGTCGTCCCCGGTGTCACAGCTCACCGTGATGACCTGCCCGGCGTTCAGGCCGCCGGCCTCCTGCACCGCCGCCTTGGCGGCGGCGAGCGCCTCGGCGTCCCGCGCTACCAGCGCCACGTGCGCGCCCTCCGCCGCCAGCGCCTTCGCCACCGCGAGCCCGATCCCCCGGCTGCCGCCGGTCACGATCGCCCGCTTGCCCACTAGTTCAAGATCCACACCGCCGATCCTCTCACCGGAGCGGGCCGGCCGTCAGGTCGGCGGCGGCGGTGAGCAACTCGACGGCGGAGGACTGCCTGCTCGCGTCGGCCTTGTCGAAGGGGCCGGCCCAGCGCAGCCCGAACTGATCGCCGCTGTCGCGCGCCCGGTGCCAGGCCGAGTCGGCGTTGGCGAGGATGAACGCCCGGTGCGCCGGCTTGCCGCCAAGTCGCTGTAGGTCATGCAGGTAGCGGACGAAGATGCCCTTGAACTGCGTCTGGTCGCCGTCGCAGCCTGACGGCTCGCACGGCTCGGCGAGGATGCCCGTCGGCCCGGCCAGCCGGGAGAGCGCCGCGTCCGCGATGTGCTCGCCCGCGCGCCGGTAGCCCTGGTCGCCGGTGAGCTCGCACAGCGCGGCGAGGCCGCCGAGTACCACGCCCTGGTTGTAGGTCCAGGTGGTGCCGCCGTTGTTCGCGCACCCGGCGGTGAGCCCGTCGTTGACCAGGCCGCCGGGCCCGATCAGGCCGCTGGCGCGCACCCAGTCCCAGGTCCGCCGGGCCCAGTCGAGGTACTCACGGTGCGCCCGCTCATCGGACGCCCGCTGGGCCAGCCGCGCGGCCAGTGTCAGGAACAGCTCATTGGTGATCGCGTTCTTGTACCGCCGGTCGGTGTTCCACCACAGTCCGCCGCCGCAGACCTCGTCCCAGCCGTACTGGTTGCGCGCGAAGATCGCCTGCGCGGCGTCCAGGTACCGTTGGTCTCCGGTCAGGTCGTAGGCGTCCACCCAGGCCAGCGCCCACCAGCCGTTGTCGTCGAAGAACTTGTTGATGAATCCGGGCCGCCCGCCCCGGTACCTGCGCTGCGCGGCACGGAACGTGGTCGGGATGATCCCCCGGTAGGCCCGGTCCCCGGTGCGGCGCGTGTAGCCGATCACCGCGGTCAGCGCGTTCGCGGCGTTCCACCAGCCGGTCGTCCGCCAGCGGCCCGTCCACGGCGAGTACCAGCGCTGCAGCGCGGCGATGGCGGCCGCCGCGGCCGCGCGGTAGTCGGGCGCCGCCCCGTTTCCCCCGCCCGCCTCGTTTCCCCCGCCCGACCCGCCCAGGGCGGGCTCCTGCTGGCTCATGTCTCTGGTTGTTCTCCGCGGGCGGGGCGCGGAAACGGTCCCGGCCCACGGCGCGCCCACTGCACACGGCGCCGGGACAGGACCGCGATGAGCTCCTCCTTGCGCTGGTCCACCTCGCTCGGGTCGCCCATGATGCCCACCGCGGCGACCGTCTTGCCGTCCTCGATGACCGCGACGGACACCCCGTCCGCCTCGGCGGACACGCCGGGAGCGACGGCGAGGCCGTCCCGCTGGATCCGCGGCAGTTCCCCGAGGAAGAGGCCGACCAGGGCCGCGTCGTCTGGCGGCAGCGCGCCGAGCTGCGCCCACAGGTCGCGCCGCTCCATCCCGGCGAGCAGCACCCACCCGGCCGACGTGCGGATGAGGGAGCGACGGACGAACCCCTCGGCCAGGTAGGCGTACCGGAGATCGGAGGACGCGTAGTCCACGTAGTACACGTCGCTGCCGACGACGATGGCGAGGACGGCGGTCATGCCGGTCTCTTCGTATATGGATGCCAGGTCCTCATGGCTGACCGTGGTGACGGGCAGCCGGCCGGCCAGCCGGGTGAGGAGGAACGGGGCGGGGCCGAGCAGGTACCGCCGGTCCCGCTCTTCCAGGTAGCCGGTCGCCGCGAGCCCGTTCACCAGGCCCTGGATGGAGCTCACCGGGGCGGCGAGCTCGCGGGCGAACTCGGTCAGCGTGATCCCGTGACGCGAGCGCGCCGCCAGGTCAAGGATGATCGCCACCCGGTCGATCATCCGATGGCGCGGCCGGGGGCGGCCAGGCGGCGTGGGGTCTGGCGGCAATGGCGTCGGGGCTTTCTCGGTCGGTTACCCGCGGTCATGACACGATTAAGCATTTCGCATATACGCAACGTAATCCCGGTATCCGTATACCTAATGTGGATTTCCGTCCGTTCGGTGCGGCTACCACTGCTGCCTAGCGGTCCTAAACCGGGGCGGCCTCGCTCTCGGCGCGGGCCAGCTCGCCGGCCTCGGCCGCGGGCCCGCCGGCCGCCACGGACGGGCGGCGGACGGCGGTGAGGTAGCAGCCGGCCAGGATGAGGGCGAAGCCGAGCACCGACCAGCCGGTGACCCGCTCGCCGAGTACGATCGCGCCCGCGATGAGCGCCACCGCCGGGTTGACGTAGGTGACCGTGGTGGCCCGCACCGGCCCGATCTCGCCGACCAGGGCGACCATGATGCTGAACGCGCCGGCGCTGCACACCACGCCGAGCAGCACCACCGACGTCAGCACCGACGCCGAGGGCCAGGCCGCCGGCCAGGAGTGCGTCACCGCCACAACCGGCGCGTACACCACGGCGGTGACCGCGAACGCGACCGTGGTGACCCCCGTGCCCGGCAGGTCGGGCATCCACTTGGCGATGATCGCCGGGCCGAGCGCGTAGCCGATCACCACGACGAGCACCATGCCCACCGCGCCAAGGTCGGCGCCCGCCACGGTGAAGCCGACGAGCGCGGCGACGCCGCCCATGCCGAGCGCGATGCCCAGCCAGTTCAGCGCGGCGAGCCGCTCCGGCCGGCCGAGCAGGAACGCGATGCCCACCCCCGCCAGCGGCACCGCCGCGATGAGCAGGCCGGTCGTCGAGCTGGGCAGCCGCTCCTCGGCCGAGCCGAGCAGGAACTGCGGCACCACGAGCTCGACCACGGTGAACGCGAGCATTGGCCGCCAGCGGCGCAGCACCGGCAGCAACTCGCCCCGCGCGGCCGCGAACGGTAGCAGCACGACCGCCGCGATCGCGGTCCTCGCGAGCACGAGCATCGCCGGGTCAAGCTGACCGACCGAGACCTTGATCAGCAGGTAAGGAATGCCCCAGGCCACGCCAAGCAGGGCGAACAGGATGGCGCCTCGTCGTGTCACCCTTCCATGGTAACCGTTGCGGACTCTTTATGTCCATCTAGACTATTTTCATGAAAAGCGTTAGCTGGGACTTCATGGTTGACTGGCGCAAGTTCAGGCTGCTGCACGAGCTCGACCGGCGCGGCACGATCACCGCCACCGCCGAGGCCATGTACCTCACGCCGTCCGCCGTGTCCCAGCAGCTCGCCGCCCTGTCGCGGGATGTTGGCGTGCCGCTGCTTGAGCGGCGCGGCCGCACGGTGGTGCTGACCGGTCAGGCGCGACTGCTGCTCTCGCACGCGGAGAGCATGCGCGAGCTCGCCGACCGGACGCGGGCCGCGCTTGACGCCTGGGCGGACGGCACCGTGGGACAGGTGCGGGTCGGCTCGCTGGCGACCGGCATCACCGCGCTCGTCGGCCCGGCCATCGCCGCGCTGCGGCTGGACCGCCCGGGCCTGACCGTCCTGGTCAGCGAGCGGGAGCCGGACGAGGCGCTCGACCTGATCGACGCGGGCGAGCTGGATATCGCGGTGACCGTCGACTTTCCCGGCGCGCCGTCCCGTGAGGACGCGCGCTACCACCGGGTCGACCTCATCGCTGACGTGATGGACGCCGTGGTGCCGGCCGGGCACCCGCTGGCCGGCCGGGACGCTATCGAGCTCACCGAGCTCGCCGGCGACGTGTGGGTGGGCGCCGCGGCGAGCGACGCGTGCAGCCACATCGTCACCGGGATCTGCGCCGCCGCGGGGTTCTCGCCGGACGTGCAGCACTACTGCAAGGAGTGGGACGCCGTCGCCGCGCTGGTGGCGGCCGGCGTCGGGGTGGCGCTCGTCCCGCGCTCGGCGCAGCCGCTGCGGCCGTCCGGCCTCGCCGTGCTTCCGGTCGCCGGGGCGCCGGCCTCCCGGCAGCTGTTCGCGCTGGTCCGCGCGGGCACGGAGGTTGACCCTGGGACCCGCGCGGCCCTTGAGGCGCTCGGTGCCGTCGCCGCGGCCCGCCCCGACGGCATCGTGCCCGTGCCTATCTCCGCGCTCCGGTGAGCGCGGCGATGGTGGCGGCGACCTCGCCACGGTAGTGCAGGTACCGGCCGCCGAGCCCGATCAGCACCACGCCGGCCAGCCGGCCCTCGTGGTGGTAGCCGACCGCGACCTCGCCGTCGAGACTGCCCTCCAGGATGCGCACGTCGGACAGGCCGGTGACACCGAACGACTGGACGCGCAGGTCGTACTGGTCGCTCCAGAACGTGGGAACCGCCGCGAACACGCCGCCATCCGCCGGATCCGTGCCGGGAGCGCCCCCGCCGGAAGCCGGACCGGACAGGGCCCGCGCCAGGTGCGCGGCGGCGTACTTGGCGGTGTCGGTGGCGACCGTCCAGTGCTCGATCCGGCGGGACGCGCCGAACAGCAGCGGGTGCGGGTACCGCGCCACGTCGCCGGCCGCCACCACGTCGTCGCGGGCGGCCACCACTCCCATATCGCCGGCCAGCACGCGCAGCCGCCCGTCGCAGGCGACGCCGTCGGCCAGGTCGAGGCCGTTCCCGGCCAGCCACTCAACGTTAGGGAGGGAGCCGACCGACTCCACGATCAGGTCGCCGTCCAGCGTCGTGCCATCGGTCAGGGTGACCGCGCGCACCCGCCCGTGGTTGGTGGCCCCGTGGTTGGTGGCATTGTCGCCCTCGAAGGCGACCGGCGCGGTGCCGAGCCGGAACCGCACGCCGCGGCCCTCGTGCCTGCGCAGCAGCTCCGCGGCCAGCTCATCGCCGAGCGGCCGGCGCATCGGCAGCGGCTCGGGCTCGACCACGGTGACGTCGAGGCCACGGGTGCGGGCCGCCGCGGCGACCTCGCAGCCGATGAAGCCGCCGCCGACGACCACGAGGCGACGGGCCAGCTCCAGGTCCTTGCGTAGTTCGGCCAGGTCATCGAGCGTCCTGATCGCGTGCCGTCCGGCCAGCGGCCCCGGCAGGTCCAGGCGGCGGGACCGGACCCCGGTGGCGATCACCAGGCCGTCCCAGCCGAGCACGCTGCCGTCGCCGAGCGTCACGTTGCGCGCGGCGAGGTCCGCCGCGATGACCGGCGCGCCGAGCCGCCAGGCGATGCTCATCGAGGCGGCGCGCGCCACCCGGAACGGCAGCTGGGCCGGGTCGAACTCGGCGCCAATGCCGTCCTTCGACAGCGGCGGCCGGTTGTACGGCATGTGCGGCTCAGCGCCGACGACGGTGATCTCGCCGTCGAAGCCGGACTTGCGGACCGCGTCGGCGGAACGCAGCCCCGCCATCCCGGCTCCCACCACAACGACGCGCATCGCCCGCACCCTATCAGCGAGGTGGCCGGCCACGCGCGGTACCCGGTCAGGCAGCCTGCCAGTCGCCTTCGGCGCGGAACTGGATGTTCAGCGCGCCCATGTTCTGCCGCCCGAAGTCGTCAAGCGGCGCGAGCTCGTTCTGGCCGCTCGGGTCGTACAGCCGCCCGATGGCCAGTTCGCGGTTCTTCCCGTCGACCAGCCGGAAGAACCGGCCAGCGTTCAGGGCCTCGGTGATGTCGCCGGCGACCGCGTGGCCGGGTCCGGACTTGCCGACCGCTGACGGTGCCGCCCCGTCGAAGCCGGCCACCGCATCTTCGGTGATGACCCAGCAGTACGGCGTGGTCAGCGAGGAGAATTCCGAGACCAGCGAATCAGGGACTTCGTCGGTTACCGATTCCTCCGGCGCGGCCAGCCCAACGGGCTCGGATCGTGGTTCTCGAAGGTTCTCGCTCTGAGCGTCCATACTGCGTCTGCTATCCCCGCTTAGCCGGAATATGCCTGCAAGACGCGCTCGGTGGCTGCGGCGGTCGCCCGTATGCCGGTCACCGGCCGGGGCGCCCAGTGCTCCCGCGGGCTGCGGCGACCACGGCAAGCACGGCGGTCAGCGGGGCGACCAGGGCGATGAAATCACCGACGCCCAGGCTGCCGAGGGCGACCAGAGTCGCGGCGAACCCGGCGACGAGGACCGCGACCGTGACAATCGGCCAGTCCTGGAGGAGCAGCCGAGAGACCACCGCGGGGACCGTCGTCTCCTGGCTCGCGACGGCGGTCACCGACTTGATCTCCCTGCGCTCCGCCAGCCCCTCGCGCAACCGCACGGAGACTGTGAGGTTCCCCGGCCGGTCCGCGACGAGCAGCAGGTCGTCGGGGTGGGCCGGGTCGGACGCCTGGGACACCGCGCCCCCGCCCGCCGCCCACGCGACCACCTGCTGCGCGGCGGAATGGCGGACCCGGTAACGGGCCTGCTCGCCGATGACCACGCTGTCGGGTCCCTCGATGGCGGACGCCGCCACCGGGCCGGGTTGGTGAATCTCCGCCGCCTGGGCCGCTGCCACCGGAGCACCGGCAGGTGACCACGGTGCGCCGTCGCCGTTCGTGCTCGGCGCCGGGCCGCCGTTGGCTCTCATGGTGGGAGCCGGCAGGTCGGTTAGCGGCATGCCGGCAGGCGGCATGCCCGGAGCCGGCATGCCCGGAGCCCTCATGCCTGGAGGCGACAGGGCGCCATCGGCCGGCCCGGCCGCCTGCCGCCCGTCAACGCGGCCGCCCCGCGGGACCTGGGCCCACTGCAGCCACCACACCATCGCGACGATGGTGCCGGCCAGTCCCGCGGTCCCGAGCGCGAGGATGGACGCGACGACTGACTGGCCGACGTCAGCGGCTGCCAGCATGGCACACCCCCAGTAGCCACGGAACCAGAAACCCTCTCAGTATTAAAACATATTATCGAAGCGATGGGAACGAGGAGCTAGTAACTCGGAACTGTGCGCCATGAGCGGCGCCCGGGCGCCGCTCCCGCGCGTACCGGGGAGTCCTCACCGGGCGGGCCGGGGCCGCCCGCTGAGCAGCCGTCGGTGGCATGCGAAGCGCGCACTCGTTCTGCGTGAGGACGTCAACCGTCACTGGCTAGCCTCGGTCGGATACCCGGCCCGGCGTATCACCTGCCCGCAGCTCGGCCGAATGCCAGAAAGTTCATGAAAAGAACCGGTAGCCGTGCTGAGGCATCGCTGGAATGTCGGATGCATTCGATACGATGTTCGTATCAGAGCTTGAGGGCCGTGATCATCCGAGAGGAGGGCCGACAGATGGGCCAATCAGATCCGTTCCGTGCCGGCCCCCCGCCGGACGCTCGCCACGCTCCCGATGCTGCCCCCCGGCCTTCTCCCCAGGCTGTCCCCGAGACTGACCCCGCCGCTTTCCCTGCCTCCGAGGTTGACCCCACCGCTTTCCCTGCCTCCGCGGTTGACCCTGACCCGGAGTGGACGGAGTACGTGGCGTGGGTGGACCGGGAGATTGCCGCGGGACGTGCCCAGGAGCCGGGCCCGGAGATCTGGGACCCCGAGGCCTGGGCGCCGGGCGACCCGACGCCCATAGCCCCGGTGCGGCCCCGGTTCGGCCAGGATGACGAGGCGGACCTGCTACCGCCCCGGCCGCTGCTGGCCGGGCTTACCGAGGAAGCGGTCAGCGACCTGGGCCGCCTGTCGGACAGCGAGTTGGTGGGGGTCCTGCTGGCGACCCGGAGGCAGATCGCCCGCGAGCAGTACAAGCAAGTGCTGGTGACCGCGGAGTACGCGCGCCGCCGGCAAGGCGCCTTCGAAGACGCGGCCCGGCGGGGCGTCCCCGTGGGCTGCCGCCCGGGCGGCTTCCCGGGCGATGAACTAGCCATGGAACTGGTCACTACGCCGCTGGATGCCGGTCGTCGGATCGACGACGCCATCGACCTGACGTCCCGGCTCCCGATGACGCTAGCCGGGATGGCGGCGGGGGTCATCGATGAGGCGCGGGCAGGCTGGATCGCGATGCATACCGGCTGCCTGTCCCCGGAGGAAGCCGCGTACGCCGACGAGGTGCTCGCCGCCGTGGCTCCGGACCTTCGGGTGGACCAACTCGCAGACCGGGCCGGCAGGCTTGCGGCCAAGCTCAACCCCGAGGCCGTGCGGGCGCGTAAGGAAAGGGCCAGGCGGTGCGACCAGCGGGTCGAGGTCCGCCGCGAGGCGTCGGGCAACGCGTGCCTGTCGGGCCGGGAGATGGACACCGCCGACGTGATCGCCTCCAAGGCGTTCATGGACGCGGTGGCCGCCCGGCTGCGGCGCGGCGGGCTCCCTGGTTCGCTTGGCGCCTTGCGCGTGCTGGCCTTGGCCGACCTGACTCAGGGGCGCGACCCCATGGACCGACTCAGCTCGATGGCCAGCTCCGTCCCGCAGGCCTCAGCCGACGGCGGGGCGACCGACAACCCCGATGAAGCACCCTCACCTGCCGGTCCGCCCGGCGGCGGGGTCGCGCGGCCCGCCCCGGTACCGCTGCCCGCCCTAGTCAACCTCATCATCCCGGCCGGCACCCTGCTCGGCTGGTCCGCCGCCCCCGCCCAGGCCGGCGTCCTGGGCCTGCTCGACCCCGATGAGACCCGCGCCATCGCCCGGGCTGCGGCCCGCCATTCCCGCACCCGCTGGTGCGTCACCCTCACCGCTCCCGACGGTACCGCTCTCGCTCACGGCTGCGCACGCGGCCAGCACCCCGACCTACTTGACGATCTGGAACCTCAGCCACCGCCGGGCAATCAGGAACCTCAGCCTCCACCGGGCGGCCAGGAATCCCAACCACCAAAGCCGCCGCCGCAGCAGCAGCTTATCGAGCTACTGCGCCGTCTCGGCCTCGCCTTGACTCCCGTCGCGAGGGGCTCCTGCGACCACGCCCAGGCCGAGGAGCAGTACGCCCCGAGCCGCGGGCTCAGCCACCTCGTCCGTGCCCGCAGCGCCACTTGCGACGCTCCCGGCTGCCACGCTCAGGCGGTCAACGCTGACCTGGACCACACCCGGGCATGGCCCGTCGGCCCCACGGATCAATGCAACCTCGCCCCGCGATGCCGGAGGCACCATCGCGCCAAACAGGCACCCGACTGGAAGGTCGAGCAGATCGCGCCCGGCGTCACCCGCTGGACCCTGCCAAGCGGCCGTATCCACGTCACCACCCCCACCAGGTACGACACCACCTAAACCGACCAGGTCGGACTTCACCCTCCCCGGTGGGACGTCAGCCCACCAGGTTCACAGGGCCGCCTTGTCTAGCGCGCTCTGCAGGGAGGTGACGTAGCCGCCGGAGGTGTAGGTCGCCCCGGAGACCGCGTCGATGCTCGCGCTGCTCGCGGACACCGCCTCCTGGTTAAGCACGGGGATGGCGTAGGAGTTGATCTGCTGGTCGCGCGGGCTGCCCTGCGGGTACTGCACCGCCTGCGCGGCGGTGACCTTGCCGTTCTTGACGGTGATCTGGACCTGGACGGGCCCGTAGATGGTGTCGGCGGCGGTCCCCGTCACCGTCTTGGCCGCGCCGGCGATGCTGCTCGGCGAACTGCTCGCGCTGGATGAGCTGCTGCCACCGGAGGAACCAGCCGGCGTGCTGGCCTGGCCGCTGGTGCCGCTGGTGCCGCTGGTGCCGCTGATCGCGGCCGGCGGCGTAGCGGCGGCGCTTGTGCTGTGGGTCTTGAAGGACAGCAGCACCACGAGGCCGGCCGCGGTGCCGACGATCGCGAGGATGACACGGCGCATGAGTGGTGCCTTTCATCAACGGTCAGAATTCGGTCAGGAACTTGGTGGGAAACCCGGGTGAGGAGACCCGGTCAGAACTCGAAGGACTCGTGGTGGATGTGCCTGCGGTGCACGCCGGCCGTCCGCAGCTCGCGGATCACCGCGCTTGTCATCCCGGCTGGCCCGCAGACGTACACGTCGTGCTGGTCGAGGCCGGGGATCCGGGCGCGCAGCGTGGCCGCGCTCAGCGGGTCCTGGCCCAGGTCGGCCCGCCTGCCGACGACGAAGAACAGCCGCGCGCCGCGTGCCCTGGCGAGCCGCTCAAGCTCATCGCGGAACACCACGTCTCCCGGCTCGCTGGCCCGGTAGACGAGGGTGAGGTCGCCGGGCCTCGCGGGCAGCGTCTGGAACAGCGCGCGCATCGGCGTAATGCCGACCCCGCCCGCGATCAGCAGCACTCGTCGCTGGCTCCGCATGGCGCTAGTGAGCGCGCCGTACGGGCCTTCCGCGAGCACGCGGGTGCCAGGCCGCAGCCTGGCCAGGGCGTGGCTGTGCTCGCCAAGCGCCTTCACGGTGATCCGCAGCCGGCCTGGCTCCGGCGGCGCCGAGAGCGAGTAAGGCGACGACACCCACCAAAGGCCGCGGGCCAGGAAGCGCCAGCGGAAGAACTGGCCGGACTCGGCGCGCAGCTCCTGCAGGTGCCTGCCGCCGATCACGACGCTCACCACCCCCGGCGCCTCGCGCCGCACGGAAATCACGCGCATCCGGTGCCGCGCCGCCTGGCGAGCCGGCGTGACGAACCGGTACCAGAGGATGGCGGCGGCCACGCAAGCGTACAGGCCGCCCCAGAAGACACGGGCCGGCAGGCTGGTCATGAACTGCGCGCCGACGGCGAACTGGTGGCTGAACGCGAGGGCGATCGCCAGGTACGTGTAGAAGTGGAGGTAGTACCAGGTCTCATAGCGCAGCCGGCGCCGCGCCGCCCGCGCCGAGCTGATGCCGACGCCGACGAACAGCAAGGCGCCGACGGTCGCCATCAGCACGTCCGGGTAGCTCATCAGCAGCGCGTTCGCCTGGCTGATAATGCCGGTGTGGGCCGTCACCGCATATCCCCAGGTGATCAGCAGCGCGTGCGTGACCACCAGGCAGACGGTGTAGCGCCCGCCCATGGCGTGCCAGCGCGCCAGCTGGTCCGCGCCGACCCCGCGCTCGAGCGGCGGCAGCCGGGCCATCAGCGCGACGAGCACCACCACCCCGTATCCGGCAAGCAGCCCGGTCAACCGCCCGGCGTTGGTCAGCCAGTCGCCGAGCCCGTGGATGGACGGGGTCTGGTGCCACCACAGCAAGATCGCGGCGAGAGCCCCCGCCGCGATCACCGTGAGGACGGTCGCCGGCTGGGTGCGCGGGGGACCGGCCGGAGACGGTCCGGGGGCCCCGGTCGCCAGATAGCCATGCCTGGGCGCCATGGTGGTGGAAGACATGATCCAGTTATGCCGCATGGACCTGGCGAGACGATCTGAGTTGCTTCTGAGCCAGCTATAGATCGGTATGCCGTGCTCCCTGACCCAGCGCCGGGCGGCACCCAGCGAAGGACGTACCGCTGGACGCATCGGAGCCGGTACCCTAGCAGGGTTCCCGTGCCACCGGCCGGAACAAGCGGGGCGGTTAGCTCAGCGGAAGAGCAGCCGGCTTACAACCGGCAGGTCACTGGTTCGAGCCCAGTACCGCCCACCGAGGAACAGGCGACTGTTGGCCCTCTCACCTGCAAGAATGCAGGAAGAGAGACAGTCCCATGACGCAGGCGCCAGCCGCGATCGTCAAGTTCCCCACAAAATCCCACAACTCGTGCCAGATCGTACGGCTAAGCCTCCGGTCTCTGGGCCCTCGGCCCGGGCGAAGAAGGCCGCCGGCAAAGGCCGGAGCCCGGTCTTCGCAAGCGGTAACGGCCGGGCGGCCACCCGGGCAGTGGCGAGGTTATCGAGCTCGAGCACGGCATTACGGTGTACCTGCCCGTGACGAACGCAGCCGGTGGCTGGCGGTCTGGCATGAGGCCGGGAAGCGGCAGCAGTGCGAGGCGGCGACCGAAGAGAAGCTGGCCGCCATGCTGGAGAAAGTCAAGATCCGGCTGGAGGCGGACGCGCCGGGGATGCGGCAGCCGGGAGCCGCCCTCATCGCCCACTACCTGAGCCCCGACCGGCTGCCCGTCGAGCCGCAGCGGGAGTCCGCCCCGCGACCGACGACCCGCCGGGCAGTGACCGTCGCCGCGCCCCGCCCCGGCAGGCCGGGTCACCCGCTGCACAGGCGGCAGGCTTCCAGGGTCGCCGCCCCGGTGTCCGCGGCCCTGGTGTCACCCCGGCGGGCGACGACCGGGCACGAGGCCCGGTGCACCAGCGTGCCCGCCGGGGTGACCACGAAGGCGTCCGGGTCGTCCGGCCCGCCGGGGCCGGCCGGCGCCCCGCGCGCGCCGCCCACGTACAGGTCGGCTATCTGGTCGCTGACGTCCGCGGGCTGCCCCACAGCGACGACCTCGCCCAGCCGCATCAGGTAAGCGTAGTCGGCGACCTCGAGCGCGTAGTCGGCCAGCTGCTCGACCACCACGATGGTGCGGCCCTCGCGGGCGATGCCCCGCACCACCTCGAACAGCTCCTCGACCAGCACCGGGGCGAGCCCCATGGACAGCTCGTCGATGAGCAGTACCTTGGGGTCGGTGGTCAGCGCCCGGCTGAGGGCGAGCATGTGCTGCTCGCCGCCGGACAAGGTGCCCGCCAGCTGCTTGCGGCGGTCACGGAGCTTGGGGAACCGCTGGTAGGCGATCTCCTGCAGCTCCTTGACCGGAACGCCGGGCCGCAGGTGGCTGTGCATCTGCAGGTTCTCCGCCACGGTGAGGCCGGGGAAGATGCCGCGCCCTTCGGGGATAAGGCAGACGCCCCGGCCCGCCATCTGGCGCATCGAGTGCCCGGTGACGTCGTCCCCGTCGGCCATGACCTGGCCGCCGCGCGGGGCCAGCTGGCCGCAGAGCACCCGCAGGGTGCTGGTCTTGCCCGCGCCGTTGGGGCCGAGCAGCGCCACCACCTGCCCGGCGGGCACCAGCAGGCTGACGGAGAACAGGGCGGTCGTGGCGCCGTAGGCGGCCCCGACGCCGCGCAACTCAAGTGCGGGCGGCATAGCGTGCTCCCAGGTAGACCTCGCGCAGCGCGGGCGCCTTCCTGACCGTCTCGGTGTCACCGGCCACGATCACCTTGCCGAAGTCGAGCAGCGTCACCCGCGAGCACAGGCTGAGCACCATCTCGACGTGGTGCTCGACCAGGACCACTGCGGTACCGTCGGCGACGATCCCGGCCAGCAGCTCGGTCAGCTGCCTGGTCTCGGTATCGCTGAGCCCGGCGGTGGGCTCGTCGAGCAGCAGCAGGCTGGGCCGCTCGGCCAGCGCCCGCGCCACCTCGACCAGCCGCCCCTGCCCGCTGGTCAGCTCGGAGATCTCCCGGCCGGCCAGGTGGCTGATGCCGATGGCCGTCATGACCTCCTCGGCCACCTCGGCCGCCTGGTGCCCGGGCTTCCAGCGGCCGGCTAGGTCCGCCGCGGTCCGCACGTTCTCGGCCACGGTCATGGAACCCCACAGCTCCAGCCGCTGGAAGGTCCTGGCCATCCCCCGCCTTGCCCGCCGGTAGGCGGGCAGCCTGGTGACGTCCTGGCCGAGCAGCCGCACCGTCCCCGAGGTAGGCCGCTGCAGGCCGGACAGCACGTTCAGCATGGTCGACTTGCCCGATCCGTTGGGCCCGATGAGACCGACGGACTCACCCGGCATCACGTCGAGCGACACGCCGCCGACCGCGGCCAGGCCGCCGAAGTTCACCCTGATGTCCTGCGCCGCGAGTACCGGGGTCACGGTAGCGGTGCTCACCGGCCTCGCCCCCCGAGCACTCGCCCGGCTAGCGTTCGCCCGCCGGGCGCGGCGTCCCCGGCCTGCGACGCCGGGACCGCCGCCGCTGCCTGCGCCGCCGCTTCCAGCGGCCTGGCCTTCGCGGCCCGCCGCCCGGCCCGTTTCGCCGCCTTGATCCGGTGGTTGTCGACCCACTGCCTGATGACCCCGTCGGGGTTGCGGGCCATGCCGAACACCGCGAAGCCCACGCCGAGCTGCTGGATCGCCTGGACCAGGCTCGGGTTGTTGACCAGCCGGGGCAGCTCGAGGAAGCCGACCACGTAGAACACCGCGCCCCAGTAGGCGCCGGGGACGTTGGAAGCGCCCCACAGCACCAGGATCAGCAGCGCGTTGAGCGAGGCCAGGTAGTTGAACTGGACCGCCGCCGCCTGCTGCTCGACCGCGCCGTAGAGGGCGCCGGACAGGCCTGCCATGGCCGAGGCGATGGCGAAGGCGGTCACCTTGGTCCCGGTGATGTTCAGCCCGAGCGCGCTGGCGGCGGCGGGCGAGTCCCGCATCGCGGCCAGGTTGCGCCCGAGGCGGTGCCGCCTGATGGCCACCACCACGATGCCGTAGCCGCCCGCGACCAGGGCCAGCAGCGGCAGCAGCCGCTGCGCGGTGTCCAGCTGGTAGCCGAAGAGGCTGGGGGTGGGCACGTTGAGCGCGCCGCCCACGCTGCCGAAGACCGACGCGTTGACGAACACCACCTGATCCATCAGGATCGCGAAACCCAGGGTGAGCAGGGCCAGGTAGACGCCGGACAGCCGCAGGGCGGGCAGCGCCACGATGGCACCGATGACGGTAGTGCAGGCGACCGCGAGCAGCAGCGCGATCCAGTACGGCATGACCGAGGAGAAGTGCGTGACCAGCACCACCCCGATGCCCATGAACGAGAACTGGGCGAGCGACACCTGGCCCGCCATGCCGGTGATCAGCACCAGGCTGAGCAGTACGCAGGCGAAGACCAGGCCGATGTCGGCCATCAGCGAGTAGAAGTTGCCGAAGAAGCTGGCCGCGATGAGCGCGAGGATGATGCCGGCTGCGGTCAGGCCGCCGGTCTGCGGCAGGCTGAGCGGCGGCCCCTCCCGGGCAACCCGGATGCGCTGCAGCGCCTCGCCGCGGTGCCGGAACACGATGAGGGCGAGCACCAGCACGATGAACGGCAGGCCGCCGGCTAGCGACTGGATGAACTGGTTGCTGCTCGGCAGGTAGCCCACCATGAGCGATGACCCGATGCCGATTCCGATGGCGGCCGCGAAGGTGACCGGCAGGCTGGTGAGACGGCCGACCACGGCCGCGGCGTAGGCCGACACGACGAAGAGGCTGAGGTTGGGGATGCTGAGGGTCAGGTCGGGCGCGATGAGGATGGCCGACAGGCCGCCCAGCGTCGTGCCGATGGCCCAGGACAGCGCGGTGACCCGGCCCGGGTTGACGCTGTGCAGCTCGGCCAGGTCGCGGTCCTCGACCACCGCCCGCATGGTGGTGCCGAGCCGGGTGCGGTGCAGCAGCGCCCACAGGCCCACGGCCACGCCGAGGGCCACCACGACGGTCAGTATCTCGTCGTAGCTGATGTGCAGCCCGCTCATCGGCTGGATGCCGCCGTTGCCGAGAATGGACGGCATCGTCCGGTTGCCCGCGCCCCATAGCAGCTGGGTCAGGCCCTCGAAGGTGAGCAGCAGCGCCAGCGTGACCGCCAGCTTCTGCGCTACCGGGACTCCGGCCAGCCAGCGCATGATCGAAGCGTCGAGGGCGACGCCGATGGCCGGGGCCAGCAGCAGCACAGAAATGCCGATGGCCGCCCACTCCGGCCAGCCCAGGGTGGCCCACAGCCAGTAGCAGAAAAAGGCGACGAAGGTACCGATCGCGCCGTGCCCGAAGTTGAACACCCTGGATGTGCTGTAGGTCACCACCAGGCCGCTCGCCGCGACGGCGTAGATCGAGCCGGTGGAAACACCAGCGACGAGGTAGATCAGGAAGAGCTGCACCGCTACTCCTTGGCGACTGATAATGCCGAGCACCGCTGCGGGGGCCCGGAGTGGCGGGCCCCCGCAGCGGTGGTGTGCTAGCCCGCTCCCGGGCTGTTGATCAGGCCGTTGGCGGTGACCAGCTTCTGGTTGGAGCAGTCGAATCCGGTCTTCGGGTAGATCCGGGTGGCGACGCCGGTGGACGCCTGGTCCTCCAGCACGATGAAGCAGGAGTTCACGTTGTGCCCGCCGACCGGCTTGTTCTGCGTGCCGATCATCCCGTCGGCGTTGAAGCTGGCCAGGCTGTCAATGCCGGCCAGCATCGCGGCCGCGGTGAGGTCCGGCCCGGCCTTGACCAGCCCCTGGACGAACAGCGCGGCGTTGGTCCAGCCGAACGCGGCGTACACGTCCGGGGAGACGCCGGGGAACTGCTTCGTCATCCAGGTCGAGAACAGCTTGCCGCCAGGGGCCACGCTGAGATCGGACGGGGACAGGAAGGGCAGCTCGCCGATGTAGGCTTCCCAGCCCACGCCGGCGTTGCCGGTCTCCGGGAGCCAGTCCTTGTCGTAGGCGAAGGCGCTCACCTTGAGCGCCGGGTTCCAGCCCTGCTGGTCCATGGTCTTGGCGATCAGGGTGGTGTCAGACAGGGACGTTGTCGAGGTGTCGATGCCCTGGGCCCCGGCGTTCTTGGCCGCGACCACGTACGGCGTGTAGTTCGAGGTGCCCGGGTTGACGCCGGTGTTGTAGACGACCTGGATGCCGACGCTCTCCCAGCCGGCCGCCCAGATCTTCTCGTAGGGTGCCAGGCCGGGGTTGTTGACCCAGATCATCGCGATCTTCTTCACCGACGGGTGGGACTTGGCGTAATACGCGAACGGGCCCTGGGCCAGGCTGCTCGGCGGGCCGCTCTCGAAGTCACGGTAGCCGGTGTAGGAGGAGAACTCGGGGTCGATCTTGACCCCGATGTACGGGACCTTGGCCTTCTGCACGGGCGGCAGGCAGCCGCTGTCCACCACGGACAGGCTGCCGACGAAGGCGAACACGCTGCCCGCGTACTGTGTGCACACGCTGGCCGACGAGGTCGGCGTATAGCCGCTGTCCAGCCCGGTGGTGACCAGCTTGCGGCCGTACACGCCGCCCTCGGCGTTGATGTAGGCGTAGTACGCCTGCACGCCGCGGAGAATGCCGGGGTTGAGCCCGCCGGCCGCGCCTGACCCGTCGTACAGGGTGGCCGTCTTGATCTCGGTCGCGGTCACGCCGGCCGCGGTAGCGCCGCCGTTGCCGCCGGAGGGAGCCGGGTAGGCGGTGCTGGTCGCCGCCGACTGGCCGGCCGGGGCGCCCGAGGTGGCGCCGGCGCCGCCGGACGGTGCGGAAGACGAGGCGGAGCTGCAGGCCGCCAGCAGGCCAGCAGCGCAGAAGCTAGCCAATGTGGCTACCGTCCGTCTCGACCTTGAAACTCGGTAGTCGAACATAACACCAAATTCCCCCCTTGAAACTGAGCTGAAGGATAGCGATCAGGGCATGCGAAATCTATGGGAGTAAATACAAGCCGCTGATGCTGAATGGGTGCGGGAGCCACCAGATGCGGCGGGTAGCCGTGTGAGGTGGTCCTGTGCGGGCCGTCCGGACCGGAGAAGGCCGAGTCCGGGACGGCCCCGAGCCCAGGCCGGCCCGGGCCGTCTATACGGCCGCGGTGAGGATCGAGACGATCTGCGGGACCGCGGACTTGGCCCGGTTCTCCAGGCCGGCCTCGTCGAGGATGCCGACCGGGTGCTGGACGACGGCGAACTGGTAGTCGGGCAGGCCGCGCAGCCGGGCTACGGCTGACCCGCCCACCTGGAACTGGTCGGTGCAGACGGCCACCGCGGGCACGCCCATCTCATCGGCGGTCATCGCGTCGATGACGCTGCAGGCACTGCAGGAGCCGCAGTCGCCGATCCCGGTGATGAACACGTCGGCGGACGCCAGGAGGCCGCTGAGCAGGTCCGGGCCGGCCGGCTTGGACAGGTCGGCCTTGCGCGCGACGGTCACGCCGGCCAGGCCGTACTCCTCGGTGAGCAGCCTGGTCACGACGGCCAGGAAGCGGTCACCGTTGCGCTTGCCGTTGTCGAGGATGGCCGCCGTGGCTCCCTGCAGGCTTGCGACCCGCGGGGCTACCGTGACTGTCCCGCCGCTGGCCTTAGTGCCGGTGGGGGACAAGAAACTGCCGGTTTGCAGCATGGTCAACTCCTGCCTTCATTCGAGCCACCACGGTGCCGGGCGATTCGGTTGCCGTCATCAGTGTTGCGCTGACGGTCAAGCTGCGGATACCGGAAGTGTGACATGTTCAATTACGAGCGTCAAGGAAAACTTCTTCCTTAGCGAACGAGGCTCTCGGTGTCGTAGTGCCGGACCAGATCCACCAGCTCAGGGGCGCTCTCGAACAGCATCTGGCGGAACCGCACGGCGGCCAGCGGCCCGAGCCCGTCGTACAGCTCAATGAACAGCTGACGGGCGGCCGCCTGGGGCCAGCCCTCGGGCAGCAGCTGGCCGGGCAGGCCGGGGTCGCGGGTGCGGAAGTTGCGCCATTCCTCCATCAGCGTGGTCCTGGCCCGCAGCGCCTGCGCCGATCCCAGCGAGCCCGCGTTGACCTGCGCCTTCAGCGGACCGAAGTGCCGCAGGAACTCGCGGTAGGCCTCGGCCACCGACTCTAGGTCCCAGGCCGAGAGCAGCCGCCCGCGCGGGCTCTCGTCCAGCGCCGTGAGCACCACCGCCGAGTCGACGGCCAGCTCGGCCAGCACCGCGGTGGCCTCGGCCTGCAGCGGGTTGGGCGTCACCCAGGAACCGTCGTGCAGCGGGGCGAAGCCGAGCCAGCGCAGCCGGCCCCGCAGGCTGTGCCGAACGTCCCTGCGGTCCTCTGGCACGGAGAAGAGCACCAGCGTCCAGCGGCCGTCCCAGTCCCGCCGCTCGCCGAAGGCCAGCGTCCGGCGCAGGCCGCCCGCCAGTTCGGTGTCCGTGCTCTCGGTCAGCCGGTAGCAGGTGCGCCTGCCGTCCCTGGTCAGCTCCAGGTGGCCGCGCCTGGTGAGGCGGCCGATGGCGGCCCTGGCGCTGGCCTCGGAGACATCGAAGTCGGCCAGCAGCCTGACCAGGGCCTGCGAGGGGAGCGGCTCCCTGGTCCGCCAGTAGTCGGCCAGCAGCAGGAGCAGCAGGTACTGCGGCTGCGGCCCGGCCTGCGCCCGGGGCAGGTCGGTCCCGGCGTACGGCCCGGAGAAGTCATCAGAGATGGCCATCGTTGGGCCCCTTCGGCTAGCGGCCGGCGGAAATCCGGCCGAAACACCTCGTTGACATGCGACATAAACGCATGACACTCTTCGTATCGATCGTCATGGTAACGGCAGCCTGTTAGGTCGACGGCCGACTCTTGGCTAAGAGTAACGCCGGCCACGGCCCGGAAGGGAAGCCCCATGAATCAACTGACGACTCCCGCCGCGATCTGCCGGAAGGCGGGTGCGCCGTGGGAGATCGCCGAGCTCACCCTGGACGAGCCCAGGGACGGCGAGGTGCTGATCCGGGTGGTCGCGGCCGGGCTGTGCCACTCCGACGAGCACATCAGGCTTAACAGCACGGGCGGCAACATCAGGTACCCGATCATCGGCGGCCACGAGGGCGGCGGCGTGGTCGAAGCGGTCGGCCCGAATGTCACCCGGGTCGCCGTCGGTGACCACGTAGCCTGCTCCTACATCCCGGTCTGCGGCACCTGCCGTTACTGCTCCACCGGGCGCCAGGGACTGTGCGACGCCGGGCTGAACGCCACCACCGGCAAGTTCCTCGACGGGACCTACCGGTTCCACTCCGGGGGCGAGGACGTCGGCGGCATGTGCACGCTCGGCACCTTCTCCAAGTACATCGTGGTGAACCAGTGGTCCACGGTGAAGATCCCTGACCACATCCCGTTCGAGATCGCCGCCCTGGTCTCCTGCGGCGTGCCCACCGGCTGGGGCTCGTCGGTCTACGCCGCCGGGGTCAGGGCCGGGGAGACCGTGGTCATCTTCGGCGCGGGCGGTGTCGGCAGCAACGCGGTCCAGGGGGCCGCCTACGCGGGCGCGGGCATCCTGGCGGTCATCGACCCGGTGACCTTCAAGCGCAGCAACGCCAGGGACCTCGGGGCCACGGACACCTTTAGCAACGCCGACGACGCCTTCGAGTTCGTCAGGGAGGTGACCCGGGGCCAGCTGGCCGATCACGCCATCATCACCGTGGGCGAGATCGACGAGGAGGTGATCTCGCAGGCCGTCAGGATCGTAGGCAAGGGCGGCCAGGTCACCATCACCTCGGCCGGGCCCGGCCACGTCAACGTCCCCTCGGGGATGCTTATGGGTTACGGCCGCCGCGTCCAGGGCGCCATCTTCGGCGCCTGCAACCCGCTGTACGACATCCCCCGGCTGCTGCGCCTGTACGAGCAGGGCCGGGTCAAGATCGGCGAGCTGATTACCCGGCGGTACCGCCTCGACGAGGTCACCAAGGGATACGACGACATGTACGCGGGCCGCAACATCCGCGGCGTCCTGCTGCACGACGACTAGCCCGCGATACCTCAAGACAGCGACAGAAGAGGGAGGCCACGTGCCTGACCTGGAATGGGCCCGGTATGTCGAGCTTGTCGACCAGTACGTCGACGGAGGCATGGCCGACGGGCTGCCCGTCATCCCGCCGCACGTGGACTCGGTGGAGGCCATGCTAGCGGCGACCGACCGGGAACCGGGGGAACTGATCGGCATCGCGCCGCCCCGGTACCAGGAGGTGACAGTCAGGGACATCGCCATCAACGCGGTGCTGGCCGGCTGCCTGCCCTCCTACCTGCCGGTGGTCATCGCGGCGACCGAGGTCATGCTGGGCGCCGGGTTCAACCCGCTCGGCGTCTCCACCTCGACCAAGGGGATCGCCCCGCTGATCATCGTGAACGGGCCCATCAGGCACCAGATCGGCCTGAACGCGCTGGGCAACCTGCTCGGCCCCGGGCCCCGGGCCAACGCCACCATCGGCCGGGCAGTCCGGTTCGTGCTGCTCAACCTGGGCGGCGCCGAGCCCCGGGTGCTCGACCGCTCGGTCCTCGGGCACGGCGGCAAGTACACCTCGGTCATCGCTGAGGACGAGGAGAACAGCCCCTGGCCCGCGCTGCACACCGACTACGGCTACGACAAGGAGCAGAGTACGGTCACGCTGATGGCCTGCGAGGCGCCGCACCAGATCCTGGGCCAGTCCTCGACCCGTCCGGAGACCCTGCTCGACCTGTTCGCCGAGTCCATGCGGACGGCCACCCACTACACCAGGGGCGGCCCGGCCGAGTGCGCCATCATCCTGGCCCCTGACCACCGAAACTTCATCGCCGACGCTGGCTGGAGCAAGTCCGACGTGCAGCGCTACCTGTTCGAGGTGTGCCACAGGACGGCGGCCGACCTCTGGGCTTTCGACATGGAGCCGCGCGGCCTCACCCCCGGTGACTGCCCGCCGGACCGGCTTATCGACCTGTTCGCCGGCCCCGAGGACATGGTCATCGTGGCCGCCGGCGGCCCCGGGGCGGTGTCGGCGTACTGCTGGGGCTTCGCCGACCACCAGGTTCTCGGCCACTCGGGCCACCAGGCCATCTGAGAAGGAGAGAAGAAATCATGGAAATCTCCCTCGAGGGGAAGGTGGCCCTGGTCACCGGGGTCGGGCCGAACATCGGCAGCGGCATCGCCCTGGCCCTGGCCAAGTACGGGGCCAAGGTGGCCTGCAACGACCTGAGCGAAGAAGCGGCCGGCGCGTGCGTGAAGCGGATCGAGCGCAACGGCGGCACCGCGATGCGCGTCATCGGCGACGTGACCAGCGAGGACGATGTGCGCGGCTACGTCGATGACATCCTGGCGGCCTGGGGCAAGATCGACATCCTCGTCAACAACGCGGCCGTCATGTCCGGGTTCGCCAGCGTGCTCGACGAGACCGCCGAGCGCTTTTCCCGCTCGCTGCTCGTCTCCGGCCTGGGCAACCTGCTCAACACCAAGTACGTGGCCCGCTCGATGGCCGAGCGCGGCATCCGCGGCTCGATCGTGTGCATTTCCTCGTCAAGCGGCTGGACCGCGTCGCCCGGCTACATCTCCTACTCCTACCAGAAGGGCGGGGTGAACAACTTCGTCCGCGGCGCGGCCATGGAGCTTGCCCCCTACGGCATCCGGGTCAACGGCTACACCCCAACCTCGCCCACGCCGGACAATCCCGAGCTGATCGCGGCCAGGGCGGCCGCGGCGGCCGCCAACGGCGGTCCGCCCGACCCGCTGAAGTACACCGGGAAGAGTGGCGGGGACGAGCCCTGGCGGCGGCCGGTCCGCTGGGAGGGCGAGCGGCCCCCGCTGATCCCCATGGGCACCACCGGCACGCCCACCGACATCGGCCACTGCGTGGCCTGGATCAGCTCCGACTACGCGCGGCTGATCACCGGCTGCGACTTCGTGGTCGACGGCGGAGCCAGGGCCAAGAACCACATGTTCATCCCGCCGGAGCCGGGCCAGATGTACGGCCCGGCCCCGCTGATCGAGCTGGACACCGCGGCGCCGATCTACGGCCGCAGCGCACCGGACGAGGGACTAGTTACGTGGTGAGCGGTCCCGGCGCTGTTAACGAAGAACGTCCATGCCGCCGAGATGGGCGCCATGGTTGAACGGCCGGGTGGTGACACGCAGGGGTGGCCCGAAGCCGGGGATCGTTAGGGCCGGAAGTGAACAGCCTGGTGCGGCACGTTTCTGCTTTGAGCGCTGAGCCAAGACACCGAACGAAGTTCGCCTCCTTGGCCGGGACGGCCTTGCCGTGCCGGTCAAGGAGACAGGCCTATCAGGTCAGCTGGGAGAAGGTGGCCCGGATGTCGCGGATAAGAATCTCCGGCTGTTCGAGGGCGAAGAAGTGACCGCCGGCGGCGGGTTCGTTGAAGAAGGCGATGTCGGAGTAGCGGCGCTCGAGCTGCCGGCGTGACTTCCTGACGGCTTCTTTGGGGGACATGGTGAACCCGGCCGGGACAGTGACCGGATCGGCGATAGTCGCGGGCGACGACCATCCGCTTTGCGTCATCTCCCAGTAAAGGCGGGCGGAAGAGGCGCCGGAGTTGGGGAGCCAGTACATCATGATGTCGTCGAGCATCTCGTCCAGCGTGAAGGACGCCTCGGCGTCGCCGGGCGTGCCGCAGGTGTCCTGGAACATGGCGTAGATCCAGGCCGCCTGCCGACGGGTGAGTCGGCGAGTGAGTAGCCGATTGTCTGCGGCCTGGTTTGCTGCTCTTTGGCGTAGCCGGACAGGTTGTCCCAGAAGTACTTGGCGTCACGGAGCGCGGCTCGTTCTTCCGGTGTCGCGTTCTCGACCTCGTCCGGGGTAGGCGGGAACATCGCGAAGTTCAGGTGCGTGCCGATCAGGCCGGCCGGCTTGTGCTTGGCGATCTCGTCGGTGACCGCGCAGCCGAGGTCACCGCCCTGGGCGCCCCAGCGCTGGTAGCCGAGCCGCCCCATCAGGGTGATCCAGGCGCGGGCGATGCGGGGGATGGTCCACCCGGCCTCCTGCGGCTTGGCCGAGAACCCGAAGCCGGCAGTACCGGGATGACCAGGTGGAACGCCTGGCTCGCGTCGGCGCCGTGGGCGGCCGGGTCGGTCAGCGGCCCGATGACCTTCCGGAACTCCAGCACCGACCCGGGCCACCCGTGGGTCATGACCAGGGGCGTCGCGTTCGCCTCGGGGGACCGGACGTGGAGGAAGTCGATGTCCAGGCCGTCGATCGTGGTCCGGTGCAGTCCCCACCCGTTGAGTTCGGCCTCGACGTTGCGCCAGTCGTAGGAGTCGCGCCAGTAGTCGGTGAGGGCCTTGATCTTCTCCGGCGTGGGACCCTGGCTGGTGTCGGTGACCGTGCGGCCTGCCGGCCAGCGGACCCGGCTCAGCCGCTCGCGCAGGTCCTTCAGGTCGGCATCGGGGACGGCGAGGTGAACGGACTCGATGTGCTGTGACACTGGATTGCCTTTCGCAGTGGGTTAGCTGGCCGCGCGGGTGTCGGGCAGGTCGTCGCGCCAGGCCCGGATGAGCAGGAACGCGGCCATGAAGCCCGCGGCCAGCGCGGCGGCGCTGACCGCGAAGGCCAGCCCGTAACCGTGCACCAGGCTCGCCTGAACGGCCCGGTGGCGGGTGATGAGGCACGTCCACCATCACCATCTGTTACTGCCGGGCCTCGATTTTGGGCATGGGTCATGACGACTCCTTGCTGAGACTGACGAGGAACGGGGGCGAAGCGGGCGGGCGCTTGCGGGTCCGGCGCGGTTAAGCCGGGGCGTTCATCAGGGGCAGCAGAACCTGCTCGACGAAGTCCCGCTGCTCAGCCTCGCCCGGCGGCTCGCCGCCCAGCAAGGTCCGCAAGAACAGGTGAGCCAGGGCCAGCCCGACGGCCGCAGGGCCACGGGACACGTTCACCTCCTCGCCCCGGGCCGAGGCGCGGGCGCACACCAGCGCGCCGTCATGCCGGCTTCGCTCCCGGATCTGAGCATCAACGACGTCACGCAGGCCAGAGTCAGCCCGGATCGCCTCCACCAGGCTGACAAGCGACGGGCCGCCGTTAGCGTTGGTGAAGGTCAGCGCGATACTCGCAACGATCCACAGCAGGTCGCCGCGCACGCTGCCCGTGTCCGGCAGCTCAGCGGACCGGCTCTCAGCCTGGCGCCGCAGGGCGTCGGCCACCAGCTCGGCCTTGCCCGGCCACTTGCGGTACATCGTGGCCTTCGAGGCGCGGGCCCGGGTGGCGATCGCGTCCACCGTGACTCGCTCGTAGCCGATCTCGGCGACCAGTTCCGCGGCGGCGGCCAAGATCGCCTGTTCCCGTGCCGCGCTGCGCGAACCCGCCCCGGTCACACGGCCTCCCCGTCGGCCTGGTCGCGATCACGCTAACGCAGCGGTTCGTGCCCGAGTCGGATCTAGACTTGAGCTCAACGGTGTCGGGTGGAGGGAGCTGCGCGTGAGCGTCGAAGCGGGCGAGATGGTGACGGTCCCTCGTGTCGAGCTCGATGCGTTGAAGGCTGAGGTGAGGAGGCTTCGGCGCGAGGTCGGGCGGGGCCTTGCCAGGGCGCGCATGGAGGCGGACTCTGGTCCTGGTGACGCTGCGGTTACCCTGTCGCGCGGCGAGCTGGCGGAGGCCTGGGGAATCAGTGAGTGATCGCCTCGTTCGTTTTGCCGGGGACTCCTGGCAAGAGATCGAGGCCCTGCCCCAGTCGGTGCGATGGACGGTTCAGCGGGCGATCTTCCACCTGCTCGATGAGCCGTTCCGGCTCTTGCCGATCCGTTTCCCATGGATGACCCCCTGCCCAGGGCGTACGAACTGCACCTGCCTTCTGACGGCGTGACGATCTGGTATGTCGTAGCCCCGTACCAAGGACAGGAGATCATCAGCATTCAGCTCGTCAGGCTGGATACCTAGGCGCAGCCGGGCTGAC
>Ga0265319_1000428_pt1 | contig 30351 bp, 15 predicted proteins | sample 4824metaG_FD_192443 | JGI IMG/M metagenome (GOLD analysis project Ga0265319, IMG submission 192443) | Rhizosphere microbial communities from Carex aquatilis grown in University of Washington, Seatle, WA, United States - 4-8-24 metaG | ecosystem: Host-associated > Plants > Roots > Rhizosphere >...
GCGATCTTGGGCACGACCACGTACGCGGCGTGACCGTCGATGACAAATGTTTGCTTCAGGTAGCCGTTCCAATCGGCAACCTGCACGCTGACGGGCGCGGGCGCGACCGGGACCGCGGTGGTCGCTAGTTGGGCGCACCCGCCGAGCAACAATCCGGCGGCAAGCATGAACCCGGCTGGGGCGAGAGCCGGCGTAGCGTGCGTTGTTTGGGATTTCATCGAGCGGGTGGGTTTGAGATCAATGGGGCGATTCAATTGGTTTTCGCGACAGTTGTATCGGCGGTGAACGTATAGGTACCGGAACCGACGGCATAAACGGCGGTGCCGTTTTCCTGGCGGAGAAAATTGACGTTCCCGGCCCGGCCGGGCGGTTGCCCGGATTCTTTCACGGAGTCCGGGTTGGCGGTGGGGATCAAGACCGTCGCGGTCGTGTTCGCCGGAATGGTGGCGCGCAGCGTGAACAGACCGCTTTCGATCTTCCAGTCGCTCACGATGGTTCCTTGGATAGATTCGTAGCTGCCGCGCGCCCAGGTCAGGCCGCTGGCGGGATCGGGTTGCGGGGCGATGACGAATTGCTTGAAGCCCGGTCCGGCCGGATCGGGGATGATGCCGAGGACCGACTGATAGAGCCACAGGCCGATCGCGCCGCCGCAGGACGGCATCTGCGCGTTGCTGCCATCCCAACCTTCGGCGAAAACTCCGTTATGCATCAGGGTCCTCCAGCCTGGGAAGTCCTGCTGGTTCACCATTTTGTTGGCCAGCGCCGTCTCGCGGCTGTCGACTAGGACATGCAGCAGCCAGGGCAGGCCGACAAAACCGGTCCCGTGATGATCCATTCGGCCATGAATCGCTTCAAGCAACCGTTGGTGGGTCAAGGCGCTCTGCTCCGGCGGCACCAGGCCCAGCGCCAGTGGCAGCACCTGTGTTGTCTGGCAATCCGGCTGGTTGTTGTACAGGCCGGTCACGGGATTGAGGTATTGCCGGTTGAAGCGATTCTTGACCTCCGCCGCGAGGGCGGCGTATTTCGCCGCGTCATCTGTCTTGCCCAGCACGGCCGCTGTCTGGCTGACGATGTTCGCATAATACGACCACGCCGGCATGTCCATCAGCGGGGCGGGCACGACCAGCCGGTTGCCGAAGGGATTCTGCCAGTCGCCGGCCCCCAGCCAGCTCAGGATGCCCGCCTTCGCTTCGGGTGTATCGGGATTGCCCGTGTTCACGTACGGGTAGTCGTCCCAGCTGCGCACCGAGCCGCTGGCGGTGAGCCGGCAGAGAAAATCCACATAGCGGCGCATGGGCTCGTAGCTCTCGGCCAGCAGTCGGCGGTCGCCGTAGAACTGGTAGTGCTGCCAGGGCAGCAGGACCACCACGCCGCTCCACCAGGGTGAGTTCCAGCCGTACTCCTGCCGGCCCACCAGCGGCAGCACCGAGCTGAGGTAGCCGGATTCGTCCTGCCCGTCGGCGAAGTCTTGCGACCATTTCCGGTAAAAGCCGGCCACGTCGGTCAAATAGGCTGCGGTCTCGAACATGTTCTGCGCGTCCTGGGTCCAGCCCTCCTTTTCGCGCATCGGATCCATCGGCTGGTCACCATCGTAGTTGAGGTGGGTGCGCAGATCGACGTCGTGGAGTTCGTTCAGCCAGGGATTGGATGTGGCAAAGGTGCCGGCCGGTTTCAAATCGGCGTGGGCGACGAGGATCCTGACGGCCTCCGCCGCCAGCGGCTCCGTCAGCCCCTGTACCTCGAGGTCGAGCGGACCCGAAAGATACATGAAGCGCGGCTGCAGGACGGCCGGCCCCTCGGCGGCCAGCACGAAGGTCAGGAGCGGTGCGTCGTAAGCGGGCGCGTGGCCGATGAGCGTGACGCGCTGGCCGGCATGGCCATTGATTTTGACCTGCGGCCAGCCCGTGGACAGGGTTTTGAAATACGCGTGGTTGCCCTCCACGCGTTCCGGCTTGAGCTCGTCCACCACCCGGATCGGCGGCCCCATGCTTGCGACCAGCTTCCCGCCCAACGAGGAGGAGATGGCCACCCCGCGCCAGGCAGAGTCATTGTAATGGGGCAGATCCCAGCCGGTCGTGTCCGCATTGCGTTCCTCGACATACTTGCTGAAAATGTCGTTGTAGACGATATCGCCCCGCGACCATTTCCAGGACGCATCCGAATTGACCAGCTTGCGGGTGCCGTCCGCGAATTCGATCTCGGTCTGGATCAGAACCCGCGGCGGGCCGTTGCCGCCGTGCCGTTCGCCAAAGCCGCGTCCCGGCGGGCTGAAAAATCCGTTGCCCAGGGTCACGCCGATGACGTTCTCACCGGCGGCCACCAAGTGCGTGACATCGCGAGTGAGGTAAACGGTCCGCTGCGTATAGTCGGTGAACGGCGGCCCCAGCACGTCATCCATCGCGGGCTGTCCGTTGATCGTCACGTCAGCCATGCCGAGCGCGGCTACATAGAGCGTGGCGCGCCGGACCGGCGAGGAAACCGTGAAGGCTTTGCGCAGCAGCGGGGCCGTCGGGGTCGGACACGCGTCTGTCGGCGCTTCGTCGCCTTCGCCGGCCGAGGGCATGCCGTCCACCAGAAAGACCGCGTGGCCGGAATTCCACTGGGTGCCGAGCTCCCGCGTCGGCCGCAGCAGGGCAACATTCTTGCCGCCGGACATGACCTCCATCTGCCGCACCGTCCACTGGGTGGGCGGAGCCACCGGCCCGTCGTGGACCGCCCACGACCGCGGGGCGCCCGGGTCGGACGGGTCGGTGATCCAGAGCCGGATCCGCCGGGCCTTGACGCCGTGGAGCACGAACTCCTGCGGCCCGGTCCCTTGCGGGTGATAATCCGCCTTGGATTCATCGACGAGCACCTGCGGATGAGGAAACTGCATCTCATCCGCGCCCAGGATTTTGAACCGCATCGGCGCCGTAATAGGATCGGAGAAATAAAGCCGGATGGAATCGATCGGCATTTCGGTGCCCAGGTCCACATCGGCCCAGCCGCCGCGGGCCACGATCAGCCCGGGCGGCCGCAGGGTGGGCGGCGTATACCAGCGCGACGCCGTGATCCATTGCGCGGACCAGTCGGCCGGTTGCAACAATCCCATCGTCCAGGTGGCGGCGGGGCTCCAGTCCGAGGGATGGTCGGCCTGGTCCCAGACGCGCACCTTCCAGCAACATTCCGCGCGCGAGGTCAGCCGGGAGCCGGCGTAGGGCACGTGCGCGCTTTCATCAGATTTCACCTTGCCGCTGTCCCAGAGATCGCCCCGGTTCGCCTGCAGCAGCCCGGGCGTGGAAGCCACCAGGACTTGGTACGCGGTCTGGCGGTCGCCCCGGCCGGCGGAAGTCAGCTTCCAGCCCAATTGCGGTCGGAGGGCGTCGATCCCCGCCGGATTTTGCTCATATTCGCAGCGCAGCCTCTCCACCGTGGCCGCCGGCAAGTCGGCCGCGGCGGTCAGGAGCGCCAACCTCACCAGAAATATTCTAAAGGGGGTTGGGTCGGGGCTCATGGGATGGTTTGAGAAGACTGTGCTGCCATGCCGTGGTGCATTCCCGCCGGCTCAGCCGATGGTTCGCGGAAGACGGCTTCCGGATGGCCAGGCGAATGGCGGTCCACCGGACGAATGGCTTGGACCACAACGAAAAGGGGTTGGGGATTGAAGCTAAGCGCGGGCAGCTTCGCACAAGACGGCCGCCGGTTCTACACCTATTGTGGCGAAAGCTGCGTGAAAAATCTCACGCGCCGGGTGCTCAGGGATGAATCCGGCGGGCGAGGGCGATGCCGATCTCGATCCGGTCCGCCGGGCCGATGACCGGTGTATTTTTTCCCGTGATTCTCGCCCGCACGAAGACGAAGGCGAGCAGTTCGCCGTCCTCCGATACCGAGCTCTCTCCCAGGGCGATGACCTTGCCATCCATGCCGGGACCGACCGGGGTGGGTTCCGCGACCAGTACGGGAGACTGAAAACTTCCGTCCGGCTGCAGCGTCGCGCGGTAAAAACAATTGATCGCCAGGGATCCGCGGTCGTGTCCGGTCCAATAAAGGCTGCGCCCATCCACCGAAAGAAAGGGCTGCATGTTTGACGTACCCGCATTGTTCGGCGCCCCGGCCACTGCCACCGGGTCACTCCAGCGACCATCGCGATAATGGCTGACATAGATCGTGCGGTTGCCGTTGAACAACCTCCCGTTCCGCGGCTTCCAATCCGTCCCGGCGGCATCCAGGCGGTCCGAGTCAAAATAAAGCGTCAAACCGTCGGCGGACAGCGTCGGGTTGTCCTGGACGCACGGGGTGTTGATCGGGTAGGGCAGTTCGACAGCCGCACCCCACATGCCCGCCGCATCCCGTGTGACTTCGAGGATCTTGGCGCTGGCGTGCTTCGCGCCGGGGGCCGGCTGATCGAACCGCACAAAAACATAGGGTGAGCCGCTTGCAGCCATGCCGCCGGCGCCGTAGTCAAGCGGGCCGGGGGGATTGAACGGCAGCCGCTCCGACACCCAGGCGCCGTTTTTCACGGTGGCTTTGTAGAGGTTGAAGGCAGGATAGACTTGTCCGGCCCGGGGCTGACCCACGTCGTTCAACTTGCGCCGGAGAATGCGGTCCTCGAAATCATCGCGGCAGTAACTGTAATGCAGCTCATAGCCCTTGCCGGCCGTGCCGAGAATATACGACGAATCGGGCCAGCCCGGAGAGTTTACGTCCCCGCTCACTTCCCGCGGATCGGTCCAGCCGTCGAAAAGTTGCAGCCCTTCCAGCTTGGCGCCTACGGGTACGGCCCAGCCGTCAGAGGCGGCGGACAATACGGTCGCGAGTGCCGGCAAGGCGAGTGCGAGCAGGGTTCGGATCAGCAATGCAATTTTAAGGCACATGGGATTGCCCGAGCCAATGCTGCGTAGCCGGGGTTCCATGGCGCAGTGCGGGAGAAAACGTTGGCCGAGGCGACGGTCTTGGCCATGACGAAGCGGGGTTGGAGATTGATTCGACGCAAGTGGAGTTTCGCACCAACTGAACCGCAGTTCTACGTCGATTGTAGCGAATTCCGCACCGATGATCTCACGGCAAAACCCACACCTGTATCCCGGGGATAACCCGTCATTTGAGATTTTCCACGCAGCATCCGAGACAATGGATGTAGAGGGACTACGGTTGTTCTGCGACACTGGAGAGGCAGGAGCTTTTCTACCCCGAATGAGCCAGTCCAGAATCCCTGTCGGTCCCGCCTGTTGCATGTCCCTGCGAGCTGTTGGTTTGCGCCCCAAAGCGGATTTCTATGCGATGCCCCAGACCGTCCGCCCTCTATGAAAATTTTCCCTTGGCCCCTCCGGCTCGCCTTGCTGACCCTCGCGACCAATTCGGTTCAAGCTGGTAGCCTGCCCAAGGTGGACCAGGAGAGACTGGTCGCGCGGGCTGACCTGAACTACACCATCCCGGTGGTCCAAAGCGTCGAAGGCATGCCCATCGGCAACGGACGCACCGGAACACTCGTCTGGACCACACCCGAGGCCTTGCACTTCCAGATCAATCGGGTGGACCTGTTCTGCATGGGCAACAATAGCCGGAGCTTTCCTCTCGGCAACAACGCCTATTCGAGCGGCTGCGGCTATGTGGACCTGAGCTTGGAGGATTATGGCGACGACATCTTCACGGGAAGCGCATTCAAGCAGCACCTGTCGGTGAATGATGGCCTGACGACCGTGACCGGCAATGGGGTCATCTCGCGGGTCCTCGCCTGGAACGACGGTGACGTCATCGCCATTGAAACCGATGACCAACGCGACCGGCCGGCGGCGGTCAACATTGACCTGCGCCTGCTGCGTTACGGCATGGATTATGTGCCCCAGAAAAGCTACGATTTGTTAAGTCGTCACGCCACGCAGGTGAAGAACGGCGCACACACCGCCGAATCGCGATTGGAAATCCGCGATGGCTGCATCGTTTTGGTGCAGGAGTTCCGCGAGGGAGATTTCTACAGCGCCTCGGCCGTGGCGATCGGGGTGACCGGACGAAAGAGCCAGGCAACCTACCACAACGAATCGACGGTGCGGCTCTCGCTGGCGCCCGGCCGGGGAAGGTTCACGACCCTGATGGCGAGCGCTGTGAGCTATGATCCCAGGGTGGATGTGGCCGGCCTGGCGCTGAAACAGCTGGACGCGGCGGAAGCCAAGCAGTTCGATGACCTGCTGGCCGCCAACCGCCGTTGGTGGAGCGACTACTGGTCGAAGTCGTTTGTTCGGCTGCACAGTGCCGATGGGACCGCCGACGAAATCGAGGCGAACTACACCTATTTCCTGTACATCATGGGCTCCTGCTCCCGCGGAGAGTACATGCCGCGCTACTGTGGAATGCTTTGGGGTTCGAATGGTGATTTGCGCGAATGGGGTTCGGAGTATTGGTGGCACAACCAGGGAACCTATTTCGAACACCTGGAGCCGGCCAACCGGCCGGAATTGCTGGCACCGGTATTTTTGACTTACAGTCGGAACCTCGACTCGTTTGCGCTCGCCGCCCGCCAGCAGTGGGGCAGCCAGGGGATTTGGATCCCTGAGACCTGCTGGTTCGACGGTCTTGAGGATCTGCCGGAAGGCGTGGCCGCGGACATGCGCGCGCTTTATCTGGGCCAGAAGCCATGGAAGGACCGCTCCGCCGAGTTCATGAGCTATGCGCGGGGCAAGAGCGGCATGGACAGCCGCTGGAACTGGCGGATTCTGCCGGACGCCCGGAACGAGCAGCTCACCGGGGAATTTGGCCCCGTGGCCTGGACGTCGCATATCCTGTCAAGCACGGCCAAGATCGCCTACGTGTACTGGCTGCATTACGCCTACTCGCTTGACGAGGCGTGGCTGCGGGCGCAGGCCTATCCTGTCATCCGGGGCGCCGCCGAGTTCTATCGCAACTATCCGAATGTCACCAAGGACGCCGACGGAAGATACCACATTCATCATGTGAACAACCATGAGAGTGATTGGGGCACCGACGACACGCCGGAGGAACTGTCGGCGATGCACGAGATGTTCCCCCTGGCCATTCGGGCCTCCGAGATTCTCGGGGTCGATGCCGAAATGCGTCCGCGATGGCAGGAGATGCTGGATAATCTGGCCCCGATTCCGCCGGCGCTCGAGCCGGCGGAGTATTACGACTTGTGCGCCTTTGGCACCGACAACCAAGCATTGCACGACACGGTGCTGGCGGAATTCAACCGCCGGCTGGCCAAGGGTATGTCGGAAATGAATAAGGGGGCCACGTTCTCGCGGGTGCCGATCGCGGCCTGCAACCTCGGTTTGACCGAGGCGATCAGGCACATGCTGCCGGCCCTCGTGCAGACGCGTGAGCACGCCGCGTCATTGGATTATACCGGCCGGGGTGAATGGAGCATCGGGGTACTGCGCAACCGCCTCGGGCTGGACGAAGGGCCGGGCGCGATCGAATGCGAGCGTCTCGGGATGGCCTCGCAGGTCCTGCACCTCTCCCTGCTCCAGAGCGTCCCGCCGGCCCCGGGCAAGGAGCCGGTCAACACTTTGTTCCCCTCCTGGCCGCGGGAATGGGATGCGCGGTTCACCCTGGCGGCGCGCGATGCCTTCGTCATCAGCGCATCGCTGCAAAACGGTCAGGTCGCCTACGTCGAAATCCAATCGACCAAAGGCGGCTCCTGCCGGGTGAGGAACCCGTGGCACCAGACCGAACTGTCGCTCTACCGAAACGGCAAAGAGTCGGGCACGGTTTCCGGCCCGCTGTTGGTCATCACGACGACCGCGGGCGACACGGTAACACTGGTGCCGAAAGGGCAGCCGCTCCCTCCCCCCTGATTCGCCGGCGGTGGTCGCCGCAAACCCATCTCACCATGCCAAATCAATTTCAGGCGGGCCTCCGTTGCTCGCTCGTCGCGCTGTTCATTACCCTGGTAGGTGCCTCTTCCCGGGCCCAGGCGAACCCGCCGGTCCCGCCGCACCAGATTCCGCCCCGGCAATTGGCGGCCGAGGTCGACGGGTTAATCGCCCGGATGACGCTCGAGGAAAAAGTCCTGCAGCTCCTCGCCTACCAGCCCAATGGCGTCCCGCGGCTGGGCATCCCCGATCTCGAGACCTGCGAGCTGTTGCACGGGGTGTTGAGCGACGGCGCGACCTGTTTTCCGCAGGCGATCGCCCTGGGCGCGATGTGGGATCCGGACCTGATGGAGCAGATTGCCTCGGTGGGCGCCCGCGAGGCGCGGGCCCTCGGGATCGGCCAAGCCTTCACGCCGATGCTCGGCCTGGCCCGCGATCCGCGCTGGGGCCGCGTGGAGGAATCCTACGGCGAGGATCCGTACCAAGTCAGCCGGAACGGCGTGGCCTACATCAATGGCATGCAGGGCACGGGGGCGGGACGTTTCGGCCCGGACAAGATCATCGCCACGGCCAAGCATTTCGTGGCCGATGGCGAACCGTTTGCGGGGCAGAACGGCGAAGACTACGAGACTTCCGAGCGCGTGCTGCGGGAGATCTATTTCCCGCCGTTTGAGGCCGCCGTCAAGGAGGCGCACTTGGGCGCAGTGATGCCCGCGCACCACGCTCTCAACGGCGTGCCGTGCCACGTGAACACGTGGTTGCTGGACGAGGTGTTGCGGAAGGAATGGGGCTTTGATGGCTTCGTCATTTCGGACATGGGGGATATTCCCAAGATCTACAGCCTGGCGGAGGATTGGGCGCATCTTTACGCCACGAGTCCGGCCGACGCGGCGGTTCGGGCCTTCAAGGCGGGGGTAGACATGGAACTGGTGGGGGATCTTTACAAGGGGTTGCCCGATGCCGTCAAAAGCGGCCGGGTTTCCCAGGCCGAGGTCGACCGCGCGGTGCGGCGGGTGCTCACGCTTAAGCTCCAGGTGCTCGGCTTCGTTTCCCCGGGAACAGACGGGAACCAACTGGATGAAACGAAGCAGACCATCCTGAGTCACACCGGCCCGGAAGATATTTTTGCGAAGCTGATCGCCGAGGGAAAGTTCACCACGCCGGCGAGTGCGCGGCGCGCCGATTATCAGGCAGTGTTGAACGATCCCGCCCACGATGCACTGGCCCTCCGGGCCGCCGAGAAGGCCATCGTGCTGCTCAAGAATCAGCACAACTTGCTGCCGCTGGATCCGGGAATACTCAAAAATATCCTGGTCGTGGGTCTGCTGGCGACGCGGCAGAACTTGGGTGGCTATTCCTCCAGTCACCCGAAATTTTATGTGAACGTGGTGGACGGCCTGAAGGCGGCCGTCGGTCCCGGCACCGCGGTGGGTTATGAACCCGGTTGTGAGTTGGAGAACGACTCGACGGCCCGGCTCCCCGCCGCCGTGGCCGCCGCCGCCAAGGCCGACGTGATTGTCGCCGTTGTGGGCCAGACGCGCGACCAGGCGGGGGAGAATCTCGACCGCGACAATCTCGACCTGGTGGGCGGCCAGCAAAAGCTAGTCGAGGCCATGCAGGCCACCGGCAAACCCGTCGTGGTGGTGCTGGAAAACGGTGCGCCGCTCACGATCAGCTGGATCAACGACCACGTCCCGGCGATTGTCGAGAGCTGGTACCTCGGTCAGGCGGCTGGCTCCGCGGTGGCGGAGGTGTTGTTCGGCAAAGTGAATCCCGGCGGCCGGCTCTCGGTCACCTTCCCGCGCAACGTCGGGCAGATTCCCTGCTACTACAACCATCCGGTCTTCACCGGGCCGATGGGTTACTATCAGTCCCCCAATGCCCCGTTGTATCCGTTCGGATTCGGCTTGAGCTACACCACGTTCGATTACAGCGGCCTCAAGATCGAGCCGGCGGTCATCTCGCCCGACCAGACCGCGACGGTTTCCGTGAGCGTCAGGAACACCGGCGCTCGGGCGGGCGACGAGGTGGTGCAGCTCTATATCCACCAGGATTTCACCTCGCTCAAACGGCCCGTGAAACAGCTGGAGGGTTTCCAGCGGGTCAGCTTGCAGCCCGGTGAAACAAAAACCGTCCGCTTCACGCTAAGTCGGGAGCAGCTGAGATTTTGGACGAACTCCGGCTGGACGGTGGAACCCGGGCAGATTAAGGTGCACGTCGGTGCGTCGAGTCAGGACATCCGACAAAAAGGCATCCTGGTGGTGAAATAGCCTGCCGCGTCAGGCCCGACCGGGCCCCGCTCTTTTTGAATTCGTTGCATCATTTAACCTGTGAACCCCCAACAGTGAAAAATTATCCTGCCCCGGAACTACTCCGCCATTCCTCCCCCCTGGTCGCCAGCTTGCTGGTCCTGGTCCTTTGCGGAGGGGGGCTGTCGACCCGGTTGCCCGCCCAAGCCTGGACTAACCAGGCCCTCCCGACTGCGCAGCGGGTGGACGCACTCCTGGCCGAGATGACCCAGGCGGAGAAGATCACCATGATCAGCGGCGCGGGCGTGCCGTATATTGGCAACATTCCCGGCAACAAACGGCTGGGCATTCCCGCCTTGGGTTTTCAGGATGGACCGGGTGGCGCCGGTGACTGGAACACCGACGTGACCGCGTTCCCGGCGCCGATCGCGGTGGCGGCCAGTTGGGACGCTGCGCTCATGCGGCAATACGGAACCTATATCGGCAACGAGGAGCGCGGCAAGGGCGGGCAGGGGCTCCTGGGGCCGACGATGAACATGGCCCGCGCCTATGAGAACGGGCGCAACTTCGAGAGTTACGGCGAAGATCCCTTCCTGGCTGGCGTGATGGCGTCCGCAGGCGTGCAGGGCATCCAAAGCCAGGGTGTCTTTGCCACCATCAAGCATTTTGTCTGCAACGACCAGGAGACCGACCGCTGGCTGGGGAATGTGGAGGCGGATGAACGCACGCGGCAGGAAATTTACTACGCGCCGTTTCGCGCCGCGGTGGGCGCAGGGACCGGCGCGATGATGTCGGCCTACAACCGCGTCAACGGTCGGTTCGCCGGCGAATCCCCGGCGCTCAACGCGACCGTAAAGAAACTTTGGGGCTACGACGGTTTCATCATGAGCGACTGGGATGCCTACTTCAGCACGGTCGCGGCGGCGAACAACGGCCTGGACATGGACATGTACAACGGCGGTTTCACGAGCGAGCCGCTCGGCACCGCCCTCGCGAAAGGCCTGGTCCCGCCGTCCGACCTCGACGGCATGGTCCGGCGCATCCTCACCACGATGTTCCGGCTTGGTGACTTCGACCATCCGGCCACCGGCAATATCGACGCCCCGGTGACCACCCCGGCCCACCAGCAGTTCGCGCGCGAGGCCGCCGCGGCCGGAACCGTCCTGCTGCAAAACAAGGGCTCGCTGTTGCCGCTACGGGCCGGATCCATCAAGAGCATCGCCGTCATTGGCTCGGCCGGCAGCGAGAAGCCCATCTCAACCGGTCTTGGCTCCGGCAGTGTTCCGCTGCCCTACGACATCTCGCCGATGGCCGGCATTACCCGCCGCGCCGGCGCCGGCATCACCGTGCGTTACAGCCAGGGCGAAGACAACATTCCCGCCGCTGTCGCGCTGGCCCGGGTGTCGGACCTCGCCGTGGTCTGCGTGGGCGAACGAACCGGCGAGGGCACGGACCGCAAGAGCCTGGCGCTGCCGGGCAAGCAGGACGAGCTCATCCGGGCCATTTCCGCGGTGAACCCGCACACCGTTGTGGTGGTTTATTGTTCTTCCGCCACCCTCATGCCGTGGTCGGCGGAAGTCCCCGCCATCCTCGTGCCGTGGTATCCCGGGCAGGAAAACGGCAATGCCCTGGCCGATGTCCTGTTCGGTGATGCGGAACCAACCGGCCGCCTGCCCGTGACCATCCCGGCCGCCGCCGGTGAGGTTCCCGCAAAGACGCCCGCCCAGTTTCCCGGGATCAACGGCCACGTCACGTACGCTGAAGGCCTGGAGATCGGCTACCGCTGGTATGATGCGAACCAAGTCGCGCCGCGCTTCCCCTTCGGTCATGGCCTATCCTACACGACCTTTGCTTACCGCAACCTTACCGTGGGCGCAGTCAGTCCCTCGGGCCAGGTGCGGATCGGCTTTGACCTGGTAAACACCGGTACGCTTCCGGGCACCGAGGTGGCGCAGCTTTACCTCGGCTTTCCGGCGAAGGCCGGGGAGCCGCCGAAACTCCTCAAGGGGTTTCACAAGCTGCTCCTGCAGCCGGGCGAGGTGAGGCATGTGACCTTTGCTCTCGACTGGCAGGATCTGGCGAACTGGGACCCCACCGCTCGTGGCTGGGTGGTGACGCCGGGTACGTTCACTGTCTCGGTCGGCGCGTCCGCGCGTGACGTGCGACTCACGGCTGCGTTCCCGGTGACGGCCGTGCCCGCGAGCGACATCGCCAACGCCGCGCTGCATCGCGCCGTCACGGTTTCTTCCGGCACGGGTTCCACGCCGATGGTGGATGGCAATCCCGTTACCGGCTGGAGTTCGGCGGCAGGCGGGCGGCAGTGGGCCACAGTGGACTTGGGGCTCGTGAAGGACCTCTCGCGGGTCCGCCTGCAATGGGGCGCCGATTACGCCATGCGCTATGCGCTGGAAACCTCCGCCGATGCGCAGCAGTGGCAGACGGTTTATGAAACCACGCAGGGCGCGGGCGGGTTGGACGACATCCTGGTTTCCGGCCGGGCGCGTTATGTGCGGCTGACGGCAACCCAGCCCGCGGTCGCGGGAGCGGGCTACACCCTGGACGAGTTCGAGGTTTATGCGCAGCCGCAGCGGCCGTTTGGCGGTGTCGTGCCCGTCTTGCCCGGGCGGATCGAGGCGGAGAATTACGACCTGGGCGGCGAGGGCGTGGCCTACGGCAAAGCCACGGTAGGAAACCCGGGCGGGGTGTACCGGACGGATGAGGATGTCGGCCTCGAGCAGGCGGACGACGCGGGGGGCGGCCACCGCGTGGCCTGGATCAACCCCGGTGATTGGCTGGAATACACGGTGAACGTGCCGGATGATTCGGCGATCTACCACGTGAGCCTGCGGGTCGCATCGCCCACCGGCGGCGGGCAACTGCGGGTGCGGCTCGACGGGATCGTGCTCGGGACGGTGACCGTGCCCCGGACCGGCGGCTGGGTGAACTGGCAGACCATCGCGTTGCCGGATGTACCGATTACTGGCGGCACCGGCAGCCGGGCGCTGCGCCTTGAGGTGCTCGCCGGCGGCTTCAACCTCAACTGGATCCAACTCGACCGGGTTCGGCAGTGTGGCGCCAACAATCTGGCCCTGAACCGGCCGGCCTTGGCCTCCTCCGTCGATTCCACCAACGCGGCCGCCGCGGCGTTTGATGGCGACCCGCGTTCCTCTTGGACTTCGCAGAAGGACGCCGCGCAATGGCTGAGCGTCGATCTCGGCTCGGTGCAGGAAATTGCCCGCATCCGGCTCGACTGGCAGAGCGGCGATTGGAAGGACAGCGGTTATGGCCACGCGGCCTTCAGCCGCAGCTACCAGCTCCGGTTCTCCACCGACGGCAACAGCTGGACCGAGGTGTATTCCACGACGGAAGGCTTTGGCGGAGTCAACGACCTGGCGGTGTCCGGCCGCGCCCGTTACGTGCGCCTGGACTCGAGCGTGCCGGCCAACGACCGGGGCGTTGCGTTGTACGAGTTTGAGGTTTATCCGGCGATGCCCGCTGCGGTCCCCGGCGGCCCGGGCAAAACCCAATGAACCGGCTGGGGTGACCACAAGCAGGCCCGGCTGCTCCCGTCCGGGAATCCGGGCAGCGCGAACGTCGACGTCGGCGCGATCCCCGGTGACGCGGCCGCGACGACACCGCCTTCGCCTATGCGAGGGCATCAAACAGGATCTCGATCGGGTGACGGGCGAGGCGGCCGGTGCCGTCCTTGATCTGGTGGCGACAGCTGGTGCCGGGCGCGGCGACCAGGGTGTCGGCGGGAGCCGAGCGGACGGCCGGGAAGAGGACGAGTTCGCCGATCCGCTGCGCAAGGTCAAAGTGCTCCGCCTCGTAGCCGAACGAACCGGCCATGCCGCAGCAGCCCGAAGGGATGACGCTCACCACATGGCCCGCGGGCAGCTCGAGCATCCGCACGGTCGGTCCGGTGGATGACAGCGCCTTCTGGTGGCAGTGCCCGTGGAGCTTGATGGCCCGGGGTTGCGCCTTGAACGCCGCGGGCTTGATCCGGCCGGCGTCGGCCTCCCGGGCGATGAACTCGTCGATGAGGAGCGCGTGCTTCGCCAGGGCGTTCGCCGCATCGACCAGTTCGGGCGGCACGAGGTCGGGGTATTCGTCGCGAAAGCCCAGGATGCACGACGGCTCGATCCCGATGAGCGGGGCCTCCGCCGTGACGACGTCCTTGAGGAGCTCCACGTTGCGGAGGGCGAATTTCCGCGCCTCGCGCACGAGGCCTTTCGAGAAATGCGCCCGGCCGCTCTCGACGTGCGGGGGGATGACGACCTCATAGCCTAGTTTGTTCAGGAGCTGCACGGCCTTGATGCCGACAGTCGCGTCATTGTAATTAGTGAACTCGTCGCAGAAAAGATGGACCCGGCCGTGGGGGTAGGCGAGCGATGGCGGGTTGGCGTGCCGCGCATGCCAGGCGGCGAGCGTGGTGGAGTGGATGGTCGGCAGGCTGCGGTGGACCGAGAAACCGGCGAGGCGCTTGATCCACCTGGAGAGGAAGGGTGAGGTGACGATCCAATTATACATGGCCGGGGCGAGCGCGGCCAGGCGCATGGACTGGTTGAAGTTGGCCACCAGCCGCGAGCGCAGGGGCACGCCGTTGGCATCGTGGTAATGCTGCTGCCACTCGGCCTTGAGGCGGGCGACATCGACATTGGACGGGCACTCGGACCGGCAGCCCTTGCAGGAAAGGCACAGGCCCATGACTTCCTTCACCTGGACGCTGTCCCACGCATTCAGGCCCTCGCGCGATTCGGTGAGTGCCTGCCGGAGCAGGTTGGCCCGGGCGCGGGTGGTGTCCTGCTCGTTCCGGGTGGCCATGTAGCTCGGGCACATGGTGCCCCCCATGAGGTGGGACTTGCGGCACTCGCCGACGCCGTTGCACTTCTCGGCGGCGCGGAGGATGCCGCGGGCGGCGCGGAAGTTGAAGACCGTGGTGATCTCCGGCGTGGGCCGGCCGGGGCCGTGGCGCAGGGAGGTGTCCATCGGCGGCGTGTCGATGATTTTCCCCGGATTGAACAGGCCGTGCGGGTCGAAGGTCTCCTTCACCCGGCGCATCAGCGCGTAGCACTCGGGGCCCACCATGAAAGGGATGAATTCGCCCCGCAGGCGGCCGTCGCCGTGCTCGCCGGAAAGCGAGCCGCGGTATTTCTTCACGAGGGCCGCGACATCGGTGGCGATGCCGCGAAAGCACCGGAGGCCCTCGCGGGTCTTCAGGTCGAAGAGCGGGCGGGTGTGCAGCTCGCCGGCGCCGGCGTGGGCGTAATAGACGCTGCTGACTCCATATTTGCCGCGCAGGAGCGCATCGAACTCGGCAATGTAGGCCGGGAGATCTTCCACGGCGACCGCCGTGTCCTCGACCACGTCCCGCGGCTTGGCGTCACCGGGGACGTTCATCATCAGGCCCTGTCCCGCGCGGCGCAGGTCCCAGACCCGGTTGCAGTCATCGCCCCAGAGCACCGGGAAGGCGTACCCGAGGCCCGCGGCGCGCAGCTCGCTTTCGAGCGTCTGCATCACGGTCCCGATGGCCTCCGGTCCTTCGCGGCGAACCTCGACGACGAGGACGGCGCCCGGATCACCAACGACAAAGAAGCGGTTTCTCGCCTGTTCGAGGTTGGTCTTGGTGCATTCGAGAATATGGCGGTCGATCAGCTCGCAACCAAAGGGCTGGTGGCGCATCGCGATGAGCGTGGCGTGGAGCGAATCCCGGACGGTCTCGAAATGGGCGCACATCAGCGCGCCCGGCGGGGGCAGGGGCTCGACATTCAACTCAAACTCGACGCCGACAAAGAGCGTGCCCTCGGAGCCGGCAAGCAGCTGGCAGAGGTTGAAGGGTTTGGTTGAGGCCGGGTCGAAGACGTTGCACTCCATCAAGCGATCGAGCGCGTAGCCGGTGTTGCGGCGGGTGACGGCGGGCTGCGGGTAGTTGTCACGGATGAGCTGCCGGTTCTTCGCATCGCTGAGCAGATCACGGACGGTGCGGTAGATATTGGCTTCAAGCGAGTCGCGTCCGGCGCACTTGGCCTCGAATTCCGCGGTGGTCAGCGGGCCGAAGGTGGCCTCGGAGCCGTCGCTGAGGAAGCCGCGCGCCGAGATGAGGTGCTCGCGGGTGGTGCCGTGGACGATGGAGTTGGCCCCGCAGGCATTGTTGCCGACCATGCCGCCGATCATGGCGCGGTTGGCGGTCGAAGTCTCGGGGGGAAAGAAGAGGCCGTGCGGATGGAGATAGAGGTTGAGCTCGTTGCGGACGACCCCCGGCTGAACGCGCACCCGGCGGGTTTCAGCGTCGAAGGCCACGATCCGGTTCAGGTGGCGGCCAACGTCGACGACGATACCTTGGCCTACGACCTGGCCGGCGAGCGAGGTGCCGGCGGTGCGCGGAATCAGGCCGACGCCATGCCGGCGGGCAAAGGTGATCAATTCCCGCAGGTCGGCCTCGGTCTTGGGCAGGGCCACCGCGACGGGCAGTTCCTGGTATTCTGAGGCATCCGTCGCATATATCGCCCGCATCGTGCGGTCGAAATGCAGCTCACCGGCAAGCCTGCCGGCGAGGGTGGCCAGGGCGGCGGGGTCGGGGGCGGCGGACTCGGGGTGGGAGAGGGGCATGGTCAAGCCGGGGCTCGGTGCGCTTCAAGCCTGGCGTGCGCCTGCGGCATGCGCTTCCGGGCGAGTGGAGTGGGTGATGCGCTTGACGCTACCGGGCGGGTCCGAGCGGCAGACGCGGCGGCCGACCGGATCGAGTGCCGCAGCTTTGGCGTCTGCCCAGAAGTGATGGACGTAACGATGGCGGTGGGCATGGGCAATGGCAGCTGCGGTGGGTGGAGGCCTTTCAGCCAATCAATGCCCGGGCGCAGCCGCGACGACGGGCGCGTGGTCATCGTGGCTAAGTTTACGCCAGCAGAATCCGTAGGCGGCGACGATCGCGAAGCACACGAGTGGCATGAGGAAGCTGAAGGAAACGCCGTGGCGATCGCCCAGCGCCCCCATCAGCTTGGGCAGGACTGCCCCGCCCATGATGGCCATGACGATGAAACCGGAGGCCTTTTTCGCGCGGACACCTAGGCCGTGAATCCCGAGCGCGAAGATGGTCGGGAACATGATCGACATGAGAAAATAGCTCAAGAACACGCCCGCCACGGAAAACCAGCCGAGCTTGAGCATCACGACCAGGCAGGCCGCGGTGTTGAGCAGGCCGTAGAGTCCCAGCACGCGATGGGCGGGGAACAGGCCCAGCAGAAGCGAACCGGAAAAACGTCCGGCGAGGAAGCAGATGAAGCCGACCGAGGCCAGGTAGGCTGCGCCCTGATCCGTGAGCGCGAGCCGGCCGGCCGCGCCGCTTTCAAACCAAGCAGCCAAGGGCCCGGTCTGCCAGGACGCCGGGATAGGCGGCGTCTCGGTGGTCATGTAGTTGATGAAGAAGCTGAAGATGCCGGCCTGTGCTGCGACATAGAAAAACTGGGCGATGACGGCGCCCACGAAGTGCGGATGGCGCCAGATCGAAAGCGACGCCCCTTCGTCATCCCCACGATAGACGTCGGGGGTCTGGATATCCGGCACCTTGGCGAAGGCGAAGACGATCAAGAGCAGGAGCACAACCACGGCGACCCCCGCATACGGAATCCAGAGGGTCTGGCTGCCGGTGCTCCCGCCGCCACCATCCTTGCCATAGAAAAACAAACCGCCGGCGATTGGACCGAAGATCCAACCGATGCCGTTGCAGGATTGGGCCAGGTTGATGCGGGTGGCGGCGTATTGCGGGGCGCCGAGGACGGTGGTGTATGGGTTGGCGATGGTTTCAAGAAAAGTGAGTCCGGCCGCGATAAGGCACACGCCCAGCAGGAAGGCCCAGAACTGCGCGATATGGGTGGCGGGGATAAACCATAGGCCGCCGGCCGCGACCATGAGCAGCCCGGCGATAATGCCGCCCTTGTAGCCGAGACGGGTCGCCAGCCATCCGGCCGGAAGCGCCATCAGGAAATAGCCCAGATAGTGCGCGAACTGCACCCAGGCGGATTGGGCAAGCGTGAGATGGAGTTCCTTCTGAAAGTGCTTGTCCATCACGTCGATCATCCCGTTGCAAAATCCCCAGAGGAGAAACAAGGAGGAGACCAAAGCGAACGTCACGGCCACATTCTGGCCATCGAGGGTGCGGAACAGGCGGGGGCGGTCCGCACGGGAGGAGGTTTCGCCCGCCGGTGCGGAGTGGGGGGGCGGCTTCATGCTCGGGGAGGCCAAGGAAGCGAGGGCACGGAGTCGCCGCCGAGGCCGGGGCCGTGATGTAGATATTGCCGGTCGATCCGGCTGGCGCTGCCGTCGGCGTCCGCGGTGGTGAGGAAACGGGGGTGAGCGGCGGCGGCCAGCGTGGCGAGGTTGGTGCCGCCGGCTGTGACGAGAAACGAAGCCGTGCCGGCATCCGCTGCCCTGATGCCCTCGCCCAGGATGGCGAGGCGCTGTGCCGCGTGCCCCGGTCCGGGGAATATGTCGAGCAACGGTCCGGGCAGGGTGGGGGCGGGACTCACGGGTCAGAATGGTCTGCCATCGGCCTTGGTGCCGCAAAGGGAGACGACCAGTCCAAGTTCGGCGGCGAGCGTGGCTTTGGTGTAGAGCGCAAGGTCGGCCTCCCGGGCCGAGCGCGCATACGCGACCTGAATATGGTTCGCCTTGTGCCGGGCCATCATCTGGTCGCGACTCACGCCATAGGTGACGGCATGCATGATAGGCCATTGGAGCGTGGTCTCCTTCCAGCGCCGGTTCGTCTCGGCCGGAGGGAGGGCGATGACCTTGGCGCGGCCGAGATCCATCTTGAGTTGGCCCGCTTCGATGAAGATCCGGCTCCAGACGATTTCGCCTGGTTTGGCGATGCCGCGCACGGTGCCGCCACCCAGCCGGAAGTACATCGGGGGCTGACGCAACGAGTCGGTGCCCTTGTAACCGCCGCGGTGGTGCGCGGGCGGGGCACTGCCCGAGATGAGGAACACCCAGACGTAGTCGGCCGTGGTCCCGCTGCGGTCCCAGTCGCCCCAGCGCAGGTCATGCAGCGTGTTCTCCACGGGCTGGGCGAGGGCGGTGTGGACGCGGTTGGTGAAAATTCCGTCGAGGCCGGCGCACTCGTCCACCTCGTTGAAATGGGTGAGCGGCTGGCCGGGGCGAATGACGCGGCCCCCGGCGTTCTGAACCGGGGGCCGGTCGGAATTGTTGAGAATGCCCTCGGCCAGGTCGCTGGCGGGCAACAGGTCCTTGAGGCCTTGCTGGTATTGGATGCCGATGGACTCGCAGCCGAAATCGTCGGCGATGCGCAGCGCCGCGACGTAGGTTTTGCACTGCCAGAGCACCTGCCGCTCGGTCAGGTCGGTGGCCTCGTTCTTGCCGAGGTGGAACTTCATCCCCTTTTTTAACAGCCAGCGATAGACCGCCCGGGCTTCGGCGTCGCTGACCTGCGTGGCCCCAAAATAGAGCGCGGACTGGGAGAGCCGTTCCTTGTAGACGCCGGTGGGGAAGAGCAGTTCGTCGGGGATGATGGCATTGTACATGCCCATGCAGCCTTCGTCGAAGACGCCCATGATCGATTTGTGCCGGCGCAGGTCGGCGGCGATCTTTTCCGCGACCGCGCGGGCCTTGGGCGGAACGCTGGCCTTGGCGAGAGGGTGCACGTGCGAGGTCTTGTGCTGGGTTGCGCCGGTCTTCAGCCACCTTGCAAGCTGGGTGCGGAAATAGTCGTCGGAGAAATCCTCGCTCCACAAGGTGGAGTAGCGGACGCCGGCCTTCGTTAGCGAGCCGTTGAGGTTAAGCATGCCGACCAGTCCGGGCCAGGTGCCGGACCAGTTGGCCACTGTCAGGATCGGGCCGCGGTGGGAAATCAGGCCGGAAAGGATATGGTGCGAGTATTGCCAGACCGCCTCGGCGACGATCAGCGGGGCCTGCGGATCGATGCCCGCAAACAACTGCATGCCCTCTTTTTGCGAGCTGATGAACCCGTGCTTGGCGGCCGGCTTGTAGGGGTGCGCGCGCACGAGCTTGCCGCCGAGGCGGGCGACGGCCGCCGCGAGGGCCTGTTCCATGGCGTGCTGGGCGGGCCAGCAGATCTGGTTGGCGGATTGCCGTAGATCGCCATTGGCGACGAGCAGGATGGTTCTGGACGATATCTTCATGGCGAGGGATGTTTGGATCGCAGTCTGGAAAATGTCGGGGCCACGATGACGGCGAGGGCTGGGGTGAGGGGAGGGCCGGATATTAGCGCGCGCACCCTGTTCACCTGAAGGAAGCGAACACCGGCGTGCTCCCCACCTGCACCGCTGGCCGGCGCGGGTGCGCTCCTGACCCGGCGTCAGGGAAATTCCCGGAGAATTCCGGTCGCGGGTGCGCAACAATCCGGTACTGCGCAGATAGGATGGCGTAAGGTGGGTTCATCGCGGGGTAGGCTCGACCGACAGCAAGGAGGATAAACGATCTGGTCACGCGATCCATCCCGCTTCCATGGAGAAACCGCGAGAAAGATGGATATTCTTGCCGTGCGGGCATGCCCCCGCGCATGCTCCGGGCATGGTCCAGCCTTTTCCGGTGCCGCCCAAGCAGGCCGTGCTCTCCACCCAGGTCTCCGGTTCACGATATTTCTTCTTAACGCTTACGGGCGACAGGCGGGCGGCGGTGGTGCCAGCCTATGGGGGCTTTGAAAGGTGCAACTCGGACTATGTGGTCCGACGCGACGGGCTGGAGTTCAATACCCTGGAATTGGTTGTCGGCGGGGAAGGCAGAGTGAACATGAACGGAACCGGCGCCGAGCTGCGGCCCGGCACGCTGTTTCACTACGATCGCACAACCCGGCTGGAGATGAGCACAGATGAACGTCTGCCGATGACGAAGTATTTCCTCTGTCTCACGGGCACTCGGGCCGCCCGCCGCGTGCAGGAATCAGGCATCCGGGTAGGTGCCGTCGTTCAACTCGCCATGTATGCGGAGGTTCAACGCATGTTCGAGGAATTGATCCGGGAAGGTCAACATCACCGGATCGCCACTGAGCGCATCTGCCGGGCCCTGGTGGAAGTGCTCCTGCTCCGCATCGAGGATCTCGTGCACCCTGCCAGTCAGACGGGACATGGTGACGAAGAAACCTATCTTCGCTGCAAGACTGCCATCGAGACGCGGGCGGCGGAACTGGACCGGCTGCGCAGCATCACCCGGGCCGTCGGCGTCGGGAATTCGCAATTGGGACGGCTATTCCGCCGGTACGCGGGCCTCAGTCCCTATCAATTTCTGCTGCGACGAAAGATGGCGCTGGCCGCCGAATTGCTCATGGAACCCGACTCGCTGGTGAAAGAGGTGGCGGCCCGAGTGGGTTTTGCCGATCCGTATCATTTTTCCAGGTGCTTCAAGCGAATCTACCTGGTCGCGCCCAAGATGTTTCAGAGATCCTTTCGGGTGTGAGCATGGGGGTGCCGGTTTGAGGGTGCCGCGGAAAACCGGGCGTGCTCCTGAGGAATGTGCCGGGATGAGCCAAAGCGGGGGCCACCGCGACGAATTGGCAGCTATAGTCAGCGGAGCAGTTGGCCTGCGGCCTGACGCTCGCTCCGCGCCCGGCGCGCTTGGTCCCGGCGAATGCAACCGCTTCAGTTCGCCGCGGGCACCCCCCATGCACCGCCATTCCAGGCCTGCTAATTATATCCATCATATTTCCAACAACGTCTATGTCAGGATGCTGCATTCTCTGCTATTGTTACCCCATTCTTCGGTCGAACCACACCGGGACCCCCTCCCTTGCCCCCTTCCCGATAGTTAGGTAAGCCATCAATACTTCCCCTTGCGATCTCACGGGCTATGTCCCCAAAACCCTTCGTTCCAGATGCCGGACGCTGGTGGCCTCCTGCGCATGAACCGCCCCTTCGCGTGATCGGCAGCGGGCCCATGCATGGCCGTGAGGCAAGCGCTTGATGGCATTCCCACCAGCGTAACCAGCAACGCTGCACCCAGCAAACAAGGTTACATCGCTACGATCCATGAACCTGCACCTAGCTTTGGCGAGTCTCACGGCAAGCCCAGCCATCAGCCTGAAAGGCATCGATTGGGCGATTGTTGCCATCTACGCGGCAATAATTCTGAGCGTGGGTTTCCTGGCCGGCCGCAAGCCTGCCAGCAGTGAATCCTATTTTCTGGCGGGCCGCTCGTTACGGTGGCCGGTTATCGGGGCCTCGCTCTTCGCCGCCAATATCTCCGCCGAGCATTTTGTCGCTCTCGCTGGCAGCGGCTTTGCCGTCGGCATCGCGATTAGCGCCTGGGAATGGTCCGCGGTATTTTGTTTGGCGCCGCTGATCTTGATCTTCCTGCCGTTCTATATCCGCAACAAGATCTACACGGTGCCGGAGTTTCTCGAGCGGCGCTTCGGGCCTTCGGTCCGGACGACCTTTTCGCTCTTCATGATCATCCTCTCGGTCCTGGCCAAGGTATCCATTTCGCTTTGGGCCGCCTCCCTGGTGATGGAACCGGTCTTTGGCCTGTCCGCTGGCGTGACCCTTTTCCGTCATCATGTGGGCGGGCAGATTTTCCTCATCTGGGTCGTGGGTCTGCTCACCGCGCTTTATACGATGAAGGGAGGGCTCAAAGCCGTGGTTTTCACCGATTCCATTCAGTCTGCGGTTTTGCTCGTCGCCGGCTTCATCCTGCTGTGGAAAGGCATGGAGGCGGTCGGAGGTTGGACCGGCATGCAGAGCGGGCTGGCGATCGCCAAAGCCAAGACGGGCCGCGATTACCTCAACATGATCCAGCCCGCGACCGATGAATCGGTGCCTTGGTTTGGTATGATGACGGCGACGGTGCTCGTCGGCTCCTTTTACTGGTCGATGGACCAAGTGCTGGTGCAACGCGTATTCGCGGCGAAAAACATGAATGAGGGTCGTTTAGGCGCCACTTTTTGCGGCTTTCTCAAGCTCACGACCCCTTTCATCCTCGTGATGCCGGGGCTGATCGCCCTTGCCCTTTACCACCAAGGCAAGCTGGTGATGCCCTTGGATGCCCGGGGCAAGGTGGTCAATGATGCCGCTTATCCCGTCATTCTCGGAACCTATATGCCCCACGGCCTGCTCGGTCTGACCGTCGCGGGCATCGCGGCGGCACTCATGGGCCACATCTCGGCGACGTACAATTCGATCTCCACGTTATTCACCCGCGATATATTTCTGAAATTCCGGCCGGCAGCCAGCCAGCGGACTCAGATTATGGTCGGACGCTGGTCGGTATTGGTTGTCTTCATTCTCGGCGCCACTTGGGCCCCGCTCATTGGCCGGGCCAAATCGATGTTTGATTATCTCCAGGCCGTTCAGTCCTACATGATGATTCCCTTCACGGCAATTTTCGTTCTTGGGGTCACCTGGCGGCGCATCACCACCGCTGGTGTCCTGGCCTGTGTCGCCACATCCAGCGTGGTCTCCAGCCTCTTCCTCTGGAATGGCGTGCGCCTGATGGAAGGAGGCCATGGCTTTATTCCCTACCTGGACAACCCCTACCTGAAGCCTTTTACGCACAGCGCCATGGTCGCAGGATCCATCAGCATACTGGTGCTGATCACCGTGAGCTTGCTCACGAAACAAGCCTCCGCCCAACAATTGGCCCGCACCACAATTCAAGGGACCACCTTTGCCGAGAGAGAGGAGCCCGTGCCTGTATACGCCGATTATCGCCTGTGGCTGGGTTTCGCCATCGCCAGCGCCGCGGGGCTATGGATCTGGTTTAGCCTCTAGCCCGGACGAGCCCGCATTCCGGTGCGAGGATCGGCGCGGGAAAGGGAAGTCAACGGGAGCTGGCCTCCCGTTCGCCCCTCATGGTTTCGTGTCGTAATTGCGGATAAAACGGGCCGGCGAGATCCCGTGCACCGACTTGAAGACTCGGGAAAAATGATAAGGATCCGCGTACCCGAGACGTTCGGCGACCTCCTTGATCAGGCCCCCCGTATGGATCAGTTCCTGCGCAGCCAGTGACATTCTTCGCCGCAGGATGTACTGATAAGGGCTGATGCCCTGGTAACGTTTGAAGATTCGGCAAAGACCCGATGCTTCGATGCCCATCCGGGTGCAAACATCCCGCAGGGTGCTGATGCCCGGTGGATTCTCATCAATCAGGGCTTTGCATCGCAGGTATTTTCCCCGCGCAGCACTGTCGTTGCGGCCAGGCTGCACGGTGGCTTCACCGATTTTCTGCAGGGCATAATATATCAGGTGATTGCAAATCGTCTTGGCAAAGGGGGTGTGCCGCCGACCTTCGCGTCCGAGCAGATCAAAGGCCTCTCCGACATCTGCCTGCAGGCCGAGATTCGGCTTCAGGCCGAACACGGGGGCATACTGCCTTACAACGTCCGCCGCCCGATAACCAATCAGGCAGACAAAATGCTTCACCATTTTTCGACCAGCCAGTCCTTGGATCATTACCTTTTGGCCGGGCCCATGCGTGAAAAGCGTCCCGGGCAATAAAGGCAAGGCCTCGGCATCGCCGTAGCTGATGCGCCCCTGCCCTGCCTCGACATACTCCAAAGTGATGAAGGGAAAAGTTTGGCGTTGGACCAGATAGTTCTCGCCGCACCGTTCCCTGCCACCGAATGCTACACGCAAGGCGCCAGTACCTCGGGGTCGCAAGTCTAGGAAATAATACTCACCCTGGACATCACGGGTGGCGATCAGCTCTTGTGCCTTGGGGGTCGTAGCTCGCGGCATGCCCAAGGCTAAGGGAGTACTGCCTATTATATCCATCTCTTTTCCAACTCCGTCTATGTCACGACGAATATATCTCGGGTAATATTCCTCTATTCTTTAGCCATTTAACCCCGCATATCTCCTCCCATGGCCATCCCGGCTATACATCCGCACGCCCAAAGCGACCTCCGACAGTCCGCCCATGCGCAAGGCCAGCCCACGAAGGCCGCGATGGCAAAGAAACCCGTGCAGGCGGTGGCCGGCTTTGGCCGTGCCCGCTCCCTGGGCACTGCGCTTCGTGGCGAGGAGGTGTGGCCGTGCTCCCGTCGCCTCACCGCGACATCTTACAACCAAACCTGCTGAGGAGCCTCACCCCAAAATCTACCCCAAGAAAAACAACGTCAATATGCGCGCGCGAAAAATTTCAACCAACACACGTTTCGCGCACGAGGCTATTTTGGCCGCAACAGCTGCAAGCGCTGATATTCATCCGGAGGCCGACCTTCATGCCAGATGTCAGGTGGCGCCACGGACCAAGCGTCTGCTTGGGGTCATTGCTGCCAGCCTCGTGCCACACGGTGGTAGCGTGTTTGTTGACTCGGGGTCCACGTGTCTGGAGGCTGGGCGCCGGCTGATGAATCGATCCGATGTCAATCTGGTCTCGAACTCGCTGGCACTGTTGATGGATGCCGACAATGCCGCGGCATCGATCTGTGCTCTGGGTGGACTTCTGCGCTTGCCCAGCCAGGCGTTTGTCGGCGCAGAAGCCATCCGGGCCTTTCACCGACATAGGTTTGACATCGCGATTATTGGAGCATCTGGGATTGATACATTGCATGGACCGTCAACAACTGAGCCAAGTGAAGCCGCCGTAAAGACCGCGGCACTGGAACGTGCGCATTTGCGCATGCTCATCGTTCATTCGGCCAAATGGACTACTGTGGCTCCCGTTGGCTTCGCTTGCTGGAACGCATTCAATTATGTTGTTACCGATGCTGTGCTTGACCGCCGAACGGCAGATCACCTGCGACGAAGCGGAATAGAAATCATCAACCCAGGCGTCTGCTGCCGCTAGCTCGATTCAATCACCCAAACCCCGCCCTCCTCATGCAAACTCCCAAGAGTCTTGACCAAAAACTCGCCCGCATCCGAGCCGGTTGTGCCACGGACTCAGACTTCATCATTGCCGACGCCAAGGACGCCGACATGGCCTTCGGCATCACCGCACCCGGTCCGCAATCGGGTCATTGTCGCCACGGTTACAACGAGTCCGATGGTTGCTGGAAAACACTCCCCGATTATCTCGAGCAAATTCGCGCCATCATCAAGCAGGGGATCGTAGACATTGTGCTGCTGTCGGCGTCGAACGTGGAGCGTCTCGCGATGAACGAGGGGCTGTTCAATCAGTCGCCGATCACCCCGGCCGCTCGGGCCAACGACACCTCCGATATTTGGGTCGTGCGGGGGGGGAAATACCCGAACAAGCCATCGCGTTCATTCCGCAGCGCATCACTCGATCACATCAAATACGGCCAGATAACGTCTGACTATTCCGCCCCCGTGAAAGGTGCCGATCTCGGGCTCTATTCGATTACGTTCACCAACGATCTTGAAGGGGACCACAATGCGCTCGAGGAGTTTCATGACTTCCGACTCGAAGCGGAGCGAAAACGATTCCGTTACTTTCTCGAAGTATTCAACCCGAACGTCGACCCGGGATTCGATGCGAAAAAGATCGGCGCATTCCTTAATGACCACATTATCCGCTGCCTTGCTGGCGTGACGAGTGTGGGACGGCCGGTGTTCCTCAAGATTCCGTACAATGGTCCGGGACCGCTCGAGGAACTCGTTTCTTACGATCCCAGCCTGGTGGTCGGAATTCTCGGTGGCAGCGCGGGCACCACGCTCGATGCGTTTCAATTGTTGCACGATGCAAAAAAGCACGGTGCCCGCGTGGTGCTTTTCGGGCGCAAGATCAACCTGTCCGAACATCCACTGGCGTTTGTTGAACTGCTCCGACGAATTGCTGATGGCTTGATTACGCCTCAAGAGGCCGTAAATGCCTACCACGACGAGTTGCATAAGGCGGGTATTCGTCCGCAACGACCCCTATTTCAAGACCTGCAGGTCACCACCCAGGTGATGCGTTATCGCTGACTCCGTTGACCATCCGGTCCTTCGTAGCAGGGCAACGTAATGCCGAACTCCTGCTCAGGGGACAGGATGGTGGTTTCCGATCGGGCATCATGATGAGCGACCTTGGTATTTCATTAGATGCTTGTTCCCCCATCCCGACAGGAAGGTGCGTTGATCGATCTTCTCCAGTTGATTGATCGTAACGTCCCGGCCGAGGACCCCCTAAGCGGAAACCGTGGAGCGTGGTATGCTCGCGGGATGGAAACCTTCTTCGAATGCGGCGAACTCGATGACGAGGTCAGCCTTGGAGGAAAAGCGTGAATCTCGCATTCTCCATAAGAACGAAGAACAAGGGAAAAAGCATATGAGCAATAACTACGAAAAAGTTGGCGGGAAAGACCGCCGTGATCACCGGTGGCGCTACCGGCATCGGCCTCGCGGCCGCAAAGCGCTTCATCGACGAGGGCGCCCTCGTCTTCATCTTCGGCCGCCGGCAGTATCGCTCGACGCCGCTCTGACCGACCTCGGGCCCAATGGCTGCCGCGACATGCCCTGGTGCAGTGCATTCATCACCGTTTTACCGTTTTTCGTTATCCTTATGAGGAATTTGCAACAGAGGTATCTGGTGATAGGAACTTTAACCCTAATCTTTTCCCCTGCTGGGTCGATTCTAGGAGAGAAAAACTTATGAGAATTTGCCGAATCAACCCGTTAATAACCAAGGGGCGGCAGTTTCTGGCGTGAATTCTTCGGCACCTCCTTCTCCCCCTGCCTTGCCAATCTTCCCGGTTCCAGCGCAATGGGTCGCTGGCTTACCTAATGGAATCCCAAGGGAGGTAGATTTGGCGCAATTTTGCGCTGGGCTGCTTGCAGGATTTGTCCGTGGGGTGCTTAGCTCATCGTGGGCCGGAATCGCGCTCGGTTGCGGGCTGTTCTTGTTTCCGCTGTCGCTGTTCGCCCTCGATCCGGCCAAGTCGATCTACCAGTTCAACATCCAGAACTGGAGCCGCCAAACCGGCCTGCCCACGGACAAGGTCAACAGCGTCACGCAAACGAAGGATGGCTACCTCTGGCTGGGCACGCAGGTCGGACTCGTTCGCTTCAATGGGCGGGAGTTCAAGGTCGTGCCCCTCGATTTCCCGGAGGCCCGAGGGAAGGAAGTCACGAGGAGCAGCCTAGCTCCCGATGGCCGATTGTGGTTCGACGTCGTCGATGGCGGATTCGGTGCCTTCGACGGCGAAAAATTCTCGGCGATCGGAGACAGACGGTGGAACGCGCCGGATATCATCTCCGTCTGCCTCCTCGCCGCGCGGGACGGCGCGATTTGGACCGGTTCGCTTACCGGCTGGGGCCGCTGGATGGCCGGAAAACCACCGGAGACTTTCAGCGAGGAGAGTTTCGGCACCGTAATCTCCCTTTACGAAGACGCCACGGGCCGGGTCTGGCTGGGCACGGGCGAGCACGGATTGTTTTATTGGGAAAACGGCGGCCTGAAACCTTTTCCCGACGAGGAACTCAAACGCTTCAACATCTACGCGATCGTGCAGGATCGGGCGGGCGATCTCTGGGTCGCAACGAATGGGGGCCTTCTCCATTACGACGCCGCGTTCCGTCGGAAAGGAAACCTCCTTACCGAATATCAGACGAACGTGCTGTTCGTCGATCACCAGGGCGTGCTCTGGGCCGGCACCAAAGGCGCCGGCCTCGGACGCTTTCAGGAGGGGAAGCTCACCCTCTTGAGAAAAGCCGACGGCCTCGGCAGCGACGTGGTGACTTCGCTCTGCGAGGATACCGAAGGCAACCTCTGGGTCGGCACCCTGGAAGGCCTGAGCCAGATCAGCGACGTGAAATTTCCGATCTACTCCACGCAGGAAGGCCTTCCCGCCGGAGCGGCCATCGACGTCGCCGTGTCGAGCCGGGGCGGACTCTGGATCGGGCTGACCGGTGGCGCTTCCTATTTCGACGGACACGTGGCGACGAACTACAGCGACCCGTCCTATTTGCCCAACAGCTATGTCCGCCGCATCTTCGAGGGGCGCAACGGCGAGGTCTACCTGGCCGACGGCAACAAGAACATCAACATCGTGTCCGCCGGACGCCTCCTGGCGCACTGCACGAACGGCCAGTGGCCCGAATCCTTTGTCGAGGATGCCACCGGCGTGATCGTTGCCATCGGGCCGGATCTGTTTCACATCCGGGAGGGCCGCCTCGAGCCCTATCGCTTCGACGGCGCCGCGCCGGCATTCGCGTGGATCAATAAGCTTTGCCTGGGCAAAAGCGGCGCGATTTGGGCCGCGACCAACAACGGACTTTTCCGCATCAAGGACGGAGGGGTGAAGAATTGGACCATCGCCGAGGGGCTCTCCTCCAATCGCGTGAATTTCGTTTTCGAAGACATCGATGGCAGCGTCTGGTGCGGGCTGCCCACCGGGCTGGTCCGGCTAAAGAACAACGTTCTATCGACCATCACCAGCACCGACGGGCTGGCGGACCCGCGCATCTACGCCATCGTGCCCGACGATCTTGGTTTCTTCTGGTTCGTTTCGGGGCGCGGTATCATGCGGGTTTCGCGCCGGAGCCTGAATGAATTTGCCGAAGGCCGATCCCGGCAGGTGGCCGGCGACATCTTTGATGGGATCGAGTCGATGAAATTCACCGGCCGCACCGACCAGGGCTTTTCCGGCTGCAAAACGCTCGATGGCCGGATCTGGTTCCCGAGCCCCGCCGGCTTGGTGATGGTCGATCCGGCACACTTCTTCACCAACCGCGTGCCGCCGCGAGTCTACATTGAAAGCGTCCGCACGCAGGGCCGTGCGCTCCCGCAGGGGCGATCGGCGACCTTCAGGGTCGACGAGCGCAGCGTGGACTTTTCCTTCACCGCGTTGAGCTTCATCGCCTCCGCGAAAGTCAGCGTGCGCTATCAGCTCGAAGGCTTCGACCCCGCGTGGGTTGACGCCGGCCTCAACCGGTCGGTGACCTACAACAATCTGCGCTCCGGCCATTATACATTCCGCGTGCAGGCCGCCAATGCCGACGGCGTCTGGAATACCGTCGGCGACCAGTTCAGCCTTGAGCTGCCCCCTCCCTACTACGAGCGGCCCTGGTTCTTCGCCCTTTGCGGTGGCGTGCTCGCACTCGCGGTGTTCGGCGGCTACCGGTGGAAACTCCGGCAACTGCAACATCGTCAGAAAGAACTCCAGGCCGCCAACGACCTGCTGGAGGTCAAGGTCTCCTCGCGGACGGACGAACTGGCGAATTCGCTCTCGCTGCTGGCCGCGAATTCGACCCGTGGCCGTCGCTGTAACTGTTCCATGAACCCGCGATACTGGGGGACAAGCGCCGCCAGGGGCCGGAGAGCTTCGATCATCGCTAGTGTCGTCTCGATCTCCCCGTCGATTTCGAGCTGCTTCTGATAATGCTTGGTGAGGTCAACGTACCGCTCATGCACGGACACGTCACTCAGCATGCTCGTTCGGATGAAATCGT
>Ga0265319_1000431_pt1 | contig 30124 bp, 32 predicted proteins | sample 4824metaG_FD_192443 | JGI IMG/M metagenome (GOLD analysis project Ga0265319, IMG submission 192443) | Rhizosphere microbial communities from Carex aquatilis grown in University of Washington, Seatle, WA, United States - 4-8-24 metaG | ecosystem: Host-associated > Plants > Roots > Rhizosphere >...
TCCCCTGCGTAGGCCGATACGGCGACCCACCCGGAAAACGGCGTAGGTCTCCCGCTGACGGGTGAGATCACTCGATCCGTTACGGGAATCGACAGGCCCGTCGTGCTCGACCAATCTGCGACCAATGTCAGCAGCACCCCACTTCTTCGAAGAGCCTCCGCCCGTTGCAGAGCCGGCGGTGCTCACCCTCCTCCCCGGCCGCGACGTCGAGCGGCGGTTGAGCGACGCGGAGCTGCTCACGCGTGACAACGACCACGTCGCCGCGCTCGACAAGCTCGATGCGCTGTGGCCCGACGTTCAAGAGGATGCAGCGCTCGCCCTCCGGCATTGCCTGGCGGCAGCGTGGGCGGAGATGTACCAGGGCCGGCTCGACGTCGCAGCCGGTCTGCTGGCGAAGGCGAACTCGATCGTGCAGTCGCCTCACTTCGACGCTGCCGACCGCGCAGCCGTCCTCTTCCGCACGGGCTGCGTCACCCTCAAGCGGGTGGAGATCGCCGAGGCGATCTCGCTCTTCACGCGCGCTCTCGAGACGAATGTTCGATCTGCCCGTCCCTCGACTCTTCTCGCCGCAGACATCCGCAACTGGCGCTCGCGCTGCTACCAACTGCGCCGCGACTGGGACGCAGCCGCTCGTGACGCCGAGGCGTCGCTCGAGCTCGCCACCGAGGCGGGCTGCGAGCGCACCCGCGCGCACGCGATGTTCCAGGCCTCGCTCGTGGCCGAGCGCCAGAAGCAGTGGCTGCTTGCACGCTTTCATGCCGAGCAGGCGCTCGAGATCTATCGCCGACAGGGCGACACGCTGTCCACCGCGAGAATCCTCAACAACCTCGGCGGAATCGACTTCCTGCTCGGCGACGTCGCGGCTGCGGAGAGCGCCCTCGACGAGGCGGCGGCGGTTGCCGCCGCAGCGGGCAGCGAGGCGGACGTCGCGCAGGCGACGTCGTCGCTCGCCCAGGTGCTCCTTCACACGGATCGCCCGCAAGCGGCGCGCGATCGCGCCCACACTGCTCTCGGGCTGCTCGCAGGACGGACCGACTTCCTCGAAGAGATCGGCAATGCGCAGCTCGTCGTCGCGAAGTCGCACAGCGCAGAGCTCGACTCCGCTTCCGCCTCAGAGTGGCTCGACCACGCGGAGCGCACGTTCGTCCAGCTCGGCTCGACGAGCCACCTCGCAGCGGTCTCGGTCGCGCGGGGCGACCTCGCGCGCGCGAGCGGCGACTGCGACGGCGCCGCGGCGCTCTATCGGCACGCCGCCGAAGCCCTTCAAGACTTCCACTTCTAGCGGCGAGAGGAGGTGAGTTCATGCACAGGCTCCTACGATTCAGCTCCTTGATCCTCCCGGCCCTGGCGATCGCCTCTTTCCTTGGCCACTACAAGGGAATGAGCCCGCTCGGCTTCTCGTCGGGCAACTAGAACTACCTCGCGGTCGTGATCGAAGCGCTCATCGGGCGCGGCGCGACGGGCTCGTCCGAGCCGTTGCGCCGCGCTCGCCGAACGTCGCCCACGAACGCGTCGACGACCTGCGGGTCGAACGCGGTGCCGCGACCGGCTCTGAGATGCGCCCGTGCATCGGCCGCCGAGACCGCCGGCCGGTAGGGCCGGTCGCTCGTCAAGGCGTCGAATACATCGGCGACGGCGACGATTCGCCCCTCGAGTGGAATCTCCTCGCCCGCGAGGCCGCGCGGGTACCCGCTGCCGTCCCAGCGCTCGTGGTGTGTCCAGGCGATGACGGCCGCGGTCTCCAACAGCTCAGTTCCGGAGCCGGCAAGCAGCTCGTGACCGACGTCTGCATGGCGCTCCATCTCGACACGCTCCTGCGTGTCGAGGGGGCCGGTCTTTCTCAGGGCCTTCTCGGAGACCGAGATCTTGCCGATGTCGTGCAGCGGGCTGACAAGCCGCAGCAGCTTCGCGCGCGCCGGATCGAGGCCGAGCGCGAGCGCGATCTGCTCCGCATAGAAACTGACGCGCTCGACATGCGCTCCCGTCGCGCCGTCGTGCGACTCGATCGCACGACTGAGCCTGGAAATCGTCTCGGCGTACGCACGACGCAACTCGCCCTCGGAGTCCTCGAGACGGGCGACCGCGACCTCGAGCTCCTCTGTACGCGATACGACAGTCTCCTGCAGGTCAGACTCGTAGAGGCGCCGCGCAGCGTCGCGCTTGCGCCGGCGCAGTGCTTCCGTCACGTCGATCAAGAGCTGATTCACCTCGAACGGCTTCGTCAGGTAGCCGTAGGCGCCGAGCTGCAGCGCCGTGGACGCGATCTCAGGCTCGTCTCGCCCCGTGACCATGACCGTGGCGAGTTCCGGATGCGTGCGGCCGAGCTCTTCGACGAGGTCGAGCCCTGAGCGGCCCGGCAGCCCGATGTCACAGAGCACGACTGCGAACGAGCGCTCGTCGAGCAGTTTGCGCGCCTCCTCCGCCGAGCCGACCGCCACGCAATCGTGGCCCGAATCGAGAAGCACGCGCGAGATGAGGCCGCGAACCTGGGGGTCGTCGTCGACGCAGAGGATGGACTCGGCAGTCACGCCGCTTACGCCGGCTTGTCCAGGACGCTTCGCACGGTCTGCGCGAGCTCAGCGGGCGCAAACGGCTTCTTCAGCATCTCGGCGTCCGAATGTGTCGAAGACGACGCGACATACGCATTGCCGGACATGAAGAGCGTCCGCATCTCAGGGCGGCCGTGGCGCAAGCGTGCGGCAAGCTCGAAGCCGCTCATCTCGGGCATCACGATGTCGCTGAGCAGGAGATCGACGCGTTGCTCGTCCGCGAGCAGCACCTCAGCCTCACTCGGGCGCGACGCAGGCAGTACGCGGTAGCCCGCGCGCTCGAGCACGCTGCGCACGAGATCCCGAACCGCCTGGTCGTCCTCGACGAGCAGGATGGTCTCCGTCCCGTGGGCGAGATCTCCGACGCTCGGCGTCGTCTCCGGTGCAGGTGGATGCCCGAGCTCGAGCAGCCGACGCGTCAGGGTCGCCGCGTGGTCTGCAGCTTTCGCGATCTCGTCGACGTCCGAGAGTTGCTCGGGCGCGGAGAGCGACGTGCGCAGGACGCTGCTGTACCCCTTGACGACGAGCAGGGCGTTGTTGAGGTCGTGCGCCACCTCATCGACGAGCCGGATCGCGGCCTCCAGGCGCGCCGCGTCATCGGCAGGCGGTGGCGTTTGGGGCCGACGCGGTATCACGACAACCTCACACTACCCGGCAAACGCGCACTATCGTCAACAATATGCCCCCTGCGGAGCTGGAGGTCCTGATCGTCGACGACGACGAAATCGTCTGCGCGTGGCTGCGCAGGTCGCTCGCGGGCACGGAGTTTCGCGTCGCGGGTGAGGCGCCGAGCCATGCCGCGGCGCTGAAACTGCTCAAACGGCGCCATATCGACCTGCTGCTCGTGGACTTCAGGCTGAAGGACACGAACGGCCTCGAGTTCATCCGTGGGCTTCGAGCCGACGAGCGGATGACGCCCGCCGTGATCATGACTGCCTCCGGCGAGCGGGGCCTGAGCGAAGCGGCGCGCGAGGCGGGCGCCCAGGGCACGCTCGTGAAGAGCTCGAATCCCGACTCGCTCCTCGCCGCGCTGCGCGCGGTCGCGGCGGGAGAGACGTGGTTCGATCCCGGACATCCGAGCCGCGCGACCGATGCGTCGCCGCTCACGCGGCGCGAGCGAGAGGTGCTGACGCTCGCGGCCCGCGGTCTCACGAACAGGGAAACTGCCGAGCAACTCGAGCTTGGCGAGGAGAGCGTGAAGACGTATCTCGAGCGTGCTTACGCCAAGCTCGGCGTCTCGCGTCGAGCGGAGGCAGTGGCTGAAGCGCACAGGCTCGGTCTCCTAGGTGGTTGATGCCACGGCGGGGTGCGTCTGGGGATGGCCCAGGCCAAGCCATGTGGTCGGGTCAGCCGAAGGCAAGGCTGGTTGCCTTACCAAGGCTGGCCCGGCCGCAGGGCGCAGCGCATGGGCCACCATCCAGGCGTGCACGGTCGTGGCATCAACCACCTAAGCGGTTAGTCGATCAACTTCGCGCGCAGGGCCGTCGCAACGGCCTCGGTACGGGTCGCGGCGCCGAGTCGCTTCCGCGCTTTCGCTGTATGCACGCGAACGGTGTCGGGGGTGACCCCGAGGCGCTCCGCGATCTCGCGGTAGCCAAGGCCGTCGGCGAGCAGGCGCAGCGTCAACTTTTCACTCGCCGTGAGTCTCCTCTCGGTGCGGCTCGCGCGGGGCGCCCGGAAGGCACGACCGACGTGATGCTCACCCGCGACGGCATCCCACGCCACCCGCATGAGCTCGCCCAGCGGCGACTGCTTGGCGACGATGGCGTCGACGCCGGCCAGCATCGCCGTCTCGGCCGGACCGAGCTCGGCCGCGTCCGCGAACGCGACGATCCGCATCGTGAGGTCCGTTGCGTGCAATGCACCGAGGACCGGGCGTCCGTCGGACGCCGAAAGATCGGGATCTCCGACCACCACTCTCGGGTGGAATCGTACGGCCGCTTCGAGGGCGTCGGCGGCGGTCGTGACGCGAGCGACGACGTCGAAGCCCGCTTCCTCGAGTCCGGCGGCCACGAGATCGACGAGCGCTGGGTGAGGATCGACGACGAGGCAGGTAGGCCGCGCCGAGCTCAGCGATCTGGGGCTTTCAGCCGACACGACTTGCAAAGCCTCGCGTCGCGCGGAGACCTCGCTGTCCCCCGTTCAGGTCGTGGAGCTCAGACCAGGGCCGGCAGGTAGATGCGGAACGTCGCCCCCGAGGCGAAGCGGCTCTCTGCGACGATCGTGCCGCCGCTTTGCTTGACGATGCCGTAGGCGGTCGACAAGCCGAGTCCGTCACCAAGTCCGACGTCCTTGGTCGTGAAGAAGGGCTCGAAGACGTGCTCGAGCGTCTCTGGCTCCATACCCTGCCCCGAGTCGCTGATCGAGAGCTCGACGTACGGACCTCCGGCGAGCTCGAGGGCGGTGACCCCGTCTGAAGCCTCCACGTGGTCCTCGATCTCGACGTTGCGCGTCCCGATCGCGATACGGCCCCCGATGCGCATTGCCTCCGAAGCGTTGGCGACGATGTTCAAGATCACCTGTTCCATCTGCGAGGGGTCGGCGCGCACTTCGCGCAAGTCAGCCGCGGCATCGACCTCGAGCACCACCTCCGGGCCGACGATTCGCACGAGCATCGGCGACAGATCGGCGACGAGCGTGTTCAGGTCGAGCGCGCGCGGCTGCAGCACCTGCCTGCGCCCGAACGCCAGCAGCTGGGACGTGAGCTTCGCCGCGCGGTCCGCCGCGCGCTCGATCTCCTCGACGTGACCGCGTTCGACCGTGCCGGGGGACAGTCGCGCGAGCAAGAGTTGCGAGTAGCCGCGGATCGCCGTCAGCATGTTGTTGAAGTCGTGCGCGATGCCGCCCGCGAGCGCACCCACGCTCTCGAGCTTCTGCGCCTGCCACAGGGCGGTCTCGAGCTGCCGGCGCGCGGTGACGTCCCGGAGGATCGAGAGGTGGCGCCCCGGCTGCACGTTGGCCGTCGCCGTGAACTCGGTCTCGCGACGCGTGCCGTCGCGGCGCACGATCGTGCCTGCGCCCGCGGCCGTGCCGTGCTCGAGAAACTCCTGCCACACGGCAAGCTCGCTGCCGAGGACGGACGAAAGCTCCTCAGGAGCCAGCGACAGGAGCTCGTCGCGAGTTCGTCCGAAGAGCTCGCACGCCGCCGGATTGACGTCGATGTAGTGCCCCTCATCGGCGACGATGACCATCGCGTCCAGTGCGCTGTCGAAGATCGCGCGGAACTGCTCCTCACTCTCGCGGAGGGCAGCGATCGCCTTGCGCTCCGCCTGTTCGGCGCGCTTGCGATCGGTGACGTCGATCACGATCCCGCCGAAACGCTTCACCCCGGCGGCGTCGACCGGGAAGTAGGACACGAGTGAGCTGACCGATTCACCGTTGGGGCTCTCGACTGTGAGCTCTCGCCCCATGACCGGTTCACCGGTGCGCCAGACCTCCTCGAGCAACGGTTCGACGCCGTCGGCAGCCCCAGGAGCGAGATCGCGCAGATGCCGGCCGACATGCTCCTCTGCCGACATGCCGTTCATGCGCGCGAGCGCCTCGTTCACGCGCACGAACCTGCCCTCGGCATCCGTGATCGCCATGCCTACCGACGAGTCGCGAAAGAACGCGTCCGTCTGCGCCCGCTCCCGGGCGAGCGCACGCTCGAGCTCCTTTTCGCGCGTGATGTCCGCGAGGAAGCCCTGGACGGTGACGCTCCCGTCGTCGGCTGTGGCAAGCCCGGCGACGTCTCGCACCCAGACCTCGCGCCCGTCGCGGGCGATGAGGCGGTAGTCGACGCTCACCTGCTCGCCGGCGCTGCGGACCGAAGCGCACGTGGCGAGGAAGAGCTCGCGGTCGTCCACCGCAACGCGGCCGAGCCAGAAGTCGGGGTCGGAGACCCAGTTCTCCACGGGAAAGCCGAGCAGAGGCTCGATCTGAGGGCTCACGTACTCGACCGACCAGGGAGCGTCGAAAGGAGTGACGTAGGTCACGAGCGGAAGCTGCTCCAACAGCAGGACGCTGCGACCGGTCTTCAGCTCGGCCGTCACCGCAGCCTGGAGTGAGCCGTACCGCATGAGTACCCGCGACGGGCCCGAATGAGGCCGATGTGCATGACATTCATTATCGCTGTAAACGGCCGCTCGAGCCATACGACAAATCGAGGATCTTCCGTCACCAAAATCGGTGATTCGACGGCGTGCGCCTGGCTTTCGCGGTACGACGGGCTACGCGGCGCAGGTCGAGGCGAGCGCGGCCTCGATGGTGGCGTCGAGCTCCGCGGACGTGAACGGCTTCTCGAGGTACGCGAGCGGCCCGAGTGCGAGGAAGCGCGCCTCGACCGGAAGAACACTGACGCAGACGACCGGCAGCGACGGCCGGCGCGCCCGGATCCTTCGTGCCTGCTCGAGTCGGGTGGCGGACGCAGGCTCGAGCAGCATGAGATCGGCCGGGGGCGGCGTCTCCACGCCGCCCTCCAGCACGATCACGCCATGTCCGAGCCGTTCGAGGAGAGCGACGAGGAGTCGTCTCACGTCCGGATCCGCTTCACTGAGGAGGATGCTCGCCATTTGCCTGCTCCCGTAGCGTGCGCGGCGCCGGCAAGAAGGCGGCGGGTGTTGCGGTATGAGGATGGTATGACCGGCCGAAACGGGGTTTAGCCGACGGTACACTTGCCCGCGGGTCGGGCTCCGCACAGTGGGAGCGTGTGAACCGCGTCAGATCCGGAAGGAAGCAGCGCTAAGCATTCCCTTCCAGGTGTGCGGGTCGCCCGGCCCTTTTGCCTCTTCCGCGACGCTCCTCCCCGCAGCGGGGCATTCCTGCTTGAATCGAACCGTGGCTGCGCTCTACCGGAAATACCGCCCCCAGACCTTCGATGACGTCGTCGGCCAGGAAGCGGTCGTCCGGACGCTGCGCAACGCGATCACCGCCGGATCGGTGCGCCAGGCCTATCTGTTCGCAGGCCCACGAGGCACCGGCAAGACGTCGATGGCGCGGATCCTCGCGAAGAGCCTGAACTGCACGCACGGGCCGACGGCCACGCCGGACGGTACGTGCCACGCCTGCGTGGCGATCGCTGCCGGCACGTCCCTCGACGTGATCGAGATGGACGCTGCCTCACAGCGCGGCATCGACGACATCCGCGAGATCCGCGACCGCGTCGTGCTGCAGCCCGTGGAGGGGAAGCACAAGGTCTACATCCTCGACGAGGCGCACCAGCTGACGGATGCAGCGTGGAACGCGCTGCTCAAGCTGATCGAGGAACCGCCGCCGCATCTCGTCTTCATCTTCTGCACCACCGACCTCTCGAAGGTGCTGCCCACCGTCCGGTCGCGCTGCCAGACGTTCGTCTTCCAGCGTCCTCGCCTACAGGACATCCTCACCGTGCTGACACGCGTGGCCGAGGGTGAGAAGATCGACGCGCAGCAGCAGGCGTTGTCGCTCGTTGCGCGTTCCTCGCGCGGATCGTTCCGGGACGCGACCTCGACGCTCGACCAGCTCGCCGCCGCCACCGAGGGAACGATCACGGTGCAGTCGGTACTTCAGCTGCTCGGCACCGTCGAAGAGGAGGCGCTGTTCAGGCTCTGCGACCTGATCGTCGACCGCGACACCGCCGGTGCGCTGACTTTCGTGGAGGAGCTGTCCGAGCAGGGTCACGATCTCGGGCGGCTCGTGACCGAGCTGATCGAGCACCTGCGTCACCTGATGCTCGTCCAGCACATGGGCGAGGTGCCCGAGTCCCTGCCCGTGACGGCGGAGACGCGCGAACGGCTCCGCGCACAGGCGAATCAAGTCGGCGAGCCGACGGTCGTGCGCCTGCTCGATCTCCTGGCCGTCGCCGTCGACGACATGCGCCAGGGCGGCGATCCGCGACTGCCGCTCGAGCTCGCGCTCGTGAAGGTGACGCGCCCCGCCTCGGATCTCGCGCGCGAATCCGTGAACTACCGGCTCGAACAGCTCGAGCAGCGTGGCCCGACCGCCGCGCAGGCAGCGGTCCCGCCCGCGCCGGCTTCGCGCAGACCGGCCACCGCGCCCGCAGCGCCCACCCCGGCGGCGGTCGCCGAGACAATCGCCGTGGAGCCGAGCAGCGGCGCAGTCGCAACTGCAGCGCCGCCGACGGTCGAGCTCGAGCAGCTCCAGGAGGCCTGGCAGCGCACGATCGTGCCGGCGGTCGCGGAGAAGTCGATCCCGATCTCCACCGTGCTCGGCGAGGCGCGGCCGACCGAGCTCGAGGGAGACACGCTCACCATCCAGTTTCCCGCGCAGGCGGGCTTCCACCGCCAGCTCGCCGAGGAGCCGAAGAACGCGACGATGCTCGCCGAGGTCCTGTACGAGGTGACAGGCTCGCGACTCGCCCTCGCGTTCGCCGTCAGCGACGCCGAAGCCGAGAGCGTGCACGAGCTCGAGGGCCCGGCGGGCGAGGATCGGATCCTCGAACTGCTCAAGAGCGATCTGGGCGCGGTCGAACGAGAGGAGAAGCAGTAGTGAGCTTCGACATGAACAAGCTGATGCAGCAGGCCGCGCAGATGCAGCAGCAGATGGAGAAGATGCAGCAGGAGGCCGCGAGCGAGATCGCAGAGGCGTCGGTCGGTGGCGGGATGGTCAAGGTGACCGCCAACGGGGCCGGCGAGGTGCTGTCGATCACGATCTCCCCCGACGCGATCGACCCTGAGGATCCCGAGGCTCTCGCGGATCTCGTGCTCGCCGGCGTGAACGAAGCGCTCCGCTCGGCGTCGGCCGCCGTCGAGGCGAAAGCCCAGGCACTGATGGGCCAGATCGGCCTCGGCGACCTGGGCCTGCCAGGACTCGGCACCTAGCCGGCCCCGTTCGAGTTGAGCTGTCCGCGCCGGCCACGTCCGGTGCCTGGCAGCAGACGTTGCTGCCAGGGACGATGCCCCGTCAGGATAAGAACGCCGCACGCGCATAGACGGCGCGACCTCCGACAGCCGGGCAGTGTCTCGAACGGCCACGGCTCGTGCCTGGCACGGGACGGGTCCCTGCCGGCCATGCGGGGCGCTTCGCGCCAGACGAGGCTCCGTTGGACATGTCGCAGCGACTGGACCCGGCTCCGACGGCCACGTCCCACACCTGGTACAGGACGCGGCTCCGGCGGGCATGTCCGACCCCGTCCCGGGCGGCCTAGCCGTCCGGATCGGACGGCTACGCTCCGAACGTGCTGAGCCCCTCAGTGGACAACCTCGTGGCGCAGTTGACGCGGCTGCCGGGGATCGGCAGCCGCACGGCGCAGCGGCTCGCGTTCCACATCCTCCAGGTGTCGAAGGAGGAGGCGCAGGCGCTCGCCGAAGCGATCCAGGACGTGAAGGAGCGCGTGCGCTTTTGCCGCGAGTGCGGCAACCTCACCGAGGAGGAGGTCTGCTCGATCTGTCTCGACACGCGGCGCGACCACGCGATCATCTGCGTCGTCGAGCAGCCGGTCGACCTGATCTCCGTCGAGCGCACCGCCGAGTATCGCGGCCTCTACCACGTGCTCGGCGGCTCGCTCTCGCCGCTCGACGGCATCGAGCCCGAGCACCTGCGCATCGACGAGCTGCTGCGGCGCGTCGACCGGAACGGCGTCAGCGAGGTCGTGCTCGCGACCAACCCGAACATGACCGGTGAGGCAACCGCGGCCTACCTCGCCGACCGGCTGCGCGGGCGCGTACGCGTGACGCGGCTCGCGAGCGGTCTGCCCGTCGGCGGCGACCTCGAGTACGCCGACGAGGTCACGCTCGGACGCGCCTTGTCCGGCCGCCGCGAGATGACATAAAACGGACAGAACCCGTCGTTCCGGCGAGGCTCCGGCCTAGACTCAAGACATGGCAACGACCCACTACGAGGCCGTCTCCGAAGTCGTATCCGACGCGAAAGCGCGCGGCCGCGATCTCGTCGTGATGAAGTTCGGCGGCACCTCCGTCGGCGACACGCAAAAGATCAAGGACGTCGCACGCCGCTTGGCGGCCGCACACGAGGCCGGCCACCGCGTCGTCGGCGTGCTCTCCGCGATGGGTCATACGACGGATGAGCTGATCCGGCTCGCGCACGAGATCTCACCTCAACCGAGCCCGCGCGAGTACGACATGCTCGTCTCGACCGGAGAGCGGATCTCGAACGCACTATGTGCGATGGCGATCCAGGACCTCGGGCACGACTCGGTCTCGCTCACCGGCTCGCAAGCGGGGATCGTCACCGACACCGTGCACGGAAAGGCGAAGATCGCCGAGGTGCGCGGGAAGCGCATCAACGACGCACTCGACGACGACAAGATCGTGCTCGTCGCCGGCTTCCAGGGCGTGTCGTCGGCACACGAAGTGACGACGCTCGGGCGCGGTGGCTCCGACATCACGGCGGCGGCCCTCGCGGCAGCGCTCGGCGCGACGGTCTGCGAGATCTACACCGACGTCGAGGGCGTGTTCACGGCCGACCCTCGCATCGTCCCGAACGCCCGAAAGCTGCAGGCGGTGACCTACGAGGAGATGCTCGAGCTTGCGGCGAGCGGCGCAAAGGTGCTGCAGCTACGCTCGGTCGAGTTCGCGCGCAACCACGACGTGCGGCTGCACGTTCGCTCCACCTTCTCGCACGCGGAGGGAACGTGGATCGTCGACGAGGAGGATCCGGTGCTCGAGAAGGCAATCATCTCCGGAGTGGCGCACACCGAGTGCGAGCCGTTGTTCCGCGTGCGGGACATCGATGCCGCGAAGCTGTTCGCGCGGCTCGCGGAGGCGAGCGTCAACGTCGACACCATCCTCCAGGTCGCGTCCGACGAGATCGTCTTCAGCGCGCCGCTCGAGGATCGCGACACCTGTGAGCAGCTGCTCGGCTCACTTGGTATCGAGTGGTCGATGCGTGACGACCTCGGCAAGGTGAGCCTCGTCGGCGCGGGCATGAAGAGCCATCCCGGCATCGCTGCAAAGACATTTGCGACGCTCGAGGACATCGGCGTCGAATCGAAGATGATCTCGACCTCGCCGATCAAGATCGCGTGCCATGTTGCGACGGCGGACGTGCAGCGCGCGGTGGCGGCGCTTCACGACGCATTCGAGTTGGAGACTGCGTGAGCGGCGAGCCTCGCATCGGCATCGTCGGCGCAACCGGCGCGGTCGGCACGGTCACCCTGGGCTTGCTGTCGCAGCGCGGCTATACGAACGTGCGCGCGTTCGCCTCGTCCCGCTCAGCCGGCGGGTCGGTGTCGTTCGGCGACCGCGAGCTCCAGGTCGAGGAGGCGACGCCCGACGCACTCGCCGCCGGCGAGCTCGACATCGTCCTCTTCTCCGTCGGCACGGCGGCCTCCCGCGAGCTCGTCCCCCACGCGGTGCGGGGCGGCGCAATTGCGGTCGACAAGTCGTCGGCGTACCGGCTCGAGCCGGGAATCCCGCTCGTCGTTCCCGAGGTGAACGGAGCACGCGCGCTCGAGAATGACGGCATCGTCGCGAATCCGAATTGCTGCACGATTCCGCTCACGTGCGTGCTGAAGCCGCTGCACGATGTGGCCGGACTCGTAAATGTGCGCGTTTCCACCTACCAGTCCGTCTCCGGCGCGGGCGCACGCCGTATGGATGCGCTGCGCGCCGAAGATCCCGCGGAGCACAACCTCGCGATGGACTGGACCTGGGAAGGCGACGAGACCGACGAGGAGTCGAAGCTTCGCGCTGAGACGCGGAAGATCATGGAGCTGCCCGAGCTGCCGCTGAGCGCGACGACCGTCCGCGTGCCGGTCCTCGTCGGTCACGCAGAAGCGGTGTGGATCGAGCTCGAGCAGCCGCTCAGCGCCGACGAGGCGACGGCAATCCTGCGCGACGCGCCCTCGGTCAGCGTGGTGGAGGTGCCGACGCCGAAGGACGCGGCGCAGACGGATCAGGTGCTGGTCGGCCGGATCCGCCCCGATCGCGCCTCGGAGCACGGGCTCGTGCTCTTCCTCGCCTGCGACAACCTGAACAAGGGCGCCGCGCTGAACGCGATCCAGATCGCCGAGCTGATCCTCGAGCGCCAGCGCGTCCCCGCGTAGCTCGGCGCCCCACGGCTCGACCTGTAAACCGCGCTCGACTCTGATACGTTGACAAACGTTGTCGCAGCGCTCAGGGTCGCTGTCTCCCAGTCGGCTCCGGAAGCTCGCCAAGCACGCCGCGACACCTGAAGGCGTCCCGCACTCCCAGGCGGGGCGCCTTCCCTCCTCTAGGGCCGCTGCGGCGCGGGCGCCGGCACGAACGCCTCGCGGACGACGCGCAGCACCTTCTCACGCGCGCCTTCCAGCACCGGCTGCAGGCCGCCGAGCTCGAGCCGAACGAGCTCCACCCGGCCCTGCATGCGCATCGTCTGGAACCCGAAGTCCGAGAGGAAGTCGCGCGGAAAGATCGTCTTGTGCACGTGAAACCGATCGAACGCCGTCTCGCCCTCCGCATAGCGATAGGCGAACGCCTCGAGCGCACGCGCGCCGCGATCGCGTGCCTCGCCGATCGCCGTGAGGAAGAGTGACTGCATCACCCACGGCTTCGTCGGATCGGTGAGGTACGCGCAGGTGACGAGCACCGCGTCGTCGCTCGGCGGCCCGGCGGGAAGCTCGGCTGCGCGCGGGAACAAATCGGACGGGCCGTACTGCATCGAGCCGAGGACACGTTTGTCGTCGTCGTAGTACACCGTGCCCCAGGCGCCCCACTCTTCTTCGGTGCCCTGAACCCACTTCCGCTTGTCGATGCGCCGGCCGGTGCGTGACTGCCACCAGATGCACTCGTGACAGACCGTCGGCACCGTGGGCAGCGTCGCGCCGGTGAGCCCCACGATCCGCGTCATGATCGCGGTGCGATCTCGTCGACCGTGACGTCGACGGACGCAGGATCGACGTCGGCCATGCGCAGGAGGTACTCGCCGACGCGCGCCTGCACAGCGCGCCCGAGCTCCGGGATCGACGCGCCCCAGTCGACCGCGAGATGGAGCTCCACCCGCACCGAGCCGTCGTCGGTCGTGACACGCACACCGCGCCTGCCCGGGACGGAGCTCTCCGACACGGCTCGTACGCCCGCGATCTCGAGGGCCGCGTCGGCGGCATACCGCGCCAGGATGTCCGGCGAGATCGAGGCCTGGCCTTCCATCAGGGCGAACGTAGCACCAGTTCGGTTGCCTCGGGCCTCGCCGCAAAGCGGAACGGAACGAAGGTCGTGCCGAGCCCAGGCGAGACGTGCATCACGCCGGCGGAGCCGCGATAGACACCGCGTTGATAGCGCGCGTGAGGGTGCGCGAGCCGCAGCTTCCCGCCCGGGTACGGCACCGTGATCTGGCCGTCGTGCATGTGGCCCGCGAGCACGAGATCGAAACTGCCCGGCTCGAGGCGGTCGAACACCCGCGGGAAGTGACAGAGCAGGATGCGGAGGTCGGCCTCCCGCGAGAGCGAGTTGGGGTCGACCTTGGCGAGACGACGCACGACGAGGCGCGGGTGCACACCGCCGACCAACACGGTCCGGCCCCGCAGCTCGAGCAGGACGGCTTCGTCGTTCAGCAGGACGACAGGCGCGAGGTCACGGAGGTTGGATGCACGGGCCTGCGGATCGCGCGAGATCGCCATGTCGTGATTGCCGAGCACCGCAAACGCCGGGAGAGGCAGTCGCTCGACGAGCTCGCGCAGACGCCGCTCGCCCCGCGGGTGCGTCAGCAGGTCACCCGTGATCGCGACGAGATCCGGCTTCCGCTCGGCCGCCCAGTCGACCGCGCGCTCCACCGCATACGCACCGCGCGACGGGACGCCGAGGTGGAAGTCCGAGAGGTGGGCGATGCGCAGCCCGTCGAGCTCCGGAGGAAGGCCCGGCAGCTCCAGCTCGAGCTCGCGCAGTCGCACCCAGCCGGCCTCGAACCAGCCCCAACCGAGGCCGGCAGCCGCAACGGAGCCGAGAAAGGATCCGGCGCGGCGCCTGAAGGCGGCCGCGCCGGAGTCCACCCCACCAGTCATGAGATGCCGCAACGGCGGCAAACCTGCGCGCCGCTCAGACTTCGAGCTTCGCGAGCGCGGGCCGGGGATCGACGATGTGACGCTTGAACTTCAGCTCCGAGTCCTCGAGCCCGGCGGCGACGCCGACGAGCTGCGAGAGATGGAGGATCGGCAGGCCGAACTTCCGGCCGGTCGAGGCCTCCAGCTTCTGCTGCCACGCATCGAGGGAGAGATGGCACAGCGGGCACGGCGTCACCATCACGTCGGCGCCCGCCTCCAGCGCCTGCTCGACCGGCTGGATCAGCTCGCCCAGCGCAGTCTCCTCGCGCGCCTGGATGATCGGGAACCCGCAGCACTTGATCTTCGCCGGGTAGTCGATCGCCTCGCCGCCGCAGGCCTCGATGATGCGCTCGAGCGACCACGGGCGATCGGGATCCTCGAAGCCCATGATCTTCGACGGCCGCAGGATCTGGCAGCCGTAGAACGGTGCAACCTTGAGGCCCTTGAGGCCTTTGTGCGCTGCGACCTTCAGCTTCTCGTACCCCTCGCCCTCGGCGATCTCCCAGAGCAGATGCCGCACCTCGACCTCGCCGCTGTACGGCGGTACGCCGACCGACTCGAGGTTCTTGTTGATGCGTGCGCGCAGCTTGTCGTCACCCTTCAGCATGAAGTTCGCCTGGCGCAGGTTGAGCGTGCAGACGTTGCACACCGTCAGCAGCGTGTCGCACTCGGCCGCCTCGGCGTAGGCGAGAATGCGCGCATTCAGGTGGAGGTAGTAGTCGGGCTCCGCCTCGTGGATGTCGCCGGCGCCGCAGCACGTCACCGACTCGAGCTCCACGAGCTCGAGCCCGACGCGGGGCGCGAGCGCCTGCGTCGACGCGTCCAGCTCCTTCGCCGACAGCGAGGCTAGACAGCCTTTGTAGTACGCGACCCGCTTCATGTCGCCTCCTCTTCCACGTCCGGGAGATACGGCCGCGGGAACGAACCGGGCCCGTACGGATCGCGGCCTTCGTCGAACGCGTGCACGAGCCGCCCCAGCGCATGCTCGCCCTGCACGTGACCGAGTGCGCCTGGGCGGTCCTGCTCGCGGACGAGCTTGTGCAGCTGCCGTGCCTCGTCGACGTCCTTCGCCACGTGCGGCGGGAAACTGACGCCCGCCTTGTTGTGCGACATCAGGCTCATCGCGAACTTCGTCTGCTTGAGCGTCGAGACGATGCCCTGCGTACGCGGGACGAGCTCGGTCTCGCGCAGCCAGCCGGTCGTCTCGCTCGAGCGCAGGAACCATTTCGCGTGCTTCGCGCCCATGTCGCGGTCGATCCCGTTGCGGATCGCCTCCGCACCGAGCTTCGCGATCGCATCGCGCGGGTCCACCCCCTTTGGGCAGCGCTCGTTGCAGAAGTAGCACCGCGTGCACTCCCAGATCCCGTGCTCGCCGCTGTACTGCTCGAGACGCTCGACGGTCGCGCCGTCGCGCGGATCGCCGACCCAGCGCATGCCCTTTGCGAGCGCCTGCGGGCCGAGGAACTCGGGATCCGACTCCATCGCATTGCACTCGGAGACGCAGCAACCGCAGTTGATGCAGAGCTCTTCCTTGTGGATGACGTTCATGCGCTCCTGCGGGATCCGATACTCACGCCCGTCCTCCGGGCGGTCGTAGCCGGGTTGGAGGTACGGCTTCATCGACTCGAGCTTCTGCCAGAACGGAGTCATGTCGACGACGAGATCTCGCACGATCGGCAGGTTTCCCATCGCCGAGATCACCGGTACGTGACCCGCCTCCGCGATCTCGCGCATCTGCGTCTTGCAGGCGAGCACTGCGGCGCCGTCCATGCGCATCCCGCAGGAGCCGCAGATCATCATCCGGCAGCTCTTGCGGTATGCGAGCGAGCCGTCGTGCTTGTCCTTGACGATGTCGAGGCAGTCGAGGAGCGTCGCTTCCTCGGGTGCGTCGAACTCGTATTCCTTGAGCGCGCGCTCGCCGCTCGCCGAGTCGTAGCGCCAGACTTTCAGTGCGACCTTCATCAGCCCCCCAACCCCGGTAGGGATCCGTTCGAGGCAACAGTCTGCCCCGCCGGCGGGACGGTGACCTGCACGGTCTTGCCGAAGTCGGACAGATCGACCGTCAGCGCCACAACCGACTTCGCGTTGCCAGAGCCCGTGGCCAGGTGGGTGCGCACGCGGTACACATACCCGTCACCGCCGATCCACGCGTCGTATGTGCCCGGGGAGGCCGGATTCCCGGCCGCGGCCGCCGACAGCTTCGACCGGTCGATGCGCGCCCGGTAGCGGGTGGTCGAGACCCCGCCGACCTTCTCGGTTCCAAGCTTCGCCGCGGCTTTCAGGCTCTGGAGCGCGGCGAGCGACTGCGTCGGATCCTCCGGCAGCAAGGAGCTCAGGTTCAATCCCTGCGCCGCCCCGGCCTGCTTCAGGTCGAGCTTCAGCCAGGACTTGCCGGCCGGCAGGAGCGCTGAGAAGAGCGGCGAGCGCAGGTACATGTGGGTGTCGCTGAGCACCGCCTCGATCGAGGTGGAGATCCCGGCTGCGGAGAGGTCGACGTGGAGCGAGCCGACGTGCTGCTTGTTGTCGAAGTCGCCGGCGCCGGTGACGGCGAGCTGCTGGCCCGACGTCGTGCCGCCGACGTCGACGGTCACATGCTCGCTTCCGGCAAGCGTCGTCTTCTTCGCTGCGCTCCTGACGACGTCGATCGCGGCGCCGCTGCTTGTGCTCGACGCCTTCGGCTTCGAGGACCCGCCGCAAGCGACCGCGGCAAGTGGCAGGGAGACGAGGACGAGCACGATGGCCAGACGGCGCATCAGTACGTCCTCACCTGGGGCTCCCACTTGGTGAACCGCACCGGCTTCGTCGACAGCACAGGGCCGCCGTCGTGCCAGTGCACGATCGTGTGGTGGAGGAAGTTCTCGTCGTCGCGCTCCGGAAAGTCGTACGGCCGGGCGTGAGCGCCACGGCTCTCCTTGCGCGCGAGCCCCGACACGACCATGCACTCCGCGAGCTCGAGCAGAAAGCCCAGCTCGAGAGCCTGCGTCAGGTCGTTGTTGAACACGTTGCCCTTGTCCTCGAGGATGACGTGCGCGTAGCGCTCTCGCAGCGAGCGCACGATCTCGCCCTGCTCCGTCATCTGCTCCTCGCGGCGGAACACGCCGAACTTCTCGTGCATCGTCTCCGCAAGCTCGTCGCGAATGCGCCACGGCCGCTCGCCCTCGCTTCTGTCGAGCAGCGCCTGAAGCTCGCGCTCGGCATCGCGCACGACCGACTCCGGCAGTGCCGCGTCGTCCGCCTCGAGTGCCGTCTCTGCAGCGTGACGCCCGGCGCGCCTGCCGTAGGTGATCGTCTCCATCAGGGCGTTGCCCCCCAGCCGGTTGGCGCCGTGCACCGAGACACACGCAACCTCGCCGGCCGCATACAGGCGGTCGAGCGTCGTGCGCGCCCAGACGTCTGTCTCGACGCCGCCCATGTGGTAGTGCGCCCCAGGGCGGATCGGAATCGGCTCGAAGATCGGGTCGACGTGCGCAAAGGTCAGGGCAAGCTCGCGCGTGCCGTGGAGGCGTTCGACGATCCTCTCCGCGCCGAGATGACGCAGGTCGAGAAACACGTTGCCGTCGAGGCCGCGGCCCTCGTCGATCTCGACCTGCTCGGCGCGCGAGATCACGTCGCGCGACGCGAGCTCGAGCGCGTTCGGCGCATACCGCTTCATGAAGCGCTCGCCGTCCTTGTTCAGCAGGTACGCGCCCTCGCCGCGGCAGCCCTCGGTGATCAGGATCCCGGATGGAGAGAGCGTCGTCGGGTGGAACTGCATCATCTCCATGTCCTTGAGCGCCGCACCTGCGCGCAGCGCCATTCCCATCCCGTCGCCGGTGCAGGCGTACGCGTTCGTCGTGCCGACGTAGAGGCGACCGGGGCCGCCGGTCGCCAGGATCACCGTCTTGGCGGGGAACGCCTTGACGCCACCGTGCAGCAGGTCCCAGCAGATCACGCCGACGCAGCGGCCGCCGTCCTCGACGAGCTTCCACGCGAAGAACTCCTCGTAGACCTTGATCCCGCGCTTGACGAGTTGCTCGTACAGCACCTGGATGAGCACGTGGCCGGTGATGTCCGCCGCGTATGCCGTGCGCGGCGCTCCCGCGGCGCCGAATGGGCGCTGGGCGATCCGCCCGTCCGCGGTGCGGGAGAAGCCTGCGCCCCAGCGTTCGAGCTGGAAGACGTCGCCCGGCCCCTCCTCACAGAGGATCTCGATCGCATCCTGGTCGCCGAGGTAGTCGGAGCCCTTGACGGTGTCGTACCCGTGCAGCTCCGGGCTGTCCTCGGAGGCGTTGCCGAGCGCCGCGTTGATCCCGCCTTCCGCCGCGCCCGAGTGACTGCGGGTGGGGTGCAGCTTCGAGACCACGGCGACATCGGCGCCCAAGTCGTAGGCCTCGATCGCCGCCCGCATGCCGGCGAGACCGGCCCCGACGACGAGGACATCGTGCGTGTCCTCCATCCGGCTCATGACCCTATCGAAAACGTGCGCCGCGCTGGGTCAGACCGGGCCGTCCTTGCGCCGCCGTCCGGCGAGCTTTCGTCCGAGCATCGGGAGCGGATCGTAGTAGCGGTCGACGACGCGCTCCTTGAGCGGGATGATCGCGTTGTCGGTGATGTGGATCCCCTCCGGGCACACCTCCGTGCAGCACTTCGTGATGTTGCACAGACCGATGCCTGCCTGTCCCGCAAGCAGCTCCACGCGGTCCGCACGGTCGAGCGGATGCATCTCCAGCGCGGCAATGCGGACCATGAAGCGCGGCCCGAAGTAGTTGCTCTTCATGTCGTGGTCGCGCAGGACGTGGCAGACGTCCTGGCAGAGGAAGCACTCGATGCACTTGCGGAACTCCGACATCCGGTCGACGTCCTCCTGCGCGATCAGCCACTCGGTGTCAGGCGCCGGCGTGAACGGCGGGATGCGCTTGTTCACCTCGTAGTTCCAGGAGACGTCCGTCACGAGGTCGCGGATGACCGGGAAGGCCCGCATCGGCTCGACCCTGATCACTTCGCCCTCCGGAAGCTCGTCGAGGCGCGTCTTGCACATCAGGCACGGCTTCCCGTTCACCTCGGCGCTGCACGAGCCGCACTTGGCCGCCTTGCAGTTCCAGCGGATCGCGAGGTCCTCCGCCTGCCAGCGCTGGATCTCGCGCAGCGCGTCGAGGACGACCATCCCCTCTTCCGTCTCGACGTCGTACTCGACGAGGCCGCCCTCGGTTCCGGCGCCACGCCAGACGGCGAACCTGCGCGTGCTCATGCTCGCTCCGCCGCCTTCCGCGCCGCGACGAGCGGCTCCAGCTCGGCGACCTTGACGACGTCACGCCGCTCGACGCGCATTCCGTCCTCGCCCTTCGTAACGACGACGTTGTGATCGCCCCAGTCGTCGTCCGTGGCGGGAAAGTCGAGCCGGCTGTGCGCGCCCCGGCTCTCGGTGCGTAGGAGCGCAGCGCGCGTGACGGCCTCCGTGACGAGGACGAGCGCCTGCAGCTCGCGGCAGAGGTGCCAGCCCGGGTTGTACTCGCGCGCACCCGAAGCGATGCGGAGGTTCTTCGCGCGCCGCCGGAGCTCCTCCAGGGCGACCAGCGCCTGCGCGAGCCCGTCGCGTGTCCGGAAGATGCCGACGTTCTCGTGCATCGTGTCCTGGAGCTCCGTGTGCAGGCGGAAAGGATCCTCACCCGGCCCGTCGAGGTAGCCGACCATCTCCGCCGCCGCCGCTGCCACCTGCGCGGGGTCGACGCGAGGCGCCTCGGCCTCCCGCGCGTGGAGCGCCGCGCCCTCTCCCGTCCGCTTGCCGAAGACGAGCAGGTCCGACAGCGAGTTGCCGCCGAGGCGGTTCGCGCCGTGCATGCCCCCCGAGCACTCGCCCGTGGCGAACAACCCGGGAACACGGCTCGCGCCCGTCTCCGCGTCGACCTTGATCCCGCCCATCGCGTAATGACAGGTCGGCCAGACCTCCATCGGCTTGCGTGTGATGTCGACGCCGGCGAGATCCATGAACTGGGAGTACATGCTGGGCAGCCTCTTCTTCACGAGCGACGGCGACAGGTGAGTGACGTCGAGGAAGACACCGCCGCGCGGCGAGCCGCGACCCTCCGTCACCTCCGTGTAGATCGCGCGGGCGACGACGTCGCGCGTCGAGAGCTCCATCCGCTTCGGGTCGTAACGCTCCATGAAGCGCTCGCCCTCGCCGTTGCGAAGAATGCCGCCCTCGCCGCGCACCGCCTCCGTCACGAGCAGGCCGACGACACCCGGCGGCCAGATCATCCCGGTCGGGTGGAACTGGACGAACTCCATGTCGACGAGCTCCGCGCCCGCCTCGAAGCCCAACGCGTGCCCGTCGCCCGTGTACTCCCACGAGTTCGACGTGATTCGCCAGCCCTTGCCGAGGCCCCCGGTCGCGAGCACGATCGACTTCGCCTTGAAGACGACGAACTCCCCTGTGGTGCGCCAGTAGCCGAAGGCGCCGCAGACCCGGTCGCCGTCCTTGAGCAGTCTGGTGACCGTGCACTCCATGAAGACGTCGATGCCCTGGTGGATGCCCCGGTCCTGGAGCGTGCGGATCAGCTCGAGGCCCGTGCGGTCGCCGATGTGCACGAGCCGTCTGTAGGTGTGGCCGCCGAACGCGCGCTGCGACATCCGGCCGTCGGGCGTGCGGTCGAACACACCTCCCCATTGCTCCAGCTCGCGCACGCGGTCGGGGGCTTCTTTCGCGTGCAGCTCCGCCATCCGCCAGTTGTTCAGGTACTTGCCGCCGAAGAGCGTGTCCTGGAAGTGCGTCTGCCAGCTGTCCTCGGCCTCGACGTTGCCGAGCGCGGCCGCGACGCCGCCCTCCGCCATGACGGTGTGAGCCTTGCCGAGGAGCGACTTGCAGATCAGCGCCGTCTTCGCACCGTTCGCCGCGGACTCGATCGCGGCGCGCAGCCCCGCCCCTCCGGCGCCGATCACGATCACGTCGTACTCGTGCAGCTCGTACGCGGCGTCCGCGGACACTCAGAAGAGCCTTGGATCGTGGAAGACGCCTAGCGATGCGAGCCGGATGTAGAGATCGGCAAGGCCGACGCTCGCGAGGCTGAACCACGCCCACCGCATGTGGCCGGCGTTCAACACGGTGACGCGGCGCCAGAGCTTGTGACGGGTGCGCGCGCGCAGGGAGCAGGTGAAGCAGTCGAGCTTCCCGCCGATCAGATGGCGCAGTGAGTTGCAGCCGAACGTGAAGAACGAAAGGAGGACGACGTTGGCGGTCAGCACCAGCGAGCCGAGGCCGATGCCGAAATGCAGCGAGCCGTCGGCGTGGCGGAAGAAGAACGACCGGCCGGCGTCGTAGGCGAGAAACCCGAGGACGATCGTCGCGAGATAGAAGAAGTAGCGGTGCAGGTTCTGGAGGATGAACGGGAAGGCGCTCTCGCCGCGGTAGCGGCGCCGGCGGGGCCCGCTCACCGCGCACGCAGGGGGTGCGAGGAAGAACGAGCGGTAGTACGCCTTTCGGTAGTAGTAACACGTCACCCGCAGGCCGAGCGGAGCCCAGAGGACGAGGAACGCGAACGAGAACGGCGGGTTCACGCCGAACATGCTGTGGAGGTCGGGCGAATAGAACGGCGACAGGTAATGCGCTCCGCCTCCGCGGTACAGGTAGTGCGAGCCTTCTACGGCCGCGACCAGCGAATAGACGCCGAACACGCTCAGCCCGGCCCCGGCGAGCAGGGGCGCGACCCACCACGCGTCGCGTCTCGAGGTCGCGCCGAACCCGCGAGCTTCGGCGGATGGGTTGGCGGCTGTCATGAAGACGAGCCGGGGCCGGCCGCGGCGAGGACGCGCTCCGCGCCGGCGAACTGCTCGAAGTTCTCGCGGAACATCTGTGCCAGCTCCTGCGCCTTGCGGTCGTACGCCTCGGGGTGCTTCCACGTCGAGCGCGGGTCGAGTAGGTGCCGGTCCACGTCCGGCACCTCGACCGGAACCTCGAAACCGAAGACCGGGTCGGTGCGGTACTCCACGTCGTGGAGCAATCCGGAGAGCGCCGAGTGAAGCAGCGCACGCGTGGCGCCGATGGGCATGCGCGAGCCCTCGCCGAACGGACCGCCGGTCCAGCCGGTGTTGACGAGCCAGACGGCGGAGCCGTGCTCGTCGAGCTTGCTGCCGAGCATCTCGGCGTAGACGGCCGGCGGCTGCGGCAGGAACGGGGCGCCGAAGCAGGTCGAGAACGTCGGCTGCGGCTCGGTGACGCCGATCTCCGTGCCCGCGAGCTTCGCGGTGAAGCCGGAGAGAAAGTAGTAGAGCGCCTGGTCGCGGCTGAGCCGTGCAATCGGCGGGAGGATTCCGAACGCATCGGCAGTGAGCATCACGACCGAGCTCGGATGCCCGGCGCGTTTGTCCGGATGCGCGTGCGCAATCTGCTCGAGCTTGTACGCAGCCCGCGTGTTCTCCGTCTTGGAATCGTCGTCGAGGTCGAGCCGCCTGTGCTCGTCGACGGAGACGTTCTCCAGGATGGTTCCGAACGTATGCGTCGTCTTGAAGATCTCGGGCTCGGCGTAGGCGGAGAGGCGGATCACCTTCGCGTAGCAGCCTCCCTCGATGTTGAAGACGCCCGCATCGCCCCAACCGTGCTCGTCGTCGCCGATCAGGGCGCGCTCGGGGTCGGCGGAGAGCGTCGTCTTGCCCGTGCCCGAGAGGCCGAAGAAGATCGCGGAGCGACCGTCGGGGCCGACGTTCGCGGAACAGTGCATCGGCAGAATCCCCTCGAGCGGCAGGCGGTCGTTCATCACCGTGAAGATCGACTTCTTGATCTCGCCCGCGTAGAACGTCCCGCCGATCAGGATTTCGGTGCGTCCGGGATGCAGGACGATGAACGTGCCCGTGCGCGTGCCGTCCACCTCGGGATCGGCCGCGAGCGCCGGAACATGGAACACGAGCGCCTGCGGAGTGAACGACTGCAGCTCTTCGTCGCGCGGGTCGATGAACATCGTCTTGGCGAAGAGCGCGTGATAGGGGTGCGTCGTGATCACCCGCAGCGAGATGCGATGCGCGGGGTCGGCGCCCGCGAAGGCGTCGATGACGTAGAGCGACCCCTCGCCGGCGAGGAAGGCGGTGACCTTGTCGCGCAGCCGGTCGTAGCCGTCTTCCGAGAACTCCTGGTTGCCCTCCCACCAGATGCGGCCCTCGGAGCTCGGCTCGCGGACGATGAACTTGTCCTGCGGCGAGCGGCCCGTGTGCACGCCGGTGTCGACGGCGATCGGGCCACCCTCGACGATGACCGCATCGCCCCGTATCACCGCGTGCTCGTAGAGCTGAGGGGTCGACGGGTTCCACAACACGTGCCCTGTGGGCTTGACCCCGTGCGCGGCGAGATCCCTGCTGCCGCGAACGTCAATCGCTGTCATCGGCACTGCTCCTTCCGCCTCGGGTCCAAGACAACACGGCACGCGGCGCGCGGACAATCGCTCCTATCGTACGCGGGATGACCGAGCCGCTGCTGTCGGACCAGTCACTGATCTTGCGCGCGTGGCGCGATGCCGACGCGACGGAGATCGTCGAGTGCATCGACGGCGATCCAGAGATCGCAAAGTGGCTTGACCAGGTTCCGCAGCCCTACACACTCGAGGACGCGCGGGCCTACATCGGTGGGCTCCTCGGCGAGCAGGCGTTCGCGATCACGGATGCGGTCTCCGGCCGGGTAATCGGATCCATCGGCTTCGGCGCGCTGAACGACGGTGTCGGCGAGATCGGCTATTGGATCCGAGCCGAGGCGCGGGGAAGCGGTGTGGCGACCCGGGCGCTCGTGCTCGTCTCCCGCTGGGCCCTGAGGCGCGGGGACGTCGCCCGGGTGCAGTTGCGCGCCGAAGTCGGCAACGTCCAGTCTCGCCGCGTCGCCGAGAAGGCGGGCTTTCAGCTCGAGGGAGTGCTGCGGAGCGCGCACTGGAGCCCGCGCCTCGAGCGCCGTGTCGATTGGGCGATGTACTCGCTGCTGCCGGGCGAGATCGCGTGATCCCGGTCATCGACGGCCACAACGACGCGCTGTTGCGCGCGTGGCGAAGCGGAGAGTCGCTGCGCGAGCGAAGCGACGACGGCCACCTCGATCTGCCGCGGATGCGCGAGGGCGGCATCGCAGCCGGGTTCTTCGCGATCTTCGTCCCGGAGGACGACTACGAGGTCGACCCGCGCGAGGCCGTCGTCGTGACCGAGGACGGCTGGGAGGTTCCGTTCCCCGAACCGCTGATCTTCGAGCGCGCAGCGCCGATCGCCCACGAGGTCCTTGCGATCGCAGAGCGCGACCTGACGATCGTCCGCACGATCGCGGACCTCGAGCAATGCCTGGAAGCCGGCGCTGAGCCCGGCGCGATCCTCCATCTCGAGGGCGCGGAGCCGATCGACGCCGGCCTCGACAACCTCGACGGCTGGATCGAGCGCGGGCTGCGGTCGATCGGAATCGTGTGGAGCCGACCGAACGCCTTCGGCTGCGGCGTCCCCTTTCACTACCCCGGCACGCCGGACGAGGGGCCGGGACTCACGGACGCGGGGCGCAACCTCGTGCGGGCGTGCAACGAGCGTGGGGTGATGCTCGACCTCGCGCATCTGAACGAGCAGGGGTTCTTCGACGTCGCGGAGATCACGGACGCGCCCCTCGTCGTCTCGCATTCGGCCGCGCACTCGCTCGCTCCGATGCCCCGCAGCCTCACGGACGAGGAGATCGACGCGATCGGCGACTCCGGCGGGCTCGTCGGCGTCGTCTTCGACACGGTGATGACTCGCTCCGACGGCGACCTCGTCTTCGACACGCACCTCGACGTCATCGCCGGCCACATCGAGTACATCGCGGAACGAATCGGCCTCGACCATGTCGCGCTCGGCTCCGACTTCGACGGCTGCTATCCGCCTGCGGCGCTGGACGACGCCTCGAAGATGCAGGCGCTGCTCGATGTCCTCCGCTGGAGCGACGACGAGCTCGCCAAGCTCGCGCACGGAAACTGGCTCCGCGTCCTGCGCGCCACCTGGAAGAGCTGCGCTAGCGGGTGATCTCGGCGGCGCCCGCGCCGGTTGCCTCGGCCTCCGGCGGGATCGACTCGCGCCGAACCACCACGGCGACGCAGGCGAGGATCAGCACCGCGCCGAGGCCGATCGTCCAGGTGAGCCGCTCGTGCAGCACGATCGCGCCGAGTGCGATCGCGACGACCGGATTCACGTACGCGTACGTGGAGACCTTGGAGATCGGCGCGTTGTCGAGCAGCCACACGTACGCCGTGTAGCCGATGATCGAGCCGAAGCTGACGAGATAGAGCCAACCGCCGATCGAGCGCGCCGAGAAGTCGCCCGGGTGCGGGTGCGTGGTCGCGAGCCCGATCGGCAACATGATCAGGCCGCCCGTGAGCATCTCGTACGACGTCGCTGCGAAGGAGTCCCGCGGCATCGGCAGGCGCGCCGACAGGAACGAGCCCGTGGCCCACATCACCGCAGAGCACAGGACGAGTAGGAGTGCCCAGAGCGGCGCGCCACCGCCGGGACGCACGAGGAGCGCGAGGCCGCCGAAGCCGACGAGCACCCCGGCGAGCGAAGCGAGCGGCGGCCGGTCGCCCGTCGAGGTGCGCAGCAGCACGACCCACAGCGGAACCGAGCCGACGATCAGGGACGCAAGCCCGGTGTGGACGTGCCGCTCGGCGATGAAGAGGAGGCCGTTCGCGCTCGGGAGCAACGCGCCGACGAGCGCACAGGACGCGAGCTCGCGCGGCGCCACGCGCAACACGTGCGCGCCACGCCGCCACACGGTGAAGCTGAGCAGCAAGAGCGCCGCGGCGATGAAGCGTGTCCCCACCGCGAACATCGGCGGAATCGTCTCGCCCGCGAGCTCGATGCCGAGGTAGGTCGAGCCCCAGATGATGTAGACCGTCCAGAGGGCGACCCAGACACGCGCGCGATGGCTCACCGCCCAACACTGCACGTTCGGGTAGAGGCTGTGAAGGAGGTGCGTCGAAGGGATGGAGATGGACGCCCGCACCGCCGCCGCTCGCTTTCTCGACTCGCCCGCGCTCGCGGAGGGAACGCGCCGCGCGTACCGTGTCGACGTCGGCGAGTTCTGCGCCTGGCTCGAGGCACGCGGCACCACGCTTGAAGAGGTCGACGTGCGCGCGTTCGTCGAGTACGCCTCGCACCTAGGCGCAGCACGCCCGGGCCGCCGTCCCAGCAGGCTTGCGCCGGCGACGATCTCCCGCAAGCTCGCTGCGGTCCGTGCGTTCCTGCGTCACGCCCTCGGCGCGGCCCGGGTCCCTGACGCGCGCGTCGCGCCCCGTCGCGTGCGGCGCCTTCCCGAGACGACGCGCGGCGCGGATCTCGAGAAGGAGCTCGCCGCGCTCGAGGGCGAAGGACCGCTCCACCTGCGGAACCGCGCGCTCGTCGAGCTCGTGTACTCAGCGGGTCTGCGGAGCGCGGAAGCCGTCGGCCTCGACCTCGCAGACGTCGACTTCGAGCAGGAGCTCGTCCACATCCGGCACGGCAAGGGCGGCAAGGAGCGCGTCGTCCCGCTGGGCGAGGAGGCGGCGTACTGGGTCTCGCGCTATCTGCACGAAGCACGCCCGGCCCTCGCCTCCGGCGCCGACGACTCCCTGTTCCTCTCCGTGCGCGGCCACCGGCTCGACACGAGCACGCTGCGTCGAGTCGCGCCGCATCCCCACCGTCTCCGCCACGCCTTCGCCACCCACCTGCTCGAGGGTGGCGCCGACCTCCGCACGATCCAGGAGCTACTCGGCCACAGCTCGCTCTCGACGACGCAGATCTACAGCCACGTCGACGCGCGCCGGCTGCGCAAGGTCTACGACAGCGCGCATCCCCGCTCGTAGCCTTGTAACAGCTTGTTACTTGGCACGGTCTCGTGACCGTTCGTCGGCGACAGTCTCGCTGTGACGAGGTCGGCGCCACGGATCGCGCAGCCGCTGCTCGAGATCCTCCCGCGGCTGGACGACGGCAAGCGGCCGATTGCGGAGGTCTACAGACGGCTCGGCGTGGAGGCCGACGCGCGAGGAATCACCCGGCCCAGCTACGAGCGAGTCCGCGTGCTCGTCCACGAGCTGCGGGCGATCGACCGTCGACGGCACGGAGGCCCATCGCTTGCGCAGATGGTCTGGGAAGTCGGCGCCGGCAGCCGCGCAGGGCCGAGCTTGCTCGACAACATCTACCGGCCCCGCGACGAACGCCGGCAGGCCTGAACCTCCTTGTAACAGTCTGTTACTAGGCAGGTGGGAGGCGTGCGGGCTCCGGGGCCGAATGGAGAGGGTCGATGGACACCTCCGTCGAGTCCTTCCTCGCGCTCTCCACCGCGCGGCTCGCACCGCGGACGGTCGACGCCTACAGGCGCGACCTCGCCGACTTCTGCACGTGGCTGGAGGGGTCGCCGGACGGGGCCACGCCGGATCAGCTGGCCGCGTACGTCGCGTCGATGCGCGCTGCGGGCCTCGCGGGAACGACCATCGCCCGACGCGTCGCCGCGCTGCGCTCGTTCTACCGCCACCAGGTGCTGCTCGGCGCGCGCGCCGACAACCCCGCCGCCGAGCTCGAGTTGCCGCGCCGCCGGCGCACGCTTCCGCGGACGCTCTCACCCGGTGAGGCCGAGCGCCTGATCGAGGCGGCCGCCGGCACCACTCCCCGCTCGCTGCGTGATCGGGCGCTCGTCGAGCTTCTATACGGCGCCGGTCTCCGCGTCAGCGAGGCCGTCGGGCTCGAACGCAACGGCGTCGACCTCGAACAGCGCATCGTCCGCTGCATCGGCAAGGGCTCGAAGGAGCGCGTCGTTCCTGTCGGCCGGGAAGCCGTCGAGGCGCTGCGCCGCTACCTCTCCCGCGGCCGGCCGTACCTCGACGTGCGCCACCGGCCGGAGCTGTTCCTGAACGCGCGCGGCGGCGGGCTGACCCGCGCCGGCGCGTTCCTCATCCTGCGCCGCCTCGCGGAGACCGCGGGCCTCGAGCCCGGCCGCGTCCACCCGCACCTGCTGCGCCATTCGTTCGCGACGCATCTGCTCGAGGGCGGCGCAGACCTCCGCTCGGTTCAGGAGATGCTGGGCCACGCGGACCTGGCCACGACCGAGCTCTACACCCACGTCTCCGATCGACGCCGTCGGGAGTCGTATTTCCAAGCGCACCCACACGCTCGGAAGAAGTCCTGAGCTACTTCTTCGCCTGCGGCTTCGGCTTGCGCTTCAGGGTCTGAGACACCTTCGCTGCCGCGTTGCGCAGCTCCGGCTCGGCCTCGTCGTCCTCCGCCAGACCGTCCAGCAGCACGATCGTCTCCCGCTGAGGCGAGCCGTTGCGCAGGCAGACGATCGCCAGACGCCGCACCGCAGCGTTGCCGTCGACGGTGGCCAGGTTGTGCAGGAGCGACCGCACCGAGTTGACCGTGCTCGGGTGGTCTCTCGAGAGCAACTCGAGCGAAAGCAGCGCAGAGCCGCGCGCCGCCGGGCTCTCGTCGTCGAGACCCCGCCGCAGCAACTCCTCCTTCTGACGCCAGCGAAACTGCCCGATCGCCCGGAAGGCGACCGCACGCTCACGGAAGTCCGCGCTGCGAGCCGCCGACTCGAGGTCGTCGCCCCATTTGGCGCGCAGGTCGGCCAGCTCCCGTTCGGAACCTGCCAGCGCGAGCGCGTCGGCCTGGGCTGCCGCTTCTTGCAACGTCACCGGCGGGACTTTACGTACACTCGCCGCCCGTTGGAGTCATCGAGAGGCAAGGGCTAGGAGCGCCAGCATGAGCCAGAGGCGGAAGGTCACAGTCGTCGGTGCGGGCAACGTCGGTGCGACGTGCGCGCAGGTCCTCGCGACGCGCGACTACGCGGACGTCGTGCTCGTGGACATCAAGGAAGGGCTGCCCCAGGGGAAGGCGCTGGACATCAACCAGATGGGCGCCGTGCTGGGCTTCGAGCCGAACGTCACCGGCCACAACGATTATGCGGAGACCGCGGGCTCAGCGGTCATCGTGATCACGGCAGGTCTGCCGCGCTCACCGGGCATGTCGCGCGACGACCTCGTCGCGACCAACGAGAAGATCGTGAAGGACGTCACGGAGAAGGTGACCGCACAAAGCCCCGACGCGATCCTGATCGTCGTCTCGAACCCGCTCGACGCGATGTGCCACGTTGCGAAGAACGTCTCGAAGTGGCCCAAGCAGCGGGTCTTCGGAATGGCGGGGATCCTCGACACCGCGCGCTTCTCCACCTTCATCGCGTGGGCCACGGGCTCGTCGTTGAAAGACGTCCGCGCGACCGTGCTCGGCGGGCACGGCGACCAGATGGTGCCGGTCGTCTCCGCGACGACCGTCGGCGGCGTTCCCATCCGCAAGCTCCTTGCCGAGGACGTGATCCAGAAGATGGTGGTGCGCACGGCCAAGGGCGGGGGCGAGCTCGTCGACCTGATGGGCACCTCCGCCTGGTATGCACCGGGCGCGGCCGCCGCCGCGATGGTCGACTCGATCATGCTCGACGAGAGGCGCATCCTCCCGTGCACCGCCTACCTCGAGGGTGAGTACGGCATCGACGGCCTCTACATGGGCGTGCCCGTGAAGCTCGGCCCCGGCGGGATCGAAGCGATCCTCGAGCTCGACCTCACCGACGACGAGCAGCAGGCGCTGCGCGCATCGTCGGAGGCCGTGCGCGAGGTCGTCGGCGTCCTCACGACGTAGACGCTTC